>RCMY010000567.1_pt1 | contig 34712 bp, 27 predicted proteins | sample 2041341 | NCBI WGS metagenome assembly RCMY01 (sample SAMN09708234, study PRJNA481090) | Marine sediment metagenome, whole genome shotgun sequencing project. | reverse complement strand
CTGCGTTCGTAGAGCCATTTCCGCGGGTAGGTTCGTCGGATCCGATCAACGAAGGTCGCCCATGTCAGACGTGCACGCATCTCCTGTTCCATCGATCCAGCTCAACGACGGTGTTGAGATTCCCCAGATGGGCTTCGGCACCTACCAGATCGATCAGGCAAACGCTCGTGAAACGACCCTTGCCGCACTCGACGTGGGTTACCGACACATCGACACCGCCCAGATGTACGGGAATGAGAAAGGCGTCGGTGCGGCTGTCAGAGCTTCCGACCTCGATCGGTCCGAGATCTTCGTCACGAGCAAGCTGAACAACGGGTTTCATGCACCCGACGACGCTCTCGCAGCGTTTCGGCAGACGATCGACGACCTCGATATTGGTTATGTCGACCTCTTCCTCATTCACTGGCCGCTTCCCGCTGTCGGCGACTATGTCGACACCTGGAAGACGATGGAACAGATCGTCGAGTCCGACGGGTGCAGGTCGATCGGTGTCTCGAACTTTCAGCCACACCACCTGCAAAGACTCTTCGACGAAACGGGGGTGGTGCCGTCGGTCAACCAGATCGAAGTGCACCCGTACTTCGCGCAAAACGATGTTCGGGCCTTCAATGCAGAACACGGCATCGTGGTCGAGGCCTGGTCGCCGATCGCCCAAGGGCGCGTCCTCACCGATGAGACGCTGCTCGCAGTTGGTCAGGAATGTGGAAAGTCCTCTGCCCAGGTGACATTACGTTGGCACATCCAGCGTGGCGACGTGATCTTCCCGAAGTCATCGAATCCGGGACGAATGGCGCAGAACCTGGACATCTTCGACTTCGCGTTGAACGATGACCAGATGCGACGAATTGATGCGCTCGATCGTGGAGAACGGATTGGACCGAATCCCGACGAATTTAATTGGACGCCATGACGCTTGGTTGCACGAACTACCTCTGGAGACACACCGCCCATGGACCACGATCAGGTATGGCACCTTGCGCAGATCAACATCGGCCGACTGAACTACCCCGTTGACGACCCGCGATCAGCTGAATTCATAGACAATCTCGACCTGATCAACGACGTCGCCGAGCGGTCTCCAGGGTACGTCTGGCGACTCCAGGATGAGTCGGGCAACGCCACCGCGATTCGTGCTTTTGACGATGACACGATCTTGCCGAATCTCACCGTCTGGGAATCTCTCGAATCGCTGAAGGACTATGTGTTCAAGTCCGACCATGCCCGATTCTTGCGCCGTCGGCGAGAATGGTTTCAGCCGATGGACGACTTGCCGGTGCTCACGATGTGGTGGATCCGGGCCGGTCACACACCAACGCTCGAAGAAGCCCGCGAACGGATCGACCACCTTGTTGCGCACGGCCCGACGGCACATGCTTTCTCGTTTCGTCCGACCTTCGAGCCGCCCGCCTGATCCGGGGGGTTCGATCACGTCACGACGCGTCGCCCGTCGCTAGTGATCTTCAGTTGCACAACCTCAGGTTTGCGGCGTGGTCGGGTTCCCTCGGTGAGCATCATGCCGATCCACACGAGCACGCCCCCGAGTAGCACCAGATCCCCGACGGTTCGTCCGGTAAACGCCAGCGCGGGAAGTTTGTCACTGTCGGGGTCGTCGAGACCGAAATCTGCCGAGTCGACGTCGGCCGCGGGCGCGAGCGCAATCGTGGTGAGGCTCTGATCATCGTCGTCATCCTCGGGACTTGCAACGATCTCCATGCCGTCGGGAAACGACGACTCATCGAGCGACACGGTGTAGTCGCCCGGGGCCAGCCCTTCGAAGAGATACGACCCATCGAGTGCTGACTCGGTTGACTGCACGACGTCACCATCGCCGTTCGCCAGGTTCACGCGGACATGCTCAACACCAATTTCTCCCGCGGTGACCGCTCCGCTGCGGTCATCGTCGTGCCAAACGAGATCGCCAATCGACGCTGCCGGTACCAGTCCGTTGTGCACCACGGCCACACTTGCCGGAGCGACCACCAATTCGGTGATGATCGGGAGCGTCGGCACCAGGCCCGGTGGCGCCGTCGCCAGCCCCAGAAGCACGAGGTACTGACCCGGAGGCATGTTGATGAGTTCCCATCTGCCGTTTACGTCGGTCACCGAAGTGAAGTCGATCGGACCCATTGGACCGGTCCAACGCACGGTCATCGTCACGTCGGCGATCGGCTTCTCGTCGGCGCCCTGCACGCCATCTCCATCGGAGTCCACGAAGACTGAGCCAGTGAGGGTTGCGTTGCCAGCGACCCCGAAGTTCTGGGTCAGCAGCTCCTGGTCCGGCGTGAGCGTCGCCATCGCTGCGGTCAGGTCGCCTCCATCGGGGTCGACCTGCGGTGTGATTCCTGGCGGGAGATCGCCTCTGTCGTAGGCTACGTCGTAGAGGCCGGGCGCCAAGTTGTCGAAGTGATATCGACCAGCCGTGTCGGTGATCTCGGCTGGATAGACGACGTCGTCGATCGTGTCGAACACCGCATCGAAGCCGGCCCAGGTGAGAATTACCCCGACGTTGGGCATCCCAGGTTCATTGCCGTTCTGTACTGCGTCGCCGTTCAGGTTCAGCCAGATGGTCTCGCCGATCGTGCCGCCCCCCGTGTATCCGAAATCTTGGTCGTTGTTGGCGACGCCGGAGCCAGACCCCTGACCGAGCTCGAGGAGTTCGCTCGTCCCATCGGGATTCTCCGTGCCACCGTCGGCATCGAAGGTTGGCGTGTCGAGCCCATCGGGAAGGCCATCGGCGACCTCGACGAAATAGCTGCCGTCGGGCAGGCCAGCGACGAGGTACAACCCATCGGCATCGGTGGTCACACGCGGCAACACGACGTCGTCGCCACCGCCTGGCACACCGTCGACACCAAACCAGACAACTTCGACGGCAATGTCGGCGATACCACGTTCCGTCGCATCGAATGAACCATCTCGATCGTCGTCCATCCAGACGAGATCTCCGATGCTGTTCGGACCTTGGTACCCGAAGTCTTGCTCGAGGTCGTTCGCCCCCGAGATCGTGAGATCATTGGTCGAGTCCCCATCGGCACCCGGATCGCCCGTGTTCGCGGCGATGTCGACGATGCCGTCGATCACCGTCACGGTGTAGTCGCCATCGGGAAGGCCTCCGAACCGGTAGGTGCCCAGTGCGTCGGTTTCGGTGGTGAAGGCGACTTCGCCCGTCGGCGATTGCCACACCAGCTCGACGTGCTGCAACTTGAGACCTGGCTCATCGACCTCCTGTGTTCCGTCGCCATTGATGTCGAGCCAGATCGTGTCGCCGATTTCGGCGTTGCCCCGATATCCAAAGTCGCTGTCGAGGTCAGCGGTTCCAAGGGAGAGTGTTGAAGCGCTCGTCCCGTCGAAACCACCGTCTGCGTCGAAGGTGGGGACCATGCCGCCGGGAAGGCTCGATGGCACGACGCCGACTGTGAAATCGCCAGGTGGAAGATTGTCGACGACGTATGTTCCCAAGACATCGGTGGTGGCAGTGTAAGCCTGAGGGCCCATGGGGCTTGCCCACACGATTTCGACGTCGACGTTTCCGAGACCGATGTCATCACCGTTGAACGCGCCGTCGCCATTGCGATCGAACCAGACCGTGTCGCCGATCGACCCGGTTCCTGCATAACCGAAGTCCTGCCCGAGTTCCGATTCGCCGGTCGCCAGGACGACGGTGCTCGTTCCATCGGGAGAGGTGAGCCCGGAGTCGGCGTCGAAGCTTGGCACGAACCCAGAGGGCAGGGTCGGCTCGACCACCGCCACGGAAAATGTGCCTGCCGGAAGTCCGGAAAACGTGTACGTCCCATCGCTTGACGTGGCTGCGGTCAAGATGATGTCATCACCGCCGCCCACCGAGCTGTCTGGCCCAAGCCACGTCATGTTCAGGTCGACATCGGCGAGTCCGAATTCGTCGGGGCCGATGATCCCATCGAGATCTACGTCGAACCAGAGTGTGTCGCCGAGTGATCCGCTTCCCGAATAGCTGAAGTCCGCAGTGAGATGTGCCGTCGACAGATTGACGTCGGTGGTCGCATCGGGCGCGATGGTGCCCGAGTCCTCGTCGGAGACCGGGTTGAAGCCGCTGGGGACGCCATTGGTCACGGCAACCGTGTAAGGGCCGTCGGGCACCCCGATGAACAGATAGTCACCATCACCGCTCGTCGTCTCGAAGAAAACTTGGTCGTCGGTCGTTCCGAGCGTTGTGTCGGGACCGAGGTATGTCGCGGTGATCTCGATGCCGTTGAGTCCTGGTTCACCGAGATCCTGGACACCGTCTGCGTCGAGATCCCACCAGACTCGGTCACCGAGAACGCTCGATGCACTGAAGCCAAAGTCCTGATCGAGATTGGCGTTACCAGCAGTCAACGTAAGGGTGCTTCGTGAATCGCCGGGGCTCGCGGTGTCGGGATCAGAGGAGTTGGTCGTACCTGCCGGGACGCCACCGGTGATCTCGACCTCGAACACACCAGGGGGAAGTCCGTCGAACTCGTAGTGTCCCGTGGAGTCGGTGGTGGTCGCGAACAGCGAATCGTCGATACCTCCACGAACGCCATCTGGTCCGAAGTGGGTCAGCTCGATCATGATGCCGCCGAGCCCCGGTTCGGAGCCGTTCTGCGTGCCATCGTCGTCTTGATCGAGCCAGATGAGGTCGCCGATCAGGTCGGTGCCCGCATATCCGAAGTCCTGATCGAGATCAGCGGCGCCACCGCCCAAAGTCAGTATCGACATGTTGTCGTTCTCGCCTCCCGGATCAGAGACGTTCCCGTACCCGGCGGGAAGCGTCGCCGTCTCGATGGCGACGGTGAAGTCACCCGGAGGGAGGTTGTTCACGAGATAGTTACCCAACGCATCCGTCGTTGCGAGGTAGACCACGTCGTCGCCACCGCCCCCGGCGCCGTCGGGGCCAAGCCAGGTGACGGTGACGTCGACGTTCTCGAGACGGGCTTCAGCGCCGTCGATGACCCCGTCCCGGTTCTGATCGAACCACACCGTGTCGCCGATCGACCCCGTGCCTGCGTAGCCGAAGTCGACATCGGTTTCCATCGAGTCTTCGGCGACGACACCCGACCACGAGCCGTTCGGGTTGATCGTGGTTCCGTCGCGGTCGTAACTCGCCACAACCCCCGAAAGAAAATCTGGGTCGGTCTCGTCGACATCGACCGTGTAGTTGCCGCCGGGTAGGCGGTCGGCGAGGAATGATCCGTCAGAATCGGTCGAGATCGTGTTCGTCACGTCGTCACCGCCGCCCAAGGCGCCGTCGGCGCCGTGGTACGTCACGTCGACGTCGACATCTGGCAATCCGGGTTCGGAGGTGTCATGGACGCCGTCGCCATTCGCATCGAACCAGACAACGCCACCAACGTTCGCGAGGTCGAGTTCGATTTCGACGGCGTCGGGGTCGACATCGTCATAGAGGCGATAGGGGCGGCTCGGATGCGCTCCGCGTTCGGACGCACCGATACCGAAGTACTGCGTGATGTCGACCGTGTTGGTTCCGTCGGCGCCGCCTGCGATCTCGTCGGTGGCGGTGAGTCGCGTGGGAACCACCAGGTCATAGGTGATCGTGGTCGACGTTCCAGGTACGAGCGGACCATCGATAAGCCACGCCAACCCCCCGACCGGATCGGCATCGGTGTTGGTGATGCCCGACGTCGTGGTCGTGTCGGTAAAAAGCCACGAGTCGTCGGTGGCGATGTCGACGACGGTCGCGCTGTAGGCAGGGCTCGAGCCCGAGCTGGACACCGTGATCGTGTAGCTGAGGGTGTCGCCGGGTTTTGCCCGACGCCAGTCGTCGTCGTCTACTTGACCGGCGACGTCTTTGTCGATGGTCAGTGCGGGTTCGTCGGTGTTGACCACGACCGACCACGGGCTAGACGCGTCGCTGAACCCGCTCGGCGCTGGCGGACTGGCCGGGGTGCCCGAGATCGTGTCGCTGTCATTCCAATACACGGTGGCGGTGTTCTGCAGCGTTGACCCGTCGTCTGCCTGCGCGACATCGTCCACGACAGAAACATATTCGATCGTGAGGACACGATCTCCGACAGCCTCCGTGGTGAGATCGCCGAGGAAAAAGGCGACATCGCCGCCGCCGACAATCGGTGTCGCGGCGGTGATGTCCGGCGAGCAGTTTGATCCGCCTTCAACGCAAGTCACCGTGGAGATCGATTCGAAGCCGAGCCCAGCAGGAAGGTCGTCGAGGACGGTAACGTCGTAAGCGATGACCCCAGCGGGAAGATCGATAACCAGTGTGTAGATGAGCTCGCTGCCGACGGTGGCAGTCAGCGAAGACACCGATTTGCGAATGTCGATCACGGGTACGACCACATCACTCGTGTCGGAGTCCTGGTAACCCTCGCCGTCAGTGTCGCCGTTGACCGAGGTCGCGCTCCGCTCGAGGGCTGACACACCGACCAATGAGGACGCCGTGACTTCGGCAGAGTTGCGCAGCGTGCCGGCCGCAACGAGCGGATTGCCGATCTGGATGCTGTATCGGAGCTGCGTGCTCTCGCCGGGGTCCATGGTTGCGAGATCCCACGTGATCGTGCGTGCAGTCGCATTCCACAGGCCGCCGTCCGGTGCAATGGTGTCGCCATCCTCGGCGGGGTCGCCCGGTGCTTCGAGCACGACGAGTTCGTCGGGAATCGTGTCGACGACAACCGTTTCGTGCGCGACCGAGACGCGACCAGCCGCTGGATTGTCCACATCGATCGTGTAACTCACGATTTGTCCAGCGACCACCTTGCCGTCTGGGTCGTCATTCACTTTCCCGATCGTGACGTTGGGTTCGACGACGTCGATGTCGACCGAATCATCCACGTTTCGGGTGGCGCCGAGCGCGTCTCCGAAGGAGAAATCTGCCTGGTTGGACGAGACGGCGCCCCGACGGCTCGCAGCGACGTCGAGCATCTCGGCGTCGAATGTTACCAAGAGCTTCTGGTCAGCCCCATCCGGTACGGCGTACGACGCCGGGAAGTCGATCGTGATCGTGTTCATCGCATCATCGGCGGTCAGCGTGAAACCTGCGGGTAGCGGGGAAGCATCGAGGGTTGCAACGACGGAGCTGACGATGAGATCCTTGTCCGAATCGACAATGTTCGTGACCACTCCGTTGTAGTAGCTGATGGCATCGGGAAGGTCGACATCGATGGAATAGGTCACCGTCTCGCCGATCGTTGCTTCCCCAGTTGTGCTGTTGCCGGCTTCGGTGACCGACGTCGTCGCGTCGAGAACGAGTGTTGGAAGCGTCGTGACGACCTCGGAGACATCGTCGGCCGCCGAGGTGTTCGCAAGCAGCGACGGATCGATGTTGTCGACGGGCACGAAGGTGAATGACGCGCCGGTGTTCGTCTCGCCGGCGTAGGTCTGCACTCCTGCATGATTGGTCAAGGTCGCCCCGGCCGAGGTTCCGACCGGAATGGTGGCGACATAGGTGAGCTGGACGCTCGTACCCCCGGCGACGTCGATGTCTGACGAGGTGTCCCAGTCGATCCAGCCGTTGACTCCGTCGCACACACCGCCGGTCGAGATCGCAGAGATGTCGGCGCAGGTGAGTTCGGTCGGGAGAACGTCTCGTACTGTCGTGTCCAGCGCCGGAACGCTGCCCGAGTTCGAGATGTCGAGCTCGAAGGTGACGAGATCTCCCTCCTCGACGGTGACGCCGTCGGCAGGCGCTCCCGCGACAGCTGCGCCGTTGAGCAAGGTGACGCCTTTGGTGAGGTCGAGTTGCGCCTCGCTCCACTCAGCGAGCGCTCGGTCTCGCAACTGGAACACTCCACCCGTTGCATTCAAAGAGCGAAACTTCATCAGATTGTCGATGATGTCGCCATCGACGGCGGCGTCGGGTTCTTCGATGATCGTCGAGACGACAATCTCGACGTGAACACCACCGACATCTTGATCACCGAGTTGCCACTCCAGGGCGGGTGACTCGTCGGTGAAGGTAAGGCTGCTCGAATCGACGTCGCTCGATGCCCCCGTGGTCCAACTCTCGAGCACGAATCCGTCAGGAAGCAGGTCGGCGACGATGGGGGACAGGGTGTCGAGCGACGAAGGAAAGTCGACATCGAGTCGGAAACAAACCCGATCGCCGGGTCGGTACGACGATGCAGTGGTGTCGATGAACGTCACGCCGGTACCGTCACCACAGGTGAGCGTGCCAATCACCGGTGTGCTGATCTGTTTGAGAATTGTGGGACCGAGAGCGGTCTGTGAAGCAGAGGAATCATCGATGAATGACATCGTGGTTGTCGTTCCAGCGCCGTCGACCATCACGGTCGCATCGCCAGCGATCGCAGCGAGATTGGTGTGGCCGTCGTTCGACGAGACCGGTGCTCCGTCGCTGCCATCGCCGTTTCGGTGCGTGGTTCTCACCAACGTATTGACGGTGAGTGTGGTGCTTCCGTTTGGTGCTGCGTATCCCGGCAGCGTCCAGGTGATCTTGGTGGAGCCGTCGCCCTGCACGACCGCGCTGTCTGCGCCTGGTGTTGCACCGACGAAGTCGAGTGCCGGGGGAAGGGTGTCGGTCACGGTGAGGGGACCGGTCGTGGTCGCGTATTCGCTCGTTTCTACGAGAAGCGTGAATGTTGGTGTGTCGCCCTGCACGAACGATTCGTCATCGACGGTTTTGTGAATCGACAGGTCCTCGGCGGTGATCTCGTGGTAGTCGTTGTCGGTCGAGGCACCGCTGTTGCCACCATAAATTCCAGAAGCGACCGCGTAGCTCTCGAGTGCATCTTCGGTTTCAGTGGTGAGCGCTCCGGTGTTGTTGCCGAGGTTCGCGGTCGGGTCACCGACCGAGGTCTGGACGTTTTGCCGCAGTGGCACGGCGGCGAGATAGTCCATGAGAAAAGTTCCGCCTGCTGGCAGAGTTGTCGCAAGCGTCGCCGCGTTCCAGGTGAGACGGGTGTAGATGCCGGCCTCGGCAACACCCAATCCATCCGGGTCGAGACTGACGGTCGCGATGCTGGTCGGTGTGATGCACGGGTTCACGAATGTCGGCTCGTTTCCCGGGTTCACTGCCCCCGAACCCGGGTATTCATCTCCTCCCGACGTGTTGTCGACGCCGCCACACCCGAGAAACTCGAGACCCGCAGGCAAATAATCGATGATTGAAAGGCCCGATGTGGAGTTGACCAGGTTGTTGTCGATCGTCAGCGTGTAGACGGTTTGATGGTCGTGTACGCCCCGAAGCAACTCTCCTTCGTTGCTTGGTTCGCTCTTGGTCAACGCGAACGGAATCAGTCGGGTCGAGCGAGCGGCCGTGTCAGATCCGGAGAAGTCGCCGGTGGCGATGCCGGTGACCGGGTCGATGTCGGGCACGGTTCGCGGGTTGTTGTGCGCGTACACGCCAGCGGTGGCGATGACGCTGTCGCCAGGGTCGAAACCCACGGTTGCGATGATCGAAAAATCGATCGTCACCGTTGCGCCGACGATGGCGTCGGCCACGTTTTCCCAGACCAACACCGTGCTGCCGTCTCCCTGCGGAAGGACGGAGGGTTCCGGCGTCGAGGATCCTCCGACATAGGACACGCCAGCCGGCAAGGTCTCGGTGAAGGTCACGTTGTATCCGTTCGGACCACCCGGATTGCTGACCGTGACAGAGACCGGAATCTCCGACCCCAACAACGCGACTTGTGGCATCGACTTGGCCAACAAGAGATCCGGAGTCCCGTCGGCTGATGCCTTGTCGATCGAGGCCGGAACGAGCAACGTCCCGAAAACGGCAAAAAGCACGAGGAGCGCAGTCCGCCGAGTCCGCATTGCCAGCTCCAGTGGGGTTGGTCCTAGGCCGCTCTCGCCCTGAGCGCCGCCTCTGGGCCATCGGACCCAGACAGCATCATTGTTAGACCGTCGGTCCCCCCAATATGGGCGGCTCAGCTGACTGCAGGGTCAGTGCCAAGGCCGTTCGGCGAGCTCTTTCTCGAACCCAGATATCAGCGTGTCGAACCCAGCGCGGAGACGCTGATCGGCCGTCCATGCAGTACAGCACTCCATGAACTCGATCGCTCCATGGAATTCCTCGGGCACGTCTTCACGGGCGAACGGCACACCGTTCTCCTGGAGTTGGCGCATCAGCGTGAGTTCGCTATGCACCATTCCGGTCATCCAACCCGCAACCGTGTTGAATGCGAGTGCTGCGTGTTTCGTGGGATATCCCGCGGTCACGAAAACCTCGAAACACTGTTGGAGGAACAACACTTTCGTGATGCTCGGAATTGGCCGGTCGAGCATGATCGACACCATGTTTGGATGGCTCATTGCCACGTCGTAGAACGCATGGATCAGCGTCCGAGCGTTCTCCTGCCAGGTCAAATCGGGCTTTGATGAGTAACGCTCGAGTACCTGTCCGTAGAGCAGATCACCGACCGCATCGAGCAGGTCGTCCTTGTTGCTCACGTGGTTGTACAGCGACATTGCTTCGACCCCGAGCGACGCCCCGACCTTGCGCATCGACAATCCGTCGAGACCTTCGGAGTCGCCGAGCGCAAGTGCAGCATCGGCAACTCGCTCACGGGAGAGCGGGGCGCGTTGGGCGGTGGTCATCAAACAAATCTTAGTACTCTTCGAAACATGTCTGAACAGAATCGCTGGCTCGAGATCATCGAAGAGGATCCCGAACACTCTCGACGTTACATCGAGCGTTTCGAGAACATGGAGGCCGAAGGTCGGGACCTCGGCGGCGAGGTGCGGTTCGTCGATGCGATGGTCGAGCGAGGCAGTCGAATTCTCGACGCAGGTTGCGGACCTGGCCGGGTGGGTGGTCGTCTGCACGAACTTGGTCATTCGGTGGTCGGCGTCGACCTCGACCCGGTCCTGATCGATGCCGCCGCTACCCGGTACCCCGAACCGACCTGGGTCGTGGGTGACCTCGCAGATGCCGATCTCGTCAACGAGCCGGTCGGCGGAAACTTCGATGTCGTGGTGAGCGCGGGAAACGTCATGCGCTTCCTCGCACCGAACACTCGCACTGCTGTTCTCCAGAACATGGGCTCGTGTTTGGCTTCGTCGGGTCGGCTCGTCGTCGGTTTCGGCTCTGGAGGTGGCGAGTACGACAACGACGACTTCTTCGCCGATGTGGCGAGAGCGAACTTAAAGGTCGAGCTGAACCTCTCGACGTGGGATCTTCGGCCACTGACCGAAGAGTCGGGTTTCCTCGTCGCGGTCCTAACTGCGAGCTGATCTTGCCGTGTTGGCCTGCCAACGGTGTTTTCGTTGGCGTCGGGCACGTCGGCTCAGCGGCGCAACCAGCTTGCACAGGCACGCGTGAGCTTGGGCATGATGAGCCAGCTGAGTATCGCCACGCTCACGACTAGGCCGATCAGCACATCCAACACGTAGGGGACGGAGTCCGGAATCATCCGCCCGAGAATTTCGTTCAGCACGAGCACCGTCGGGTAGAGGCCCAGGAGAACGATCGCCGCCTGTTTCCAGGTCTTCACGCTCACGGAATCCATGCTGAACCAACCGCCGAACCCACCGACGACGTTGACCTGGTGTTCACCGTCGAGGTGCTCGTCGATCTGCGCGAGAAGGTCGTCGCGAACGGACGATTTGAGCCAGACATCGAGTTCTTCGCGCGATTGAAACGAGAACACGATGACCGTGTCGTCCTGCACACCATCGACCGGCGGGAACAACTGGGCTCGCAGATACCCGTCGAACGTCTGCAGAGACTCGAGGACATCCTCGAAACATTGCGCGAACTGGGCTTCATGTCCTGCACGAACTCGAAACGACGCAACGGCAGTCACGGGATCGTCGCCGGCTCCCATCGCCATGTGTTGGACACGAGCGTCACCGCGTGTGAGCGGGATCCCCTCCTCGAGCAATGCATCTCGGACCGGCGACGCAATCCACGTGTCGAGTGACGGTTGGTCGACGAATTGATAGATGATCATCCACTCATTGGGGTGCTGCGGACTCGGCGGTTGAAGGTCTGACCCGAGGTGTCCAGGCTGGCGGGCAGAAATATCGGTGATCCGACGGAGCCACCGCTCGAACTCGCGCTCCTGACCTGGTTCTGGCGTGCGAGCAATTATGACGGTGGGAGTGCCTCGATCGCTGATTCTCGAAGTGTAGAGAGTTCAGCGGGGTAGGGGAACCACCGAAGGTGTTCGAAGTCCGCAGTCGTGTCGGGTGGACCGAGGGGAGCTGGTGAGTTCTCGCCCTGCCTGTCGACGATCTCCATCGCCTCGACGAGGAACGTCGACAGGGGAGTTGGGCCGAGTGAGCAACGATAATCGTCGTACTCGAGACCCGCGTTGGTGTAGGTGATGTCGGAGAGACTCATCGCTGCGGTACGGGGGCGGCGATGTTTCCACAGTCCGGTCTGGGGGTCGAAGCTGTAGTTGGCGAGCAAAACCGCACCGTGCCGGGCCACGAAGGTCACCGCTTCGACGAGATAGTCGAAGGTGTCGTCATCGATGAAGTAGTTGAAATTGAGCCGCACCCAACCGGGTTTGATGCCCTCGCAACCACGATTGATTTCGCGCTCGAACTCCTGGGACTGTTCGAGATCGATGCCAAGGAGCCGGTGCCCATAGGGCCCTGCACACGAACAACCGCCGCGCGACTGGATGCCGAACAGGTCATTGAGCAGTGCAACGACGTAGTTGTGATGCAGAAAACCCTTCTCACCATGACGAACGACGAACGACACGATCGACAGACGATCGGCATCGTGATCTCCAAGAACGTGAACGTTCGGTTCGAGCTCCCACGCCGCGATTGCTTTGCGCACCAACCGTTCTTCCAGTGCCCGAATCCGATCGACGCCGACCGCTTTCTTCAACTGGAAGATGAGTCCTGCGCGAATGGAGCCGACGATGTCGGGAGTGCCACCTTCTTCGCGATGTTCGATGTCGCGGAGATAGTCATGAGAGTCGGGGTTCACGAACGACACTGTTCCTCCGCCCGGGACATCGGGGACGCGGTTCGTGAAGAGTGCCCGACGGGCGACCAGCAGCCCAGGGGTTCCTGGACCTCCAATGAACTTGTGCGGTGAGACGAAGGCCGCGTCGTAATACTCGAGCGTTTCACTGGCCGAACCCATGTCGATGTCGACATACGGAGCCGCCGCAGCGAAGTCCCAGAACGCGAGAGCGCCGTGTTCGTGGAGCAACTTCGACACAGCGCGTGTGTTGGTCAGTATCCCGGTCACATTCGATGCGGCAGAGAACGACCCGATCTTGAGTGACCGGTCGGCGTGGCGTACGAGCTCGGCATGGAGTTGTTCGATGTCGAGATGGCCATCGGCGTCTTCGTCGATTGTGATCACCTCACCGAGCGACTCGCGCCAGGGCAGCTCATTCGAATGGTGTTCGTAGGGGCCGATGAAGAACACCGGCCGATCTTCGATCGGGACCATCGCCGAGAGCTGGTGTCGGTCATCGAGGTTCGAGGGGATGCGAAGACCCATGACTCCCACCAATTTGGCGATGGCTGCGGTCGAACCGCTTCCACAGAACAGCACGGCATGTTCGTCGTTGGCGCCGGTGCACTCGGCGATGATCGAGCGTGCTTCTTCGCGGAAGTGACTCGTTTGGAGTCCGGTACCCGACGATTCGGTGTGGGTGTTGGCGTAGAGGGGCAGCACGGCAGACCGGATGTAGTCCTCGACGAACGACAGTGCTCGGCCAGAAGCGGTGTAGTCGGCATAGACGACTGGTCGAGGCCCGAATGGCCCGTCGACTACCTGGTCGTTGCCGATGACCGATCGGCGGATCAGTGCGACGAGGTCTGGTGGAGCCAGTCGTTCTTCAGATGACGTCTCGCTCATCGGGCAACCTCTTCCTAGGTGGAGTCGACCTCACGGTAGGGAATCACCAGCAACGGCCGAACAAGGTGATGAACGGCATATGTGGTCAACGACCCCAACATCAAACTAGTGAACCCGCCGAGTCCTCGGGCTCCGAGAACGACGAGCTCGACATCACGTTCGGAATCTTCAGCGGCCAAGAGAAGTTCTTCGCCGAGGTGTCCAGCGCGCACACATCGTTCGATCGTCACCGGAAACTCGCGGTCGTACTCGTCGATCAGCAACTCCAGCTCACCATCGACAATGTAGTGTCCGTAGTTCTCGAGCTCCTCGGTGGTCGACAGATCGAGGCTTCTCCCAACCACTGACGGCACGAAGACCACATGAAAGATGCAAAGCGTGGAGTCACGCCATTGGGCTTGACGAACCGCCTCGTGAAACGCAAACCGTGAGGCCATCGAGCCATCGAGGCCCACAAGTACGGTGCTCATCGCAGGTCCCTTCTGCACGCGATCGTTCGGTGCGGGTAGGTCCAAAGTTTCCTGAGACCGGTGCGGATCGAGTAGAGCACAAGGTCCGCAGTCAACCTGCGTTTGAAGGCAGCTGTTGCTCACTCGAAATCAGCGAGTTGCACCTCGTGCTCGAGCGGTGCATCAGCTGCGTACGACGAGATGCTCTCGATCGTCGTCTTTGCCGTCGCGGCGAGCGTTTCTCGTGTGAAAAGCCCATGGTTTCTGGTGATCAGAACGTTCGGGAAAGTCAAAAGCCGCGCCAACGCGTCATCGGTGATCGCCGAATCTGAAAACTCTCCGGCGGACAGACCGTTCTCTTGTTCATAGAGGTCGAGTCCGAGGTAGCCGAGCTTGCCGCTCTTCAAGGCATCGATGACCGCGCGAATATCGAGCAATCCGCTACGACTCGTGTTGATCACCATGACCCCGTCTTTCATCGTCGACAGTCGGCGTTCGTCGACGAGGTGGTGTGTCTCCGCGGTGAGGGGGCAGTGCAGGCTGACGATGTCGCTTTGCGAGAACAGCTCGTCGAGTGCCACGTAACGGACGCCAGCTTCCTCGCACCCGAGGTTCGGGACGGGGTCGGCGGCCAACACTCGCATGCCGGTGCCAACGCAGATCTGCGCAAACCTCGTGCCGATTCTGCCGGTTCCCACCACACCGACAGTTGTTCCGAAAAGATCGAACCCGAGCAGCCCATCAAGCGAGAAGTTCTTGTCTTTGACGCGGTCGTGAGCCCGGTGGATACGCCGGTTGAGAGAGAGAACGAGGCCTATCGTCTGCTCGGCGACTGCATTGGGCGAGTCCCCGTCGACTCGTACAACAGAAATGTCGTGTTCCTTGGCGGCTGCGAGGTCGACGTTGTTGACTCCAGCGCAGCGCATTGCGATCAGCCCAATGCCTGCCAACGCCAAACGTTCGACGGCCCGCGTGCCGAGGTCGTCCTGCACGGATGCGCATACGACGTCGGAGTCGGCGGCGAGTTGTGCGGTGACCGGGTCGAGCGCCGAGTCGTGGAAGCAAAGCTCGTGACCAGCTTCAAGATTCGCCTTCGTGAGCGCATCGATGTCGTGCGGGTTCGTGCTGAAAACCGCGACGCGCAGCGGACGCAGCTCACTCACCTCATCCATTCCTGGTCAAGTGGTCGGCGACGTCCATCCGACAACGTTGCGTCGGTCGGGCGTTACTTCCTAGGGTCCGAGGTCCTCCGAGGTCAGCGCCTCGTCTGAAACCGTTCGAGGTTCTCGCGCGCCGTCGAGCGAACTTTCCTCTGCATCGGTGGCGACCACCCGAGGACGAGTCCGGGGATCCCGAGCGCCTGTCGGCACCACGCCCAGAGGTCGAACACGTCTCGATGATCGACGATCAGCCCGTCGGCCACCCGCATCGTGGCGGTGATGTCGTTGCGAACCGACCTGCCGGTGGAGAACGTGTAGTTCGCGATCCAGTTCACCGTTGCGGTGGTCTCGGTGGATGTGAGCACGGTGTGTCGCACCGACAAGTCCGATGATCGTTCGCACAACATTCGCCACATGTCGCGGGCGTCCTCACCGCACAATTCGCCAAAGGCAGGATCTTCGAAGACGACGTCGTCGCTGTAACACGCCGCCATCTTCTCTCCATCACCCTCGGCGAGACCTCTATAGAAACGATCGACAAGTTGCAGGACCATGACAAAGACTTGCTGATGGTCGAGCGAGATTGGCCGATGCTCGACGCATGGACTCGACGAATGGCCTCGACGAATGGCCTCGACGAATGGCTCTGCGGCCGCACACTGCTCCGCATGCCGGAGTTCGCGTGGTTGAACGACAGTAGACCTGTAGTGTCCCACGATGGGTGCTGTCGAACGATCGAACGTCATCGATGCTGGTCAACCTCTCGGCCAGCCGATGCTCTTCGCGCACGGTTTTGGCTGTGACCAGCACATGTGGTCGAAGGTGGCACCCAAATTCGAAGATCGCTACCGGGTTCTCCGATACGACCTCGCGGGGTACGGGGGGCCGACCTGGCGGCCTACGACCCAGAACGTCACGGATCGATGCGTGGTTACGCCGCAGACGTGGTCGACATCGTGGAGGAGCTCGACTTGCACGACGTTGTTTTCGTCGGCCACTCGGTTTCGGCGATGATCGGCGTCCTCGCGGCAAAGGCCGCCCCCGAGCGGTTTGCGAAGCTGGTGATGGTGGGACCCTCACCGCGCTACATCGACGATGGAGAGTATGTCGGCGGGTTTTCCGAGGACGACATTTCCGAGCTGCTCAGGTCGCTTTCGCAGAACTATCTGGGATGGTCGAGTGCAATGGCCCCAGTGATCATCGGTAACGCCGACCGACCCGAACTCGGTGAACAACTCGCCGAAAGCTTCTGTCGAGTCGACCCCGACGTTGCTCGACGTTTCGCGGAGGTCACGTTCTTGTCCGACACGCGCGACGAACTACCCCTCGTCACCGTTCCAACGCTCGTTCTGCAGTGCAAGAATGACGTCATCGCTCCGATTGCTGTGGGCGAGTACGTCGCAGCCAAAATTCCCGATGCGACGCTGTCGATCCTCGCTGCCTCGGGGCACTGCCCAAATCTCAGCGCCCCCGTAGAGACCTACGAGGCAATCACCGAGTGGCTGTCGGACTGACCTGACCATGCCCGCAAGAAAGGCTCTAGACGCGTTCTACAAGACGCTCGTCAACGACGATGCACGCGATCTCTACGAGCGCGCGCCGTGCGGGTTTCTGTCAACCTCGCACGATGGCACGATCCTGAAGGTCAACGAGACGTTCTCGACGTGGATCGGCTACAGCAAAGAAGAGCTGCTCGATGGTCGGACATTTCTCGACCTGCTCGCAGCAGGCGGACGGATCTACTACGAGACCCACTTCGCGCCGACGCTACAGATGCACGGCCAAATTCGAGAGGTCGCCTTCGACATGGTGCGTCCCGATGGCACGCGTCTGCCAGCGCTCGTCACGTCGGTCACCCACGTCGACCCTGATGGTCAGTCCGTGGGTCGAAGCGTCATCTTCGACGCAACGGAGCGGACGCGATATGAACAAGAGTTGTTGATCGCAAAAGAGCGAGCTGAGGCCTCCGAGGCTGCGAACCGGACGCTTGTCGAAACCCTGCAGCAAACGTTGATACCTCCTGCGGTTCCCACTGTGGAGGGGCTCGACGTCGCAGCGGTCTACGAGCCTGCTGGTGACGGCCACGAGGTGGGCGGCGACTTTTACGATCTGTTTCGGGTGGGGGAGAACAGCTGGTTTGTCGTGGTCGGCGACGTGTGCGGAAAAGGCGTTGAAGCAGCCGTCGTGACCTCCGCAGCGAGATTCGCCATGCGGGCAGCCGCTATGGAGCACACCGATGTTCGTCAGATTCTGACGGTCGTAAATTCGGTACTGCTGGCGCACGAGTCGGAGCGCTTTTGCACGCTCGGACTCATCAGGCTCGATCGCAACGGTGACGGTTGGACCGCAACGTTCGCCAGCGCCGGGCATCCACCGGCGATTTTCGCCCCTGCAGACGGCGCTCCACCGCACCGAGTGGAGGCATGTGGCACGGTTGCCGGCGTGCTCGAAGCTCCGTCGTTTCAGGTCGTCACGTTCGAACTTTCGCCAGGCGACGCGATGGTGATGTACACCGATGGTGTGACCGAGGCACGAAATGGCGACTCGTTCTTCGGAGAAGATCGACTCGCTGACGCAGTCGGTCGGCGACGCCACAGCGCAAACGCACTCGCCAATGGTCTGCTCGACGAGGTCCTGAAATTCCAGGCGGGTCATCAACGAGACGATGTCGTGATAACCGCCGTTCGAATACCGGACTGATCGACGCCCGACCGTTCGAGCACGAGCAATGTTTGAAACCGGGCGATGTCCGAAAACGGGCAATGCGCCCCGGCGGGACTGGGGGATGTCCGGCCGGGGCGCCTACCGACTACGCAACAGAGTCGCGAAGGTTCTTCACTTCGTCATGAGCGGTCTTCACTTCGGCGAATTGCCGTTGAAGGACGGCACGCAGATCGGGAGAAATTTCAGCAGCCAAGGCCGTTTCGTACTTCTCGACCGCATGGTCTTCACCCTGTTCGGCCACGTCGAGAACACCCTCGGGGTCCGATCCGCTCAGCGCGTCCTTCGCAGACATCCACAGACGATGAGCTGCTGCCGTGACGGAGCCAGTCTCGTCGATGTCGTCACCATACGCAGCGGCCATCGTCTCGAGCTCGGAAGCGAACCGGCTTCTCTGGCTGGAATAACCGTCGAACTTCGACGCCAAATCGGCTCTCGATGAGTCCCGAAGTTTGTCGGCTGCGTGCGCGAAGCCTTCGGCGCCATCTTTGAGAACTTCGACGAGATCTTCCGTAATGTCCTTGTCTGTTGACATGTTGGTTTCCTTCTTTCGTTGCGTGGTAGAGGGGTTACCCACGTCGATGGCGAACGAAACGCACAAGTGAAAAATATGCCAGAATTTGTTGTCAACGGATCCAGGCAAGAAACCGTTCTCGATCCCACGTATTGATCACCAGGTCTCGACGCGCCCAGCCTCGTTGCGCAGTGCGAACGCCATATTCCATCCGACCGAGCTCACTCGTGTGGTGGCTATCGGTGTTGATCACGAGCTTGACGTTGCGTTCGACCGCCTTGCGGACGACATCAGATCCAGCGTCAAGACGTTGGAGTGCACCGTTGACCTCGAGCGCAACGTCGTAGTCGACGAGCGCGTCGATGACCGCGTCGTAGTCAAGCTCTATCCCCGGGCGTCGTCCGATGTAGCGACCGGTCAGATGGCCGATTGAATTGACGGTAGGGTCGGCGATCGCAGCGATGAGCCGGTCGGTCTGTTCGGGGATCGACAGGTCATAGTGGCTGTGTACCGAGGCCACGGTGTAGTCGAACAACGATCGAAAATCGTCGTCGTAGTCGAGGCCCCCCTCTGCGCCGATGTTGAGTTCACACCCCCACAGCAGCGTCATGTCGGGATAGTTGGCTGCGACCTCGGAGATGTGATCTCGGTGATCGAGCATCTCGTCGGCGGTCGAGCCGTTAATCGCGAGATCCACACCGTGGTCGGTGATCGCGAGGTACTCATAACCCTGGGCCGCAGCGACGGCGACCATCTCCTCGACGGTGCTTCGCCCGTCTCCCGATCGGTCGGTGTGATAGTGCAGATCACCCTTGATGTCCGATCGTCGGATCAGCAACGGAAGGCTGTCGGATGCGGCGGCGTCGACCTCTCCCGTTCCCTCGCGCATCGGCGCGGGAACATATTCGAGTCCCAAGGCCTCGTAGATCTCTTCCTCGGACCGGCTGGCCACGATTGGCCGGTCCGAAGCGTCGAGCTCTTCATTGCTCGCATCCATGAGCCCGTATTCGTTGAGCAACATGTTCCGGTCGATCGCGCGTTGTCGAAGCTCGATGTTGTGCGCCTTGGAACCAGTGAAATACAGGATCGCTGCGCCGAACTGGTCTGGGGCGACGACGCGCACGTCGACCTGCAAGCCAGATGCTGTGAGAAATGAGGTCTTCGTGTCTCCGTTGACCACGATGTCGGCAACCTCGTGGTGTGCAACTACGTGAGCCATCACTGCAGCTGGATTGGTCGACGAGACCGTGATGTCGATGTCGCCGATCGTTTCGGACATTCGCCGGAGGCTTCCACAGAACCTGACGTCGTCGGTCTCGGCCAACGATGCAAGGAACTCGACCAATCGTTCTGCGAGGGGCAAAGCGTCAGCAATGGGGACTCGGCGGTCCTTCCCGCTCAATCCGAGTCGTTCGATCGCCTTGCTGATCTTGGCCTCGCTGGTGGCGCCGAGCCCGGGGAGCGAGCGCAACCTTTCTTCGGCGATCGCCTGCTTCAGCTGGTCGACGTTTTCGATGCCGAGTTCGGACCTCACCAGCTTCAACGTCTTGGGTCCAAGGCCCGGTATCCGGCTCAGTTCGACGAACTCTGGCGGGTATTTCGCCCGCAGGGTCTCGAGCTTGTCCACCTTGCCCGTCTCGACGAACTCGATGATCTTGCTCGCCGTTGCCTTGCCGACACCATCGACCGAGACCAGTTCTTTCATCGTCAGGGTGGTCAAGTCTCGGCCATCGGACTGGAGGCTCAACCCCGCTTTCTCGTACGCCCGCACCTTGAACGACTGGGGGCTGCCCTCGTCGAGTCCGGTCAACGTGACCAGTTCGCTGAGCATGGCAAGAACATCTCGAGACGTCGTCATCTCCTGATCGTAGGGCGCTGGCCTAGGGTCGTCGTGAGCGAGCAACGAGAGGATCCATGAACGACGTCGAAGAACTATTAATCACCACCGACGGACTCGGACTGGCCAAACATGTGGCAGACGCAGACGTCACCCCGGCTGAGCTTCTCGAGGCATCGATTGCCAGGGTCGAACGGCTCGATCCAGAGGTCAATGCCGTGGTGCGTCCGATGTTCAATCAGGCGCGATCTGACGTGAATGATCGGGACGACGGCCTGTTCGCAGGGTTGCCATTCCTGCTGAAAGACCTCAATTGCGACGTCGCCGGCGTACCGACCAGCAGAGGAAACCGCACGCTCAACACGATTCCGGTGCAACACGACAACGTGCTGGTCGAACGTTTTCGAGCGACGGGCGTTTCGATCATCGGCAAGACCAACACGCCCGAGTTTGGGCTGCAGGCAATCACCGAACCTGAACTCTTCGGGCCGACCCGCAACCCCTGGGATCTCGAGCGGACTCCGGGTGGGTCGAGCGGTGGGTCGGCCGCTGCGGTGGCGGCAGGATTCGTGCCGGTTGCTGCGGCAGGCGATGGCGGCGGCTCGATCCGAATACCCGCGTCCTACTGTGGACTCTTCGGGCTCAAGCCAAGCCGTGGGCGGATGCCGCTTGGGCCAGACATCGCCGAAGCATGGTTCGGTGCGGCGCAGCCACTGGTCATCTCGCGCACGGTTCGCGACACCGCAGCGATGCTCGATGCGGTCCATGGCATCGACATCGGCGCGCCGTACACGGCACCCCAGGTCGACGTGGCGTACAGCAAGGTGATTCGGCGCGAACCGGATTCCATGCGTATTGCGCTGAGCACCAGATCGCCCATCGGCACAGCGGTGCACGCTGAGAACAGAGCCGCGGTCGAGCAGACCGCAACGTTGCTCGAATCACTCGGCCATGAAATTGTCGAAATGGATGCGCCGATCGACGGGAATGCGCTGGCCAAGGCATACATCACCATGTACTTCGGCGATGTGGCCGCAACCATCGCCGACATCGAGCGGATTCTCGGGCGCCGAGCCACAACGGCCGATGCCGAACTCGGGACGCTTGCGCTCGCAGCGCTCGGCCGAACGGTCTCGGCGGGTGAGTTCGCCCAAGCATTGAAGCTTTGGGGAACGATCGGGCGTCAGATGGGCGCCTTCTTCGAAGGCGTCGACCTGTATCTCACCCCAACGACCGCCGCTCCACCGGCCACGGTGGGTGAGCTGGTTCCGTCGACACGCGAACGCCTGCAAATGTCTGCGGCGCTCGCAACACGAGCGTGGAAACTCGTGATGAAAACTGGACTGATCGACGACATCGTCGAGAAGAACCTTGCGCGAACCCCGTTCACACAACTCGCCAACGTCGCAGGGCTCCCGGCCATGTCGGTACCACTGCATGAACACGGTGATGGCATGCCTTGCGGCGTCCACTTCATCGGCCCGTACGGGCGAGAGGACCGGCTCCTGGCGCTTGCCGGTCAGCTCGAACGGTCTGCCCCGTGGTTCGACCGACGCGCGGCGATGGCCTCCCCTACGATGGCGTCATGAACTTCCTGACCACTCGGTTGCTCCGCCGCTTCGGCTCTGCTGGTCACGTTGCCGATGTGGCCATCGTCGGCGGCGCTGCGCTTCGGTTCGCCCAGAGAAGGGGGTTGGTCAAGGACGAGATCGCCCGCAAGTTCGGGGCTCCCGAGAGCAGCGCTGGGGCAAGCCTGTCGATCGGCGAGATGTTGTTGCTCGCCATGGCGATCATCCGCCTGATCAGATACTTCTCGTCGCGCCGGAAGAAGGCCACGGTCATCGAAGTCTGAGGAACGCACGGGAGACGATCGCTCATCGATGAGGACCTCGCGCCGACAGGTTCGCCATGGGTCTCTGTCGGCTGATCGCCACCATGTGCGTCGTTTTCTTCGTCGCTGCGTGCTCATCGTCGGTGTCTGACACCACGACCATCTCCGAGCCGACAATACAACCCGCGTCGTTGGCACTTGTCGACGATCCGGAATCGAGCGAGGCGGGGTCGAACCACAACGTCGTGGAACTGACGATCCCGGAGAATCTTCCGGAGGATCTCTCCGATCGACTCGAGCTGATGACCTCATGGCTGAGGCAATTCGAGCCGGCGAAGAATTCCGGCTACGACCCGTTCGACATACTCGAAAACGGTGAAGTGAAGGCGCACTTTCTCGTTCGAACCGCCGATGTGCGAGTCGCCGAGGAACTCTGTGGCATCTACGTGGAAGCTGTCGACCGCTTCATGGGCGAAAGCGAAACGACGGCAACGATCTCCTTGTCGGGTTGGGTGTTATCTGACGTCGGTGTGTTCGCCGACCCGGGGTGGGACCCGATCAGCTGCGAGGTCTGACCCCGTTTGCTCCCGTTTGCTCCCTCAAGCGCACCGGTCACCTCGTCGATACGGTCACGTGGACTTCCCTGCGCCCCAACCCGTCGGCCGACGCGAACGATCGATCGCGGAACGGCACCGAGTCTTCATTCTTCTTGCATCGGTCTTCAATCTGTTGCCGGTCGGGTTTGTTCTGGGAGTGTTCGTCGCACATCCACCGACTCGTCTTTTGCTCACCCTCCTCGTGTCTTTCGCAGCCACCTATGGAGTGGTTCAGGTGCTTCGTCGGCGATTTCTCGATCTCGTCGTCACCAATGAGTTGGAGCTTCGACGAACGATGCGCAACCCGGGATCGCACACCACCAAAGCCATGCAGGAGTTGACAAGTCACGGATTTTCGCTGGTTGACACCGTGGTCGTTGCGACGAAGTCAGGCACCACATTGACGCGGCCAATCGTCGTGATGTCTCGGCACCTCGACGGCCAGGTCGCACATGCGAACAGCATCGGGATCACCATGATGACGCTGCTCGGTGATGACACGTGGCTGGTCACGTCGTCGGCGCCAATCGTTTCGCATCCGACGTTGCGCATCCAGCTCGTCGAAAAGCGCGGAGCGCGAGGAGCGGTCGAACGACATCGAGACGAGCTCCTGGTATTGCGTGAGGCCGGACTGGTTGCGGGAACACAACGTGCCCCGTTGGACACCGTGCTCCATTTCGAACAGCTCGAGCAGGAAACGCTCGCCGCATTTCGTTCGAACGGCGTTGGTGCACCAAGTGCCAAGGCGCTCACTCGCTCTGGCGTGGCCTGACGCGCGACGCGGTCGCCGCGCTTCTCGAGAGCCTCGCCCCGCAAACGGCTCGGTTGTGCGATCCTTCGTGCATGACCGAAGTGGCACAACCATCTCCCGAACGCGGGGTTTTCGCCAACCGCACCCTGAACCTGCGCGGCGTACCTGTTGTGGGCTACGACATGGATTACACGTTGATTCAGTACCACGAAGCCGAATGGGAGGGTGGCGTGTTCGCACACGCCAAGCAGGCGCTGATCGAAAAAGGACTGCCGGTTGAAGACTTCACATTCGACACCTCGGAGTTCACCGTAGGACTCGTGTTCGATCTCGAGCTCGGCAATCTCTTGAAAGCGACACGATTCGGCTACGTCGTACGTGCGCAGCATGGAAATCAGATTCTCAGCTTCGATCAGCAACGAGAGGCGTACAACCGCACGATCGTCGAGCTGTCGTCGCCGCGATTCGTGTTCATGAACACGCTCTTCGAGTTGTCTCGCGCCAGTCTCTTCTGTCAGTTGGTCGCCGTTCTCGAGACACGGCAGTTACCCGGCGTCCGCAGTTACACCGACGTCTACCGCGTGATCGACGATGCGCTCACGGTGGCCCATCAAGGCGGGGCGCTGAAGGCGTCGATCGTTGCCGACAAACAACGCTTCGTCGACCTCGACCCAGACATGGCGGGAACGCTGCAGGAACAACGCGCAGCAGGCAAGAAATTGGTACTGATCACCAACTCTGACTGGGCCTACACGCGCGAGATGATGCCGTATTGTTTCGATCGTTACATCGAGGGTGACAAGACGTGGCGAAGCCTGTTCGATGTCGTCATCGTGTCGGCGAACAAGCCCAGCTTCTTCACCGAGACCAATCCCATCTATCGCGTCGTCGACGAGGAACAGTCGCTCCTGCTTCCGCACTACGGTCCGCTCGAACAGGGCCATGTGTACTTCGGCGGGAATGCCCGAATGGTCGAGAGCAGCCTCGATCTCGACGGCGGCCAGCCACTGTACGTCGGCGACCATCTTTTCGGTGATGTGCATGTGACCAAAGATGTCTTGAGTTGGCGAACAGCGTTGATCGCCCGTGAACTCGAGTCCGAAATTCGCGACGCGATCGATTTCGCAGACAACCAGCAGCAGCTCGAATCGATGATGGCCAAGAAGGTGAAGATCGACCGTCGACAGGCAACGTTGCGTTTGGCAAAACTCGCGGGAACCGGTGGCGACGACGTGGCGGCAGAGCTGAACAAAGTCACTGCGGCTGCTGCTCGACTCGACGACCAGATCAGTCCCTTGGCTCGCAGGGCGAGTGAGGTCGGAAATCCGATCTGGGGTCCGCTGATGCGCGCGGGGAACGACAAAAGCCTCTTTGCCAGACAGGTCGAGCGTTATGCCGACGTCTACACCTCACGCGTCTCGAACCTGCGCGCCGAGACACCATTCGCGTATCTTCGAGCTGCTCGCGGCTCTCTTCCCCACGACACGGCCGGGGACGACTGAGCGATTACCCGAGCCGGTCGAGGGCGGCTTCGAGAACATCGATGGGTCGGTCGAAACACAAACGTATGTGCGGCGTCGGCTGACCATCGGCGCGACACGCCGAGCCAGGAAGCACCGCAACGCCTCGTTCCGACGCCTGCTTCGCGAACGTGTTGCCGTCCATGTGAACCTCAGCCCAGAGTGCAAGGCCACCATCGACTCTGCTCAGTGACCAATCGGGAAACTTGACCGCCAACGCATCGGTCAACCACGACGATCGATCGATGAGTTGCGCACGTCTCTTTTGAACGACGACGTCAAAGTGTTCGAGGGCTTGCAGGGCAAAGAGCTGGGACGGGATCGACGGGCCGAGGTCGAACTGTTGAAAGCGTCGTCGGGCGATGTCGGTGCAGATCGTCGGTGACGCGATGATCCACCCCGTTCGCAGCCCTGTCCAGAGTGTCTTCGACAGCGATCCGACTCGTATGGCTTTGTTGCCAAGTTCGTTCGCCAGAACTCGAGTGGTCGGTGAGAACTCGAGATCTGCGTAGGTCTCGTCGAGGACCACCTGTGTCTGGGCGGCAGTGAGGATCTTGGCAAGAGCGTGCGTTCGGTGGGCTGATGAGACCGTCCCCGTGGGGGAGTGAACCGAGGACACCAAAATGGTGAGCGAGGGCCGGTGGGTTCTCAGCAAGGACGACAAGACCTCGGGAATGGGTCCATCGTCGTCGCGTGGGACGCCAACGGGCACACAGCCATTGGCGTGAATCATGTCGATCAGCCCGCCATAAGTGGTCTCCTCGACGAGAATCGACGAGCCTCGCTGTGCACATGCGGCGATGATGAGGCCCAATGCATGGTGAGCCCCGGAGGTCATGATCACCTGGTCGAGGGTCGGATCCGGCGAGTGTGATGAGTCGTACCGATGTCGGTCCGCAATGTTCCGTCGAAGTTGTTCCATGCCGAGCGGGGTCAGGCCATTGGCTGGTTCGACGCCTAGGAAGTCGGAATTCTCGACTCGCATCGGCGGCAGAAGGCTTGCGTCGGGTGCGGTTGCGGCTGCAAGATCGATCGACCCGCTCGCCTGGAGCAGTTCGACGAACGGCACCGTCGGCCGACGCTGGGTGTGACCCTCGGTGACCCAGCTTCCACTCCCTTGCCGGGACGTCAACATCCCACTCGCGCGGAGGTCTTCAACGACCGCCGAAATCGTCGGCCGGCTCACGTGCAGTGCTGCAGCAAGGCTCCGTTCTGGCGGGAGACGGGTACCAGCGGGGAGGTGCCCAGTGCCGATTGCCTGGCGAATCGCGAGCGCGAGGTGGGCTCGAATTGGGCCATCTGTGGGCGACAGCCAAGGGGCGATCGCCTTGACGAATTGGGTGTCTTGCATCTTCGTGCCTCCGAGTCGTTGTCTCGACGGGTCGCGCAGTGATGGCCAATTGGCTAGTCTGGCATCTGTCCAATAACACTACGGTGGTCGTGTGGACATCCCCGCACTGATCACCTTGGCCTTCGTGGCGTCGATCACGCCGGGCCCGAACAACGTGATGCTTCTCGCGTCGGGCATGAACCATGGCGTCACCAAGAGCATGCGCCATGTCGCAGGCGTCAGTCTCGGGTTCGCGTTTCTGATTTTCATCGTCGCCATGGGACTCGGGACGTTATTCGAGCGTCACGATTCTTTGGAGGTCGTGCTCAAGGTGGTTGGTGGCATCTACCTCACCTACCTCGCCTGGAAGATCTTCACGACGACGGGAATCAAAGCAGCCGATGGAACCGCAACACCCTTGACATTTTTGCAGGCGGCGGCGTTTCAGTGGGTGAACCCAAAGGCGTGGGTCATGGCGACGACGGCCACGAGTACCTTGCTCGACACCGAGGCGTCGGTTCTGGTCGGTGCTGGATTGTTGACCGCATGGTTTTGGATCGTTAACTTGCCGTGCATTCTGACGTGGATGTTTTCGGGGGCGTATGCACAACGGTGGGTGGAAAACGAACGCCGTGTCCACGTGATCAACCAGACGCTGGGCGTGTTGTTGGCCGGCACGGTCGTTCTGCTCTTCGTCTGAAAACGCCGGTACGACCGGGCTTCGTCGAAGCGAACTGCGAATTGATCGGCTTCTCGCTCTACGGTACTCGGAGTGATTTCGGCAACGTTCGTCCTCAACCTCGCGTACTTTGTCCTCGTCTCGTCGACCTTCACCCGCCGAATTCTCTGGCTCCGTGGTGCGCTCGTCATCGCAGGGATCATGTTCGTCGGTTATGGCTTCATGGCCGACAACTGGACCATGATCTTTTGGAACTCGGTGACCAGCGTGTTGCATGCAGGGCAGGGGATTCGGTTCATCCAGAGTCAGCGACACGTACATCTACGTCCAGAGGACGAAAAGATTCGCACCACATGGTTCTCAAACGTCGAATCGTTCGATTTTCACTCATTGTGGCGAATGGGAGAAACCGTCGCCTACACCGATGAATTGCTCACCGTGGAGGACCACGCACAGACGACACTCATGCTGATCCTCGATGGTCGGGCGAGCGTCGAGGTCGCAGGCAGAACCGTCGGGATCTTGGAAGCCGGTGACTTCATCGGGGAGATGAGCTTTCTCCGCAACACACCTGCGACGGCGACCGTGACCCCGATCGAGCGCGTGTCCGTCCGCCAGTGGGACCAGGACACCCTGCGTACCCTCGACCACCTCAACCCCTCCGCTGCGACGGCTCTGCGACGACGCATACAGGACAATCTCGCCGACAAGGTGATAAAACGATCTCGCTAATCGCTCACGGGTGAACGTGGCCCCATCGTTGCCGCCGCGTCGCTGTCACGGACGAAGAGGGCGAGCGCAGCGCCGATCAGATAGAGCGCCGTGGTCACAAGAATGGCCCGCTGATAGCTGTCGACTCGATTCGCCGCGCTGGACATGTCGCGGGCGAGGCCAGTCGCGAGGATCGACGAGGCAATAGCGACGCCGATGGCCGGCGCAAGTTGACGATTCGTACTGAAGATCGCTGTTGCATGAGCCAGGTTTCGTTGTTCGATTTGGGCATAGACCGCGGACTGAATTGGAACGAACACCAGTCCCATGGCAAGTCCGCGGATCAACATCACGGTCACGACCACGGGCACGCTGACTTCGGCGTCGAATCGTGATGCGGCCACTCCGGTGGCAAACGCGACGATCGACCCAACAGCGATCAGCCTGCGCGGCCCGATTCGTTTGTAGAGCACCTTTCCGGTGATCTGGGTCATCAGGAGCACGCCGACCGGCTGCGAGGCGACCACGAGGCCGACCCGCAACGCACTGAACCCGGCTTCTTCTTGGAGCAGCAGCGGCAGGAGGTAGACGAGCGCCAGGAATCCGGCGTACACGGGGATCGCAGCCGCGGTGATCGTCGCGAAGAGTCGACCCTCGAACAGTCGGAGGGCGAGCAGGGGCGTACTCTGTCGAAGCTCGACGACGACAAAGGCGACGAGCAGAAGCAGTGAGATCGTCAGGCTGAGGAGAATCTGCGTCGATGTCCATCCGAGCTCGCCGCCCCGGGACAGCGCATAGACAAAGAGTCCCAACCCGACAGCCGAAAGAACAAAACCCTGCGCATCAAAGGGGTGATCCTCGACGGGATCACCAGGGCGCAACAGCGTCGCGGCGAGTCCGAACGCGAGGATGCCAACGGGTACATTTACGAAGAAGATCCAACGCCACGAGGTGAAGTGCAGGAGTATCCCGCCGATGATCGGGCCGAGCGCAGGTCCCATCACGACCACGGTGATCACCTTGCGCGACGCATCGGCCCGTTCGGCAAGTGGGAATGCGCCGAAGACCAACGCAGCCCCGACAGGGGCCATCATCCCAGCAAAACCACCCTGGATCGCTCGGGCTGCGATGAGTTGATCGAGCGACTGTGCGGCTCCACACAACGTCGAGGCGAGAACAAACCCAGCCAAACATCCAAGAAACGTCGAACGGAGCCCGTACCGACCGCTGAACCACCCCGCCGTTGGGGTCATCACCGCAACGGCGACGGTGAATGAAAGGACGGTCCACTCGAGCGTCGTCGCCTCGACATCGAACTCATTGGCCAATGTCGGCAAGGCGACATTGACGATCGTGGAGTCCATGACCTGCATGAAGAGGGCGGTCGTGTAGACGATCGCGACGATGCTCTTGTACTCGAAGCGCTCGATCACATCGAACGATAACTCATGGCGCTAGGCGTCAGCTCGTTCGCACGAGGAGTCGTCTGCAACTTCTCAGACGGGCCCGCCGAGCTGCTTCACCGAAAGGATGGCGTCGAGTGCTTCGATCTCTGCGATCAGTTCGTCTGGCAGGGGGGTTGCCGTCGAGATCGCCATCAGCGCGTGACCGGAGGTAGCCCGTGCCAAATGCATGTCATCAATGTTGATTTTGGCGTTTCCAAGAATCGTTCCGACCCGACCGATCATGCCCGGTGTGTCGTCGTTCATGAGGACGAGCATGTGTTCACTCGGCGCCAAGTCGACGGTGATGTTGTCAATCGACACGATGCGAGCGTCACCACTGGGGAGCTGCAGCGTGCCAGCGATCGAATGCCCATCGCCTTCGAGTTTGATACCATTGACCAGCCCGGAGGGAGTTTTCGTGCTCGTCCGCGCCTGGAGCTTGATCCCATGCTCCTCGGCCAACTTCTCGGCGTTGACGTAGCTGACCGGGACGGTGGCAACACCGCTCAAGAGTCCTTTGGTCACGGCGAGTTCGGCCATCCGACAATCGAAACCACCAATCTCGCCGGCGAACACGACGTCGACCGCACCGGGGCGTCCTCCGACGAGTTGCGCGAACTGCGCCCCCAGCTGTTCGGCAAGTGGAAGGAATGGGCGGACGCTCGCTGACACTCCCTGAGCCGAAACGTTCACGGCGAAGGGCACGAATTCGTTGGCGAGCGCCAATCGAACCTGGTCGGCAATGGTGAGGCCGGCGCGCTCCTGTGCCTCGGCGGTGCTTGCCCCGAGGTGTGGGGTCACCACGACCTGCGGGAGCGCGAGCAAAGGCGAGTCGATACAGGGCTCGTGTGCGAAAACGTCGAGAGCTGCGCCAGCGATCACACCGGTTTTGATGGCGATGGCGAGGTCGGTCTCGTCGATGATTCCGCCACGGGCCACGTTGATGATTCGTAGCCCAGGTTTGGCCTGCGCGAGTCGCTCGGCGTTGATGAGGCCAACCGTGTCGGGTGTTCTCGCCAAGTGCAACGTGAGGAAGTCGCTCTCGGCCACGAGCTCGTCGAGTGACAGAATCTCGACGCCGAGTTCCTGGGAGCGTTCGGGACTGATGAATGGATCGTGTCCTACGAGTCGCATCCCGAACGCGCGTGCTCGGTGTGCGACGAGCCCGCCGATGTTGCCGAGGCCCACGATCCCGAGCGTCTTGTCGAGTAGTTCGACTCCGCCCCACGATGATCGTTCCCAACGTCCATCGACCAAGGCCCTGTGTGCCTGGGGAACGTTGCGTGCCACGGCCAACAACATGGCCATGGTGTGTTCGGCCGCGCTGACAGAGTTCGACGTTGGCGCATTTGCGACGATCACACCCTTGGCCGTCGCCGCTGCGATATCGACGTTGTCGAGTCCCACCCCGGCCCGTCCGACCACACGAAGTGCATCGGCTGCATCGAACACTTCGGCGGTGACGTCGGTGGCCGATCGAATGATCAAGGCCTCGGCGCCGTGAATTGCGCCAACGAGATCTTCGGGACTGAGGCCCAGCTGGACGTCGACGTCATGACCGGCCTGACGGAGCAGATCGAGACCGCTCTCTGCGAGCTTTTCAGTGACGAGGATACGGGGCATTGAGACAGGCTATTCGGCGGCGTGCAGCCACCGAACGGCTGGCACTGACTTGTACAAAAAGTACAACCCAGGCGATGTCATTGGTAGGCGATGGACGTCACGAGTCGTTGGCGAGTTGGTCTGCGACCAGTTCCTCACGTCGAACGCCGAGCATAAACAGCACGGCGTCGAGATGTGGGGTGCTCAACGTGGCGTCGGCCGCCTCGCGCACGACCCGTTTGGCCTGGAACGCCACGCCCAAACCGGCTGCAGCCAACATGTCGAGGTCGTTGGCTCCGTCGCCGACGGCAACGACCTGCTCGAGCGCAATCCCTTCCTCGGCGGCGATCCTCTGGAGCAAGTCCGCCTTCGCTTTGCGATCCACAATCGGTCCGGTGAGCTCGCCAGTGAGCACGCCTCGGCGACGCTCGAGTGTGTTGGCATAGGAATGGTCGATGCCGAGAGAATCCCGGAGTCGGTCGGTGAACGAGGTGAACCCACCGCTGACGATCGCAACCTTGTAGCCGAGGCGCTTGAGCGTTCGAATGAACGTCTCGGCGCCGTAGGTCAATTCGAGCTTTTCGTATGCGCGATCGATGATCTCTTCGGGCTGACCTGCGAGCAGCGCGACCCGGCTCCGTAACGACTCTTCGAAATCGAGCTTGCCCGCCATTGCCTCAGCGGTGATTTCGGCGCACGCCTCGCCGACCCCAGCTTGATCGGCAAGGAGGTCGATCATCTCGTTCTGAATTAATGTCGAATCGACGTCGAGCACGATGAGCCGCTGGGCACGACGCGAAAGACCCATTCGTTGAATCGCCACATCGAACCGCGGATTCTCCGCTGCAGTGTCGAGCAACTGCGCTCGCATCTCGTCGGCATCACCGCCATGAACCTCGAACTCGTAACACCACACAGGAGTCCGCGCAAGCCGTTGAATACGCTCGATGTTGCCGTTTGCCTCTGCGATCGCCGCAGTGACCATCTCGAGGTCACTCGGCCCCAGATCCGGGCCGATCACCGAGACGACGAGCGTGGGCAGTGATGCCTGCGGTGCCGAATCGACGACCTCGAAGTCGACGTCGAGTTTGCGCTCCCATCCCATGAGCAACAGGTCTTTCAACACATCTTTTCCCGACGGCACCTCAACGACGAGCTCGAGGGTCAGACGGCCTCGAACGACGATCTGTTCGACATCGTGGATAGCCGCGTCGGCCGTCGACAAGATGCCCATCGCCGATGTGGTGATTCCCGTCTGATCGGGTCCACTGATTCGTATCAGAAGGGTTTGGCGGGCTCCGGCCATTACACGAATGTTATTGGTTGGTCATTCGATCGAGGGCGGGTTCTTTGGCACTGTTCGATAGCACTCGGGCGGCGACCACCCCAGCCACGAACCCGAACAGATGGCCCTCCCACGACAAGCCGGGCCGCGGGACGAAACCGAACAGAATCGTCCCGCCGTACAAAAAGAGCGCAGCTGCGGCAACGATGATCGAGACCGGTCGTTTCTCGAAGACCGCTGCGGCGACGAGAAAACCGAACAGACCGAACACCCAGCCACTGGCGCCGATGTGGTTCTCGTTCGAACCGAGGGCGAACGCCCAGACGAGGGCTCCGCCGACGAGAATGATGAGGGCGCTCGCCATGAGGTAACGACGCAGACCTCCCGTCATCGCGAGAGCGCTCAGCATGACGAAGGGGATCGAGTTCCCGATCAGGTGGCGAAAACCACCGTGCAGGAACGGAGACCACACGATGCCGTCGAGTCCATCTGCTGATCGAGGTCGAATTCCGTTTTGTTCGAGACGGCTGTCGAGCGCGATCGTGTCGACGATTTCGATCAACCACATCGCTGCGAGAGCGACGACGATGATGCCGAGTCCGCCGCGCAGCCAACGAGGAACGCGCAGCCAACGAGAAGATAGTGTGCGGCGAGACGTGTGGTTGGCACCTGCCGGCCCCGACGGCTCCAGATTGGACATGGGTGAACCCTATGCGACATCGGCTCATGCCTGTTTGTCATGTTGTAGAACTGCACGCATGACCGATCTCGACATCGCTTTTCTTTCGGCTTCCGAGATGGCTCGTCGCGTTGCTACACGCGAGATCTCACCGGTCGAATTGGTCGACAACTCGCTTCGTCGAATCGATGACGTCAACAACGCGATCAACGCGTTCTGTTTCGTGTGGGACGACGATGCACGGTCGGCGGCCCAGAGAGCCGCCGACGCCGTCGCCCGCGGCGATGACCTCGGCGTGCTCCATGGCGTCCCGATCGCGCTCAAGGACACCACACCAACGGCAGGGCACCGCACGACGCTTGGGTCGCACGCCTTCGAACGGTGGGTACCCGACGTCGATGCCGCGATTGCTCGAAAGCTTCAGGACGCAGGGGCGATCGTGGTCGGCAAGACGACAACCCCCGAGTTCGCACACTCGCTCGCCACCGAGAGTTCGTTGTGGGGGGTGACGCGAAACCCTTGGGACCTCGAGCGCACGACCGGCGGTTCCTCAGGCGGATCAGGCGCAGCTGTCGCGACCGGATGTGTGCCGTTGGCCGAAGGCTCCGACATGGGAGGTTCGGTGCGGATTCCGTCGGCGTGGTGTGGGGTCGTCGGGCTGAAACCGGGTCTTGGGCGAATCCCCATGGACGTCTTGCCGGGACTTTTCGACACCATTTCCCATCACGGCCCACTCGCACGGTGCGTCGACGACGCCCGACTCTTTCTGCGCGCGACGCAGGGCCCCGACGAAAGCGACGTCTTGTCGATGCCGGTTCCCCTCGACCTCTCGGCGCCCGACACCGACATGACCGGGGTTCGCATTGCCCTGAGCATCGATCTCGGGGTCTGGGAGGTCGACCGTGCGGTGGAAGCAGCGGTTCGTGGGGCCGCCGACGCGCTTTCCGACGCCGGAGCCATCGTGTCCGAGGTTGACCTCGGGTTTCGGGGCGACGAGGAAAAGAGCTGGAACAAACTCTGGGACGTTTTCATGGCGGCGTACTACGGCCATCTCGTCGAGGAGTTCGGCAAAACCATGGCGCCCGAAGTCCTCGGCCTGATCGAACGGGGAAACGCGATGAGCGCAGTTACGTACAAACAGGTGGAACTGACTCGAACGCGCATGTGGCGACAACTGCGACCGATTCTCGTCGAGAACGAGGCGCTCTTGTGCCCAACGATGGCCACCGGCCCAGTGAACGCCTCGATCAGTGGGACGCGGGTACCGGGCCACATGGAGAACCAGCGGTACCACTCACCGGACATGTGTGCGATCTGGAACATGGTCTCACCGTGTCCAGCGCTCACCGTGCCGTGCGGGCTCGATGACGATGGCATGCCGGTGGGGGCACAACTCATCGGCCGAAGGTGGAGGTCGGATCGGGTCCTCGAAATCGGTCAAGCACTCGAGCGAGCGCTTCCGTCGATTGGGCGACCGCCGATGTGAGCGGTGGCTCAGTCGAGGAGAGCGAGCGTCTCGTTCAGCGCAGCGAGATGCTCGAGATCTTTGAGGTCGAGCACTTGGAAGTACATCCGGGTGCAGCCCGCATCGCGAAAGACGCGGAGCCGTTCGGCCGCCTCGTCAATGAGACCGGCAACCCCATTTTGTCGAAGCTCGGACGTTTCGCGCCCGATGGCACCGGCGCGCCGTGCAAATTCGGCCTCGCTCGAGCCAACCGCCAAAACCTGCGCCGCCGACCACACCAGGGTCTCTGGATCGCGTTCGCGTGACTCGCATGCCTCGACAACCGGGCCGCAGACAGCTTTCCAATCGTCGGGATCGCTGAACGGCACGTTG
>RCMY010000566.1_pt1 | contig 34720 bp, 26 predicted proteins | sample 2041341 | NCBI WGS metagenome assembly RCMY01 (sample SAMN09708234, study PRJNA481090) | Marine sediment metagenome, whole genome shotgun sequencing project. | reverse complement strand
GCCTTACAGCAGTTACGCTGTAAGGCCTCGAAATGTTTTGGTAGCGGGGACAGGATTTGAACCTGTGACCTTCGGGTTATGAGCCCGACGAGCTACCAGACTGCTCCACCCCGCGTTAAGAACGCAGCATTATACAACCGTTGTGTATAATGTCAAATTCTAATATGGCCGGAGTTCAAAGTTTATGTTTAACTAATTTCGTTGTAGCGACATGCAATGATGAGGCCTTTAAATGGTACCTGTTACGTTTAAAGACCGAAGACAAAATAGATTCGGTGCTGGTGAACGCTTACACCATTGCCATTGCAACGTGGCAACGGGTTGAATCGGGGTGTAGTGCCGTGTAACGTTCAAAAAGCCAGAACGCAACCCTGAACCTTTGCGCCCCCTTCCAGGAATCCCCTGTGGCTCATTTGCGTCTCCCTGCTAATGGGATCAGAAAAAATATTGTTCGTACCGTTTGTCGAAGAGTAGATTGTCATGTACCCTAGAAAAGACTCACCTCCTTCATCCCTGCGGGACAGATAACAATGGACGAAATCAATCGGCAGCAGAAGCATCAGCATAAATATTTCACCGGCACCATCATCGCCCTCGTTCTTTGTCTGCTATTTGGGACTGCCGGGATGGCGGATGAACTCGCTGTCGGCCGTTTTTCTACCGCGGGCCTGACAGGCTGGGAAACAAAAAGCTTCCATGGCTTGACCCAGTATTCTCTGACCCGGGCGCAGGAGCACATCGTCGTGCAAGCAACCAGCCAAGGAGCAGCATCAGGCCTGGTTAAAAAAATAAGCTTTGATCCGCAAAAATATCGTTACCTGCGCTGGTCGTGGAAAATTGACCATATACTATCAGCGGGCGATGAGACAACAAAAGCCGGAGACGACTATGCCGCTCGAATCTATGTCGTTTTTAGCGGCAAATTCTTCTGGCAGACCAAAGCGATTAACTACATCTGGGCCAACAAGCTGCAGAAAGGCGGTTTTATTGCCAACGCCTATACCTCCAGTGCCATGATGGTAGCCGTTCAATCCGGACCGGAGAACACCGGACAGTGGCTTACCGAACAAAGAGATATCCTGGCTGACTACAAAACGCTGTTTGGCTCCGATCCGAGCGAGGCAAGTGCTATAGCCATCATGACCGATACCGACGACACCGGTGAAAAGGCGGTAGCGTGGTACGGCGATATTACCCTGGCAACGGACTGAATCCTACTGATGATATTTCGCAAGGCCAATAATGCAACAGTTGCAGCCTAGAAGAATACCTGCAACTTTGCCATGACCCGGGGTTCATCTCTCTCCTTGCAACAGGGCAATCGGCCAGGATTGCAGCAGGCGGCCAACATCCAGTGATCGCGAAGCTTTTCCTGCTTCAGCTCTATGCTCTTGATTATCAGCAAAGATATTGCGTAACTGTACGCCGGCACAGTTCTCCGGGAGTATGATTTGCGTATCATGCCAGACTGTATCGCCCAAAGGGAGATCCCTTCTGCCGTCCATCAAGCTCAAATAGAGCCTAGGCGCTACGGCGACGATTAGGTGCCGCCCTTTTTCCCTGATAAAAGCGCAGATATGCTCACTTTTTTTACCCGTTACCTGGCTCGGCAGATAGGAACCACTGGTGAAAACATCCTGTAGCCTTCTTCTCAACTGCAGGGTTTTGTAGATGACATACATCTTTGCCCGTCCATCCGATAAATTGGCAAGCATGTTCTGCTGCAATTTTTTTTGCCGATTGTCTACCGAATCAATTTCACCGAGCAGAGCAGACAACATTGCCTGTCTCCGGGCAAAGTCGACCGGTCGCCGGTTATCGGGATCAACGAGACAGAAGCGCCAGGTTTCATTGCCCTGATAGATATCGGGAATGCCGGGACTTACCAGTTTCAAAAAAACCTGGGAGAGACTGTTCAGCATGCCGAACCAGCTGACATCTTCGGCAAAAGTATCAAAATCTTGCCCAAAAGGTCTATTTTCTGGCCGAAGACTTCCCTCGACAAAGCGCATAAGCGCTTTTTCATAGGCAGCATTCGGATTTGTCCAGCTCGTAATCACTTTTGACTCCCGGCTAGTTTTTAACAAATTATCCTGCATCCGTTCGATAAAGCTGCCACGCGTTTGTTCGTCCAAAGGGGCAACAGGCCATGCCCCCAGCAGGTTCTGGTAAAAACCATATTCATCGTTTCTAGAAGGAGCCAGCTTGGCTTCAATCCTGGTTTTATAAGACCTATTCTGCAGGCTCCACAGCCTGATCCGGCGTTGCCATTCATCAGCCATTTCCGTGAGAACGTTGATTCGCGCCCGTACATCCTCACTGCGTTTGGAGTCATGGGTTGAGGTATTCAACATGGAATTCGGCCAATGGTGGAGACGGCTTTGATTGGCCTGATGGAAGGCAGCGACGGAAATCCCGAAACATTTTGGGTTGCCCCCGACTTCGTTGAGGGAAAGCAGACGATTATACCTGTAAAATAAGGTATCTTCTACTCCTTTAGCCATGACCGGTCCGGTATATTGTTGAAATTTCCTGACAAAATTAAGATATTTCTCTTTTTCAGGATCGTCTACCTCGGTTTCGAGCAGCAACACCGATTTAATAAAACCGAACACATTGGCATCGCCCAGATTATACCTGGCTTCGGCCTTTGCCAAAGCCCATTCAATGAACTGGACATCCTGCGCCGCAATTTTATCCCGGCCGGTATAGGTTCTGTACACCGGAAAAAAACAGATGACTTCAATCAAGCCATCACGCAGACTATTGAAAGTAAAATCTCGAGTTCGGCGGTTGGCCCTGGCCAGCCGGTATAACAGACTCGTCAGGACATTTAATTCTCCCGCCATGGAGAAGCGGATAATCAGCTTTTTGCAGGTATACATCAGCTGGTCGTAGTCCGTCTTGCGGCCAATGAATCGATGATACCCCAAGGTTATGGCCTTTTCCGCCGCACTCTTGACAAAAAGTCCATTGAGATGATTCGAAAAATCATACCCGGTTGTGCCACTGATCGGCCAGTTTTCCGGCAGAGCTTCAAAATCGGCGAGTATCTTTTCAACCACGATATACAGTGGTTTGTCACACCGAAAATTGCCATCCTGCATACAGCGACTCGGCTCATCATGTATTTCTCCAGCGGCAAAATCCTGGAGCCGGCAAAAATAGGCAAGAGGATCATAAAGCCCGTCCGGGTGATCAATTCGCAGACCGTCGAGTCTGCCTGTGGCGACCAGATCCAAAATCAGGCTGTGGGTCTGATTGAAAACCTCGGTATCTTCCATGCGCAGCCCAGCCAGATCGTTGATGTCAAAAAAACGGCGGTAGTTTATTTCATCGGCCGCAACCCGCCAGAAAGCGAGGCGATATGCCTGCTCTTCCAGCAGGGAGTGGAGCAGATCAAAACTTTCCGGCCGGCCGGGGACCCCGTTGAACAAAAGCACATTTTCAGCAATGAACTGTTTTATTTCCGGATGCTTTTGACAAAGCCGGGCGATTGTTCTTTTGCCCACTTCTTTATTGCGATGACGAGCCTGTATCATTGCAGCAGAGGTTTTTACGTGGCCGGACAAGTTACCAAGTCCCTGAATAAGGTGCTGGAATTCCTGATAACTATGGTGTTCTTCGCCCAGCCGCTTGCCGAGACGCTCTATGTCATACCTTAACAGGGGAGGACAGGTCCGAGGACTGACAGGAAATCGATGGTCAAAATATTGTATAAAAAATGTGCCTGATATATGGTCAAAACAAAGAGTTAACTGACCATTTTCCAACACTTTGCCATAATAATCACCAAGAACCGGCAAAAGCAGGCGTCCGGCAAGATCCGCCAGCTGGGGTCGCCAGTTGATATCAAAAAAATGCGCGTATTTCGAGGCTTCACCGTTTTCCAGAACATCCATCCACCATTGGTTGTCAGAGCCGATTCCCATATGGTTGGGAACAATATCCAAAATGAGAGCCATGCCCTGCTGCTCGAGGACCGATAAAAAACTTTCGAAATCCTTTCGACTTCCAATTTCCGGGTTTATTCTGCCATGATCAATAATGTCATAACCATGGCCACTACCCGGTCGAGCTGTCAAAAATGGAGATAAATAACAATGAGATATGCCAATATTACTCAGATAAGGGATGATCGCCGTGGCGTGCTGAAAAGTAAAACCCTCGTGCAGCTGCAACCGATAAAAGGCAAGTGGAAGCTGCGGTGCCGAGATGTGCTTTCGATCGGAGATTAAAACGGATGGTCGTACATTGCCATAACCCCGTTCCCGACAGAGTGCTTTATAGAGCAAAGCCATCTCCTCTTTGCCCGACATCTCTTCAAGATCAACAGGATAAGCAGTTTTCCAAAATTTCTGGCTGTTTACGACCGGCGGTTCGGCCTGCTCCTCAAGCCCGAGGAGATCGGCTATCGGCACCAGTAGAATCTTGGCCGGACTTCTGGCCAGAAAGACCTGTATCGCTGTAAACAGGGATTGATCCATTGCCATCTTCATCACTTGATCGACCTTGTATCCCTCCGGCAGGAGGTGTTCGTGATCAAGCGTTATCAGTAACTGAACCCGATCGCCAGCCCTGGCAATAATCGCATTTTCCTTGGCCGTATTGTCTACAAAAAGGCGCTCAGCCGCCTGCAGAAGAAGGTCTTTACTTTGCCAGAATCCCTGCAAGGTGGCAAAAAATGGTGGCGAGGAACGTACCACGCTTTCTCGTAGGTAGTCTTTGGCAGGTAACCACTCCTGCCGGTCGTTTCGTGCTGAGAGAAAATCATGACTGACAAAAATTTTCCTCTGCCGTACCAGCTCTTGTTGTTCTTCAGGCAGAAGATGGCTGTTTTCGGCAATAACCAGGCAACGATTTCTCCGACTTTCCAGAGCGATAATTCCGAGCATATCGGCAAAGGGCATAGAGATAAAGTTGTCACTCTTTTGGTCTCTGCCGGCAAAGTTAAAGGAGGATTGGAAGTAGTTCGATAGAGAATTGATAATCAGTGCACCGGCATAACGCATGCTTTGTCGCAATCCCTCAATAAAGGGTCGATAACGAAGCTTTCTGAGACTCTGCGGCAGAAAAACCGGCAGACCGACAGCAGGATCCTGGCCGGGACGAGCAAGCGGATGTCCTGTCAGCGTCAAACCGGCTAGCAACACCTCCTTATAACGCCAGGATTCAAAGCCACTCACATGCACACTGAAGGGGAATTCTCCGAGAAGACCGACTTTAAGCCCCAGTTCCATAGAGCGACGACCGAGTGCCGCCAATTGGATCTTGGCCTGCCACTGGAGATATTGGTAATATTCTATCTCATACGCCGCATCCTGGGCGAACTGAGCGACCTCTTGCGAAGAGAAATCAGTAAACTCGACCGGCCAGCTTTGCCAGCCTGTTTTATATCGATCTTCACCACTGAATTTTTTATCGAGAGCGGTAAAAACCGCAAACAAGTGCAGCGTCTCCCCCTCTTTTTCTTGAAACTGGCGAAATTCTGTCCCTCTGGCCGTCTCCGGATGCAAATGATTGCTATAAAAACAGTCCCATAGTTTTCTCAGCTGTTCTTCTTTTATTGTGCACACTTCAGCATAATCACGTTGCGACTGGTCTCGCAGCCTGGTTAATCGTGCCTGGAGTTCTGGGTGCTCGACAATCTTGTTAACCGCCTCGCATTCGCCAAAATCGGCGATCGCCGTGACGTCAATAAAAAGGACCTGCAACTGCGAGCGGCTGGAAGGACTATAGGGGTTCGGTCCATTTCGCAGATTATCGGGATCATCCGAGTCAAGGTGACTTTGAACACAACTCGACAGCGGACCTGTATGCAGTGTTCCGGCCCCTCCCGCGGCGCTGATGTCGAGTATTTTCAACACATCGGAGAAATCGCCGACACCCCAATTGTCTCTTGAGCGGAGCGCATGCGGGTGGACACTGAGGCCCCAGACCCGGCGATCGTCTGCTATGCCGGGGGGCACATAGCCCTCCGTCGGCGCGACAATCAGGAGCTGGACTGCCCGTACCTCTTCCTCTTCTCGTTCAGCCTCATGAATCGACAATTCATGGTATCCGCTCTGCAGAGACAGGCCGGGGGCGAGAAAGAGCAGAGGGCTCCGGTCGTCAAGTCCAATGCCCGCCTGCGCAACCAGTTCACTGCGGGTAAAGCTGCCCTGGTGTCGAGCACCATTTTCCTCGGTAAGCGTCCAGTGGTAGGTCCGTTCGTCGCCGGATGGCAACCGGACGGGCAGCTTTATCGGCATGGTCGTCTCTAGAAGCACCTGTACAGGATCGAGTATCTGCTGCCTGCGCTGTACATCCATCTGCTGCAGCAGCGCGTCCGCATCTGCTGCTCCTAAGATGGGCAGGTGGGCTGCCTGCAGCAGAGAGACGAGGTACTGCTCGGCTTCCGGTCCTTCTGGCATGCCGACTGTTATACCCAAGTCGGCGGCAATTCTCCGCAGCGTTTTTTCACTCATTATGTCCCCCTCGCTTATCAATCAGCCAGACAATACTCTTTGCCGGCAGAGTGCCATGTGGTGCAACATGGTTCTGCTGCCCCTGGTATTGATACAGGACCTGCGTGCTCTCAGATATTTCGTGAGCGGCCACAGAAGATGTCGGTTCAATTCTGACAACCTGATCATGCAGGTTAAAGTGCACAACAAGGGTTTCCTGTTCAGTCAATTTCCACCACGCCTTCAGCGATTTTTCGGCAAAAACCTGCATCCCGGCATCATTGCCCTGTCTGTTTTGCAGACGAGGGACTATTTCCTGTCGGCGGATATGCAAAAGTTTTCGATACAGCTGTACATTCGCATTGCCTTCAGGCGCATCAATGCTCTGCCAGTCAAGCTTGGAGCGCATAAAGGTTGCCTCAGAGGTGGGATCGGGAATGCGTTGCAGGCTTTCCCGCGAATTGAACTGGGCAAAGTGGGAAAATTCTTTCAATCTCCCACTGACCACGCTTTTTGCCAGCTCAGGATAAAAATCACAAAAAAAGCAGAAGGGACTTACCGCACCAAACTCCTCACCCATGAAGAGGAGCGGCGGCGAAGGGGCAAGCAGAAAAAGGGCAACGAGGATGGCGAGGCCATGGTGATCGGTCAGAGCATTCAGCCTTTCTCCCAGGGCACGATTGCCAATCTGATCATGATTTTGTAAAAAAACCACAAAGGCAGCCGGGGGTAAATGTCCACTGCGATCTCCGCGTTGTGCACCATCGCGAAACGAGGAAATTTCTCCCTGATAGGCAAAACCTTCAGTGAGACAGCGTCCCAGGTGTCGGATAGGTTGGTCCGCGTAATCCTGATAATAGCCCTCTTTCTCCCCGGTTAAGAGAATGTGGCAGGCATGATGAAAGTCATCGTTCCACTGCGCGGTAAAAAATTGCGGCTGGCCATTGGGTTTTCTGTCCAGGTAACCGGCGCAGTTGTCATCGTTTTCCAGGATGAGATGGATATGGCGCCGACTCCCCGGACCTGCGTTCACTCTTTCGGCAATTTCTTCGAGAATGTCGGGACGGCACGTATCGAAAATAGTGTGCACCGCATCAAACCGAAGACCATCCAGATGGAATTCTTCAAGCCAGTACAGGACATTGGCAATATAAAAGTCCCGGACAGTTCTACTCTGGCCGCCACAAAAATTAATTGCCGCACCCCATGGAGTGGTAAACCGTTCTGTGAAAAAGGCATCGCGGGCATAGACATACAGATAATTCCCTTCCGGTCCGAAATGGTTGTATACCACATCGAGAAAGACCATAAGGCCCCGCTGATGCGCCGCGTCGATCAGCTCTTTGAGATCTTCCGGTTTGCCATAAACGCTGCAAGGTGCAAAAAGCAGCGCGCCATCGTAGCCCCAGTTAAAGTTGCCGGGGAATTGGGCTACCGGCATACACTCTATGGCGGTAATACCGAGCTGCACCAGATAATCGAGCCGTTCTGTGATCTCCTTAAACGTTCCTGCCTGCGAAAAACAACCTACATGCAACTCGTAAACAACTGCTTCCTCCCATGGCCGTCCCTGCCACCCGGCATCGTGCCAGAGATATGCATCGGGATCGCAGACGACACTTGGTCCGTGAATGTCGCGCGCCTGATAGCGGCTGGCCGGATCGGGAACAAGCAGTTCTCCGTTAATATTGAACTGATACAAATCGCCGACTCTTGCCGTCGGGTGATGTACGGTATACCAGCCATCTTCCAGGCCGGTCATCGGCACGAACTGTTTTCCCGTCGATGTCGCCAACAAACAAAGCTCCACCTGCCTGGCCTGTGGTGCCCACAGACGAAAATGAACCCCTCCGGCCGGGTCGATGCTGGTGCCGAAATTCATGGAAAAATTAGCCACCCTTCTGTCCCTTTTCTTCCTGGCACATGCCTTGTTCGTTCAGCAGGGATGCAGCCTGTTGGTCCAGTAACCAAATCAACTTTCCGTTCACTGGTTGAATCAATTGGGCCGGCAATCGCTGGTAATCAATCGGCCCTTCCAGAACACTGTGCACTACTTCCGCTTTTTCGCGGCCAAAGACTAGAAAGACAAGCCTCCGTGCGGCATTGAGGATGATGGGGGTCAGCGTGACCCGTGACACCTTCGGTGCAGCTTCGGTCACCCCGACCACCCAGCACTGCTTCTCTTGCAGGGCAGAGCTGCCGGGAAAAAGAGATGCGGTATGACCGTCTAAGCCAAGACCCAGAAAAACCAGATCCAGCACCGGCACTGCTGACTCCTCTTTCGTTTTTGTCCGCAACACCTCCTGGTACCTGGCTGCTTCGGCTGCAACATCTGCGGCACAGCGAATAGGATGCACATGGGCCATATCGACAGGAACCCGGCTGAGCAGGGTCAACCGGGCCATAAGCGCGTTATTGCGCGGATCGTCATCCGGCACACAGCGTTCATCGCCCCAGAATACATGGACATCAGGCCAGGAGATCCGCTCGCGCCGGGGCGACTCGGCCAGGAGCTCATAGACGCGCTTCGGCGTCTGCCCACCGGACAGAGCAACCTTGAAAGATCCGTGGTCACGCACCGCCTCTTGCGCCAACTGAACAAACAGATCCGCCGCGGCGCAGCAAACGGATTCAGGATCATTGAATATACGAATCATGATTTTGTTCCCATACCAAAAAAATTTTCCGCTCGGCGATCTCTGTTGTCTTACCACAGAGAATTTTGTCTAGCCGAACAGGAGAACCAAAGAGCAGGCGCAGATTGGCAAAATGCAATATTCATGATAGACATTGGGGGCCCAGACGGCAAAAGACGTCCCCTCAAAATCAACAAGGATAAAATCATTGTTGCTGATCCGCAACACCTGGCCCAGGTAAAAATCGCGGTGACGCCGATTATGGATCGCCCAAATATTCTGTCCTGGCTGACAGGATTCGTCCATTGAGATAGGACAGATAAGGCGTGCAGCAAAAGAGATCACACGTACTACAACGCTGCCATTTGTGGACGAGTTGATGCCTTTTGAGCAGATCATACAACCTGGAACGCAAGAGACCAGAAACTTCGCAACTATTCGGGATATTTCTATTTGTAACGGCCAGGAGCTGGCGAAGATATTTTTCTTCCTGATCGGCAAGAACCTTGTCCCGGGCTTCTTTCAGCGTCGGCATATCCCTAATTTGAGAATACTCCGGTCCGTCCTGCGGAGAGGTCGGCACACCTGCCGTCATTGCCGCTATTTTTTGGGGGTCTCCAGTGGCATCTCGGCAACCTCATCGAGAAAAAGCGTGCCGCCATCTGCCTGCTTAAGAAGACCCAAGTGTTTTTTATCGGCACCGGTGAAAGAACCTTTGGCATGACCGAAAAGGATACTCTCTACCAGGGTCGGGGAGAGCGGTACAATCGACAAGAGTCATATTCTGATCGACACGGGAGCTCAGCCTATGTATGAGCGAGGCAAAAAGCTCCTTGCCGGACCCTGTCTCTCCGGATATCAGAACGTTGGCATCAGACGGCGCGATCTTAGCCACAAAATTGATACACTTCTGGATCAGATTACTCTGGCCGATGACACCATGCCGCTTGAGTCGATCACGAAATGCGTGCTGCTTCTGGTGAACAAAATTCTCGTAACGCTCTTATCGATCGAATACTTTGCACGATTCAGAATGCGAACAATGGTATTACGATAATCCATTTTTCACAAAAGAACAGAAAGAAAAAAGAGACGATCTCTTGCTGTTTATAACGTTCTCCCTGCATCTCGGTATATTAATTGCAAAAAGTATACAAAAGCAAAAGTGTTACCAGAAACAATGGTACATCAGATGGCAAGGAAGGCAGATGAACGACATTCTAATACTCTTAATTGAGGGCAGACCGGAAGAAAGGACACTTATCCGGGAATACCTCTCGGCAAAACCGCCCTTTCACTTCGAACTGAAGGAAGCAGAGAGTCTGGAACTGGCGCTGTCTCTGCTTGCGCGTGACGAGTTTGACGTGGTGCTGCTCGATCTCGAGCTGCCGGATTCTTCAGGGCTTGATACTGCCCGCAGGGTGATCACAAAAATTAGAGAAACTCCGGTTATTGTCCTGGCCAACCCTGAAGATGAGGCACTTGTTCAACAGGTAGTCCGTTATGGTACCGAGGATTATATCGAAAAAAGATTGCTCTCTTCGGCCATACTTTTTAAATCGATCAGCTATGCTATGGAACGAAAGAAAATCATCCAGGCTCACCCATCCGGATTGCCTCAAGGATATTGAACAAAAATAATATCTTACTGTTAAGGGAGCTTATAAACGAGATACAATCATAGTCTCGTAGTCAGTGACATTTCTACTTATCGCTATTATGGTTGGGTTATTGGGCTTTACCGGTACTGCCAGAGCGGCGGAATGAATTGCCAAAATCCTCTTTTTAGTCTTTCTCGTTCTCGGTCGCCGACCGAAGATTTAGTCCTAGTATTTACAAATGTTGCCCGCCGGAATTTCCATCTCCAGGGGGCCAGGCAGGATAAAACTCTTCCTCGTGATGCATATGAATTCATTTGATACATTTATTTTTCCGAATACTGATGTTTTTAAAGAGGAATATTATCCGCTGCTGCTGTTTTGCTCTCCCCTGCACTTTCTGCAACCAGTGGAGCCTGATCCCGACGCCAAAAATGATGCGGAAAAAGCACATTTCTTCAAACATGGCTTCTGGCAGGCACATACTCCTGCTCCACTTGGTAACAACCGAAAGAGTTTCTTACGTTTGATTGACGATATTAGAGCCAATAAAGGGCAGTATCTAGAGCAGCTCAGCGCACTGAACACCGCTTCTGGGGCGACACCTTCAAGTGCAGATGATCCAGAACAAAAGCATGCGGTTGTCGCCTCTCTGCTGAAAGAACACGGGGTGCCGGAAAAAGATATTAATGGGAAACTGGAGCTGTGGCAGTCTCGACTTATTCTGACTATTGCCGAAATACTCGACTATGAAGAAGACGATCTACAAGAGGAACTTGCTTATTTTAATGAAGACGAAAGAGCGACCCTTCGTTCCTTACCAAGAGAGGACGACTCCGATGAAGGGCATCAGTTTAAAGAAGTGGAAAAATTCACAGAACAGCTGAAAAAGCCACACCTGACCACTATCGCCAAGCGTTTCGATGCCTGGCTGCATCTCATGCACCAGCAGCCGCTCCCTTCGGTAAATCTCTGGCTAGCCTCAACACGCGCTGCTGCCGAGCAGATTCTGCAGAGATACACATCTGAGAGCGGCAGGCATGCTGTGCCTCTTTTAAAGCTTGTCCTGCCCGCTACTATTTCGGCAAGCGGCAAATATGTAGTCGAGCAGGTTGAAGCCTTTCACCGGGCGACAGCGCTTATCCACCGGGGGCTGGCTGGCGATTTCACCCGGATTACCACAACAGTGCCATACGTGCCTGATTCGCCTGATTCTCTGCTGCCCTACGGCACCGACTGGGCCGACCGATGGGAAAACGTACTCTATGATTCTTTTCCTGCTACCCAGAATGGCAGAACCGACATCACTTTTTACCTGTTACCTGATCAGCCGGTCGCTGACTTTTTCGCAGCACCGGATACCGGCAAAAAAGTAACCAACACAGACGATGGAGCTGCTCATGGTTTACTCGGCGTACTTGGTTCCGCCTGTTCTTAGAGCAGCTGTGTCTGTAGAAAGTCCAGTAATCGTGCAGGAAAAAGACCCAGCAAAATGATGAGAACACAAGAGAATACCAGCAGTATCATTTCATAGCTACGGATGCTTCTGCTCTGTTTTGAAGGAGCTCGCTGCAGATAGAGGGCAGCAACCAGTCGAAGGTAATAATAGATCGACACTGCCGCAGTAAGGATGCCGATTATAGCCAGAGCATTTTCCCCGGCGCGGATGGCCGAGATGAAGATCAGAAATTTGCCGGTAAAACCGACTGTGGGCGGGATACCCGCCAGCCCAAACAAGGCGACAGCCAGCACGCCCGAAGCCACCGGTTGCGTAAAGCCGCGGCCGCGATAATCGTCGAGGTCGGCCCCACAACCACCTGCTTCCAGCACCCCGATGGCACCAAAGGCGGCAAGACTCATAATGCCGTAACCAATGGCATAGAAAGCAGCCGCCTGCAAGCCATTGTCATGGTGACTGACAAGCGCAACCAGCACATAACCCATCTGGGCTATGGAGGAATAAGCAAGCATCCGGCGAACCCGATTTTGCCGTAATGCGGCCAGATTGCCCACCAGCATGGATAAAAGCGCCAGGACAAACAGTGGTATCCGCAGGACGGTAAGCTCCTTCACCTGCACCAGCAGGACGACCATTAACAGAACCGCGGCAGCCTTGGAACCGCCGGATAGAAAGGCAACGACCGGCGGCGGCGCAGCTTCATAGATATCAGGAGTCCAGAGATGGGCCGGGACCAGCGACAGCTTAAAAGCGATACCGATAAGTAGGAAGCCCCATCCGGCCAGGGCTATTGGATCACGGGCATCTGCAGCAAGAGTGGTCTGCATAATCTCGCTGATACCTAAAGAGCCGCTGACGCAGTAGAGCAAACCTATACCAAATGCCATAAAAGCCGCGCTCAGTGCCCCCAACAGCAGATATTTCAGCCCCGCCTCGCTGGAGACATCCTGCTCCCTGTCGATAGCGGCCAGAATATAAAACCCAAAAGTCATCGCCTCAAGCCCAAGAAACAAAACCAGCAAATTGGTGGCCGAGGCCAGAGCGACCATACCAAAGGTGGTAAACAGGATGGTCGCTGGATATTCCTCACCAGCAATGTCGCGATGTCGATTGTAGCTGTGCGAGAGCAGCAGTACTGCCGCGGCCAGAAAACAAAAATACGCGGAAAACAGGCGCGTCAGCCCACTGGCCGAAAGTCCCAGACCGGGGGCGATGAGAGCCGGCGGGGTCTGCATCGACCAGAGCCCTGCACCGACAGCGGCGATAATAGCGATGACATATCCTGTTGTCTGCTTTGTGCTGATCGCTCCACTAATCAGGGTGATCAGTGCCCCGATTGCCAGGATAAGCAGAGGAAGGGCTATCTGTATATCAGCCAAGCTTATCATGGTGTGCCTCCCGTCAGTAAGGCTACCGGCATATGCAGCATATCCAGCAACGGTCCGGGATGAAGGCCAATGAACAACACCCCTATTGCCAAAACAGTGAGAATCAGAGTCTCTCGGCCCGTCACATCAACCATCGGTAGAGGCTGTCGTTCTTTCTGGAACAACACTTCCTGCACCAGGCGCACGGTATAGACCAGCGATAAGATCAGGCCGAGAAAGGCCAGGATGGTTGCCGGTTGCGCAACCTGGTATGAGCCGGTCAGGATGAGGAATTCACCAACGAAATTGTTCAGGCCCGGCAGCCCTGCCGAGGCCATGGCAAAGAGCATAAAAAAGCAGGAAAGTATCGGAACTTTTCCCCACAAGCCCCCGTAGGCACTGATTTCTCTGGTATTGGTTCGAGAAGCCAGCATGCCGACCAAAGCAAAAAGCGCCGAGGTAGTCACCCCGTGACTGACCATCTGCAGGACGGAGCCGGAAAGGGCTACCGGCGTCCAGGCGGCGATACCGAGAGCGACAAAACCCATATGACCGATACTGGAATAGGCGACAAGACGCTTCATATCTTTCTGAGCAAAGGCAATCCAGGAACTGTAGAGAATGCCGGTTACGGCCATAATAGTAAGTACCGGCGTCAGAGTGCGGGCCGCCTCGGGAAAAAGCGGATAGCCAAAACGAATCAGCCCGTAGGCCCCGGTTTTGAGCAGCAGACCGGCCAGATCTATACTGCCTGCCGTCGACGCGTCGGTATGGGCATCGGGCAGCCAGGTATGCAGGGGAACCAACGGAAATTTGATGGCAAAGCTGAAGAGAAAGGCACCGTAGAGCCACAGGCCGACCAGCGGATCGAGACTAGTGCCGAGCAAGCCGCTCAAGCCGAAAGTATAAATACCGCTCTGCCGACCGTGGATCAGGTAGAGACCGATGATCGCCAGCAGCATGAGCAGCGAACCAACCAGGGTGACGACAAAGAATTTAATGGCCGAATAGATGTTGCGGCCATGACCATAGATGCCGATCAGGAAAAACATGGGGATCAGCATGACCTCCCAGAAAAGATAGAATAAGAAGAGGTCAAGAGCAAGAAATACGCCGACAATACTACTCTCCATAATGAGCAGCAATATATAGTGCAGTACCGTGCGCTGCTGGATAGTACGCCAGGATACCAGCATGGCGATAATTGTCAGCAGGGCAGTCATAATAACCAGCAGCAGGCTGATTCCGTCCATACCCAGGGTGAAACGGATGCCGAGGCTGTCTATCCAGGAAAAGTCCTCGAACAGGAAAAAACCCGGCAGTGCGCCATCCGGCGGCCTACGCCCTGCTGCCGACCAGGTCCAGCAGGCAATAAAGAGCTCAACAACAGCCACACCAATAGCGACATACTTTGCTGTAGTAATTCGCTTTCTAAGCGGAATAAGAACAAGAACGCCTGCCAGCGGCAAAAAAATGAGCAGGCTGAGCACAGGATAGTTTGTCATAGAATCTCCCAGGCAAACCAGCCTATCATCAGTGTTGCACCGGCAACAAGACTCAGCATATAGACCGAGATCCGGCCATTGCCCCACCTCCCCAGGAATTGCCCGGTGCGACCGAACTGAACAGCCGTCCAGTCGAGCGAGTCATCGATAACCCCTTCATCCACCCGCTGCCAGAGGATGCCAGCCAGCCTGGAAAAAGGTCGGATAAAAAGCCATGCATACAGTCTGTCAAAATACCAGCCAGCCTGGAGAAAAGCGACCAGCTTGGTTGGCGGCTGCTTTGCCCCGGCGATACGTATTTCGCGGCATTGTCTGCCATAGCCGTAATAGAGCCAGGCGATGACCATGCCGACCAGGACCACAAGAGAAGCCACCCCCTTCAGGGTCTCTTCCGTAGCCAGCCGGACATGGCTTGCCTGTTCATTAAGAGACACCAGGAAAAAATCGAGCAGGCCACCTGCCACTCCTCCCACCAGCGCCAGGAATGCCAGGGGAATAAGGATAATCTCCATGATTCGGGGGAGCGACTGCAGAGAAGGTCCAGAGGCTTTTGGCGTCTCCAGCCTGGCCTCCATGGTGGGCACACGATCACCGAAGACGAGAAAAACCATTCTGAAAGTATAAATAACGGTCAACAAAACGGTGAACATCCCCACCAGATAGAGCCCGCCATACAACATCCCGCCTTTGCCCCAGGCCGCAGTCAGTATACTTTCTTTACTGAAAAATCCGCCCGTCGGCGGCACTCCGGCGAGGCACAGGCTCCCGGCCAGAAACGGCCAGAAAACCCAGGGCAATTTGCGAAACAAACCACCCATGCAAAAAATATCCTGCTCGTGATGCAACGCACTGATAATACAGCCGGCACCGAGAAACAGCAGGGCTTTGAAGAAGGCATGGATGATTAGATGAAAGGTCGCAGCGGTAATGGCTCCACAGCCCACGGCCAACATCATATAGCCAATCTGGCTGATGGTGGAATAGGCCAGAATCCGCTTTAAATCGCGCTCGGCTAGGGCGCAAGTTGCACCATAGAAGGCAGTGAAGGCTCCGGTCACGGCGATTGCCCCGACAACCACAGTCGATACGCCGATCAGTGGAAACATGCGCATCAACAGGTAGACCCCGGCTGTGACCATGGTTGCCGCGTGGATCTGGGCGGAGACCGGGGTTGGCCCGGCCATGGCGTCCGGCAGCCAGACCATCAGCGGAGCCTGTGCCGATTTACCCATGGCCCCGAGCAGCAGAAGAAGACCAAGAACGGTGATTATGGTCATGCTGACACCACCCTGGGACGGCCCCAATTGATTCAACTGGGTGATCGAAAAGGTATGAAAAAGCTTAAACATCCAGACGATGGCGATGGCAAGACCAATATCGCCAATGCGGGTGACGATAAACGCCTTGCGTCCGGCGGTGGCATTTTCAGTCTCTTTGTACCAGAATCCGATCAGGGCGTAGGAACAGAACCCGACCCCTTCCCAGCCCAGATAGAGCAGCAGCATATTCTCGGCCAGCACAAGAAGCAGCATGGCACCGGTAAACAGATTGAGCAGGGCAAAGAACCGGACATAGCCGGGGTCACCTGCCATATAGCCAATGGAGTAGAGATGGATCAGGCCGCAGACAAAAGTAATCATCATGATAAGCGACAACGAGAGCGGATCGAGATAGAAGCTTACCGGAGCCGAGAAGGTAAAAGAAGAGAGCCATGGGCCGATCTCTACTACCCCTAATCCGGCATAGTTGCCTGCGGCGAATAAGCTCGCTATAAAGCTAGCCCAGATCACAGAACAGGCCGTAACCTCTACGAATCGCCGGGGCAGCAGACGACCCAGCAGGATGATGCCGGTCCCGCCCAGCAGGGGCAGCAGGACTATCAACGCAAGAACTATTTTCATCGATCCCTCAATTGCCGGAATTCATCGACATTTACCGTATTTTTGCGCTGGTGCAGATAGACGACGATTGCCAGGGCTAAAGAGACCTCGGCGGAGGTCATGGCGATAATCATCAGGGCGAAAACCTGGCCGTCGGCCATACCCCACTGGTAAGAACCGGCAACGAATACCAGCATTGCCGCATTCAGCATAATCTCGATACCGATCAGCATCATAATGACGTTGGTCCGCCAGATGAGCACGCAAATCACCCCCAGGGCAAAGAGAACTGAGGCCAAAATAAGCAGATGGTTAAGCGGCACGATCATGGCTTGCGCCTCCTGCCCAGATACAACACGCCGACGATAGCAAAGAGCAATTGCATGGAGATGATCTCGATAGCCACGCCGTATTTCTTAAAAAGCGTTATGGCAAAATCTCCCACACTGATCAGGTGCTTCTCCGCACCACCAGTGATATCGGCCACGGGAGCAGAACGATTGGCAATAAGCAGCACCAGCGCAACAAGGATAATCCCGGCCAGCACCAGGGCTGGTAGACAATGCACCAGCGAAGGACGCCTGGCCTCCTGTGGATTCCCCTGATCGAGCATCATAATGACAAACATGAATAAAACCATGACGGCCCCGGCATAGATGATTACCTCAAAGACCGCGATCAATGGTGCGGCTAATAAATAGAAGATCACGGCCAGAGCGAAAAAAGAGGTCACCAGGAAGATTATGGCATGCACCGGATGTTTCTCGGTAATGGCCAGAATGGTGGCGATGACGGTGACGATGGCCAGGATGTAGAAAAGATACTGTTCCATAGCTGATTTTTCTGTACTCTCAGTGTCGATATGATCGATATGGTACCCATGCAGCGCATGGGCACCAGCGCCATTATTGCATAGACTTACGGCAATAGGCTGCGTACATCTACCGGTGGTTTCTCTTCATCGCCAGCCCCGCGAGGCTGGGTCACCCCTATTCCCGCGTGGTGGTAAAAATTGTAGTCCGGATCCTTGCCGCAGCCATCAATGAGCAAATCCTCTTTTTCATAGAGCAAGTTCATGATATCCCGGTTGCAGATCTCGTAATCAGGAGTCATCTGAATCGCCAAGGTCGGGCAGGCTTCGGCACAGAGCCCGCAAAAAATGCAGCGGGAAAAATTTATCCTGAACCAGAGGGCATACCGCCTGCCGTCTTCCTGTTCCGCCGACTGCATGGAGATACAGTCCACCGGGCAGGCCGCCGAACAGAGGTAGCAGGCGACGCAGCGCTCACCCCCGTCCGGGTCGCGGGTCAGTACAATTCTGGCCCGATAGCGCGGCGACGGGATGCGTTTTTCCTCCGGATACTGCACGGTAACAGAAGGCCCGAAAATATGCTTCCAGGTCGTCCACATGCCCAGCAGGATCGCTTTAATATCATTGATCACGGACATACTTGATAAATCCAGTAAAAATTTATACTACACGATGGCTTGGTAAAAAATTATCCCTTCAGCACAATAAACCAGCCAGTAGCCAGGATATTCAGCAGCGCCAGCGGTGTCAGTATTTTCCAGCCAAAATGCATCAACTGGTCATAGCGCAGACGCGGCAAAGTGCCGCGAACCCAGATGAAAAGAAAAGCAAAGGCCAGCACTTTAATTAAAAACCAGACGACCGGCGGCAGCAGAGGTCCATGCCATCCGCCGAGGAAAAAGGTGGCCGCCAACCCGCCGAGAACGATGACATTGATATATTCGCCGACAAAAAAGAGGCCGAAACGTAAGCCGGAATATTCGGTGTGAAAACCGGCGACCAGCTCTCCCTCCGCCTCGGGAAGATCAAAAGGGATCCGTTTACATTCGGCAAAGATACTGATCACAAAAATGACAAAGGCCAGTGGCTGGTAGACAATAAACCAGCAGGACTGCTGGGCCTGGACGATCTCTGAGAGCTGAAAAGAGCGGGCCAGCATAACCACCGGCACAAGGGATAAGCCCATGGTGATTTCATAGGAAATCAACTGGGCCAGCCCACGAATACTGCCCAGCAGTGCATACTTGGAATTGGACGCCCAGCCGCCCAGGGCAACGCCGTAAACGGCGATGGAAGAAAAGGCAACGAAGAACAGCAGCCCGACGTTGATATCAACCACTTGCTGCTCCACCTGGCGTCCGAACAGGGTTATCGGCGGGCCAAAAGGGATAACGGCAAAGATCATAATAGCTGGAATCGCCGCCATGGCCGGCGCCAGGTAGAACAGCCATTTATCGGCTCCGACCGGTTTGAAATCTTCTTTGGTGATCAGCTTGATGCCATCTGCCAGTGGCTGCAGCATCCCCCAGGGGCCGGCCCGGTTGGGACCAAGCCGTTCCTGAATATAGGCCAGCAGCTTGCGTTCGGCTAAAACCAGATAGGCGGCCAGGACCAGAATTACCAGGAAGATCAGGCCGATTTTACCTAACGAGAGGGCTATATCGATGAAATCGAAGTTCATTTTATCCCTTTTCTATTCCCGCAAGCAGCAGGCCGTTTCCTGCCGCATCCAGCTTCGCCAACTGTTGCCATCGTCCGGTAAACAGTTGCATGTCTTCTTTTGTTCCGAGCCGATGCAGGATATCCACAATTACTTCCCAGGCTGGTCGACAGCCGCCGCCCGGAACGATCAAAGTATGCTGCCGAGGCGGATGCAGAGACGGATTGAGTCCTTTTATCGGCAGTCCCGGCTCCATCACTTTTTTAAAGCGCTGCGCCCGCCCTTCATTGTTTATATAGGTACCGTCCATTTCTACCCAGGCGGTCGTCGGCAAAACGATAGGGGCGGCCTTGATCGTTTCGGTATTGTGCCAGTCAAGTGCTGCCACCACGGAAATCTGCTCGAGAATTTCTGCCGGGATATCTGCCTCGACACTAATGACTGCCCTGACTTTTTTATCGGCGACAGCCTCGGCCAGAGATATCGCCCCATGCTCTTTGGCCAGCAGTGCGGCACCAAAAGCATTTGGTCCGCCCAACAGGCAGACAAGCTTTGCACCATTTTTCCCGGCCTCGGCCATGATCTCCAGCACTTTTTCTCCGCCATCGAAAATGATAACCGGGTTTTTAGCATCGGCAAGAGGAATGTCGGCCGGAGAAGCAACATGCAGTACTTCAAAAGGCAGTTTATCCAAGCTGTACAGTCTATTTTCACTCTGCCCACCGGTCCCGGCACCGTCTTCAACCAGATAGACTTTTGCGCCCCGGCGCCAGGCCTGCCTGACGGCCAGGGCCATCATCGGACCGTCCCGCAGTAGGTCACAGTCGACCAGACCGATCAGATCAGCCGCCTGGACATCTGCCATGGAGGCGGAGGTCTGTTCATTGAGATGGGCTGTTGCCGTTACCGACTGCTGTGCCTCCTCGGCTTCGACAAAGTAGCAGAGCGATCCGGCACCGGCCTTTTCATGCAACATAGGCAACAACAATGCCGCCTCCATTGACAACCTCGAGGAACCGACGATCGCCAGGCTTTCAGGGCCAAACTTTTTGCCAAACTCCTGGATGCGGAGCAGAAGGGAAGCAAGCGCCTCATCCCAGGCAACCTGTCGACCGTCAATCAGTGGAACACGGGGCCGTTCCGGCGCATTGACGGCGTTGTTGGTAAACCTTCCCTTATCACAGATAAACCAACCGTTGACCGCATCGTTTTGGCGGGCTATGACCTTCAGCAGCTCGCGGTAGCGGGCGGCGGGCACCGTATTGCAGCCAAGTGAACAATGGGGACAGACGGACGGGGCCATATCATAATCCCAATAGCGGGCACGGAACCGGGCGGTCTTATCGGTAAAGACCCCGGTGGGGCAGATATCAACCAGATTACCGGAAAAAGGCGACTCCAGCGGCCCGCCCTCGACCCGCCCGTAATAGATTCGTCCGGCGCAGCCCATCACCCCGAAATCAGTCCCTCCGGCAAAATCCTGATAGAAACGGACACAGCGGTAGCATTGAATGCAGCGGTTCATCTCATGCTCGATCTGCGGTCCCAGGTATTGATTGACGTGGGTGCGTTTTTTACCGGTATAACGCCGCAGGCCGTGGCCGCCGGCAATGGTGTAATCCTGCAGCTGGCACTCGCCACCCTCGTCACAGACCGGACAGTCGTGGGGATGATTAATCATCAGCCATTCGATCACCTGTTTGCGCATAGCCATGGCTTCTGCGTCGGTGGTCGAGACAACCATGCCGTCCTGCGCCTCGAGCATGCAGGACATCTGGATACCTTTGACCGGCCCGTCCACCATTTTCACCGCACACACCCTACAGGCCCCGGCCTTGCCCAGTGCCGGATGCCAGCAGAAATGCGGGATGGTAATTCCCACGCTCTTGGCGGCTTCCAGCACGGTTTTTCCCTGGGCCACTTCAACGGGGATGTTGTCGATGATCAATTTCGGCATTTTTCACTGTTTTCCAGTTCAGTTCCCATGCAGCGCATGGGAACCAGTGGTAATCTAAAAATCTTGCGCCTGGCATATGAAGCTTTTTACTTAGCCATCCTCATTTATATATTTTTTTTTTGAGTTAGTTCAACATACATCTTTTCTTTGCTTATTGTCCGTCACGAGTTTTAAAGGGACATCTCTGTTTGTCGATATGTTCTTCCAGTTCATCCATGAAATTATTCAGCAGCCCCTGTACCGGTCCCATTGCTCCTGGTGCCAGCGCACAGAAGGCATGATTCAACATCTTTACATGGTCCTGCAGGATAGCAATATGTTCCCTGCTGCCCTTGCCCGCTTCTATTGTTTCCAGCACATGGACCACATAAGGCAGTCCTTCGCGGCATGGCGTACACCAGCCGCACGACTCGCGGGCATAAAACCGGACCAGATTCAGCGTGGCCGCTACCAGGCAGGTGTCCTGATCGAAGACGACGATCCCCCCGGTACCGAGACGCGAGCCGGCCTTGGCCACGGGATCAAAATCCATAGGTACCTGCCAGTGTTCGGCGGAAAAATAGGGCGTTGATGCCCCGCCGGGAAGACAGGCCTTAAAACGGCTGCCCGGCCGCATACCGCCGCAGGGACCTTCGATGATTTCACCCAGCGGCATCCCCAGCGGCAGCTCAAAGCACGATCTGTTAACAACATGACCGCTGATGCAGAACAGTTTCATACCGGCTGCCTCGTCTGTTCGAGCCAGAGCTTTAAACCATTCCGGTCCTTTGCTGATAATACCCGGCAGATTAGCCAGACTTTCCGGGTTATTGACCACGGTGGGGCCGCCCCAGAGGCCTTTTACCGCAGGAAACGGCGGTTTTGCCCTGGGATTGGCTCGTTTGCCTTCCAGGGCGTTCATCAGGGCAGTCTCCTCCCCGCAGATATAGCGTCCGGCCGAACTGTGCACATCTATTTTGCAGGAAAAGCCGCTGCCGAGGATATTGTCACCCAGCAGTCCGGCCGCTAAACACTCATCGATGCCACGCTGCAGATTGGCGGTAGCCGTCTCGTAGCCGCGGCGGATAAAGATAAAAGCGTGCCGTACACCGATGGCATACGAGGCCAGGACTATCCCTTCGAGCAGCGAATAGGGATTGGCCTCGAGCAAGACCCGGTCCTTATAGGTGCCCGGCTCCATCTCGTCGCAGTTACAGATCAGCCAGCGCGGTCCGGGCAGGTCGCGCGGTACAAAAGACCACTTCTTGCCGGTGGGAAAACCAGCCCCACCCCGCCCGCGCAGACCGGAATCGCTTACCGCCTGCTCCACCTGCTTCGGCGACAACTCTTTCAAGGCCTTCTGTAGCGCCGAAAAACCGCCTTCGTCACGATATTCGTTAAACGTCACGCAGCGCCCGGGCTTGTTATGTTGGAAGAGTGGTTGCTCCATTGTCACATTTGCACCTGTTGCACCTGGTTCCCATGCAGCGCATGGGAACCAGGTTCACATTTATCATAGACATGAATTGTCATCATTTTGTCTCAAGACCTTCTCTTTCCTGTTGCAGGATGCCAAGAGCTTTTTCCAGGGTCAGCCCCCCATACAGGTTGTCGCCGACCAGCATCGTCGGAGATTCGCCGCAATTGCCCAGGCAGCAACAGGGCAGCAAGGTAAACATGCCATCGCTTGTAGTCTCGCCGATACCAATGCTAAGCCGGGCGGCGAGCTGTTGCAGCAGGGTTTCCCCACCCATGGCCCAGCAGGAGATGGAGTCGCACACATGGACCACCCGTTTGCCGACCTGCCTGCGGTAGATCATCTCATAGAAGGTGGCCAGCTCTTCGACCTGCAGCGGGCTCAAGCCGAGCAAATCGGCCGCTTCATGCAGTGCTTCATCAGTCAGCCAGCCGTAATGGCACTGCAGCTCCTTCATCACCTCGATTGCTGCCTCACGCGGGGTGACCGCTGCGGCGACACGCTTTTCAAGCACTTTTTTCAGTTCATCCGGAATCATTCTCTTACCTGTCGATATCGGCCAGCACAAAATCAATTGAGCCGATGATTGCCAGGAAATCCGCCACCAGCCACCCCTTACACAGCAGCGGCAGGGCCTGGATATGCGGAAAACTGGGCGTTTTAATACGCATTCTATACGGGATATTTGATCCGTCAGAGACGACGAAGTAGCCGTTTTCTCCTTTTGGGGCTTCCGTGGCACTATAATTCTGACCTTTCGGCGGTGCCATACCCCGGGTGGAATTAACAAAATGATGAATGAGCGACTCAATATCCTGCAGGGTGTCCGGTTTTTGCGGCAACACATAGCGGTAGTCATCGGTTATCCAGCGACCGTCCGGCATATCATTCAGACACTGGCTGATGATACGCATCGATTGCCTGATTTCTTCCACCCGGACCAGATAACGGGCCCAGCAGTCGCCCCCTTCGGCGGTGGCGATCTCAAAGTCGAACCGGTCGTAACCGCCATAGACCATCTTTTTACGCAGGTCCCAGGCAAAACCACAGGCGCGCAGGTTGGGCCCGGTCACCCCCCACTCCATGGCCTCATCGAGGCTGATCGCCCCGACTCCCTTCAGGCGGGCGGTAAAAATTGGGTTGGCCTTGAGCAGATCGTCATATTCCTTCAAACGAGCGGGCATCCAGTCGAGAAAATGCTGCACCGGTGTCTGCCAGCCTTCTGGCAGGTCCTCACTGACTCCGCCGATCCTGAACCAGGCCGGATGCATCCGCCCGCCGGTAATCATCTCGACAATATCAAAAATTTTCTCCCGGTCGGTGAACATATAAAATACCGGGGTCATCGCCCCAAGGTCGGCGGCAAAGGAGCCGAACCAGACCAGGTGACTGGCAATACGAAACAGCTCGGCCAGCATGACCCGGATGACAACTGCCCGCTCCGGTACGGTTATATTGCACAGCCGCTCAACACTGGTCAGATAGGCCATATTATTTTGGACCCCTGACAGATAGTCGATACGATCGGTGTAGGGGATAAACTGGTTCCAGTGCTGCCGTTCGCCAATCTTTTCCGCGCCGCGATGGTGATAGCCGATTTCGGTATCCATATCGACGATTTCTTCACCGTTTAATTTAAGCATGAAGCGGATAATACCGTGGGTGCCGGGATGCTGGGGCCCCAAGTTAATGATCATGGTCTCGTCGTCAATTCGTTCAAAAAAATCCGTCGCCGGGAGAGCCTGCTGCCTGCGCGCATCTTCTGCCGTATATGGGGGCAGCTCTGTGGCCCTGGAAGGATGTTCTTTGCGTAGCGGGTGCCCCTGCCAGTCCGGTGGCATGAGAATACGTTTCAGGTTCGGATGGCCAGCGAAGCGGATACCGAACATATCGAAAACTTCCCGTTCATACCAGTTGGCTGCCGGAAAGACCTCGGTAATGCTCGGCAGCTCCGGATAGTCTCCTGTTAGCTCGGTTTTGATGCGGATATAGCCCGGAGTGTCAAAGCAGAGCAGATGGTAATTGAGGGTAAAATCAGGATAGAGAGCAGCCTCGCGACGGCATGATTCGTCTACGGCGGCGATATCTTCAAGTCGGCGAAACGGCCCCACCTGCCTGTTTTTCAAAAAAGCCAAGACCTCCGGGACGATTTCGGCAGGGGCTTTATAGGTAAGCATATCAGTTGCGAGTGGGTCGACGGTCACCTTCCCGGCAAAAGCGGCCTCTAGTTCCCCACCAAGATTGAAATCAGGATAGTCGTGCCGTACCGCCGGGGGCCGCCACATATCTACGGAACGGGACATGGCGAAGTGCGGATGCTGCAGCGAGGTTCCGCGTTTGGCAATCCCGGCCATTCCCGGCCCGCGACTGTCCCTGGTTTTCGACAGCCCGTCGATGAGCACCGGCGCCGTCGTCCCCTGGTTGCCGCCTAGCATATGCAGGACCGGACGGGCAGGACGCTCTTCGGTGCGTATTTTATGCTGGAGCATCATGAGACCCTGCAGGAAAGCTTCAGGGCGCGGCGGACAACCGGGAACATAGACATCGACCGGCAGGATCTGGTTGATCCCCTGGACGACACTGTACACATCGTACATGCCACCCGAATTGGAGCAACTCCCCATGGATATTACCCAGCGTGGTTCGGGCATCTGTTCGTACAGGCGCAGGATGGACGGGGCCATTTTCTTGAAGATGGTGCCGGAAGTGACCATGAGATCCGCTTCCCTCGGCGAGCCTCGCAGTACCTCGGCACCGAAACGGGCAATATCGAGACGGGAGGTAAAGGAAGCCATCATCTCGACAAAACAACAGGAAAGCCCCCAGAACATCGGCCAGAGCGAATTGGCCCGACCCCAGTTGATCATATCGTCCAAACGAGCGAGCAGGATATTGTCAGGGATGTCATGCTTCACTAGCGACCACCCCCTTTTCCTGTCTCCTCATCTTTGAGGGACCCCACTCCAGTCCACCTTTCAGCCATATCCAAACCAGCCCCAGCAACAGCGCGACAATAAAGAAAGTAATATGGATCAGCCCCCCCAGCCCCAATTGGTCCCAGACTACCGCCCAGGTGAATATAAAAGCGCTTTCTACATCGAAGACAATGAAAAATATAGCGAGCAGATAAAAGGGGATGTACAGGCGAAGGCGGGCAGAACCAGAAGGAACGACGCCTGACTCGTAGGCCATTTCCTTGTTGCGGTTGGTTGTTTTGGCTCCAAACCACCAGGCGGCGAGAAGCATTCCACCTACCAGGAGAACAGTCACCAGGGTGTAAACGATCAGGGCAAAATATTGTGCTGGCTGCATGGTATACCTTTTAATTGCCGACTGTACCTGTCACTCAAAAAAGTCCAGAGGCCGGTTTCATCGTGCAAAGTATCGTTTTTTAACCGATCGGTTCGAATACTCTTAGAGGTGGCCAAATCCTGTCCGAGAGGAAAAATCCTGTAGAAACAGATTTTATACTGTACATCCGCCAATCTACCGTTTACAAAACACCTTACTCAGAGAAATGGCTGTAAAAAACCTGCCAGCTACAGTGCTGAAGTAGCACAATGATTAGCTGTAACTGATAGCTCCAAATCTTTGGTATGTCCAGCCTTTTAAATATCATCCGGCTCTTGTCCAGCCGATTTTTATGTTTCATCAAGGAGATAAAAAATGAATTTCCATAATTTGCAACTTAGCCTCGCTCCGCTGGTATCCCTCATTGCCGGAATTCTTATCCTGATTGCACCGCGTCTGCTCAGATACATCGTGGCCATATATTTAATCATTGTAGGCATCATAGGGTTGACAGGTGGACGCGGTATACACATTTAGAAGCGGTAAAAACAACATCTCATGCCGGCTATCAATTTCAGATGGCAATATTGCCAGTAAACAAACACGGAGCATGCCTCTACTCTGCAATTCCTGCCGATGATAATAATAATGTCCGGTTGCTTGTCTCCCAAATCATTGTTAATACATACAATGGAACACAAATAGAATATCCCAAAATCTCGGCAGAACGTCACCGCCAATTGGAATCGATCCGCAAAAACTCGGAAGATGGAAGAATTTAAGGAGAGACAGGGGAGAATATGAACGAGGCCGAACCGAGAGGATTGTCCAGGATCATGCTGTTTTTGGCTCTGTCCAGAACTCCACATGGTCTGCTCGACATCTGTTCCCCCTTACTGGCAGCTCTACTGTGGCTGGGACGATTCCCTGAACCACAGGTCATCATCCAAGGCACAATTGCCGCATTTGCCGGCTATACCGCGGTTTATGCCTTAAATGATATAATCGATTATCAAAACGATAAGAAAAAGATCAGTCATACGGGTTTTCGCCAGGACACAGGATATCTTGATGCCGCCTTTGTCAGGCACCCTCTGGCTCAGGATTTATTAAGCATGCGGGAAGCAATTACCTGGGCAGGCAGCTGGATGATCATTTCTCTACTGAACGCCTACCTGCTCAATCCGGTCTGCGCTCTTATTTTGGTGATCGGCTGTTTTCTGGAAATAATGTATTGTCTGTTGCTGCAGGTAAGCCACCTGCGGACTCTAGTGAGCGGGATCGTCAAAACGCTCGGTGGACTGGCGGCTATATATGCCGTCGATTCCTCCCCGGAACCGAGCCTGCTCCTGCTGATTTTTTTCTGGTTATTTTTCTGGGAAATAGGTGGGCAGAATGTTCCAGCCGACTGGCATGACATTGAGGAGGATATCTCTATGCAGGCGCGAACTGTACCGGTTTCCCTCGGTCCGAAGATTGCCAGTATTATTGTTTTAGTGACCCTCTGCCTCAGCATCGCCTTAAGCGCGATACTGTTCCGTATCGCCCCCCTGCAGGTCCCTTTCCTTCTCTATCTGGCCACTCTTTTCTCTGGAATTTTTGTGTTGCTGATGCCGGCTTTGCGCCTTTTCAAAACCAAAGACAGGGAAGAAGCCGCTGCGCTGTTCAATCGGGCCAGCTATTATCCCTGCCTGCTCTTACTGTTCGCAATCATAACTCTTGCCAGATAAAGAAGGTCCGCTGTATTTCCAGGCACAGATATTACCAAAAATAGTGTTTGGTGGCATAAAATTTGAGTATCAAGACTCTATGGTGTTATACGCAAGATGGATATAGGCTCCTCTGGTGATAAAGAAAAGATCTTTGAAGATATTAATAGCTTGCATATTCTGATGACTGAGCTAGAAGTTTGAGTGGATGGTTTGCGTACATCCTGTCCCACTCAATGGAATCCTGTAGAAGAAAGCAAAGTCAAGTTTGGTGATCTTGAAAATCGTTACCAAGAAACAGCAAAAGTTATCTTTGACTATGATTTTGGCGGGTAAATACAACACGGAAACAATAACAGCACAGTTATCTTGTTTATCCGGGAATCGTCCTGATAAACAAGACAGATTTTAGAATTGATACTATAAGAAGATCTCTTTTGGATTATTCATGATACGCCGATACCTACCATCAGTCAGGTAGGAGAAGGGCTTTCATTAGAAAGGAGAAGAATATGAAGAGTGGCTTTTCCAAGGATGGGTTAGCCATCACCGTTAGTGGAGGGATATGAGTTTTGCCGATATATGGCTGTACAAACAGACAGAATGTCCAATGAGCACGCATTCCTACCTGCATAAGGCCAGAATGTATTGCTCTTTATTGCGGTTGCAATGGGTAACTCGAATTGCACGGCTGCTCCTCATTCTTCCGACGCTTTGTATCGGAGGCTGCAGCAACCTCGTCCTGCTTGATCCCAAGGGACCAATCGGCGAAACGGAGCGGTTCGTCATCCTTCTCGCTTTTGTCCTCATGCTGCTTGTCGTCATTCCGGTGATCATCATGGCCTTCTGGTTCCCCTGGAAATATCGGGCTGCCAACAAAAAAGCAACCTATGCTCCTCAATGGAGCTATTCCGGGAAAATCGAGTTGGTTGTCTGGCTGGTCCCCGCAGTTATTGTCACCTGCCTGAGCGTTCTTATCTGGAAAACTACCCATCAGTTGGATCCATATAAACCAATCGTTTCGGCCAGCAGTCCTGTCAACGTTGAAGCCGTGTCTCTTGATTGGCAATGGCTGTTTATTTATCCGGATGAAAATATCGCCGTTGTCAACCATCTCGTCTTTCCAGCGCATGTACCGCTGAACCTGAGAATCACCTCAGATACGGTCATGACTTCTTTTTTCATCCCGCAGCTGGGCAGCCAGATTTATGCCATGGCGGGCATGCAGACCCGCTTGCACCTGCTGGCCAATGAACTGGGAAGCTATGCCGGGCAAAACCAGCAATACAGCGGCGAAGGCTACGCGGGGATGAATTTTGATGCAGTTGCCTCGACCCCCGAGCAATACGCTGCGTGGCTGGCAGAGTGCCGAAAAGCACCGGAAAAACTGGACCTGGCCCGCTATGAACAACTTGCCAAACCGACCATCGGTGCCGCCGTCTCCTGTTTCTCGTCGGTCGAACCGGGGCTATTCGACGCTATCATCCATAAATATATGACCCATATGTCCACCTCGGACGGCACAGCCGATGGTATGCCGATGGAAAACATGCACCATATGAAAGGTAATTGATATGTTCGGAAAGTTGAGCCTTGAAGCAATCCCCTACCACGACCATCTCGTTATGATGGCGGTCATTGGTTCTATTTTGCTGGGCCTGGCTATCATGGCCCTGATCAGTTATTTCCAGAAATGGACTTACCTCTGGAAGGAATGGCTGACCAGCCTCGATCACAAAAAAATCGGTATCATGTATATTATCCTGGCCTTGGTTATGATGCTGCGTGGCCTCTCCGATGCAATCATGTTGCGCTCGCAGCAGGCCATTGCCATGGGCTCCCAGGGATATCTGCCGCCGGATCATTTTAACCAGGTTTTCAGCGCTCACGGCACAATCATGATTCTCTTCGTGGCCATGCCCTTTCTGACCGGCCTGGTAAATATTATTGTACCGTTGCAGATCGGCGCCCGAGATGTGGCCTATCCCTTTCTCAATTCGGTCAGTTTCTGGTTGACCACGACCGGTGCCATGCTGGTCATGGTATCGCTGGGTGTCGGGGACTTTTCCAAAGCCGGCTGGTCGGGCTACGCGCCTTTGACTGAGTTGCAATACAGTCCGGGCACGGGGGTCGATTACTGGTTATGGGCGTTGCAGATTGGCGGGGTCGGTTCTCTGATGACCAGTGTCAACTTTCTGGTCACCATCATCAAGATGCGTGCCCCCGGTATGACCCTGATGCGTATGCCGATTTTTATCTGGGCGACGCTGTGCACCAGCGTACTGATGCTTTTTTCCTTTCCGGTTCTGACTGCCGCCCTTTCCATGGTAACGCTTGATCGCTATCTGGGCATGCATTTTTTCAGCAACGATCTCGGCGGCAATATGATGATGTATGCCAACCTGTTCTGGATCTGGGGCCATCCGGAAGTCTATATTGTGGTGCTGCCGGCCTTCGGGATCTATTCCGAAGTTACCGCCACCTTCTCGAACAAACGACTGTTCGGCTATACCTCAATGGTCTATGCTACTGCTGCGATTATGGTCCTGTCGTTTTCCGTCTGGGTGCATCATTTTTTCACCATGGGCGCCAGTCCCAACGTCAACATCTTCTTTGGCATTACCACCATGATTATCGCCGTGCCTACCGGGGTGAAGATTTTTAACTGGCTGTTCACCATGTACCGCGGCCGGGTTCGCCTCACCACCCCGATGCTCTGGACCCTGGGATTTATAACCACCTTTGCCATCGGCGGTATGACCGGTGTACTTCTGGCTGCGCCACCTGCAGATTTCGTCTTGCACAACAGCCTGTTTTTGGTTGCCCATTTTCATAACGTGCTGATCCCCGGTGCGCTGTTTGGCTACTTTGCCGGATATTCCTACTGGTTTCCAAAGGCTTTCGGATTTGCGCTAGATGAAAAATGGGGCAAACGGGCCTTCTGGTCCTGGCTCATAGGTTTCTACCTGGCCTTTGTTCCCCTGTATATCCTCGGCTTCATGGGCATGCCTCGTCGTATGGCGTACTATGACAATCCGGACTGGCAGCCCTACCTGATCGTCGCCGCGGTAGGGACTATGGTCGTCGCGTTTGGTGTTCTCTGCACGATAATTCAACTCGTTGTCAGCATCAGGGCCCGTCACAGCACCCGTGATCTGACCGGCGACCCCTGGGAAAATGGTCGGACCCTCGAATGGGCGACAGCCTCACCACCGGCCGTCTATAACTTTGCCACGGTACCGGTCGTCCACGATATTGATGCCTTTACGGACATGAAAGAAAAGGGCATCGCCTACAAAAAACCGGAACACTATGAAGACATTCATATGCCAAAAAACAGTGCCTGCGGTTTAATCATCGGGATGCTGGCCTTCATCTCCGGTTTTGCAATGATCTGGTATATCTGGTGGCTGGCCATTGCCAGCGCCCTTGGCATACTTGTCACCATTATCGCCCGTGCCACGGATGATGCGAGCCATTACACCATCACCGCAGCGGAAGTTGAGGCTATGGAAAACAAACGGATAAACGATATGCTCGCCGCAGGTGGATTAACCAGTTAGGCCGACTATCCTGACGAGTATTGATGACAGGTACAGGAGATATTAAAAAAATGACAACGAAGACCATGGACCCTGAGGCCACAACAGCCGAAGTCTGGGAAGAACATGATATTGCTGGAAATCAGGCATTTGGCTTCTGGCTGTACCTCATGTCCGATCTGGTACTTTTTGCGGCCGTTTTCGCCACCTATGCGGTCTTGGCGCACAATTATGCCGGAGGCCCGACCGGCAGGGAGCTGTTCGATTTACCCATGGTATTCGCCGAAACGCTACTGCTGCTGGTCAGCAGTGCGACCTTCGGACTGGTCATAATCAGCATGCACCAGGGCAAGCGCGACTGGGTTTTGGGTTGGATGGCTGTTACCTTCCTGCTGGGACTCGGCTTCATTGTCATGGAAGTCCATGAATTCCGCAGCCTGATCCTTGAGGGCAATGGACCGGACCGCAGCGCCTTTCTGTCGGCATTTTTCACCCTGGTCGGCACCCATGGCGCCCATGTCGCCTCCGGCCTCATCTGGCTGGCAGTAATGATCGTCCAGGTGACCGTGAAGGGGTTTACCCTCCCCGTCCAGTCCCGCCTGATGCGCCTTAGCATGTTCTGGCACTTTCTCGATATCGTCTGGGTGGCCGTATTTACTATTGTCTATCTTATGTCTTTTGCGTAAAGGTTCCGCTATGAGTCAAGTATCCATCGACAGCACCGGGGCAAGCCGGGGTACGTATACCACCTATGGAATCGGCTTCGTCCTTTCCGTCATTCTCACCGCCATAGCCTTCTGGATAACGATGAGCGGAGCAGCTTCCCGCGCAGTCATCATAACTACCATTTTCGGCGCCGCTATTGCTCAGATCATCGTCCACCTGCACTATTTTCTGCATATGGACCGTTCATCGTCGGCACGCTGGAACATGCTGGCTCTGGTGTTCACCATCCTGATCATGGTCCTCTTTGTCGGAGGAAGCCTGTGGATCATGCACAGCCTCGATTACCGGATGATGTGAGCCCGACAAGACAGCCGGTAACGGACATCGAATCAGTGTCGACAAAAACAAAAAAAATGACAGGAATGTAGAAAAACCGGCACTGCCGTTGATCGGAGTACAGTGGGTGCAGACGATCTCCAGCTCACTCAGGCGCTTTCGCCTGGGTGAGAGCCCGTTCAAGATGAATATCAATAGTCAGCATCCGCCGCCTCTGATACTATTATCAGAGGCGGCGGAACCTTCACTTGTATCGCCTCTCTGGCGATGACATAGAAAACAGCTTATAAATAATCAGGCAAGATCAAAAGTAGACACAATGATCATGCCACCAATGAACTCATTGTATCTGCGAGTCTTTCCTGCAGCCAACTTCAACCTCCAGCATACCCTTCACTGTCTTTTTTATTGCGAAAGATCCAATAAGTGTAAGTGGTATAGGTCAAGATGATCGGCAGCAGTACGGCCATAACTCCCAGCATGAAACGCAGGGTCGTCGGGCTGGCGGCGACATCCTGGACGGTTAAACTGGTCGAGTCCATACTCGGGATCATACCGGGATACAGACCGATGGAAAGTCCGGAGAAAGACAAAATTATGATCAAATAGTTCCAGACCAGCGGTGCGAGGCGTTTTTTCAGATTGAGGCTTTGGAAATAGCGAACGCAGGCGATAAGCGTCAAAACCGCGAAAAGATAGACAAGAGACGGCGGCCAGGCGGTCCATTTAGCGGCCATTTCCTCATGCAGGATACTTGTGCCGACATAGACGGCCGCCGAGACAATAACAGTCAGGAACCCGGCCAGCCTGGCTACCCTGTAGCTCCATTGCTGGAGCGGCCCCGTTGTCCGGGCAATCAAAAATCCGGATCCCAGCATCAGATAACCGCAGATCACCCCGGCAGCGGCAATGGCCGAATACCAGTTCATCCAATCTGTAGGTTGTCCGGCGAAGCTATCGGCCTGCACGTTTATCCCGCCCATAAGTCCGCCAAGGGCTAAACCCTGCCCCAGGGTAGCCATGAGGCTGCCCAGCCCAAAAGAAAAGAGCCAGATCGGCTTTCCCCTCTCGTGGGCATTAGCGTGAAATTCAAAGGCAATGCCCCGAAAGATGAACCCAAACAGCATGAGGATAAAGGGAATATAGAGAGCGGAAAGGACTATCGAAAAAAACAGCGGGAAAGCACCGAACAGCATGCCGCCAAGGATGACCAGCCATGTCTGGTTGCCGTGCCAGATGGTATGGATAGACTGCATCATGGCATTTTTTTCCTGCTGGTCCCGGGTGAAAAGCGTCAGCATGCCAATGCCAAGATCCGCGCCATCGGTCAGCGTATAGTAGAGCAGAAAAAAACCTATTAACCCCAGCCAGATATTAGCGAGATTTGCGTTTATAAATTCCATCAAAGTGTCTCCTGTTGTGAAGATCTGGTATTACCGGGACAAAACCCGATCTCCCAGCATGAACAGTCTATGCATGTAGGCTGAATTCGGGGCCTTTTTTCAGTATCCGCCTGGCAAAAAAGAGAAAAAGGACAAACAGCAGCGAGTATATGGCCACAAATCCAAGCAGCGAGCCGGCCACCGTCTCAGCGGGAAGACGACTCACCCCATCCTCGGTTCGGAGTACTCCCTGAATAACCCAGGGCTGCCTGCCCACTTCCCGAACCACCCATCCCGCCTCCATGGCTAGATAGCTGAGCGGAATCGCCGCCATCCAGGATCGCAGCATCCATTTATGCCGACCTACATGCTCAGCCGTCAGCTGGCCTTTTTTCCAGAGCCATAGCGACCAGACCATCAGCAGCACCAGTGCGCCACCTAGGACCAGCATGATCCTAAAGCCGTAAAAAGTCAGCAGCAAAGGCGGCTGATCCTCGACCGGTACGTCCCGCAGGCCGACGACTTGACCCGTCAGCGATTCCGTGGTGATAATACTGAGGGCATAGGGCAGGCTGACTGTCCAGACGTTGTCCTGAATTTTTTTGTCCGGCCAGGCGAGGATATTCCAGGCGGCACCCTCGCCTTCGGGGTTGGTCTGCCAATGCGCTTCCATAGCGGCAAGCTTTACCGGTTGATGCAGCGTCACGGATTTACCGGCACCATGGCCAATCACAACCTGCAAGGGAGTGATAAGAACGGCGGCAACCAGCATCATTTTGAAAGAAGTGAGGAAAAAGTCAGAATACCTGCCCTGCCGCATATACCAGGCACTGATCCCACCGATAACAAAAAGCGAAATTTCCAGGCAGGCAAGCCACATATGGGTGATCCCCCAAAAGGTATCAGGGTTCCAGATCGCGGCATAAATGTCAGTCAGGATAAAGCGATTATTGATGAATTCTCCCCCGACCGGGGTCTGCATCCAGGAGTTGGCAGCCATTATCCAAAAAGCGGACATA
>RCMY010000613.1_pt1 | contig 34735 bp, 35 predicted proteins | sample 2041341 | NCBI WGS metagenome assembly RCMY01 (sample SAMN09708234, study PRJNA481090) | Marine sediment metagenome, whole genome shotgun sequencing project. | reverse complement strand
ACCGTACCCGATCGGGCTAGTGGTGTGTCACAAAAGTAGCGCCCGCGTGTCTCCGAGGTATGGGCGTCATCTGGCAAGGACGCACAACGAAGGCGCATCGGCAGATGCGTCAAGGCGGAGGACACTACGAACGCGAAGAACCGCGCTTCTTCCAAACCCAATTCGAGGAGCTCTATGCCAAGGGGGACGAAAATCGTAGCCCTCAGTCAAGCGGCGAGACCAGCTAGCCACTATGACCAACAACCAAAATCATCTCGGTCGCCACAGCCGGAAGAGCCGGTTGAGGAAATATACGCAAGCTTCGTCCTCATCGGTGAACGTAACCTCCTCGTACCGATCTCCACGCTCGCTAAGAAACACGAGCCATCGCCGCCCCTCCGAGACCAGGCAAAGCGCCTCGTGTCTCGGACCGTCGAAGCTGTAATAGGTGGGGTCGACCTGAGCAAGCCGGACGATCTCTGCGGTTTCCGCGACATTCATGGTGCAATCAACTTCAAGAAGCCGCCCTCGATGAGATCCGACCGCCAGGGACGTCCAAGACCGGAGAGACGCAGTGATTAGTTCTGCGACACACCACTAAGCCAGAGCCGCATGGGCGGCAGCCAGACGAGCCACCGGTACCCGGTACGTCGAGCATGAAACATAGTCAAGACCAACTTCATGGCAAAAGGCGATCGAAGCCGCATCTCCCCCATGCTCGCCACAGACCCCGATCTTCATACCAGGGCGCGATGCCCGGCCGCGCTCCACCCCGAGGCGAACGAGTTGACCCACGCCAGGTATGTCGAGCGTCTGGAACGGATCGGCCGGGATGACTCCCCGCTGCACGTAGCCGGGGAGGAAACGACTTGAATCGTCTCGGCTCATCCCAAGTGTCATCTGGGTGAGGTCGTTGGTACCAAACGAGAAGAACTCGGCGACCGTGGCCAATTCATCGGCCATGAGGCAGGCCCTCGGCAGTTCCACCATCGTCCCTACCAGATAGTCGACCCGGAGGCCGTGATACGTGAAGACCTCCTCGGCGACGGATCGGATGAGTTCGGCTTGGCTTCGTAGCTCCGGCTCAAAGCCGACGAGTGGCACCATGACTTCCGGATGGACACTGATCCCGCGGTCGACGCACCGCACGGCAGCAGTAAATAGGGCGCGAGCCTGCATTTCGGTGACCTCAGGATACGTCAGAGCCAACCGGCAGCCGCGATGCCCGAGCATCGGGTTCTCCTCGGCAAGTCGCTGCACTTGAGCGATGACGACCTCTCGATCGTGGATTTCCTCGAGCAGGCGATCGATTTTGTCCAGCCCGGTCACGCGGCGGAGTCGCAGCTTCAGATCTGTCAGTTCCCTGGCCAACTCCTGTTCGTTTGGCAGGAACTCATGCAACGGAGGGTCGAGAAGGCGAATCGTGACGGGAAACCCGTCCATGGCAGTGAAGATGCCTTCGAAGTCCGCGGTCTGGTACGGCGCCAGCTTTCCGAGCGCTTCACGGCGGGCCACTTCGTTGGTGGCCATGATCATCTCACGCATGACGGCGATACGTTCTTCCCCGAAGAACATATGCTCCGTCCGACAGAGGCCGATTCCTTGCGCCCCCAGGCGGCGCGCCTCGGCGGCATCCTCAGGGGTGTCTGCATTAGCCCGAACGCCAAGAGTACGGTGCCCATCAGCCCAACCCATCAGCAGATCGAAATCAGCGTCAGTCTCAGGTTCGATCGTTGCGACCCGTCCGGCCAGGACACGGCCCGTATTGCCGTCGACGGTGATCCAATCCCCTTCGGATAGAACTACGTTGTCGAATCTGACCAACCGCTTTTCAAAATCAACTCGCATGCTCGTGCACCCCACGACACAGGACTTGCCCATACCCCGGGCCACCACCGCGGCATGCGAAGTCACTCCACCTCGCGCTGTCAGCGTGGCACGCGAAGCGACCATCCCATGAAAATCGTCAGGGTTGGTCTCGTGGCGGACGAGGATGACCGGAGTACCGGTTTCGGCAATATCGACGGCCGCGTCCGCAGTGAGGACGATCTGTCCAGAAACGGCTCCGGGCGAAGCAGGAAGCCCCACGCCGATCACCTCAACCTCAGCTGCAGGGTCGATCAGCGGATGCAGTAGCTGCTCAAGTTGATCGGCGGACACGCGCAGCACGGCTTCGCGTTCGTCGATGAGACCGCTGGCAGCGAGGTCGACGGCGATCTTGACGGCCGCCCGACCGGTCCGCTTTCCCGATCGCGTTTGCAGCATCCACAGCTTGCCGTTCTCAACCGTGAATTCGAGGTCCTGCATGTCACCGTAATGGGTCTCAAGTCGGTTGGCGATCTCGACCAGCTGGTCATAAGCATCAGGAAACCGCTCGGCCATATGAATGATCGGCAGCGGAGTACGCATGCCGGCGACTACGTCCTCGCCCTGCGCGTCCGGAAGGAACTCGCCGAAGAGGGTGGCTTCCCCTGTGGTGGGATTACGGGTGAACGCTACCCCTGTGCCCGAGTTTGCACCGCTGTTACCAAAGACCATGGCCTGGACCGTTACTGCGGTTCCCATGTCGTGGGGGATGCCGTTCAGATTGCGATAATCTCGCGCCCGTTTATTCGACCAGGAATCGAACACTGCCCCCACCGTCAGCCTCAGCTGCTCATACGGGTCATCGGGCACCTCATGTCGTGACTGACCGTAGACGATCGCTTTGAGCCGTTCAACCAACCCTGACAGGGCCTCGGCGGGAAGATTGCCAGGAGCATCACAGTCATTCATTTCCAACGTGGCGTTAACTGCACCTTCAAAGCGATCTGGCGCCACACTGAGCACGATTTCGCCGAACATGGTGACGAAGCGACGATACGAGTCCCAGGCAAACTGATCGTCGCCGGTTACTATCGCCAGTCCCTTCCTGGCACGTTCGTTGATCCCTAGATTCAGCACCGTGTCCATCATCCCTGGCATAGATACGGCGGCGCCGGACCTCACCGACACGAGCAACGGATTCGTGTCTGAGCCAAACTCTTTCCCGGTTTCAACTTCCAGCCGTTTGATCGCCTGCTCAACCTGTTCCCACATGAGATCGGGAAACACGCTTTGCTCCTGGTAGGACCGGCAGGCATCCGTGGTGATCGTAAACCCCGGCGGTACCGGAAGTTTGGCCTGAGTCATACTTGCCAACGCAGCACCCTTGCCCCCCAGTTTCGCCGTGTCAGAGGCATCACCGGTTTGAAAATCAAACACCCAGGTTTCGGACATCAATCACCCTCGTCGTGTATCTCCAACTCTATAGCCCCGATGGTCTCGATGGAGCCTCAGAAGAGACGCTCCTGCGAACCAAGACGTTCGAGCCCATTCCACGGCAAATGATCCATAAACACCCAGGACTTCCGATGAATCGGTGACGGTCCGTAGCCTGCCAGGGCTGCTTTATGGCGCGGACATGGATAACCCTTGTTGTCCTTGAACGCATAGACCGGAAAGTGCTCCGCAGCCGCCCGCATCATGCGATCCCTGGTCACTTTGGCCAAAATTGACGCAGACGCGATCGAGAGCGACTTGGCATCACCCTTGACGATTGTCTGGGTGTGAGCGTGGCCAACAAAGTCCCAGTTGCCATCGACAAGAACCGCGTCCACCGGGCCGGGCAATCCGCCAAGGGCGCGCCTCGTCGCCAATCGCTGCGCCTCGGACATACCGAGACTGTCACACTCCTGGGGTGACGCATGTCCAACCGCCCAGGCGTCTACCCAGTCGGCGATGCGGGCAAACATTGACTCACGTTCCCGTTCCGACAACATCTTGGAATCCCGGACTTTGTAAACCCGACGATCGTGAGGAGCCACGGCAGCCACAACCGTCAAGGGGCCCGCCCAAGACCCTCGCCCAACCTCATCGATGCCCGCAACCACTGAGCGGCCCGCATCCCAATGGTCACGCTCGAATGAGAGCCCGGGCGGATTCCGCTGAATTGCTTTGCGCAGTTTAGGAACGGTCACGAACCGAGATTACCTGGAATGAGCCCAGACGCTCAGTCACCGTCGCCGGGAAGTGCCTGACCGTTGATGGGAAGACGGATCCGGAAGGTCGAGCCAGACCCGAACTCACTCTCCACCTCCACGGAGCCTTGATGTCGCTCGGCTACGTGCCGGACTATTGCCAGCCCAAGGCCGGTCGCTCCCGTGTGTCGAGAACGAGCCGCGTCCACCCGGTAGAAACGCTCGAATATACGAGGGAGATCGCGAGCCGGGATCCCTGAGCCATTGTCAGTGACCGAGATGACGGCTGTGCCGTGCTCCTCGCAAAGCCCAATATGCACCGAGCCACCCGGCTCTGTGTGTCGGCCGGCGTTACTCAGAAGGTTACGCACGGCCAGGGCGATGTCGGGCCGACTCAGACGAGCAGCCACGGGGTGCAGATCGGTGGTAACTATGAGGTGTTCGAGGTCGGCAGCCAACACTTCGTCGCTAACGATCGGGACGAGTTCAACTACCTCCAAAGCCAGTTCCTGGGCCTCGAGTCTTGATAGATCCAAAAGATCGGACACGAGTCGTCCAAGGCGCAGAGCCGAAGCCTCAACCTGCTGACTGAAGCGGGTTACCGCAGCCATATCTCCGTGCTCAGCGGCGGTTTGGATCGTTTCGGCGGCCGCCTGAATCGCCGCGACCGGGGTTTTCAGTTCGTGCGATGCGTCAGCGACAAAATCGCGTCTAATTGCGTCCGTACGGACCCGATCGGTCACATCTCGAAACACGACAACAACTTGATCAGCCGGCGGGCCAACCATCACCTCAACGAGTCGACCGGCGATGGTGAGACGCTCCGGGCCGAGTTGCTCGGAGACCATCCGCGCTATGCGCTGGTGTCGAAGACGCCCGTCTGTAGCGATTGAGGCCCCGAGCATCTCGCGGGCTGCCGGGTTCGCATAGTCAACGAGGCCTTCGTGTAGGAGTAGAACACCCTCGTCGAGAGCGGCGAGCACTCGGTCTCGGAGCTGCTGCTCACCTTCAAGTTCATCAACCCTGGCTCGAATCTGGTCAGACATCGAGCGGACGGCTTCCGACAGTTCGGCGACATCCGGAGACCGGTCCAGAGGTACCTCATCGAGGACGTCCTCATGAATCTGTCCGGCTGCGATCCGGGCTACTGATGACGTGAGGGACTTCATGACCCGCTCCGTTCGACGCCCAAGGATGCTCACAACCACAAGCCCGGCAAGAGTCACGACAACGATTCCGAGCACCGCCCTGATTCGTACAGGCTGCATTCGGTCATTGACCTCATCGAGGGGTACGGCCAGGCGAACCACCCGGTCGCCGTCGCGAACGGCGACATAGAGGAGCTCCTTACCGACCGTCTGGCTGAGACGGATCGAAGTGCCCATCCCGCCCGCTCTCGCTTCGATCACTTCGGGACGGTCTTGATGGTTATCCATCGCGTTCGGATCCGCCGAAGAATCGGCCTCAACGGCGCCCTCGGCATCAATGATCGATATGCGAACCCCCAGGGCTGTCGAGAGCTCAGCGACTGTGTCCGAGACGGGTCCGCTGCCGAGCGCCACGGCAACCGCTCGACTCTCAGCCTGCGTGGTTGTCATGAGCTCATCGATGAAACCGGCCCTCGCAGCCTGATCTATTAGGAGGGCCGTCACCACAAAAATGACGACTACCGCGACAACATACGAGATGGCGAGCTTGGTCCCGAGACCGCCCCCTCGCAATCTTGGGGACTTCACCTGAGGACGCTCACGCGAGGAGACTGCTCACTCAAGAAGCTTATAGCCCATACCCCGTACGGTAACAATATATTGGGGGTCTTTGGGATCAACTTCGATTTTGGATCTCAGTCTCTTGATATGGACGTCAAGCGTCTTGGTATCGCCAAAGTAGTCATAGCCCCACACTTCCGATATGAGGTCATCGCGGGTAACAAGTTTGCCGGCCCGCATTACCAACAGCTCCAACAGTGCGAACTCTTTCGGCCGAAGGTCGATCTTGTGCCCTCCTACCGATGCCACATGCCTCGCCACGTCGACTTCGACGTCGCCGGCGACGAGCACCATGTCATCCGTCGCTACATCGACCACCGATCGCCGCATGTTCGCACCCACTCGGGCGACCAGTTCGCGCATCGAAAATGGTTTGGTCACGTAGTCGTCCGCTCCCAGCTCCAGCCCGGCTACCTTGTCCGGTTCCGCATCTCTGGCAGTCACGATGATCACGGGAACCGTTGACTGTGTCCGAATCGCCCGCAGGACATCCAGGCCACTCATCGATGGAAGCATCAGGTCGAGCAGTACGAGATCAGGGCTGTGTTTACGAACCAGGTCGATACCGACCGCACCGTCATCGGCGGTTCGGACTTCGTACCCCTCGCGCTCAAGGCTGTATTGGATCGACTCCGAAAGGGCCGGTTCGTCTTCGATAATCAGAACCAGGCGGGCCGCCACCATCAGATGACTCCCATGTCCCAATCCTCTGACGTGAACTCGCGGAATTCGCCCGACAGGAGAAACGCGACTTGTTCAGCGATATCGACAGCCCTCGCTCCAACCCGCCCCAGGTTCCGAGCTACGACGGTCATGCGTACCGCCCATTCAAGTTGGGCAGCGTCATCTCGGCACTGTGCGACAAGTCCATACATAGACCGCTCCAACCGTTCGACCGGTCGGCCCATGATCGGCACCGATAGCGCCATGTCTAGATCCCTGCGCTCAAGAGAATCAAGAGCTGTATCGACCATAGGACACACCAGATCCACTATCTCGGCCACCGTAGCCAACACCTGGACTTGGGACGGCATACCGATCGTCGCCCGAACGGCGCCAGCAGTGCTGACCGCTTGATCACCGATCCGCTCGATCGAATGGCCACTGTGCAACACCACTGACATCAGCCTCAGGTCGCCAGCAACCGGCGTCTGGAGGGCCATGGTCTGCAACCAGGACTCTTCAAGTCTGAGATATCGTTCATCGAGTGGATCATCATCTTGAATCACCTCCTGGGCTGCCAAGGAATCCCTGCTAACGAGCGCAGCACCAGCCCGCTGAACCATGTCCCTTGCATACAGGCCCATCGAGACGACCTCATCGACCATGTCATCGAGATGTTCGTGGAAACTCCGCCGCTGGTCGTTCATCCGAACCGACCAGTGATGTAATCCTCGGTCGAACGCTCTGCCGGATTGGTGAAGATCGTCGACGTGTCGTCGAATTCCACGAGCCGACCCGTCCGATGACCCTCTTCCGAGACCGCTACGTTGAAAAAGGCGGTCCGGTCTGAAACGCGAGCTGCCTGTTGCATGTTGTGGGTTACCACCACGATGGTGTACTCCTCTTTGAGCTCGGTCATCAATTCTTCGATTCGCAGCGTGGCAATCGGGTCCAGCGACGATGCCGGTTCGTCCATAAGCAACACATCCGGGCTGGTGGCGATGGCTCTTGCGATACATAGTCGTTGCTGCTGACCTCCTGACAACGCCATCGCAGATTCGTGCAGCTTGTCCTTGACCTCGTCCCAAAGGGCCGCCTTGATCAAGGACTCTTCCACGAGTTCGTCGAGCCGATCGGTCAATCCAGCGATGCGGGCACCAAATGCGACATTGGTGTAGATCGACTTCGGAAACGGGTTCGGTTTCTGGAACACCATGCCAATATGCCGACGAACCTGAACCGGATCCACTTCTGGCGAATACAGGTCGACTCCATGATACGTAAGCCGGCCAGTGACCTTGGCCGCAACGATCAGGTCGTTCATGCGGTTGAAGCAGCGCAACATTGTCGACTTGCCACATCCGGAAGGGCCGATCAGGGCAGTGATCTGATTGGGCTGGATAGCCATCGATACATCCCGAATGGCCGGAAACGTCCCATAGTGAACTGTGAGAGCATCGGCGACCAGGATCCCGGACTCGGGGTCTACTATCGCCCCGATTTCAGGTGTGGTGGTCCCGGATAAACCTTGGGCCGTCATGCGGATTGTCATCGTAGCGCCTTTGTCTCGAAACGATCTCGGAGGAAAATGGTGATGGCGTTGACGCTCAGCAGAAGAACGAGCAGCACGACGATGGCAGCCGCCGTCAATTGCACAAATTCGGCCTGAGGCTGTCGGGCCCAGTTGAACACGACCAACGGCAATGCGGTATACCGCTCGTCGGTGACCAACTGAACGACCGAAGCCTGGGCAGATGGTTGAAAGAAGTTGGTGACAAGTGCCCCGGCCAAAAGCAGGGGCGCCGACTCTCCAAAAGCTCGAGCCAGCGTTAGGACGGTACCGGTCAGAATGGCGGGCAGGGCGATGGGTAATACGTGATGGCGAATCGTCTCCCATTTGGTCGCGCCGACCCCAAACGCTGCGTCACGAATTGAGCCAGGCACCGCCCGTAGCGCTTCAGCGGTCGTGATGATCATGATCGGAAGGACGAGGACCGTGAGGGTCAGCCCGCCTGAAACGACCGTGCGCCCGTTGGTTAGGCCACCGAGCAGCTTGACGAAGACCGCCAGACCGAGAATGCCATAGACAACCGATGGGACGCCGGCCAGGTTGCGGACGTTGGCAGTGATCAATCTCGTCATCCGTCCGTCGTTGGCGTACTCCTCGAGGTAGATGGCCGCGGCGACTCCCAGCGGGAACCCGATCAGCACCACGAAACCGACCAAAGCCAATGACCCCATAATTCCCTGGAACACACCTGCTTTGGAGGGGTCGGCCGATAGTGACGACGTGACAAAATCGAACCCTCGATCAGCGAATACCGGTAGCGCGGTCTGAATGGTGTGAGATAGGAGGGTAACGAGGACCAGAAGGGAAGCCAGGAGACTAAGAAAGAGCATTCCCGCCAAAACCGAATCGGCGATGTTGAACCGCGTACCGGTGAGGCGCAAGCGGACAAGTTCATCGGCAGTGGGAGGGGTCCGAGCGGCCATTGCTAGTACCTCTGCCGATAGCGTCTGACCACGCGTTCCGAGATGACGTTCAAAACGAACGTGCCGGCGAACAACACGAGCCCAACGAAAAACAAACTGAGAAAGGCTGCATCGTCACCGGCCACCTGATCGGACCCGATGGCCAGCGCGGCGATGGCGCCCGTCAGGGTGATCCCTCCTTCGAGAGGGTTCACCGTCAAGATCCCGGCATTGCCAGCCGCCAGGGTAACCACCATCGTCTCGCCAATCGCACGAGAGACGGCCAGAATCATCGCTGCGACTATCCCTGACAGCGCCGCAGGTACCACCACCCGAATGCTCACATGCCACGGCTTAGCGCCTAGCCCATAGGCGGCCTGCCGTAAAGAATCGGGCACCGCCCGCATGGCATCTTCTGAGATCGAGGCGACGAGCGGCACAATCAAAATCCCCACCCCAATTCCCGCCGCCAAGAGATTCGAAGTCTCCGCCGTTGCGAACAATCGTTTGACCAACTGTGGGGTAATGAAGTTGAGAGCGAACACTCCCAACACGACGCTCGGAATCCCCGCCAGAATCTCCAGGGTCGGTTTAAGGATCCGTCGAGTGATAGGCCCGGCGTACTCCGACAGATAAATCGCCGACCCGATTCCGAGAGGGACCGCCAACGCAACAGCGACTGCCGTAATGATCGCCGAGTGGGTGAAGAGAGCTAGCAATTGAAAGCGGCCTCGACGCGGGAACCACCCGTTTGCGAATAACTGGGAGAACTCGATCTTGGAAGCAAAGCTGGCGGCCTCGCCAAACAACGAGAGCACGATAGCGATACTGATCGCTATCGAAACGATGGCAGCAGCCAGGAAACCCGTGCGTACCACCGCCTCTCGACGTCGGCGCGCCGGGTCCCCGGTGAGATCAACGATCCGACGAGCTGTCAAGGGCGGGCCGCATCCCAAGCCAACCGGGTGGCGGCCAGCAGGTCCGCTGAGAGATCCACGTAGCCTGCCGCCGAAACATTGCTAATTCCGTCGTCGGAGAGGTAGTAGTCGATGAAATCAACCAGCGCCGGATCGGCGTCCAGACTATTCGTCTTCACGTAGATGAACAAGGGTCGGGACAGGGTGTAGCTGCCGTCAGCAATCGTCTCGACTGACGGAGTGACGCATCCGTTGCCGCCATCTACGTCGATCGCCTTGACCACCGCGGCGTTTTCCACGAAGAAGGCAAAACCCACCCATCCAAGTGAAGTCGGATTCGACGAGAGGTTGTTGACGATCACGTTGTCGTTCGCCTCGGGCGAATAGTCTGCCCGCGTGCTGCCTTCGGTACCGCGCTCGTGTGCGATGTCGTCGATCACCAGTTCCACGAACGAATCAAACGTGCCCGACTCCTCACCCGGGGCTGTGACAACCAGGGGCACGGCCGGATAGGGTGCGTGGCCCGCCCCAAGCTCGGCGCCCAAGCCATCGGCATCGGACCAATTCTCGAATCCTTCGGATTCCGGGCCTAGCAGAGCATATAGGTCGAAATAGTCCAGGCAGCTGATGTCGCTGTTCTCGGGGGAGGTGAGAACCGAGATGCCGTCGAAGGCAACCATGAGTTCCACATATTCGATACCTGCGGAGGCGCATGTTTCGGCCTCAGTGTCCTTGATGGGCCGCGAAGCGTCCGAAACTGCGGTTTCGCCGGCACAAAACCGAGCGAATCCGTCACCGGTGCCGGGACCTTCGACCGAAATGCCCACGGAGGGATTAGCAGCACCGAAGGCTTCCTGAACGAGAGCCGTGATCGGCTCGACCGTCGAGGAGCCGGAGACTTCGATCGAACCGGACAGTCCGTCGTCTGTCAAAACGGAATCGGGTACTGCCTCGTCGCCGGAGCCACCGCATGCGGCGAGAACCAGAACCATGCCAGCCAAAACGACTATTCGAATTGCGGGTAGTTTGCTCACGTCACGAACTCCTGTATCGAATGTAGGCAGAACGCTAAATCGCCCGGGTTACCGGCTAGCTGCCCCAAACTGAACGGCAAGTGAACGTTCGATGGCGATGATGTCGACGCTGTCAACTTGCACCGTTAGGCTGGGGATCGTGAGGGTCGGATGAGGAACATAATTCTGGGGTTTTTCGCGATTCTGCTGTTCCCTGTGCTCATCGTTGTATCAATCGCCGGCCTGTCAGGAATCATTTCCCGGGGCATAACAGCCGGCATTTCTGCTGAGTCGGTCAACGGATTCACCCTTGAGGAACTTAAGGACTTTGAACTGGCCGCGGTCGGCGGCGAGGACACACAGTTCTATCCCCTTTCGACCGTTCTCAGCTCATTCGATCGACGAGCGTCCACGCTGGCGTTCGGACGAGACGTCGAACCAGAATCAGGACACGTGGTATTGGCTCCCGCAGACTACGCGGACATCACCGCCTATTACGCAGAGATCCTTGACGCCGACGGATGGACAAAGATCAGAGTACCAACCCCGATGGCAGCCTTCGGGGAAGAAGACACGGCCGTCGCATGGCGAAAAGGAAACGTCGTTTTCCGGCTGGTACGCAAGACTGATGGGCGGCTGCTTGTCGAAGCGGGTGGCTCCGGTGGGGACACCGTTTACGAATATCTCATCACCCCGTTGTTCCCTGTCGGCGAGTAGCAATCCGCTAGGTTCCGTTATGTGACAGCTCGATTGGCCCGACGCAAAGACCTGGATTCGATTCAACGAATCGGGACACTGTCGATCCTCCACAGCTACGCGGGATTTCTGCGGCCTAAGACGCTCGATGCATGGTTAGAGGGCGTGTATTCCACCGAAGCCCTCGTTAAACGCTGGCAAGATCACCCCGTCTATATCGCCGAAGCCGACGGGGTTACCGTGGCGTTCGCCGATGCGTTCATCGAGGACGATCGCATCTTCCTGTCAGCCCTCTTCACCCTCCCAGCCTTCCGCCGGCGAGGCGCGGGCCGGACCCTGGTTGGCCGGGTTCGCACGATCGCCCAAGGCCTACCAGTGACCTGCGATGTGTTGCTAGGGAACGAAGATTCCGAACCGTTCTTCGAGCGCCTAGGTTTCATCCCTGGCGAAACACTCCGAACGACCATTTTCGGCGAACAGGTTGTCGAGCGACGCTGGTATCTCGATAGCGTCGGCGACGAAGCCATCAACGGAGCCGGAGCGGCTGGCGCCAGGTCTTGAGTCTCGCCGACCTGCCCAAAGTTGTGCTGCACGATCATCTTGATGGTGGTCTGCGAGTCGAGACCGTGCTTGATCTGGCAACAGTCCCGCTAGCCAGCGAGTCTCCTGCCGAGCTGGCACGGTGGTTCGACCAAGAGGGGGTCCATTCACTCGATCGATACCTCGACGCATTTGGGGTGACAGTGTCGGCAATGCAGAGTGCCCCCAATATCGAACGGATCAGCTACGAGAATGCGATCGACCTGGCCGGGGACGGTGCCGTCTACGCAGAACTGCGCTTTGCGCCGTCGCTTGCGACTCTGGATGGGTTGTCGATTCAGGAGGTCCTCATTGCGATTGATGCCGGCCTTAACCGGGCAGAGCGTGAGGTTCCGATTCGAACCACCATCATCGCAGATGCGATGCGACAGGACTCCGATTCTGCCGAAGTTGTGAAGGCGTCGGTGTCCGCAGGGATCGCTCGCCTGGTTGGATTCGATCTCGCTGGCCCCGAAGCTGGATTTCCACCGACGCGTCATCGCCACGCTTGCGATCTGGCGCTCGAAGCGGGGCTCGGTCTCACAATCCACGCTGGTGAAGGAGACGGGGTTAGCTCAATTGCTTCAGCCATAAGCTGCGGCGCGCAACGCATCGGGCACGGAGTTCGTATCATCGAAGATTGCCGCGTCGTCGACAACGAGATCACCGACCTCGGTCCAGTTGCTGCGGACATTCTCGACCGCCAGATACCCCTTGAGCTGTGCCCGACATCCAACCGACACACGCTGGGACTTAACATCGTCGATCATCCCATCGACTTGTTGTACAGGGCCGGTTTTCAGGTGACGGTGAACACGGATAACCGGTTGATGAGCCAGACCACGATGACGGATGAGTTTATGCAGTTAGCGTCATCGTTCGGTTGGTCACGCGTGGACTTCAAGAAGGTGACTGAGAACGCCCTGCACGGCGCATTTGTCGGCAGGGAGACTGCCGAGAGGATTCTCGTCGATCACGTCAATCCGGCGTACGGATCCGTCAGCTGATCTGGGATCGCAGCCAGACAACGATATCGGCAAGCACCTCAGGGCCTTCTGGCTCGTTGAATACCTCATGGCGTAAGGCTGGATAGAGCTTGCGGCTCACTCGTTCTCCGAGCGGTGCTGAGAACTCCGGAGGAACCAGCTGATCCGCACCGCCGTGGACGATGTGGGTTGGCATCGCCGGGACCTGGTCGATGACTGACTTCATAGCCTCGAACAACTCGGCGCCCATCTGACTTGATGCTTTGGTGTAAACGAGTGGATCGGCGAAATAGCGCTCGGCGACAGCCGGGTCCCGCGAAAGATGCTCGCCGTTGATCGGATTCGGGATCATCAGCTTCGGCACTACTCGCGCCAGCAGGGGTGCCATGGTCCGCTGCCAGGCAGGGACCTTGGCGTCGATCGCTGGCGCCGACAGGACCAGATAGTCGGGGGCGGGCGTACGAGACAGAGCGTACTTCAAGGCGATAAGGCCACCGAGGGAGTGGCCAAGCAGGACTGCCGGGAGGCCTGACTCTGCCACTTCGGCCAGTTCTTCGCCGACTGCGTCGAGATAGTCCTCGAATGAGTCAACGTGGCCCCGCTTGCCACCAGTGCCGCCGTGTCCCGGCAGATCAAACGATCGAACCTTAATGCCGGCTTCGGACAACTGATTGCCAACGAGTTCGTACCGTCCTGAGTGTTCGGCAATCCCATGGACGAGCAACAACGTCGCCCAGGGTCGATCGGGTCTCTCCCACGTGCGCACCAAACGGGTGTGCTCACCAACAGTGACTGACTGAACGTTGCTGAGGCTCATGCGGGTTGTTCCCATCGACCGTCGTCCTCGAGCCTCACGATGCGAGGGGCACCCGGCATCCGGGTCGGAGGCACCATTTCTTCGTTCTGATCGGGATCTTCGAGTCCATACTTAATCACAAGATGTAGGTAGTCGCGCTGGTAGAGAATCCGGCAACTCACACCCGGATGGTGTTCAGCCAGCAGGCGCACTTTGCGGTTCTTTTTCGTGACCAACTTTTGGTTCATCGTCGTGATCTCGATGTACGTGCCCTCATCGGGCAGATAGAAATCAGGCGTGAAGTATCGGGTAGGTTCACCTGACTCGTCGAATGCGATACCAAACGAGGTCGGCTCGTAGTCCCAGGCCAGCCCGTAGAAGTCCAACAACTTGGCGAACTGGCGTTCGCTGTTGTGGGCGAAGTCGATCGTATCGGCTCGCTCTGGCTCTACAGACCCGTCGATTAGAGCGCCTCTCCTAGCGCCGGTGCGGTATCCGCGGGAACCAGAACGTCGCCGAACAGCCTGTGAATCTCTCCCTCGAGTTCTTCCTGGACTGGTCCGACAGCAATGCCGAAAACTCCCTGTCCTCTGCGGAATACGTCGACAACCTCATCGGGACTCTTGGCAGCGTAGATGGTCGAACCATCTGATAGGAGCGTCACGTCAGCGAGCGGGTTGTCACTCTGCATCTGCTCTCTGAGGATGTCCATCGCCTGACGGATACGTTTGAGGCTCATACCGGCGTCGAGCAGACGCTTGATGACCTTGAGTTGCACGACATCCGAAAAGGAATACAACCGCTGGGATCCGGAGCCGTGCGCATCCTGGAGCGACGGCGTCAGCAGATCCGTCCTTGCCCAATAGTCGAGCTGCCGGTATGTGATATTTACAACTTTGCACACCTGCGGTGCACGAAATCCATGTGTTGTCACGGTTGGGTTTCCTCCTGCGTGGAACTTGGTTACACGCCCGTAATTACCCCACGGTGAAGTTACTCAACCCCACTCGCCGTGTCAACGACCGACAAGGCTCGAAGCCGTTCGAGTTGCTCAAAAGTACCTATCGCGACTAGGGATTGCCCGGATCGAAGAATCAAGTCAGGATCCGGATTGATGATCACACCGGACGCCGGGTCATCGATACCGACCACCATCGCTCCAAGCCGTTCTCGGATCGCTGCTGTCTTGAGTGTCTGGCCAGTGAGCACACCATCGACGAGCACCCGCTCCACCCTCAGCTCGAAATGCCGGCTGCCCTGCATGACGAACTCGATGACGTCACCAAACCCACGCTGCATGGCCATAACGGCCATTCGGCGGGCTCCAACCCGGTTCGGAGCAACCACGCGGTCAGCCCCCGCCAACTGGAGTTTCTCCTCGGACTCGGCCTCATCGGCCCGGGCAATGACGTGGACATTGGATCGAATCGCCTTGGCGGAGAGGCAAATCACCAGGTTGTCGGCATCGTTCCTCACGCTGGCCAGCACCGACGCGGCTCGTTCGATTCCTGCCTGATCGAGCGAGGCGTTCGATGTGGCATCACCGAGCACTACTAGCGCTCCCTGAGACTCGGCATACGCAAACCGATCCTCATTGATCTCGATGACGACGACATCTTCGCCGCCCGCTACGAGGTCTTGCCAGACAGATTCGCCAACCCGGCCGAATCCACACAAGATATGGTGGTTGGATAATCTGTCAATATCACGTTGCAATCGGCGTCTCCTGCCTGAAATCGAGGATGATTCTACGATCAATTCGAGCCCAACACTGGCCGTGTAGAACACCGAACCGAGGCCAGAAATAATCAGGACGACCGTCCAGAGCCGGCCGAGGGTCGAAAGAGGAAACACTTCCTGAAACCCGACCGTAGTGATGGTCATTACCACCATATAGAAGGAATCGAACCACGCAGCTCCTTCGATCAGCCGATATCCGATCGTGCCGATCAGCGTAACGGCGAGCATGAACGACGCTGCGCGTCGAAACCGTTGCCTCACGTTGAAGGAACTTCGAAGTCACCCGGATCGATGTCGTCGAGAAACTCCCGAAACCGATCGATCTCATCTTCAGCCAGCCCTTCTTCTTCGCCCTCGAGTTCGATTCCGGCATCGTCGAGCACCTCTGGCGTCGCAAAGATCGGCGATCCGGTGCGAGCTGCGAGGGCTAGCGCGTCTGAGGGTCGAACCGATAGGGTCACATGATCGGCATCTCTGGTCAGATCGAGGTCGGCATAGAAAACACTGTCACGAAGCCCAGTCACAACCACCCGATCCACCTGCGAGCCGAGCGCCTCGGTAACCATCTTGAGGAGATCGTGCGTGGTCGGCCGGACCGACTCAACCCCTTCTAGGGCGTAAGCGATGGCTGTTGCCTCGACCGCACCGATCCAGATCGGCAAATAGCGGGTTCCCGAACGCTCCCGAAGCAGAACAATCGGCTGATTCGACGGCAGCTGAATGCGCACTCCAACAAGGTCGACAGGTACGGGATCGCTCATAGTGCAAGGTTATCACCGTCTTACGTTCAAGGCGGCGCGCCGGAGGCAGCCTGGGTCTGAAACGAACGCTCCGAAGTCCATAACGGCCCACAGACCCGGCAGATTCCGATAGGCGTTTTCCCAGTCCATTCCATAGCCAAGTAAAAACTCGTCTCCCACCTCAAAGCCCCGATACTCCAGGGGAACATCGACAAGACGCCGAGCACTCTTGTCGACGAGGGTCACCGTTGACAAGGACGCCGGACGCCGAATGTCGATCATCCCTCGCAAGCTGCTCAGCGTCAGACCAGTGTCCACGATGTCCTCGACGAGGACAACGTGACGGTCGGTCAGATCGGACGAACAGTCATAGGCGATATCGACCCGGCCACCTTCACCGAACCTGGTGAGACCCAAAAAGTCCACTTCGAGTTCGGTATCACAAGCTCGACTCAAGTCGGCTAAAAACGGAACCGAACCACTGAGAATGCCCACCAGGACAGGGACTTTGCCGGCGTAATCCTCGGCCAGTTGAGCCCCGAGTTCGTTGATACGTGACCGTAGCGCAGAAGGATCAACGATTTCCATCACCGTCTCGGCAGTCATTTTTCGAGTCCCCAAACCCAGTTCCAGTAGCGGCCTGCCCATGAAAACGAGTCACGGAGCGCAGGGAGCGAATGGATCGCCTCCGTCCGAATAGTCGTCGTGCCGACCACCTCATCGTTGACGGTCGCGACCACCACGACACCCGACTCACCACTGCGAGGCTCTGCAACAACCTCATTAGCGGAGGGCCCAAAGACCTGCACTGGATCTTCGGCAAGGGCCGGCTCGGCATCGTCGCCCGTTCGAAGTATCCCCAACTGCTGGGCAACATCAAAAACCGAGAGAACGGTAAAAGCCTCGAAGCCAAAATTGAGCAGTTGCGCCGCGTCGGCAAAATGATCCTCAGAATCCATGACCACCGCATAAAGCCGCCGGCCATCGCGTTCTGCGCCAGCGATGAGCGCGAGACCGGCCTCGTTGGTGTATCCGGTCTTCACGCCGAACGCCCCGTCGTAGGTCCGCACCAGCTCGTTCGATAAGCGGGCGACCCGAGCGGTGCCATCGGGAGCCTCCGGCATGTCATACGATGTTGTCTTGACCGCCTCGGCGAACGCAGGAATGGCAATGCCATGGCGAGCAATGGCCAAAAGGTCGCGGGCCGAAGAGAAATGTCCCTCAGCATCGAGCCCATGAGGATTGGCGAAATGGGTATTCTCCAGGCCCAGCTCTGTCACCTTGTCGTTCATCATTCGTACGAACCCCGCAACTGATCCGCCCACATGTTCAGCTAGCGCAACCGCTGCATCGTTCGCCGATTGAAGAAGGAGGGCATAAAGGAGATCTCGGACGGTCATCGACTCACCGGCGTAGAGACCAATTTCAGACTCCCCTGCCCCGGCGGCGTTCGTCGAGATCACGACCCGGTCGTCCAGGTTGGCATTCTCGAGCACAACAATGGCTGTCATCATCTTCGTGGTCGAAGCCATCGCTCGCGGAACGTCAGCGTCGAGCTCACCAAGCACTTGGTCAAAGGTTTCGTCGTACAGGATCCAGGACTCCGCCGAAATCGAGGGGGGTTGGGGAACCGGCAGACCCTCGAGCGGAATCGGAATCTGGGCAACACTCGTCGCTCCCACAATCGGAGCGAACAAGATCCCGGCGACGATCGCAACGATCGTGAAGAGCCGGGTCATCGGTCGAGCAGTGCAGCAAGTTCCTCGCGAAGAAGATGCATCGTGGTGGTAGAGAAAGACCTCGCCAGGATCGCCATACGATCGGACACATTTTGCTTGGCCTCAGGACTCGAGGTTCGCATTAGGGGAGCCACGAGTTGTTGGACGAGGTCAGCCTGACGGTCGGCAGTCAGCCGGAGGGTGCGGATGTGGCGGGACTCAAGTCCCAGGTCGAGGAGCAGCCTGCCCTGTCGGGCCACGGCTAACGCGTCAGCGCTGAACAGGGCCCCTTTCGTTCTACGGAGCACGCCGTGTCCTTCGAGTGCGGCGATTTCTGCGGTCGTGAGCCCTGACCGGCGGGCCAACTCCTCCTCGGTGACCGGTTCGTCTTCGCTGAAGAACTCGGCAGTGGGGGTCTCGTCATCGTCCCATGACGTAATACCGTGTTCCCAATCCGCCAAGCGGGCCTTAATGACTTTAAGTGGCAGGAAGTGGTCGCGCTGCTGGCCGAGAATGAAGCGGAGACGATCCAAGTCTTCGTCGAAGAACTGGCGATAGCCCGAGGAACTTCTTGTAGGCGAAATCAGTCCCTGATTCTCAAGAAACCTGACTTTCGAGACAGAGATCTCAGGAAAGTCATCCTTGAGCAAGTTGATAACTTCGCCGATCGACAGCGAATCGGAATCAGGCATCTCCGAGCGCCACGATGAGATGAAATTTGCCGACAATCACTTCGTCCCCAGCTTGGAGTGGAGCTCTCTCGATACCCACATCTCGGACATATGTCCCGTTGGTCGACCCCGAATCCTCAACAACGAGTCCTGCGTCGGACGCCATAAATCTGCAGTGGTGGCGACTCACGGTGATGTCGTCAAGGAAAATGTCACTGTTCGGATGCCGACCGACGGTGGTTGTACCAACATTGAGAATGTAGGTCATGCCGGCCCTCGGCCCCCGTTCCACGACGAGGGCATACCCGGGCACTCCGTCAACATGAGCCGCTTCGTCTGGCGAAAGGGCCGGGTGCTGCCCAGCGGTAACCGGCACGAAAATAACGGTGGGTTCGACGTCACCTTCGGCCGCGCACACCAGGCAGACCGAGGAGTCCTCGGGTAGCTCATTGTGACAGGTAGGGCACGTCATGCGGCTCATGGTAGCTGTCTAGAGGTCCGACACGAGCGTCGTGTAGCTGGCCGCATCGATGAGAACACTGAAGTCCGCATCGTCGGCTGGGGCCAGTTTTACTATCCAACCGGCCCCATATGGATCCTGGTTGACGAGCTCGGGATTGTCGTCGAGAGCGCTATTTACTGCCACAACCGAACCCGCCACTGGTGCGTACACCTCTCCGACTGACTTGGTCGATTCGACCTCGGCCAACGTTTCGCCAGCTGGCACGTCAGACCCAACATCCGGTAGATCGACGTACACAATGTCGCCGAGCGCATCCTGGGCAAAATCGCTGATCCCAACCGTCAACACGCCGGCCTCGTCACGCGCGACCCATTCGTGTGCGGCGGTGTACTGGCGATCTTCAGGAATGTTCATGCGGACCCTTCTCGATGGTTGGATCGGAGCTTAACGAATTTTTGGCCGTTTGGCGGACGTCAGCGACATATGAAACGCCAACAGCCCAGTAAAGAATCAAGCCCACCACCCCTGACACAATCGCCGCCGGGCGCAGAACCGATTCGGCCACGCCGGCAGCAGACACATAAAAGGCGGGAATCGACCCGTACAGCAACAGCGTCGCTAGCTTGCCGAGCCAACGGACATCGATGGTTCGCCGGTGAACGAGCAGCAGCCAGACCGCCAGGCTCGCCACAATCACTTCGCGAACCAATAGTCCAACAACCAACCAGGCAGGAAGGATCCCCGCCAACCAGCCCGCTACGACCGCTGCCACAATCGCCAAACGGTCGGCGATGGGATCGAGCATACGACCCAGCTTCGACACCTGACCGAGCCGGCGGGCCAGAAGCCCATCTAGCCAGTCAGTACTGCCGATCGCCAGAAGCAGCCACCCGGCCGCAGCCACCTGATCGGCACCAAGCAACAACCAGACGAATACCGGCACCGCCAGGATACGAACAAACGAAATTGCGTTGGGGAGCGTCAGGACCCGGTCCTCGCCCGTCCGCTGATCAGCCAGCGGCAGACTCCACGAGATGGCAGGCGACAAAATGGGCGTCGCCCTTGTCGACCAGATCAGGATGATCATGGGCGCGGCAAAAGTCGGTCGAAATCGGGCAGCGGTCGACAAAACGGCAAACCGGGGGCGGATTGATAGCCTTGGCAATGCCGCCCTTGATGAGAACGTCCGGGCGTTTATAGGCGGGGTCTGGCACAGGCACCGCCGATAGGAGCGCCTTCGTGTAGGGGTGGAGTGGGTTGCTCAGCAACTCTTCGGTCGTGGTGATTTCCACGATCTTGCCAAGATACATGACGGCGATTCGATCACACATGTACCGGGCGACCGCCAGGTCGTGGGTGATATACAGGTACGAGACGCCGAACTCTTCGGCAAGGGACAGCATGAGGTCCATGATCGAGATCCGGATTGACACGTCGAGCATGGAAGTTGGCTCATCCGCAACAACGAAGGTTGGGTCAAGCACCAACGCCCTGGCGATCGCCACTCGCTGACGCTGGCCACCAGAGAGCTCGTGTGGGTAGCGGAACATAAACGTGTCAGCTGGGGCCAGCCCAACCAGGTCGAGTAGTTTGGCCACCCGGATTTCTCGTTCGAGAACCGTTCCGACTCGCTGCACCGTTAGCGGTTCGGCGACAGTGTCATACACGGTCCGGCGGGGGTTGAGTGACTCGAATGGGTCTTGGAAGATCATCTGCACCCGCCGACGGAAACGCAGCATGTCGCTGCCTTTCTCGATGGCAGCAATGTCGAGCATCTCGTCACCATCCTGGAGGAGGATCGACCCCTCGGTTGGGTCCATTAGCCGAACGAGCATCCGACCGGTTGTGGACTTTCCGCACCCTGATTCGCCGACGAGACCAAGCGACTCTCCGGGAGCGATCTCGAAGTTGATGCCATCAACTGCATGGAGATATGCATCGGCCTTGCGAAACCGACCGGCTCCGATCGGGAACAGTTTTCGCAGACCTTCAACCTTGATGAGCGGGCGGGTAGGAGCCTGAACGTCGGTCATTTGCGGAGCCCTTCGCTCAACGGTGGTACGGATTCCCAGTTCCAGCAGGCAACTTTGTGGCCGCCGCCGATGTCGGCCAATAGTGGTTCCTCCGTACGACACTGGTCAGTTACAAACGGACACCGGGGATGGAAACGGCACCCCGGCGGGGGGTCAAGCAGGTTCGGCGGTTCACCCTCGAGGGGCGCCAGCTTACGGCGTGGTCCGGTGATAGACGGCGTCGAAGACAGAAGCAAGAACGCGTACGGATGCTTTGGATTGTGAAAGACGTCGATGGTGGGGCCGGTTTCGACCATCTTGCCGGCGTACATAACGCCCATCCGGTCGGTGACCTCGGCAATCACGGCGATATCGTGGGAGATGTAGATGATGCTCATACCGAGGTTCCGCTGGATCTTCTTGAGTTCGGTAAGGATCTGGTCCTGGACGATCACGTCAAGGGCCGTGGTCGGTTCGTCGGCAATGATTATCTGGGGATCGCACGACAGCGCCATGGCGATGATGGCTCGTTGGCGCATTCCGCCCGAGAACTCGTGGGGATAACGATCCATCATCTTCGGATCCAGCCCAACCATTTCGAATAACCCGGCGATGCGCTCACGGCTTTCGCTGTGCGAAAGAAGCGGTTTGATGTGGAGATCCATCGCCTCTTTGATCTGGGCGCCAACCTTATGAACGGGATTCCATGCGTTCATGGCCCCCTGGAACACCATCGAAATATCCGCCCATCGGTGCGATCGCACCTCCGAGGCAGACATCTCCAGCATGTCCTCGCCATTCAACAAGATTTCGCCGCCTTTGAATCTGGCGTTCTCCGCCTGCAGTTGCAGCAACGCCATCGCAACGGACGTCTTCCCGCAGCCCGACTCACCGACGAGTCCAAACGACTCACCGGATTGCAACGAAAAGGAGACATCCTCGATAGCGGAGACGTCTCCTTTCTCGGTGCGATAGTGCATTACCAAGTTGCGGACGTCCAGGATTGGGGCGTCGGTCGACGACTCTGCTGTAGCGGTCAAGTAAATGCCCTTCCTAACGATTCCGCAAACGCGGGTTGATGATTTCATCCATGCCGCGCCCGGCCAGATAGAAAGCCCCTGCCAACAGCGTGACGGCCAGACCAGCGGGAACGATGAGCCACCAGGTCGACGGATTCAGCAGATAGCCGGCCGACTGGGTCTTATTGATCATCAGTCCCCAACTCATATCGATGTTGAGAAGCCCGAGGAACGACAGCACTGCTTCTGAAGATATGGCACCAGTCACCGAGAACATGACATACAAGAAGGACAGAGGCATCACGTTGGGAATCAAATGAGCAGTCACGATCCGCCAGTTGTTGCCGCCCGCAACCCTGGCCGCATCAATGAATGGTTTGACCTTAACCGACAGGGCCTGGGATTTGAGCACGATGGCCGTACCTCCGAAGCCACCCAACAACCCGAGAAAAATCGCCAGATGCCACAGTTTGAAACGCCCGAAACTGCTGGCCACGATCAGGACCGCCAAAATGGGGAGCATAAGCAATAGGTCGGCAAACCGCATGAAGAAGGAGTCAACCCACCCGCCGAAATAGGCAGCTACCGAGCCGACGGTCGTTGCGATAAAAACCGTCACCGTGGCGGCCAGCAATCCTAGCCCGAAGGCAGCTCTAGCGCCGAACATCAGCTGTGACAAAATGTCAGAACCGTTCGGGTCGGTCCCGAGCAGATGGTTTTTGTCCGGCGGCCAGGGATGCCTTATTTCACGCTGAATGACGTCTCCGACCTGAACGTTACGGCCTTCGGCGATCAAACGCCGACGATCGATCTGGGTCAACGGATCGACAACATCGTCGACGTTGGCCACGACCGTCATCTCGATAATCCGTTCCCTGGTGTCGTTGCCGGTACGTACGTCGTACACCCGCGCGTCCCACACGCCAGTGGCAAAGAGAATCGGCTGGGCGATACCCAAGAGCGCAAACATGATGATGATGGTGAGTCCGACAAGTCCGACTTTGTTCCGTTTGAACAGCTTCCAGTTATCTCTGAAGCTCTGCCGCATGAGCCGCAGCCGGATCCGCCACAGCGGCTCCGTATGCAGGAGCAACTCAACGTCGTCGGGAGCCTGGGATTCTTCGGGAGCTTGCAGTGTGTCCATGGCAGTTACCCCTGACTCGTAACTCGGATACGGGGATCGAGTACGCCGTATAAAACATCGGCGGCGAAATGGCCCAACAACGCCAATATACCTGTGAAGGAGAAGGCGGCGAGTGCGACCGGTATGTCTTCTGCGACCACCGACGCTAGAAGCAGCTGACCCATGCCCGGCCAGCCGAAGATTGATTCGGTAATGATCCCACCGTCAATCACGGTTGCCACCGCGAGAACCAGTGAGGTCGACACCGGCAAGAGTGCGGTGCGGGCGGCGTGTCGGTCGCGCACAGTTGCTTCACTGAGGCCCTTGGCCCGGGCGGTTGTTACAAAGTCTTCTTTCATCGTTTCCAACATCGACGTACGAGTGATCAGCATGACCCCGGCGAAGCCGACCATCGTGAGAACGCTGACGGGTAGAACGAGATGAACGGCGATGTCCTTGGCATAGACGAGGTTGTCATTGGTAAGCCAGAAGGCAACGAAGGTACCGAGACCGACGACCCACCCGGCGGTTTTGACCATCCGCCGCTGGTTCGGACGGTCGAGTCGGCTTGAGGCCCAAACGGTGATCCCAATAAAGGCGGTAACCGCCATGAGAGAGGTGAACATGATCATCATGATCCGGTTCGCTGAAAACGGTGCGTCCCTCCAGACCGACTCAACGATGAACCCGTTCGTCGGCACCCACCCCAGCTTCACGGCGAACAAGAGAATCATCATGAGCCCAAACCATGGATAAAAGACGGTGAAGAGACCCACCCCGGCGATGGTGATAGCCATCTCGCCGCGTTTGTTTCTTCGCCAAGCCAGATACTTACCTGCCTGAAAACCGACGAGGTACTGGAATAGCAGAGCAACCGAGAACAGCATGACAGTCCGCGGCAAACGCTCGGCGATCAGACTGCTGACCGGTTGCGGGTAGCGCGACCAGCTGACGCCGAGGTCGCCTGTGAAGAAATCTTGGGTGTAGATCCAGAATTGCTCAAGGGGCGGTTTGTCGAGGCCGCGCCGTTCAAGCGCTTGAGTAATGGCTTCGGGTGGGAGGTTCGGGTTCAGGCGCAGTTGCTGTTCGATGCTGTTACCCGGAATTGCTTGCAACGCGATCCAAGACAGGGCAAAGAAGACCAGAAAAAGCAGCACCATCTGTATGAACCGCTTGAAAACGTACCGACCCACGGAGATCCTTTCGCGAAAGCCAACGCATGTTACCCGTTCGATACCGGCCCTGCTATCGAGTGCCAGGGACAGTCACCCATTCGACAATCGGCCAGCTGGACGGCTGGGCCTGACCTGGACGCGACTGGGGAGGGCTTTCGCCCTCCCCAGCTATCGCAATCGCTAGTTACGCAGTTGTTACTGCGATGACTGCACTGATGTTTGCTCGCCGTTCCATTGCTGGAGACCGCCCAAGCCCTCGGTCCACGGGAAGACCAGGTTGTTCCGGTAAGCCTCAAGCACTGGCGTCGTGAAGAGGACCACGTATGGAACCTCCTCAGCGATGATCTCTTCCATCTGGAAGATCAGTTGCTGAGCTTCAGCCAGGTCAGTTGCGGCATCGAACTGCGTTGCTAGTGCGTCGAATTCAGCGTTGTTGAAGCCAGGAGTGTTGAACCCGCCCTCTGCTGAATCTTCCCACGAAGCGAAGAACGACGACACGTAGTCCGGGAACACGCCGGTACCCCAACCGAGGATATACATATCCCAGTCGGTCGGACCGAACACCTTCTCAACGATGACGTTGAAGCCAGTTGGCTCTGCGGACAACGGAACACCGAGATCCTGAGCCCAGTCTTCAATGAACAGCGAGTAGGTGGCCCGGAGCGGGTCGTAACCAGGTCCAGGAGCCAACACGCTCAGGTCGCCAACGGTCTCACCATTTAGCGAGAGACCTTCACCCTTAGGGATGACGTCCAAGTTGTCAGCATTCCATTCTGGCTCCGTCGTCCAGGTCCAGCCGCCCTCTTTGAGGATGGTGATGGACTGAAGAACACGCTCTTCCTGGGTCAACCCGGCACAGTGAGCTTCGATCGAAGCGTTGTGCCAGTAAGCGTTGGCAGGAGGAACCGTCGTGTCGAGCGAGATAGCAACGCCCTGAAGGACGCTATTTGCCATGAACTCTTTGTCGATCATGCAGGCCATTGCCTGACGGAACGACGTATCGGACATCGGGAACTTGCGAGTGTTGAACGAGAGGTAACGGAATCCAGAGTTCGGGTTCGTGATTACCTCAAGGTCAGACTCATCCAAGATGCGATCCAGGAATCCACGCTGAACACCAAGCGGCGTCAACCAGAAGTCAACTTCGCCTTCGGTAAGCGCCAATACAGCCTGGTCCTGTCCACCAGTAACGGTGAACACAACTTCGCTGGCGTATGGGCCGGCAACGCTGTCAGAGACAACTTCACCTTCCGCCGTGCCACCGTAGTACTCAATCGAGCCGTCCGGCAGTTCGTATTCCACCGCACCGTTGTCATAGACGACCGTACGCGAGCCTGTGTCGAAATACGGGGCGGCGCTCAAACGAGCAAACGCACCCTCTTCACGGGTCGTGAATGTGAAGCCACCGGCGGAAGGAGCGCCTTCGCCGGAAGAGGCCTCAAAGGTCTCGGCGTCACCGGATGAGGCGACGACTGGAGCCCAGAAGTGCTCAGGCATCACAGGGAACTGTGCTGCACCGTACTGCCACAGCGGGAGCCCAGGAGCACCGTTGAAGGTGTAGACGACCGTGTAGTCATCGGATGCCTCAACGGACACGAGGCCAACAGCGGTCTCATCGACGTCAGCGGTTTCCGGATCATCATCGGATGCCAAAGGAATCGAGCTGAGCCAGTTACCACCTAGACCGAGGTCCTTGACGGTGTTGAACGTGAAGGCAACGTCGTTGGCGTCGATGGCTTCGCCATCGCTCCAAGTCGGACCCTCGCGCAACGCGACACTAATTACCCAGTTGTCGCCATCAGCGGCGCCAGCTGGCGGAACTGCGTCGACAGCCAGTGAAGGCGCCAACGTGAAGTTAGGTGCCACCTGGGTGTATACGGCCGCAGCCTGTCCACCGAGCAAGTAACCGTTGTACACGGAGTTGTCGGTATCCAAGTAGGTCCAGTAGTTGTCCGTGGTGAAGTCTTCAATCACCGCGATCTTGTATTCAAATCCCTCAACCGATGGTGGGGTCGTTGTGTCCGTACCCATCGTCGTGTCGGGGGTGTCTGTTCCAGTTGTTGTGTCAGTTACGTCCGGCGCAGCCGTCGTATCAGAACTTGTACCACCGCAAGCCGCAGCAATCATGGCAAGTACCGCCAGGAGTGCTACGAATCGCCATGGAAACTTCGATGAGGATCTCACCGTCATGTCCTCCAATATTTCGTCAATCTTGCGCACGTCCTCCACAGGAGTGGAAAACGCCTGCCTTCCTCGCCACGTATCAGATGGCGGCCCACAGCCGCCATCGAACCCATCTTGGGGAAGGTACGCACACACGCGATGCGTGCGCCAGAACAGAATACAGACTTTGCTACCCACTCCGCAACAAGAGCGACCGCTTATGGTGCGAATCAGCCGTTTTGACAGACAGCTAGGCTGCTACACATTCGGGCTGTGGCGCAGCTTGGTAGCGCGCTTGTCTGGGGGACAAGAGGTCGCGGGTTCAAATCCCGCCAGCCCGACCACTCAACACCTCAAGCCCAGCTTGAGGAACCCAACTTGCATGAACTCTCTCCCGCAGACACGGAACCCAAAGCGGGACTCACGGGAGACTCACGGCGCTGCAACTGCAACCCGAAATGCATGACCGACAACTACGAGTTGACCGCCCACAGCAAGTCGTCGAGCTTTGTGGCCGCGTGAAAGCCGAAGATCTCGGGATGGTGCCTGTTGCCAACGTGTCCAAGAAGTGTGATCTTCTCGTCGCTGCAGACATTTCATCAATGTCGGGTAAGGCGAAAAAGGCTCAGGACATTGGAGTGCCGGTGGCTTCCGTCGAGGACTTCTTGTTGATTCAGATTGAGGCGTGGGGTAGTCCCTACCAAGCTGCGCCACAGCCTGTCTCTTGCGATTCCCCCGATGACCGGATCGGCGGATCTTGTGAACGGTGCACCGCCCTCGGAGTGACCCCGGAGTGCATAGAACTCACTGTCGATCAGAAAACTTTCAGCTCCGAGGCGAAGTAGCAGGCGCTCGGGTGACCGGCATCAAAACGATCCACCAGCTCTGGCACATCTCCGGCACAGACCTCCTGGGCCTTCCAGCATCTGGTTCGGAAGGAACAGCCCGAAGGAGGATTCGAAGGACTGGGAACATCGCCCTCAAGGACGATGCGATTGGTTGCTACGTGTTCGGGATTAGGCACCGGCACGGCTGACAACAGGGCTTGGGTATAGGGGTGAACAGGATGGTCGTAGACCTCCGTGTCTGTGCCCGACTCCACTATCCGTCCCAGATACATAACAGACATCCGATCGCAGATGTGCCGCACCACCGACAGATCATGTGCGATGAAGAGATATGCGAGACCCAACTCCTCCTGAAGGTCCTCAAGAAGGTTAATTACCTGAGCTTGCACCGACACGTCGAGCGCCGAGACCGGTTCGTCACAGACCAAGACCGACGGATTCAGAGCAAGTGCCCTGGCCACACCGATCCGTTGACGTTGGCCGCCGGAGAATTGGTGGGGGAAACGATTGATGTGGTCGGGGTTTAAGCCGACGAGTTCCAAGAGGTCTTGGACGCTCTGGCGGCGGTCCGCCTTCTTGACAAAGCCCTTATGGATAGCCCAGGGCTCGGAAACGATATCGCCAACTGTCATACGTGGGTTGAGAGACGCGTACGGATCCTGGAAGATGATCTGGATCTCCCGACGTAGCTCGCGTAGCTCGCGCTTGGTCATCTCGAAGATGTTCTGGCCCTTGAAGTAGGCGGCGCCTTCAGTCGGCTCATGGAGGCGCAAAACGGTTCTGGCCACCGTCGACTTGCCGCAACCGGACTCACCCACAAGACCTAGCGTCTCGCGAGGATAGAGGTCGAATGACACACCATCAACGGCTTTGATGGTGCCGACCTGCTTCTTGAGAACGATCCCTCGAGTTATCGGGAAATGCTTCACCAAACCCTCGACCCGAAGGAGAGGCTCTTGGTTGTCAACGTTTGTCACTGGCCAGGACCTCCTCGATGAAATGACAGGCGGAGGCACGTCCATCGCGAATCGCGGTCATAGGTGGCTCAACTTCGGAACAGATCTCTTTTCTGAACGGGCATCGGGGGTGGAACGAACATCCGGATGGAATGTGACGCAGATCTGGTGGGGAACCAACAATGGGAATCAGCCGACTGCCCTTCTGCTCCGGACGGGCGATCGATTGCAGGAGCCCGAGCGTGTATGGATGGGCAGGGTTTCGGAAGAGTTCCTTTATGGAGCCCTCCTCTACACCCTTGCCGGCATACATGACGAGGGCTCGATCTGCCACCTCGGCGATCACTGCCAGGTCGTGCGTAATGAGAATTAGACCCATCCCGGTCTCAGCTTGCAGATCTTGAAGGAGCTTCATGATCTGAGCCTGAACTGTGACATCTAGGGCCGTCGTCGGTTCGTCGGCGATGAGCACTTCGGGGTCGAGCGCCAGTGCCATAGCGATCATGGCGCGTTGCCGCATACCTCCCGAGAACTCGTGAGGATATGCATTGACTCGATCCTTGGCCCCCGGTATGCGAACCCGATCGAGGAGCTCAATGGCGAGTTTGTGCGCCTCGGCCTTCGACGTGCCCCGATGAGTGCGAAACATCTCTGCAATTTGCCATCCGACAGGAAAAACCGGGTTAAGAGCGGTAAGAGCGTCTTGGAAGATCATGGCGATTCGCTCGCCTCGCATCGATCGACGCTCTGCGTCGGGGAGACCGAACAGATCCACTCCGCGAAAGCGGGCCGCTCCACCGGTTATGTATCCCGGTGGCGTGTCGATGATCCCCATCACCGCCTGGGCGCTGACCGTTTTTCCCGAGCCCGACTCACCAACGATCGCTAGCGTCTCTTTTTCTCGTAGCGAATAGCTGATGCCGCTGTTGGCCTGGACCACACCATCCCGCATTCGGAACTCGACATGGAGGTCCTCGACCTCCAGGAGGGGGGCCGTCAGATCATAATCGACCGGGAAAACCCCACCGGTCGTTACGCGACCCTCATTCGTCGCGCTCATCGCGATTTCGGATCCAACGCGTCGCGAAGCGAGTCACCCATGAGGATGAACCCGAACACGGTGACACTGAGAAAGAGGCCGGGGAACAGGAGGAGATGGGGTGCAGAAAGAATCCTGGTCTGGGCTCCGGAAATCATTAAGCCCCAGGAAATGGCTGGAAGCTGAAGCCCCACCCCCAGGAACGACAACGCCGCTTCCGCTGAGATGATCACCCCGACCGTGATGGCGGCATAGATCAGGACCGGTGCTATTGCGTTCGGCAAGATATGTTTCGACATAATTCTGAAATCGCTGGCACCGAGGGCGCGGGCCGCCTCGATGTAGTCCTGCTCCTTCGCTGACAATACCGACGAACGATAAAGCCTCAGCATGGTGGGCCAGCCGAGAATAACCAAGACAAAGGACACCGTGAAGAACCCTCGATTGCCGAGAAGGCTGAGGATGACAATCGCACCCAAGATCGTGGGTATCGCAAACCAAATATCGGTCAGTCGGGCAATGATTGCATCAATCGCCCCGCCGTAATAGCCAGCGAGGCTTCCCATAATCACTGCGAGGAGAGCGGCGAACAGGGTGACGGTTAGCCCAATCGATACCGAAACTCGAGCGCCATAAATGGTGCGGGCGTAGTAATCGCAGCCCTGCAGATCGAAGCCGAACCAATGTTCTGAGCTTGGTCTGACCAAGGAATTGGAAAGAAAACACTCGCGCGGGTCGACGTTGGTGAACAGTCCGGGAACGATCGCCATCACGCCGATGACGACGATGATCCCGAGGGAGATAATGAATACGGGGTCTCCCCGGAGTTCCTTCCAGGCGTCCGACCATAGACTCGTCGCCGATGCTGCGGCAGGATCAACGGCGCTGCCTGCAAACGCTGCCATTTCGTCGGGTAGCTCAGTGCTGGGCCTCCGGGTCGGGTGGTTCTGAGGGTCACTCATATCGGATCCTGGGGTCGAGCACGGCGTAGAGCACGTCGACGAAAAGGTTGGAGATCATAAAAATCAGAACAAGGAATGTGACGATGCCGACCACAACAGTGCCCTCCTGCCTTAGGGTCGCCTGATAGACCGCGTTACCGATCCCGGGCAGGTTGAAGATGGCCTCGGTGATGATAGCGCCACCCATCAAGGCACCGAGGTCGACACCGAGAAAAGTGATGACCGGGATCATAGAGTTGCGCAGGGCATGGACACCCACAACCCGCCGTCGAGTTAGACCCTTGGAGGTGGCCGTCCGTACGTAGTCGGCCCTCATGTTTTCGGCCAGACTCGTACGGGTGAGGCGGGCGATATACGCCAGTGATGTCGCGCCGAGGACAATCGCCGGCATGATATAGCTGGAAAAGCCGTCGCGGAGACCTGAAACGGGTAAAAGGTTGAACCGGACCCCAATCAGCAGCTGCGCCATAAATCCTAAAACGAATATCGGTATCGATATCACCACCAATGTGGAGATTCGAATTAGGTTGTCCACGAAGCCGCCGAAGTTCAATCCGGCCATGATTCCCGCGATGATTCCGATGACCATCTCGAACCCGAATGCATAGATGGCAAGCTTGGCGGTGACCGGGATTCGCTCAGCCATGATCTCGCTGACCTCCCGACCGCGGAAATCCTGTCCAAAATCACCCTGGACCACGCCCGCGACGTAAAGGCCGTATTGCTGCCAGAGCGGCTTGTCCAGGTTGTATTCCTTTCTGAGGGTGTCCTGCACAGACTGCGGAAGCGGCTTGTCGCCGGAAAGCGCCCGGATCGGGTCGCCTGGGATCATGAACACCAAAGCGAAGATCAGAAAGGTTGCACCAATGAACACTGGGATGAACTGCAGTACGCGTCGTATCAGGTACCTACCCATGAGATAACACTAGTCCGACACAAACATGCTTGGCCCACGTCTTTCGTGAGGATGAGAGAAGGGGGAAGGCGATCAGTTCGCCTCCCCCCATTCGATTGCTCTCGTCTCTCATCGGGTTCGCTGAATCAACCGTTGGACACCAGGGCTGAGTAGTCGACATTGCTCTGCGAATCGACCGACACTCCACTAACGGTGTCATTCCATGCGAAGTCGACCTGTCCACCGTAAATCGGGACCACTGGAACGTCGTTGCAGGCAATCTCTCCGACCTCCACCCATACGGGCAGTGCGTCGGCGATGTCGGTGATGGCGAGGGCCTCATCGATCTTGGCATCGAAAGCCGGGTTGGAATAGAAGCTCGAGTTTGCCCCACCCGCATCCGAGAAGAACCGACTATCAAGCAGTAGCTGCCAGTAGTTCTGAGGGTGCGGGTAATCCATACCCCAGCCGAGACGGAATGGTCCGTCAACGCTCTTCTCATCCAAGCGCTGCAGGTAATCGCCGAATGGCTGGATCCCCTCGAACTTGATCCCACTTGTATCGATGCCGAGGTTCTGGCCCCATTGGTTGATAACTGCCTGGATCCAGTCCTCGTGACCCGATCCCGCATTGAAGTAGAAGGTCAAGTCGGCCGGGATGCCGTCGGTGGAGTCGTACAGTGCTTTGGCAGCAGCGGCATCGAAGCCCCACGCGTCGCAGAGTTTGTCGGTGTAGGTCGGGATCACCGGTGTGATCAGGTTGTAGGCCGGAGGCTTTCGCCCGTCGAAGATGGCGGTTGTGATCGCTTCTCGGTCGATCGCCATCGACAACGCCGCACGCAGATCCCGGTTCTCGGGACCGCCAAGAGCGGAGTCGTACCACGGGAAGGCGAAGTATGTGATCGACGAGGTAGCCGCGGAGTCGAAGTTGGGCACTTGCCCTTCAACCTCAGACGCGCGCTCTGGCGGCACGGAATCGTGGATGTCCAGATTCCCTGCCAGCAACTCGTTCACCGCAGTATTGATGTCATCGAAGATCCGGAACTCCAGGTTTTCGATATGAGCCGGATCGTCACCGGCGTAGTCGGTGAATGCGGTGGTGAATATTGCCGTATTGTGATCCCAGGGCTCGGCCATCATAAACGGGCCATTTCCGATCGGCATTTCGTTGAACCCGTCAGGGTCACCGAAGAACGCTTCAGGCAGCGGGCTGTAGGCCGGATATACCATCCGAATCGGGAAGAACGACTCGGGAGCACCAAGGGTGATCGTGAACTGCGTGTCGCTGTCGACCGTCACCCCGGACAGCGTCTCCGACGTCGGGGGCTGGTTTTCGCAGTCACTGACTTCTGCGTCGTTGCCTTCGGCATCCTTCTCGGTGACCAAACCACACTGCAGCTCAGAAAAACCTTCGATTCCGGAGAAGAACCCGGAGTTTTGCTGGGCATTGGGACCGTACGCGCCATAGTTCCATGCGTCTGCGTAGCTCTGGGCCGTTATGGCTGTTCCATCGTGGAACAGCCATCCACCCTTGATGGTCACGACCCAGGTCGTTCCTCCGTCAGTGCTGTCGACTGACTCAGCAGCCGCCATAACGGGCTCATTATTCGCGTCGAGATCGACCAAAGGGGTGTAGAGAGCGCGCAGAACCGCGATCCCTTCGGACTCCGTGTCATTGGTCGTAACCAGGCTCTCCGGCTCACCAATGTAGGTTGACACCGATCCACTCACAGACCCCGTTGGCATCGTCGAGTTAGGGGTGTCCGTAGGCGTCGTGGTTGTGGCACCTGCCACCGGCGCATCGGTCGTGTCGGTCGTGTCGGTGCCTCCGTCTGATCCGCATGCTCCGGCTACCAGCGCCAGAACCGCAATCAGGGCGACCAACCTTCTTTTGTTAATTCTCATCATTTTCGTTCCTCCTTGAGTGTCACAAAACCACATGACAACGTGTGAACAGGATTCGCACTTTTGTACTCAGTCAACTCCGTATACGGCAAATTCAAAACCTTGACCGCCAAAGTTCATTACTTCCTTGGCATGCGTTGAAGGTAGGAGCCGAAGGCTCTTACCTAGACCACTCCCAGCCGTATCGGAGGGACGCTGCATAAGACTACACCCGTACAATAGGTAGCGACAAAAGCGGTAGCGGCAAAAATCCATCGCCTGAGAGCCCTTCCGGACGGCTCAATGAGCGTTCCTGCCAGAGCGATCTGAAAACCTACGGCGATCGCTTCGCGAGGTCGTGGAGTGCACTGCGATAAGTTGCACTAACGCCAGAGCGTGCGCGTAACGTCCGACTCCACACCGCACGAAGATCGAAGGCGCCCCTTCATTCGGCACTCATGGGGTTCCTAGTCTGGTGTCATCTCGGATCAGACTCTAACTAATGAAACTAAGTTTCCTCAGTCCAGGCTTGAGAAAAGCAGGTAGTCGTCGAGCAAACCGAAAGCGGCGGAAACCCGTTGATCCTCTCTGGGGGACAAGAGATCGTGAGTTCAAGTCTCCCCAGCCCGACCACCGGAAACCCCTATCTTTTACAGGGGTCTCCGCGCTTCAACGAGAGGGCTCATGCACGTTCGAAACGGATCCCTCTCGAAACCGGGTCCCGGATACGGGTCTCTGTGCATTATTCTGGTTCTACCATCGCGCACAGATTTCGGGCCGTCGTCCACCAAGGACGACCGAGGTCAGTTGCTGTAGCGACAAGACTGTCAGGCAGTGTGTGGAAGGACATCTATGAAACACGTCGTATTCGGAACGGGACCCATAGGCACGGCTCTTGCCGACCTGCTTGCCAGTCGTGGCGAGCAGGTAGTGGCGGTGAATCGCTCCGGCCAGGCGGCCACGAGTGGGAGCGTCCAGGTCGTGGCCGGCGACGCCTCTGATCCGGAGTTCGCCGTATCAGTGGCCACCGGTGCCACAGTGACCTACCAGTGCCTCAATCCGCCCTACACAAAATGGCCGGAGCTGTTCCCAACCCTGGCGGCTTCGGTGCTCCAGTCAGCGAAGCAGACCGGCGCCAAGCTCGTGTCGCTTGAGAACCTGTATGGGTATGGGCCAACCAGCGGTGCTGTTCTCACCGAAGACCTTCCACTCTCGGCTACCGGCCGCAAAGGAAAAGTCCGTGCGGATATGACTCAGGAACTCCTCGACGCACACGCCGCTGGGCACGTCCGGGTGGCGATGGGGCGAGCAGCCGACTACTTCGGCCCGCGTGGGGTCACGAGCCACATGGGAGAGCGGGTGTTCTATCCAGTGATCGCTGGCAAGAAGGCGCAGGTGATGGGCGACCCTGACCAGCTCCACACCTTCAGTTACATCCCCGATATCGCTGCAGGCCTAGC
>RCMY010000565.1_pt1 | contig 34741 bp, 29 predicted proteins | sample 2041341 | NCBI WGS metagenome assembly RCMY01 (sample SAMN09708234, study PRJNA481090) | Marine sediment metagenome, whole genome shotgun sequencing project. | reverse complement strand
AAGACAGCATTAGAAGTTGTGGAATCGCTTCACAAGTATTACTTCAATAAAGCGGTAACGGACGAGATTAAGCTCTACAAAAAGAAAAAGAAAAAGGTAGCTCAAATTACGAAGGACTTAAAAATATCGCACCGTCGGTTTTATAAGATTTTAGAGGACAAGAAAGTCGAGTTTACCAAATACAATAAGTCTAAGGATGAGGACAAGGCGTAATTGTTCGCATTCTTTTTAAGGAAAAGGATTGAAGAACTAGATTCAAGGAAATAGATAATTTTAAATCATGAGAAAAACACTGTCAATTATTGGAATGATCATAGCCATAATAACCATAGTATCTAGTTTTATTAAAAATCAAGACACAGGCCATATGTTCGGGTTTGAAATGGACATTTGGGTATATCGTTTAATTTGGCTTGCATTGTTCGGTATAATTCTAAATGGCTACCTCAAAGAATCTAAAAGGGTCCAATAATACAACGATGATATCTGCGATCAAAGTAGCCTTATTATCCATTTTAGTAGGAAGTTAAATTGCAGTCTGTTTTTATTTTTATCAGGACTGAATCCTGTTATAAATATCATTCTCAGTTTATTATTTTTAGCCCTTTTGGGTTATACGATATATCTAATTTACAATGAACAGGTTAGAAAAAGTAAAATTATTCAAATAGTAATTTTAATAATATCGCTGGTTATTGGTTTGCATGTTTCTACTTTGATGTGGAACAGCCTTAATAGTGATTCACCACGCACGTACTATCAAAAGAAAATAGCTAGTAAAAAATAAAGTAAAGAATCAAGACTGTTTTCGACTTAATACACCTCATGAAAAAACGAAAGTTCAAATTTAGCGATATCATCTTTGTGATATTTGTAGCCTTGTTGCTGATACCACAAACCAGAACTCCCATTCAGGTAGCGCTCAATAAACTAAAAGTAGCGGTATGGTCACCTAGTGTTGAGGATGAAGAAGACCAAGAACAGGTAGTCCCTTTTGATTATGCGGTACAAGACTTGAATGGAACACCTAAACATATTGCCATTGGCCAAGGGAAGGTTACTTTTTTAAGTTACTGGGCAACGTGGTGTCCGCCATGTATTGCAGAGCTACCTGGAATTCAAGAATTATATGCCGATTATGGAGACAACGTTGATTTTGTATTGTTAACCCAAGAAGAGACGGAGAAAGTACAGCGATTTATTGCCAAAAAAGGATATGATTTGCCAATGTATATTCCGCAAATGCAAGCCCCTGAAATATTGCAAAGCAACAGCCTTCCCACCAATTATATTATAGATGCGAAAGGTAACATTATCATCAAAGAAACCGGTGCCGCTGATTGGAACAGTGCTAAAGTTAGGACGCTTTTAGACGGGTTGCTGTTGAATTAAGCACAATAAATAGTAATAGTTTCTACAAGCGTTCTTCAATATATGCAGCCATCATCTCTTTTTTAGCCAATGCCTTTTCAGCAAAATTAAAAAGACTTAAGCACCTATTGAGGTTCTGATTTTCATAAGTGACTTTGTAGTAGGTATTATTATTCAAATAATCTGTTAGTGCCCGTAAACCATGAATAAAGGGCATAAACACGACGCCAAGGGGTAAACTTTTCTTTTCTTCATCCGTTAAAAATGAGTCGTTAGACGCTAGTCCGTCTACAAAAGCTTCAAACAACTCGCTGTTAAAAGCAATGAGGTCATGATTTTGCTCATCCTCAGGGGCAACATTGACAACAGTTCTTATCGCATCACCAAAATCATAATAGAAATAGCCTTTCATGATGGTATCTAAATCAATCAAGCAAAGTGCTTTATCGGTGGTTTGTGAGAACAATATATTATTTAGTTTGGTGTCATTATGACAGATACGCACAGGCAACTCTTCATTATTTAAATGCTGTAGTTCATTTAAAAAATGATGTGCTTTTTTTATAGCTTCTGCGGCAATTTCACGTTTTTCTAATTCGGAAGTTGCTAACGCTTCTTTGAACTCATTTGCCCTATGGTCGAGGTCATGAAATTTGGCTAGGGTATCTTTAAAGAGGTTAACATCAGCATTTTTTAATAGTCTGTGAAATCCGCCAACTATGCGGCCCGCTTCAAAAGCAGTACTCGAATTGGTGGTCGTGTTATAGGTGGTGCTATCAGGAATATAGGTCATGATACGCCAATAATCACCATGTATTTGAAGGTAATTTTCTCCGTTTTTGGTAGGTATAAAAGTTATTTGAGCATAATCTTCAGCCGTTAAATGAGGAAGGGCATAATTGATATTATCCATCAAGACACCTACACTCTTAAATACATTATGATTTATCTTCTGCAGTATGAACTGCTGCTTTTCATCATCGGTAACAAGAAAGGTATCATTTATAAGTCCCGTAGTAAGGGGTGTCCATTGAATCTGATTTCCGTTGAGGTTGAATTCTTGAAGTAAATCAAGTATGTTCTGCTGTTGAATCATAAAAGTGCCATACAATTTGGTGTTTAAAGGTATTGAAATTGCTATAAAAACTGAATCCCTATTTTCCTGTATTATTCACTCGTAAAGTGAAGCACCTTTTAATCGCAATAAACGCAGCGTTCCACTATAAGAAAATACTACTTTGTATGGCAAGATAAGCGTATTGTCAAATACATAAGAACAAGAATTTTAAAAGGAGTGAAGCTTTCCATTGTTTTAAGTAAGATGATTAACGTAAAATTAAAAAAGTGGTTTTTTAACTTAATTCTGTGTAGTACATCTAAAGGAAATACGATTTTGAGAATATCGAAGTTAATAGCATTGTAAATAAATATTCCCCCAAGAATGATTAAGATTAAAGCCTACTTAAAAGTTACCTTTTTATTTTTTACTTCATATTATACACAAGCCCAATGTGAGGTTTTTAAAAGTGAAATTACCGATGTGCAGAATTATATGCTACAGGTGAGTCAACTAACCGATTCATTAAGCACTGCTGCTGAAACGGCTTCATATGATGCAAGATTAAGTACAGCGCGTACAAACACCAAAACCGTTATGTTGTTAATGGGCCAAGCAGTTACTGCAGCTGATGAAGCTGTTGTTCTTGCTTCAGAAGCTCAATACGATTCTGAAAATTGCGGATTAGAAGATGCAATTAGCTATACCATTGATGCAGAAAGAAACGCCATCGATGCACGTGATTTTGCAAGCGAAGCTTTTGAAAATGTAAAGAGCGCATCAAGATCTAAAAACCTTGGTAATTTGCAGTTTCATATGAGAAAGGCACAACGTATACTAAGAGAGGTACGGAATTCTGCCGAGGCATCAGTCTATGCTGCCGATAATGCTCATTATAGTTGTAGCCATGATATGGACCATGCGATGGGGGACAAATAAATACGTTAACAATCAAAAACTTAAAAAAACCATGGAGATACATCCATGGTTTTTTTGTGTCTTATGGTTTCGTTAGATAACTTATATATTTAGAAGGCAGGCACTTACGGTTTTATTGATTTAATTATTTATCTTCAACAGTATTATCTTTTGCCTTGGGATAACCAAAAACGTATTAACAATCTAAATCAAACATTATGAGAACTACAAGAACACTTCGTTTTCTTATTGCCATTTTATGTTTTTCCTATTTGGGATCGGTTTATGCGCAAGCTCCAACAGTCACAATCACCTTAACGGTCGACACCTCATTACTCGGTGATGACAAAGACGCACCTGGGGGCTGTACGTTTATAGTAGTACCGGCCGATAAAGTTTTAGTAAATGACCCCAACAATCCCAAAACATTTTCTATTAAGGTAGAGGAATCTGACATCATCGAATGGCAGGGCATTACGACCACTGGCGGCGAAGTAAAGATTATAAATATCAAGCATGTCGGAGGTATAAATATTTTTGATTCTAGAATCATCAATGGGAGAACCCATAATGGTAAAGAAAAAGTAAAGGTAAAACCGAATAAAAAAACACCAAGAGATGCTGATTATGTATATAGCATTAAGTTTAAACCAGATGGTTTTAAAACTTTTGAGCTCGACCCAAAAATAAAGGTTGGAAATCAATAATAAATGAGTTGGATAGTGATTACCTTTTCAGGGTACGGTTATGAAATATAAAATCTATATTAAATTTTTTTTGGTTCTCTTTCTAGGTCTATGGATGGTTCACGGGCATGCACAGACGCTACATGAACTGGTGCTAACGGTAGATATAACAAAACCGGGCAATGTAGCGAACAATTCTTTTAGTGCGGGAAAAAATACTACTATTTTGGAAAGCAGTTCGGGGAACCGCTTTGCCATTAGGGCAGAAGTAGGGGATTCCGTATTATGGAAGGCCAAGGCCGCCGGCGAATCACAAGTTCCTGTACATGTTGTTGGTGTCAATTACATCAATGGGCCGCGTATTTTTAGTTCCAACACCTTGACCGGAAAAAGTACGATTAAGGGGACCATTATTCGTGGAGGTAAGGAAGATTATGTCTACAAGCTTCACTATACCCTTGGATCAGATACAAAGGTGTATGTGGTCACTGCTATAATCATTACAAAATAATAGCGATCAACGCTTTTTATATGAAGTTATTTTTTAAATGTAATGGATGGGCAAAAGTAGTCTTGTTGCTGTGCCTTATGGCCAAGGGGATGCCCGGTTATGGTCAAAATGAAGCTCGTGCCGATAGCTTGATTCAGGTGTATGAATCAGGCAACTATGACCCGGCGCTTAAACTTAAAATTTTATCGGGTATTACGTTTCACCTTCCCGATCCCGATCGTATTTTGGCATATAGCGATTCGTTGATGACGGAAGCCATACGGCAAGATTCCACTAAATATATATTTAATTCCCACTTACAGACCGGGAATGCGTTGCAACAAAAAGGAAATTTAAGCGGTGCGTTGGAAAGTTATTTTAAGGCCTTGGAAATTACGGATAGAAATACCGAAAAAAACCAGTTGGGAATCATGTATACAGCCATTGCAGCTGTTTATGCTGGTATGAACAATAGGGAAAATGTGAGACAATACTATTCTGATGCCATTTCTATTTTTAAAACGGAACAGGATACGTTAAACTATGCCGTAGCCATGGAAAATTTAGGGGATACCTATTTGGAATGGTCCAAGCCAGATTCCGCATTGCTGTACTTCAACCAGTCTGGCCCGATATTCGAAAAATTGGGAAATAAACTTGCTCTGGCGTATAATTTAGGGAATAAGGGTCTGGCCTTTGCACAACAAGGAATACCCACCAAAGCGGAGGAGAATATTGAGGAGGCCGTTGCCATATTGGAAGAGTTAGGAGATTACAGGCCAATTACGACCTATCTTACTTATATGTCGGATATCTATGCCGATAAAGAAGATTGGGACGGCGCATTTGATTATTCCCTACGTTCCTTGGATCTCGCAAAACAGTATGGATTAAAAGCCCAAATAAGCAGTGCCTATTTAAAACTGTCCGAACTTTATGAGCGAACTGGGTATGCTTCTGCATCCTTAAACTATTACCGCAAGTATATTGCATTTAGGGATAGTGTGGTCAACCTCACCGCCGTACAACAAATGGCGGATATTCGTAGAAATTCTGAACAAGCACAGTACAAGGCAGAACGAGATCTCACTAACCAGCAAAAACAAACCCAAAAAGTAGTGACCATCGCCACTGGCATTGCGTTGTTCTTGATTATTCTGTTAGCTATTGGTTTGTACAGACGCGCGGTTTTTATGAAGCGGACCAATGCAATTATAGAACGTGAAATGGCGCGGTCAGAGGGTCTTTTGATTAATATTCTACCAGAGGAAACCGCCAAAGAGCTAAAGGAGTCTGGAAAGGTAAAGGCCAAAAAATTTGAATCGGTAACCGTATTATTTACTGATTTTGAAGCTTTTACAGCGCATTCTGAACATATTGACCCAGAACTTTTGGTCAATAGACTTGGGTATTATTTTACGGCCTTCGACGATATTATCGAAAAATATGGACTGGAAAAAATCAAGACTATCGGTGATGCTTACATGTGTGCTGGGGGGTTACCCTTTCCAATAGAAAATCATGCGCTAAAAATGGTATATGCTGCCTTTGATATTTTGAAATTCGTAGAAGATACTAAAGCTGAAAAGGAAACAGGTTTATCCTTCAATGTACGTATTGGTATAAATACGGGACCTTTGGTGGCAGGAGTGGTAGGTAATAAAAAATTCTCTTATGATATATGGGGCGATACGGTCAATGTTGCCTCGCGTATGGAAAGTCTATCTGATTCGGGTAAAATTAATATTAGTGAAGCTACTTACAATTTGGTAAAAGAGGTATTTGAATGTAAATATAGGGGTCAGATGGAGGTTAAAAACAAAGGACTTATGAGTATGTATTTTGTAAAAGGACCACTTCAGAATATATAGAACTTCGAATAGTGCCGCTACGAAAAAACACAAGTCAAGAAAGCATAATTAAATCAGGTAGAATATTCAACTGAAATTTAAAATTTAAAGACAAAACCGAGAGAATAACTATCCGCGTCATTGGCGAAACTCAGCTGCATATGTTCTCTTTGGTAGGGTCTTTGGTAGGGTCTTTGGTAGGGAGTGGTAAAAATATAGGCGCTACCAACACCTACAATGGCCCCTGCCAGAACATCCCAGCCGTCATGTTTTTGGGCTTCAATACGACTATAGCCCGTATAGCCGGCGAGAATATAAGCAGGTATTCCGTAGCTCCACCCATATCTTTTTTGAATAAAAGCAGCACTTTGAAATGTAGTTGAGGTATGCCCAGAAGGAAAGGCCCTATCTCCATTATTATAAGGTCTTTTTTTATCGGTCGCATATTTGAGTCCGATAGTAACTGCCTGATTAAGGGCAAAACCTTTGGCAAATTGCCATGTGCCATCATAATCACCGGCAATTAAGCTTCCTGTAAGTGCCGTTGCCGGCATAGCGAATAGTAACACATCGCCAGAAGTTTGTATAGTTTTATTTTGACCGTAAACAGCCGAAGTAGTCGTAATTATGAAAAAGATGGCAAGTATACTGCACAGAATTTTAGTCTCTAAAGTAGAAAGCATATAGTCATGTATTTAATCTTGAAAAAATACAATGCGATTCTTAAGAGAATTTAAAGTTGTCCTATTACAGTGGTATTGCGTCAATTATTTTGCGGTAAGCACACACAATGATTTTTCTAATATGGAAATGTCGAGTAGGTTGGTATCTATTCTGTTGTGTTCACCATCTACTTGAGTGTCGAAAAAATCGGAATGATTACGGGTTAGGTGCACATTTGTGGCCTGAAAACTTTTCGACTCTTTTAACCAATGTACTTTTCTAATCAGGATTAAGATACCCAACCATAACATTTTTAATCGGTTAATTTTTTTGATGACCAACACATCGAGCATTCCATCTTGAAGGGAAGCTTTTGGCGTTAGACTCAATTTATAGCCCATTTCATTAGAATTAGAAATTAAAACGATAAATGGGTTTATTATAGGGGTTTCCCCATCGATACCAATAGATAATGGCTCGTTCTTTTTGATGTCTCTAAACGTAGTGGCACAAGCGCTGATATACCCTAAGAGCGTTCTTTTTTCAGAAGATTCGTAATTTTTTATTAAACTGGCATCAAAACCTACGCCTGTATTGCTAAAAAAATAACGGCCGTTGATACTCCCAACATCAATAAGCTCTTCATGTTTATCTCGAATAATTTCTAAAGCTTTTCGTCTTTTCTTCGGAATTTTAAGATTAGATGCCAAACCATTACCAGAGCCCATAGGAAGAATGCCCAAGGCAATATTGGTACCGATTAAACAGGTGGCTACTTCATTTATGGTACCATCACCACCACAAGCAACAATGATATCTGCTTTTTCTGAAATGGAATCTTGTGTCAATAATGTAGCGTGTGCTTTATACTCGGTAACCTTTATAGTCAAATCATGCACACCACTAATAAAATAGGGTTGTAGCTCTTCTTTAGTTAGCGGAGCATGGCCATGGCCCGCAATAGGGTTTACGATGAAATGGATGCTAATCATTAATTAAGTGATTTTAATTGGAGTCCGCCATTATGGTAAAGTTCATCTGCCACTTGATAATTCGAAATGGCTATATTTTTAAACGATTCATTCATAGGTTTATTTTGTAGGCTATTGTCCATAGCATTCCAATCGTAAAAATTAACGGTTTCTCCATCACCAAGTATCAATACTTTACCGTCTTTCAAATATCCTAATTTTCTATAATTACCAATAAGTGCACGTTCATCTTTCGAACCCATTTTAAGGATATCCATACCAAAAAGATTACTGTCATATTCCCACCCTAAGGTAGAGAACAAAGTTGGAAAAACATCAATCTGAGAACATAGCGTGTTGTTTTTAGAAGGCTTTATATTTGGTAAATTATAAATAAAAGCTGGTATGTGGTAGTTGGCCACATCTAATTCCCATTTACCTGCACTACTGGCACAATGATCACTCATAATTACAAAGACAGTATTATTAAACCAAGGTTTAGTTTTAGCTTCTTTTAAAAACGCTCCAATTGCATAATCCGTATATTTTACCGCACCATTTCTTCCAGTACCTGAAGGAATATCTATTTTTCCTTCTGGATAGGTAAAAGGTTTATGATTCGAAGTGGTCATGACGAAATCGAAAAAGGGCTTTCCGCTTTCGTGGGCCAAATCAGCTTCCTTAAGCACCTTATTATAAAGATCTTCATCACAGACGCCCCAAGCATTTTCAAAGGTAACCTCATCATCTTCAATATTCGTCCGTTTCGCCATATTATCCGCATCCAATAAAAAGCCACGGCCACGATCTACGATATTAAATCCGTTGCCTCCAAAGAACGTGTTCATGTTGTCAAAATAACCATCACCACCATAAAAGAAATTGCGGTCATAACCTTGTTCTTTAAATATTTCGCCAATAGTAAAAAGGCCCGTGTTATTTTTTCTTTTAACAATACTACGCCCAGGGGTAGGTGGTATAGATAATGTAATGGCTTCCATTCCTCTAACGGTACGTGTACCTGTGGCATACAAATTGGTAAAGAAAAGACTTTGGTTGGCAAGAGCATCTAATACCGGAGTGATGTTCTGTTCACCCCCTAAACTGTTCAAATATTTACCGCTCAAACTTTCTATACAGATGAAAATTACATTGGGTTTTTGTACTGTTCCTGTGGTGTCTGTTGAATGAATTGTTCTGTAGATCTCATTTTTGGTTGCATCAACGAAGGTATCTCCATAAGGTAGGTATTGATTTTTAACAGCAGTAAAAGCATCTTTTTGAGGTATGGTGGTATAAAATTCAGAATAGGCCAATTCATTGTTTCGGAAGGCGGCAAAAAAGGAATAGATACCAGCTTTCGAAAGTTCGTTGTTATATCTGTTTTTAGAGAATTCTGCCTGATCATTGTTTATAAAAAAACCGAATAAAAGGCATATGGCAATCCACGGCAGGGTAGCCGATAATCGTTGTTTAAAGGTAGTTTCATTTTGAAATGTCTTCTGAAAAAAATTTCTTTTATTTACTACAAAAAGAGTAATAGCAACCAAACTAAGTAAAGAGCCTAAAAGTATTGGAAGCGGATAAGACTCATTTATATTTTTGACTACCTCATAGGTATAAATCAAATAATCTACCGCAATAAAATTGAAGCGTCGCTGAAATTCGTCCCAAAAGGTGAATTCCCCAAAAAAGGAGAAATAAATGATAAGCACGGCTAAGAAAAAACCGAACCAAATGATTATTCTATCTGCCAAAGAGCCATACCATTTCTTGGGACAAAATAAAAGATAAACTAAGAAGGGCATTAAGAATAGAGAGAGCGTTCCTATATCATAAAATAGCCCAGTAATGAACGTTCGAGCAATGATACCGAAATGGGCATCTACCTCAGAAAAATTACAAATGAAAAAGATTAGCCGTACTAAAAAGGAAATACAAATAAATAGAAGTGTAAAAGCCTTAAGAAGTGAAAAGCGTTTTGGAAACAGAAGAGTCCACATATACAATGTTATTTGACCCTAAATGTATATGCCGATTCTTAAGAGAATTTAAAGTTCATTCAATAATGGGTGGGTTTTTTCAAGTTTCTATGGGATATAAAAATTAAGGTGCCCATTATTAACATAGAAACAATTGAAGCAGGAAGTGTTCCTAAATCGAGACCTCCTTTTTCTAGCGGTTTGGTCAAGAAATCACCGAAGGTTGCACCGAAAGGTCTTGTAAAAATAAAGGCAATCCAGAACAATGCAATCTGATTGATTTTGGTAAAGTAATGTAGCACTATTACTAGTATTATAATACCGGCAGTAACCAAAGCACCATTTAAATAACTTAAGCCAATAACATCAGTTAAGTAGTCACCAAAGGCGGTACCCAGGCTATTGGAAAATAATATAGCAATCCAATAATAAATTTCTTTACTTCTTTCGGCTATGGGATATACTTCTAGAGTATTGTATTTTTTGTACCACAGATAAAGTGTTATTAAAAGACCGATAAATAAAACAATACTACCCCAGGTATACCCAAGATGTAAGCTACGGTCAATAAAGTCAGATATTTCGGTGCCCAAGGTTGTAGTGGCTATAATAACAAGCCAAAACCAAATCGGCACGTATTTTTTGCGGGTCAATTGAATGACTAAAACAATTCCGAAAAAAGCAAAGGTGATAAGTAAACCCACCGTGTATCCTAAATCTAAGGTTTGCGCAATGAAATCTCCTAAGGTTTCACCCAATGTAGTGGCAACGATTTTCATTAACCAAAACAATAAAGTAATCTGGGCAACTTTGTTTAAGGACTCCATATGGTTTTAATTAAATTTTATACTTAAAGCCTAGGCGGAATAATTGAGTCTCAAAATAATTTTGATAGGTTGCGGTGAAACCTTCGTTTCGAACTTCTTGGCGTATGCCAAAACGGTTGAATATATCGGTAGCAGAGAAGGTGAGCTCTGCTTTTTTGTTCCATAGGTTTTTCTTGATACCAAGATCTACAGAAGAACGTGCCAATTCTTTTCCTTGAGGAATGTTTTTATCTGAATAATAAACACCAGTCAATTGAAAAGTAAATTCATTGGGTAAACTTAGTTCTGAAGTAAGTTTGGCATTCCATGCATTAGCGGTAGAAGCTTCAATAGTAAAAGGTCGTACAAAAGGGAAAAGCACGGTGCCTTCATATTCATCAATAGCATTTGAGAACCAGTTTACCGTACTTGAAAGACTCCAATTTTGCGTAAGGTCTTGACTAGCCAACAACTCCAATCCCGTATTAGTTGCCTTGCCTGTGTTTTGATAGATTTTGTTCACGATATCGTAATTAGGGTTCGAATCATCGATACTGAAAATACGCATGTACTGGTCTTGAATAATCCGGTGGTACACTGCTGAAAATAATGAGCCGGAATTCCATGAATATTTATGGGCTACTTCAAAGGCATCGGTAAACTGTGGGCGTAAATATGGGTTGCCTACTTTCAGTAATTCTGGGTCATCATATTTAGGGAATACACGTAATTCTGGTTCACCTGGTCTATCGATACGTCGATTATAAAAGGCTGATATTTTGTTATGCTCGTTTAGTTTATAGGTAAAACGAGCACTAGGGAAAAGCTCGAAATAGTCATACTTATCATTGTTTGGGTAGTAGGTATTTTCAGGGTCTAAATCATAAAAAACATCGGTCTGTTCGGCTCTTAATCCCGCTTCAATATCATAAAACTCTTTTTCAAGAAGGTAATTGGCATAACCCGCATATAAATTTTCTCCCCAATCGGAAAAAGAACCAAGTCCCGGGTAAATAATAGATTCATTGCCAGGTGTAATCGTGTAATCTACAGGAAGTCTTCGAATACGAAGTTTCGCACCAAGTTCAAGCCTACCGTTACTCAGCGGTTTTACATAATCTGAAGATATACTAGTTGTATTTTCTATGGCTTTTATATTTGTCTTGTCTCTACCCACACGAACGGCCGAACTATCGTTTAATGAATAGGTTTCATCTTCTAGGCCTTGTGTATATTGAGCATTGGCACTTAAGGTATGACCGGGTTGTTCAAATGAATGTCGATAATTAACTGCGGCATTGATGTAACGGGTAACCTCTTCTTCTTGCCAATTATAAAATCGATTTCTAGTATTGGTATTCAAATCTATAAATGCTACTTGAGAAGTATCAATATGCCGTTCTCGGTCATATAAACCAGAGAACGTAAAGCTATTGTTGTCATCTAAGTTATAGTCAATTCCGCCATTGATGATAGAACGAAATTGCTTTCTGTTCTCTGGTACTTGGGAAACAATATTGCGGCCATCATCATAATTTCTAGTCGTAAATTCATTGTTGGGTAAAGCTTCTTGAACTATAAATTCTGACTGTAGAAAGTAATTGAGTTTCCCTTTTCTATAATTAAGATTAAGACTAGGAATTAATTTGGGATTAACTGAAAAACTACCTAAATCAGTAGGAGTGTCCGGTCTTCTTTTGCCCAGTGCACCAAGTCCGAAAGAAAGACCTACATCACCATTTAAACCTTTCTGAGTTTCTTTTTTGTAAATTATATTGACGATTCCGGCAAAACCGTTAGCGTCATATTTGGCCGATGGGTTATTGATAATCTCTATTTTTTCAATGTTGGAAGCTGGGATGTTAGCCAATCCTTTTTGATTGCCAAAACCAGTTAAGCTACTTTGTTTACCATCAATGAGTACTACGACTTTATCACTACCACGCAATACTACTTTTCCATCTTGGTCAAATGTAACCCCAGGCATCGTTTTCATGGCATCTAATACAGAACCACCAGCTTGGGCAATATTATTATCGAGATTAAATGATTTTTTATTGAGGTCGCTATTGGTTGTAGCTTCTTGCCCAACTACCTGTACTTCATTCAATTGTTCAGCACTTGGCTGTAAAGCGATTTGTCCTAAGTCGAAGACACTGTTTAATCCGCCAGCGATAAGCGGTTTTTCTACCGTTTCATATCCTATAAATGAAAAAATTAAGGTGTATTTTCCTGTGGATAGGCCTAAAATCTCAAAATGTCCATTGTCATCTGTTATCGCACCGGTTACCATAGAATTATCGATAGAGTTTTGGACGGTAACGTTAGCGAACGCTAAATTTTCTAGGGTATTTGCATCACGTAATTGGCCAGTAACATTTACTGAACTTTGAGAAAATGTGGTGGAAAGGGAGAAAAAAAACAGTAAAACGATTAAAATCTTATGCATAAAATCAACTTTAAAGAGTAATGATAGGTTAAGAATCTAAAGATAGTTTTAAGAATATTATTGTTTTGGAAAGGAAACAGTAAAATGATGTTCGTTATTGTTAAACCTATAGGAAGGTTGAAAACCATATAAATCACATATCTTTTTTACAATGGCTAACCCTAGTCCGGTAGACTTTACTTCATCTGACTCTTTGTAAAATCGTTGAAACAATTGGTCTGGTTTTAAAATGGCACGTTTGCCTTCGTTTTTTATAAAGAGTGATTCTTTATCTAGATTCACCACTATAGGGGTATTGGGCAGGCTGTATCTTATGGCGTTTGAAAGTAAGTTATCACAAAGAACTTCTGCAAGATGTCCATCCATTAAAAGGATAACATCTTCATTGCTATTGAGCTGTATTTCTGACGGATAAAGTTCAGAAAGATTTTCAATTCTATCTTTTAGAATCTGGGTTACGTTACACGGACTTATGTTGGTGAATTGGTCATTTTCAATTTTGGAAAGAAGGCCTAGCTTTTTGTTTAGTTGTTTTAGGCGTTGAATATCGTTTTGAATGGATGATAATTGTTCAAATTGTACATCATTAAGGGCCTCGCCATTTATAATAGTATCTACTTTAGCCTGAATTATCGCCAAAGGAGTTTGAAGTTCATGAGAAACATCTTCTGTAAATTGTTTCAGGTTTTTATAGTCTGACCGAACTTTATCGGTCAACGTGGTTATTTCTGTATTAAGTTCAGAAAATTCTAAAATGTCACTATCCATTAATGATATCGGAGTGTCAGAAGTCAATGAAAAAAGCTTCATCTGTTCCAAATTCTTAAAAAACGGACTCCATAATTTTTGAGTTCTAGACTTGTTGAAATAGAAAAGAAAGACAAAAACTGATAAGATGACAATCAGATACGAAATAATAACAGCAATTAAAATATCTTCCGATTCTACAATAAGCGTTCTTACGGTAATGCGATAATTGTGGTTATTAATTCTAGAATACGTGGTTAACTCGCGAAAATCTTCTATCTCATCTTGAGAAGGATCATAGATTAAGGTATCTTTTAAATGTTCTACGCCCAAGTTCGAGACTTCGGTAACTTCCACCATTGGTGGCAATTGATATATCGGGTTATTACCAGAAATTGAACTTTCAATTCTCGCTTTGGTAGAGCGCAGTTCTTCTTCTATTTCGCTTTGTAAAAGATTTCGAACATAAAAATATAGGGCAACAGTACTGAATAACATTAAAACAACACCAATTGACAGGAATGTTTTAGAGGTCTTACGTAATAACCCTATCTTTTTAGTTTGATTAGTCATGGATTATTCTTCTATAAACTTATATCCGCTACCATAGGCAGTTTTAATATATTTTGCTCCGGCATCGGTCAATTTTTTACGAAGGTTGTTAATATGTACATATATAAAATCGTAATTATCGACCATGTCACTATGATCTCCCCATAAATGTTCTGCAATAATTTCCTTAGATAGAACCCTTCCTTTATTGGTAATAAAAAACAAAAGCAAATCATATTCTTTACGTGTAAGCGCCATTGCGTTATCCTCAATATAAGCGGTTTTTGACCTAGTATCGATTGAGATTTCATTAAACTCTAACCGTTCTGTGCCACCAAATTTGCCTCTTCGTAGAACTGCTTTAATTCTAGAGTTTAGTTCCGCCAAATGAAAGGGCTTCGTTAGATAATCATCTGCCCCTAAATCGAGTCCTTTTAACTTATCGTCTAACGAGTTGTTCGCAGAAATTATGATGGTGGCCGATTCTTTTTTATTTTTCTTTAAAAGCTTAAGAATATCTAGACCGCTGCCGGTTATCAAATTAATGTCGAGCACTAACAAATCATACTCGTAAAGGTCAATTTTATAAAGAGCATCTTCATAGCTAGATGCGGTCTCACATACATTTCCATCTTTTTCCAAATAATTGGCGATAGATTGTAGCAGGGCTTTTTCGTCTTCTACGATTAGAATTTTCATCTCATTAAAGTTAGGACTTTCAGAAGTATAAATTTAAAGTCCTTTTCTAAAGAGATTCTAAAGAAGCAGGTTAGTTATAATAAAAGACACTTACTCCTTTTTTTTGCCAACCAACCCTTTAGTAAACTCATTAAGGGTTTCCACCTTTTCTTCAAAATCACCTTTTATGGTCTTTCTATATTCATTCAGGTTCTTTACAAGGTCGTCGATGTTTTCGGGGATAACATCTTCAAAAAATTGACGTAATCGTTTAGCGGTAGTTGGTGATTTGCCGTTAGTAGAGATAGCAACTTTTACATTGCCTTTCGTTACTATGCCACCCATATAAAAATCACAGAATGGAGGGTTATCGGCTACGTTCACCAGTATTTGTTTTGCTCTGCAATCATGATATACTTGCTCGTTTACTGGTACATTATCAGTAGTTGCGATAGCCATGTGTTTACCTTTTAAATAAGATGCGTCATAAGGCGCCACATTCATTTTAATATTGAATTTATTGGCCAATTCAATAGTCTCTTCCCTAAAAATTGGCGAAACCATTTCAACCTGCGCATTGGGGCTTGATTTTAACAGGAAAGTTAATTTCTCAAGGGCAACATTGCCGCCTCCAACAATTAAAATTTGAAGGTTAGATACCTTTAAAAAAACTGGGTAAAGCTCATTCCGTTCCATGTGCAATCTTATTTTCTTCTGTTTTATAGTTTATGGTTACTCGTGTTCCTTTACCAAGTTCAGAATTGATAAATAAACGACCATTAATGTAATCGATTCGCTCTTTCATAAAAAAGAGACCCATACCACCTTCACTGTTATTCTTAGGTAATTGTCCCAAAATGGAATCATCAAATCCTTTACCGTCATCATCAATTACAACACTCAATATTGGGTTTGTATAATTTAAGGTAACCAATATGTAATTTGCATCGGCATATTTTATAGCGTTATTAACGGCCTCTTGTGTTACCCTATAAATATTGGTCTCTGCCAAAGAATCGAAACGGATGTTTTCTTCCGTTTTGTTTTTAAATAGGATGTTCTTTCCGGTCAATTTAGAAAGTTCAGTGGTCATTTTATGCAATGCCGGAAATATACCGTGGTCACTTAATTCGGGTGGAGTAAGGTTAAAAGTAGCGGTTCTGACACCTTTTATCAAATCGGAAGTCAATGCTTTTAAATAGGCTATTTTTTCGACTGTTTTCTCCTTATTTTCAATGTCTATTGATTCTATATTGAATTTAAGTGCGGTTAACATTTGTCCTATACCATCATGAATATCTTTAGCAATTCGCTTGCGCTCTTCTTCTTGGCCTTCTACAATTTGGCTCGCCTGCATCTTTTTTTGGCGCATACGTTCCTCAAAATTTTGCTTTGTAAGCTCAGTGACTTTAAGCTGATTTTGTTTGCGTTCGGTAATATCAGAACACAGAATCAGAATATCTTGTTCTAGGGAAGATTGATGCATGGGAACGATAGACATATCTAACCATATTGTAGCGCCGGTAGTGGTTACGACCTGTAGCTCTTCATTTCGAATAACATTTTTTCGATTGATTTTTAAAACCTCTTTTAAATATGCCTGCTGACCTTCTTCAACGGTTAAAATTTCTGAAAAGGGTTTATTTTGTGTATTGGCTGTATGACCTAAAAGGGTTAAGAATTTCTTACTGATAAAAACAACCGTTCCGTCTTTACGAATACTGGCGAATAAGGCTGCATTGTCGATTACAAAATTAAGTTCCTGTAATTCTTTTAATGAGCGCTCTTTATCATTGTATAACGTTTGAATTTTTTCGAGTTGCTCTTTTGACTTTTCTTGACTGCCAATTAGATGACCAATAGTTTTTTTAATTTGGATGGATAACGGTCTAAAAATAAATAGGATTTCTAAAAGCAGTATTAGCAATGAAAAACCTAATAACCAATATTCCTTTTGTTTCAGCTTTTGTAACTGCTCATTGCTACGGGCATCATATGCATTTACGATTTGGTCCATAATGTTTAAAAACGGGCGCTCATTTTTAAGAAGGATGTTTGCATTATAATCCAGACTTTCTTTAGTTAATTCACCAATTATTGAAGACGTTTGAAGAATATGTTCCAAGGCCTGAACCATTTCTTTATGATAAGGTTCAATTTGTTCAAATAATGCCTGAATTTCTGGATCATCCTCAAAAGGAAGGTTGAATGATGCATCACCTAATTGCAACCCTAAATGAGAACTTTTCCAAACCGCCAAGGTGCTATCAATCTCAAAAAGCAGTGTGATTTTCTCATCAGAATTTGACACATTTTTTAAGAGTAATACCTCTTTCACCAATTTTTGGCTATAAGCACGTTGTCGCCCGGCAACATTGATAACTTTTGAGTCGCCAGACTGAGATTTTATATGTAATTGTATGAGAATCTGCGCAAGAATGATAGCCAAAGCAATTGCCGCCAAAGCCAACAGGTACCAGTTGCGAACACGTAAAAATGTAGCCGTATCTAATGGTGTTTTGTGTTCGGTATTGGCCATAAAAATTGAATAGAAAGATTAATTAGGCATTTAATGCCTTGGTAACCAAATCTAGGGCATATTTAGAGAGCGGTAACTTTAAAGCTGCTTCTTGTCCTTTTGGTGACATTTTTCGCCATGTTTTTTGAAGAATATCAATGGTTTTATCCTCTGGATGTTTCAGGGCGAAAGGTTCAAAATAGTACTGTAAGAAAACCAAACAGATTACATCTTCTAAACACTGTGTGTTCTCATTTTTCTTAAGCTGTTTCTTCTCTAATAAAAAGGTAACGGTATCAATTGTTTCTTGATCATAACCTACGTCTTGTAAAATAGCGAATGCTTTTTTGGCATGGAATTTTTTCAAATCTTGTCGCCAACGTAAGTATCCTTCGCGGTTCATTTCATATGATTCCCTCGCTATTTCCCATCTGCAAATATGTTGACAGCGCGCAGTAAGGCGTAATGCTTCTGATGCAGTAGGATTAAATTCATTCAACCGCTCGGTCATTCGAGTTCCATAAAGCACTTCTTTAGGGTAAGTTGTACCCTCAAAAACTTCGGTATTCGGGTCTTGGGTATTGGCGGCATCAAAATATTGAAAAGCTTGTAATAATCTATCTGTGACCGCCATAATCTTTGAGTTTGCTCAAAGCTATTCAGAAAAGCCAACATACACAAAGCCATCCTCCACTTTTACTGGATAAGTGACTATTGCCTCTAAAGAACCATTTAAGTTTTCGCCTGTTTTTAATGAGAAAGTGTTTTTATGTAATGGGCAGGCTACTTTTGCTTCCATATTCTCTTCCCCAATCATACCTCTAGAAAGCACCATTTCCATTTTATGCGGACAAAGATTTTGACATGCATACCATGTTTTCTCTCGTGTGAAATTGAAGACCGCAATTTGTTTGTCTTGATATTTTATACAAGCACCCCCATTTTTAGGAAACTTAGCTATAGGTGCCGCTTTGAACCAGATCTTTACTTCTGTTAGGGTAACCGTTTCGTTGGTTTCTAGATTTGATATCATAATTGTTTTTTTATTAAAGGTCTCGACTGCGCTCGACCAGACATTTTATTTTTCCCTTTGTACTTTTTTCCTAGCACTTATTTTAAGCCCATTCTTTCGGCATTTTTTGGTCTCTAAGTGCTACAAATTCGATGTTGTTATCTGCTTCTTCAGAATTTACAAAATGGGTATATCGCTCTCTGATTTCTGGGGTTTCAACAGCTTCTTTCCATTCACAAACATAAGAATCTACCAAGGCTTGCATTTCCGTATCTAATTCTTTAGCAATACCGAGTGAATCATTGATCACCACATTTTGCAAGTAGGTAATTCCACCTTCCAATTTTTCTAACCATGGCGCGGTACGTTGAAGTGGCGCAGCAGTTTTAATATAGAACATGATAAAACGGTCAACATATTTAATAGCGGTTTCTTTATCAACTTTTTCTGCCAGTAAAATGGCGTGTTTTGGACTAGCACCACCATTACCGCCTACATACACATTCCATCCACCTTCTACGGCGATGAAGCCAAAATCTTTGCCACGGGCTTCTGCACATTCGCGGATACAACCAGAAACACCACCTTTAAATTTATGTGGAGAGCGAATTCCTTTATAGCGGTTCTCTATTTCTATCGCAAAGCTTACACTCTCGTCCATACCATATCTACACCAGGTAGAACCCACACAACTTTTTACGGTACGCAAAGATTTGCCGTAGGCCTGTCCGGTTTCGAATCCTTCTTTTATAAGTTCTTCCCAAATTAGGGGTAGTTCATGCAGTTTTGCACCGAACATGTCAATACGCTGCCCACCGGTAATTTTTGTATATAAATCGTATTTCTGGGCAATTCTGCCCATGGCCATTAATTGTTTTGGAGTAATTTCTCCACCGGCTACTCGTGGCACGACAGAATAGGTTCCATTTCGTTGAATATTCGCCAAGTAGCGATCATTACTGTCTTGAATAGATTCCTGTTTATTAGCAGTTTCATTATAGATACTGGCAAAAATGGCAGCTACAGCCGGTTTACATACCTCGCAACCATTACCGGCTCCAACTTCATCCAGCAAATCATCATAATCATCAATACCTCTTAATTTCACGATATCAAAAAGTTCTTGTCGTGAAAAGTCAAAATGCTCACAAAGTCGGTCTTTTATCGTTTTACCTAAAGTTTTTAAACTTTCCTTTACCAAATCGGCAACCATTGGTTTACAGCCACCACATCCCGTTGTTGCTTTAGTTGCTTTGGCTACGGCTTTTACGGTTTCGTTGCCATCTTCTAGTACGGAGCAACAAACAGCTCCTTTGGTAACCGCTTCGCAAGAACAAATAACGGCTGTATCGGGTAAATCCATAGCGCTACCAAAAGCAGAGCCACCTTCACCACGAGAACCTACAATCAGCTCTTCTGCATTATCGGGTAAGGCCATATTGTTAAGGTACATTTGATGAAGAATACTGTAATCTTCAGCATCACCAACCATGATTCCTCCTAATAAGGTTTTACCATCATGACTTACATTAATTCTCTTATAAACACCTTTGGTCTTGTTTTCGTAAATTATGGATAGTCCTTTATCTGCGGGCATGTAAGGCACTCCGAAACTAGCAACATCTACCCCTATCAATTTTAGTTTGGTAGACATATCAATATCTGCTTTCATCACTACATCAGTGGAATTGAGAATTTGATTCACAGCAACTTCTGCCATCTCATAACCTGGTGCAACCAGACCATATATCATTTGATTGTAAAGTGCCACTTCGCCGATCGCAAATATGGTGGGGTCTGACGTTTGCATTTTATCGTTCACAATAATTCCGCCTCGTACGCCCATATCTAAGTTACAGGTTTTGGCTAATTCATCTCTAGGGCGTATACCTGCGGATATAACCAGCATGTCAACATCTAATGTATCGTCTTCTCCAAATTCCAAACCTGTAATAGCGCCATTACCCAATATGCTATTGGTTACCTTACCGGTATGTATAGAAATGCCAATAGTTTCAAGGGTGAGTTGAAGCACATTACTGCTTCTAGAATCTAGTTGTCTCGGCATCAGTTTTGGGGCAAATTCAACAACATGTGGCTCTAGGCCCATATCCATGACAGCTTTACCAGCTTCTAGCCCTAAAAGACCACCTCCTAATACGGCTGCTTTACCGTTAGGTTTCGCTTCTTTGATTTTATCGGCATAGCTTAACATAGCCTCAAGGTCTTCTATTGTACGGTAAACAAATACGCCCTTTTTTTCTACACCTTTAATAGGAGGAACGAAGGGTGCTGAACCCGTTGCTAAGACTAGAAAGTCATAGTTGAATTCTTTTTCACTGGTAGTAGTTATGGTTTTTTTGGTTCTATGGATATCAGTAACCCGCTCATTAATAATCAATTCTATTCCGTTATCAGTATACCATTCTATAGGAGCCATTTCTAATGCCTTGGCATCTCTACTACTAAAAAACTCACTAAGGTGAACACGATCGTAGGCTGCACGGGGCTCTTCTCCGAAAACAATCAGTTTATATTGTTTACTCTCTTCTCTATCCACAAATTTTTCACAGAATTTGTACCCTACCATTCCATTTCCGACAACTAGTATAGTTTTCATACTCTTATAATTTATCTACGTAACAATATTACGTATAAATACGTATATAATTTGTGTTTAAATTGAAAAAATTACGTATTCTTGTTGCTGAATTGATAATTATTAATACTAATTCATACGAAAATGGAGTTGAGTAAAAATGTAAAAGTAACTTTAGTAGGAGCAGGACCAGGAGCTGAAGACTTAATTACAGTAAGGGGTTTGCGAATTTTACAAAACGCAGATGTAATTTTATATGATGCATTAGTAAGCGATGAGCTATTATCACAAATACGTACTGAAATACCTAAAATATATACGGGTAAAAGGTGCGGGTTGCACTCTCATTCGCAAGCAGAAATTAATGAGCTCATCGTTAAATATGCTTTTGAATACGGACATGTAGTTCGTTTAAAAGGAGGAGATCCTTTTGTGTTTGGCAGGGCAAATGAAGAAATTGAATATGTAGAGTCATTCGGTATACCTGTAAGTGTTGTTCCAGGTATTTCGAGTTCAATTGCGGTGCCTTCTAGTCAAGGAATACCGATGACCAAAAGAGGGGTCAGTAGTAGTTTTTGGGTAATGACCGCCACAAAAAGAGACGGTTCATTCTCACAAGATTTGGTATATGCATCGAGGTCATAAACCACTATGGTCATTTTAATGGGTGTTCGAAAACTATACCAAATAGTTGATGAGGTTAGTAAATATAGGGGTAGTATGACACCTATTGCAGTTATACAAAATGGCACTACCAAAAATGAACAATGTGTTGTGGCTACATTAGAAACTATTAAGAATTATACTGACGCTATTGTAATTGAACTACCAGGCATTATTGTTATTGGTGATGTGGTTGCTGAACACCCTTCCTTTTTTGAAGAGGAAGTACAACGCGTGCTTCACTCAGTATATTAAGTTTAAATTGAAGATCATAAGTAAAGTAAGCTACGTATTTAAGGAGGTCTGGACAACATAAGAGGTATATCAAAATAGGAATATAATAAAACAGGCTATTCTAAATTGTGAATTAATTCATTTTCTTTCCTTCAATTTTCGATACACACAAAAATACGTACTTAATCGTAAAAAATAATAAAACTAAGTATATATACGTATTTAATATAGTAGGTTTGTATATCTTTAATTATTAAAACCTTCTATATTATGGAAAATCAATCTAAAAAATCGACCACATTAAAGCTATCAAACCTAAAAAGTATGCCCATACGTACTTTTTGGATTACATCAATCGCATTCTTTATATGTTTCTTTGCTTGGTTTGGTATTGTACCTTTTATGCCAGATGTGGTAAAGGATTTAGGACTTACCCCTGATCAAAAATGGAATTCTATCATTTTGGCGGTTACAGGTACCGTATTTGCAAGGTTACTTATCGGGAAATTGTGTGATAAATACGGACCACGATTATGCTATACCTATCTTTTAATTTTAGGTGCAATACCCGTTATTCTAATAGGATTTGTGCAAACTCCTACAGAATTTTTAATCTGTAGATTATTTATTGGTTTCATAGGAGCATCCTTTGTGATTACACAATTTCATACATCTATTATGTTTGCGCCTAACATTGTGGGTACTGCCAATGCAACCTCTGCGGGTTGGGGTAATTTAGGAGGAGGCGCCAATCGTTTAGGTATGCCATTAATTGCAGCAGCGGTAGTAAGTTTTGGTGTAGCCGATGAAATTGCATGGCGTTATTCTATGATCATTGCAGGTGTAATTGCAATGCTAATGGGTGTTATTTATTATTTCTTTACTCAAGACACCCCAGAAGGCAACTTTAAAGAATTGAAGGAAGCAGGTAAAATGCCAAAGTTCAAAAAGGATGAAGAATCGTTTATGAGCGTGTTGAAAGACTACCGTGTTTGGATTCTATTTATAGTGTACGCTGCATGTTTTGGAATGGAATTGACGGTGTATGGTACTATGGACGATTATTTACAGAACACCTTTGGCCTTTCAAGGTCTACTGCTGGGAACCTTGTGCTTTCATTTGCATTGATGAATATTTTTGCACGTACATTAGGAGGGTTTTTTGGAGACCGTTTTGGGAAACTAAAAGGACTTCGAGGCAGGGTGATTTTCTTAACCGTTATTCTTGCGTTTGAAGGAGCGATGTTATCCATTTTCTCTCTCACAACTAGTTTTGCTTTGGGTATTATTTTTCTAATTGCATTTAGTATAACCGTGCAAATGGCAGAAGGCGCAACGTTCTCTGTTGTTCCTTTTATTAACAAAAAAGCGATTGGGTCGATTTCTGGAATTGTAGGAGCTGGCGGAAATGTAGGAGCATTTTTAGCGGCACTTTTTCTAAAATCAAAATCAGCTGTTGCGGAGACTACTGCCTTGGCTGCTAATTCTAATCTGGGAGAAGAGGCCATGAAAGCAGCACAAGCAGCTGCCGCATCGAATGCAGTATCTAGCGGGTATTTCGTTATTGGCGGATTGGTTGTAGTAAGTGCAATGACAACATTGGCAATTAAATTTTCTACGGCAGATGAAAAAGCTGTTCAAGCAGAGCTTAAAGGTAAATTGTCTTTTTCTAGTGCAGAGTAATTGATACAAACCAGATTTTAATTTAAAAAACAATCAACTGTCCTTTGTGGGACCGGCGATTTATTTCAAGACGACCTTTAATAATTCATCCAATGAAAAAACATTATATAATAGTAATGCTGGCGGTACTATGTGTACAGTTTTCTGTTGCCCAATTTACTTTAGACGGACAGTTTAGACCAAGAACAGAATATAGACATGGGTTTGGAAGTTTAATTACTGATGTGGCCGATGCTGGTTTCGCTATCTCTACGCGCGCCAGATTAAATGCCATGTATGATGTTGACGCCTATCAGTTTTATTTAAGTATTCAAGATGTTATGGTATGGGGAGAGAACAGACAAATTCTACCAGATGACCAAAACGATTCTTTTGCTGTTTTTGAAGCTTGGGCAAATATTAATTTGGGCAACGGCTGGACAACTAAATTGGGAAGGCAAGTAATATCGTATGATGACCAACGCATTTTTGGAGGATTAGATTGGGCACAGCAGGGTAGAAATCATGATGCCGGACTTTTAAAGTATAAAAAGGAAAAATTCATGTTGGATGTTGGTCTTGCCTTTAGTCAAGATTTTGATAATCCTTCAGGCTTTCAATCCGTTGGAACCGCATATAACACTACAGGATTTTTCACCTATAAAACCATGCAGTACCTATATGCAAATCAGCAGTGGACCGATTTTTCTGGAAGTTTCCTAGCGTTGAACAACGGGTTTCAAAATTTCAACACGTTGGATGAAGCTGACGGAACGAGCAACCTACAGACCATAGGAACGCATTTGGAATATAAAAAGGGACAATTTAGTGCAGATGCCAATGTATTTTTGCAAACTGGAGAAAGACAAAATAGTGTTAAAGTAAGTGGGGCTTACCTTTTAGGCCTTCAATTGGGATATAAAGCAAATGATAAATTGGTATTAGGGTTAGGTACTGAAATTATTAGTGGTAATAAGGCCGATACGGCAGATAAAACGGAAGCATTCTTTCCGCTTTATGGTACCAATCATAAATTCAATGGCTTTATGGATTATTTCTACGTAGGCAATCATGCCAACTCCGTTGGGTTGACCGATATTCATGCGAGTGCAAAATTTGATTTAGGTAAAAAGTCTAGCTTACTTGTGAAGGTTCTAAATTTTAGTGGACAACAAGAATTGGCTAGTGACGAAAAATCTTTGGGTACGGAATTGGATTTGGTATTTTCTAAATCTTTCAATGGCTATGGTTTAGCTGTGGGGTATTCTCAAATGTTCGCTTCAGAGGGTATGTATGAATTGAAAGGTGTTACAGAAGAACTTGCTGCAAGCAGTCAAAATTGGGCATGGGTTATGCTAACGATTAAACCAAAGTTTTTCAGTTCTTCAAAAGAATAATTCAATGTTATAAAGACGCCTTGATAGGAGCTGTCCATACTGTTTTATAGTGCGGATGGCTCTTTTTCATTTTAAAATTATACGTAATTTAGCACGATACGTATAATTACCTAAATTTTGAGTGAAATAACAAGAATTGTATTGGCAGATGACCATGCTTTGGTTAGGGACGGTATCCGGTCTTTGTTGGAGAGTGAAAGTGATTTGGGGGTCATCGGTGAAGCATCAAATGGCCAAGAGGCAATTGCTTTGGTTGAAAAGCTGCAACCAGACTTGCTTATTATAGATATTCGAATGCCGGTTATGAATGGAATCGAAGCTGTCGAAGCACTTACAAAGAGTAATGCACAGGTTAAATCTATAATTCTGTCAATGCACGATTCTGAAGAATACATCTTAAAATCTATTAGTGCTGGCGCAAATGGGTATTTACTGAAGGATACCGATAAGACAGAATTTATAAAGGCTATACATACGGTACGCGATGGCGGAAAATATTTTAGCGGGGATATCAGTAATGTTCTAGTGAACAATCTTTTGAGCTCGGACAATCCTTTGGTTAAAAAGGAGAAGAAAAGCGAAGTAGGAGACAATGTTTTTGACTTGACCAATAAAGAACTTAAAGTATTAGAGCTTGTTCTTTCGGGGTTAACCAATCAACAGATTTCAGAAAAATTAAAGAATAGTAAGCGTACGATTGAAACACATCGTTTTAATTTGATGCGTAAGATGGAGGTTAAGAATCTTATCGATCTCTCTAAAAAGGCACAAAAGCACAATTTGGTATAAAATACCGCCTACAATTGAGCACTTTTTTAATTAATCGTATCATTTAGGGGGTATTATTCGTAATCCTGAGAAATTAGACTATATCTTTTATTAAAAATAAGCTACGTATTAATACGTATTTTTATAATTTGCAGTATTCTAATTTCAGTTGTTCATCAACACCCGTAAAATGCAAAATAAAAATAAACATAAAACTATTTGCTCTTATTGTGGCGTGGGCTGCGGCATGTTAGTGAATGTTGATGGCAAAGGAACAATTTCGGTTGAAGGAGATCCAGATTACCCATCTAACAAAGGCATGTTATGCACTAAAGGGCGTAATTTAAATTACGTAGCTCAAGATACTTCAGACCGAATCTTATATCCAGAGATGAAATGGAGCCGTAATCATCCTTTACAACGGGTTAGCTGGGATACAGCTTTTGAACGTGCAGCAGCAGTTTTTAAAAGTATTATAGCGAAACATGGTCCTGATAGTGTTGGTTTTTATGTTTCCGGTCAATGTTTGACCGAAGAATATTATTTAATAAATAAGTTAACCAAAGGGTTTATTGGCACCAATAATATAGACACCAATTCTAGATTATGTATGAGTTCTGCAGTGGTCGGCTATAAAAAAACCTTAGGTGAAGACTCCGTGCCAATTTCTTATGAGGATATTGAATTGGCAGACTGCTTTTTAATAGCAGGTGCTAACCCAGCGTGGTGCCATCCAATTTTGTATCGTAGATTAGAAAAACATAAAGAGGAAAATCCTCAGGTAAAAATAATTGTAGTAGATCCAAGAAAAACGCAAACTTGTGCGGCAGCAGACCTACACTTACAAATTTTACCGGGTACAGATGTTATTCTGTTCAATGCCATTGCACGTAGGCTAATAGAAAAAAGAAAGATAGATACCGCTTTCATTAAAAAGCACACGGCTAATTATGATGCTTGTAAAGAAATGGCATTCACTTTAAGCCTTAAGGAGGCTGCCAAAAAATGTGATATTCCCGTAAGTGATATTCGTAAAGCTGCCGAGTATATTGGTAATGCTAAAAAATTCATAAGCATGTGGACCATGGGGCTCAACCAAAGTGTTATTGGTGTAGCTAAAAATGTATCACTATTAAATTTATCGCTATTAACTGGACAAATAGGAAAACCTGGGGCTGGGCCATTTTCATTAACAGGGCAGCCAAATGCAATGGGTGGCCGAGAAGTGGGAGGCATGGCAAGTTTGTTGGCAGCACATAAAAATTTAGGAAACCCAGCGCATAGAAAAGAAGTATCTGATTTTTGGGGAAGTGGAGAGATTCAACCAGAACCAGGCTATACGGCTACGGAAATGTTTGATGCGTTAGAAAATGGAAAACTTAAGGCCATTTGGATTATATGTACTAATCCCGCAGTGAGTATGCCAAATACCAACAAGGTTGAAAAAGCATTAAAAAACGCCAAATTTGTTGTTGTACAAGACATCTCCCATAATTCTGAAACCACAAAATTTGCTGATCTATTATTACCCGCAGCTGGGTGGTTAGAGAAGGAAGGTACCATGACCAATTCTGAGCGTCGTATCAGTTACTTGCCTAAAGTAATTGATGCACCAGGAGGGGCTTTGCCAGATGCAGAAATCATATGGCGTTTTGCGCAGGCAATGGGCTATCATGGTTTTGATTATAAAAATAGTAGTGAAGTGTATGATGAGCATTGTCTTTTAACCAAAGGAACTGAAATAGATATTTCTGGATTATCATATGATCGCCTTATAAATGAAGGGAGTTTTCAATGGCCTGTTCCGCATAAAACACACAAAGGAACTCCGCGATTATTTACAGACCATCAATTTTTCACCAACGATAAGAAAGCGCATTTTAATGCGCCTAGCACACTATATAATAAATCGGAAGAAACAGATACAGAATATCCCTTAATACTAAATTCAGGTAGGGTTCGCGACCAATGGCATACCCGTACTAAAACAGGAAAGGTAAAACGATTGCTTACACATATTCCACAGCCGTATTTGGAAATGAATAAAGTAGATGCTTATTTAAGAAAGATTAGTGAAGGAGATATAGCGGTGGTAAAAAGCCGAAGGGGGCAGGTGCAAGTAAAGGTGCAGCTTAACTATGATATTCGTGAATCTGTTGTTTTTTTACCAATGCACTGGGGCAAAGTGTTGAACAATGATTTTGGTAGGGCGAACAACCTTACGAACGACTTGGTAGACCCTGTTTCTAAAGAACCGGACTTTAAGTATTGCGCCGTTGAGGTCTCAAAGTTTGTAAAGGAAAAACAGAAAATAATTGTAATTGGGGCAGGTGCTGCTGCGTATCGATTTATACAATCGTATCGAGAAAAGAATACGACGGACTCCCTTCATGTTTTTTCAAAGGAAAAAGACCCATTTTATAATAGGGTCCTTTTGCCGGAATATGTGAGCAATGAACTTTCTTGGGAAGCTTTGGAGAAACTGAAAAAGGGAGAATTACAAAAACTGGAAGTTGAATTGCATTCGGGTATTGGTATTGACAATATAGATGCAAGCAGTAAGACGGTAGTAGATTCAAATGGTGTGCAGCATTCATATGATTTATTAATCATGGCGACAGGTAGTAGAGCATTTATACCTAGCGATGTTCAGATACAATTACCGGGACGATTTACCATGCGCGAACGGGGCGATGCAGATAAACTAAGAAAGTATTTAATAGAAACCGGATTGCCAGCCCACGAACAAAATGTCGTTATCGTTGGTGGTGGTTTATTAGGATTGGAACTTGCTGCAGCACTTAAAAAAATCAACATAAATATTAGTATTATTCAACGTGCGCCCCGTTTAATGGAGCGCCAGTTAGATAATGTAGCCAGTCGTTTATTGGCCGAAGATGTAGTGGAAAGAGGTATAAATCTTTATTTTGATAATGAAGTAAGTACCGTTTTTGAGGATAGGAACTTAAAACATAGCCTTTCGGTCAACCTGAAAACGGGACGCACCATTCAATGTAATGCGATTGTATATGCCATTGGTACCCGACCAAATATTGAATTGGCAAAGCATACAGGTATCAATACCCGAAGAGGGGTTGTGGTCAATTCTTATTTACAAAGTAGTGACCCTTCTATTTTTGCATTAGGTGAAATTGCGGAATTTAAAAATTCACTATTTGGTATCACTTCTGCAGCAGAGCAACAAGCAGATATTGCAGCAAATTATATACTTGGCGACTTTAGTAGCATTTATAATGGTTCGGTATTAATGAACATTTTAAAGTTCGAAAATTTAGACCTCTGTAGTATAGGTATGGTTAACGCTCCAATAGGTGACACATCGTACGAGGAAATTATTTTGATGGATGTAAGCAAGCGCTTTTATAAAAAGTGTATCGTAAAAGATGACACGTTGAAAGGAGCTATTTTAATGGGTGATAAAAATGAGTTTGCTGAGTTCAAAAGATTGATTGAGGAGGAAATAGAACTCTCGGAAAAAAGGAATGAATTGTTGCGCGGAGCCTCTTCTTCTGTACCATTGAAAGGCAAATTGGTATGTTCTTGTAGTCAGGTTGGAGAAGGTAATATTCAAGATGCTATACAAGGTGGGTGTACTAATTTCAATAAGCTGTGTTCAGAAACAGGAGCTGGCTTAGGTTGTGGAAGTTGTAAGCCCGAAATAAAGGAATTATTGAAAAATCATCTGGTTTTAGCCAATTAAAATGTCACGTATGAACGACGATCTTCATAGAATATTGATTAAAGGCGGGGTGACCTCACCTGGTGAATTGAAAGATATTATCACGATGTTAGAGGCAGCAGGACTTACAAGTGTAAACTTTGGGTCTAGACAAGACATTTTATTCCCATTAAAAGACGCGAAAGAAGAACAGCAAGAAAGCATCTCTAAGTTTAATACCAACATTATCGCCAATCGCTCTTATCAAAATATTGTAAGCTCATATGTGTCTGCGGATATTTTTGATATGACCCATTGGTTAAAAGGTTCCACCTATCTCTATATACTTGAGGGGTTTAATTTTTTACCAAAACTGAAAATTAATATTACCGACCCTAAGCAACGTTTGGTTCCTATTTTTAATGGTAACCTCAATTTTATAGCGTCTGATAATGAAGATTATTGGTATTTAAATATTAAGCTGCCACACTGGAAATCGTCTGCATTTTATCCAGTGTTAATCTATAGTTGGGACATCAATTTAATCTCCAAACAAATTGAAGAAATTCAAGAAGACATTGCCGATGTTGATGAGCTTTTTTTTGTGATGAACAAGAATCTTGAAACGAACAATAAAACCATTGAAAAAGAATTAAAGATTCTGTTTCAAACCTTTCCATATTATGAAGGAATGAACAGGTTGGGGTCAGACTCCTATTGGTTGGGTCTGTATTGGAGAAACAATAATTACGACCTGTCTTTTTTGAAGGAATTCTGCGGTTTTTGTTTGGATAACAGTATTGGAAAAATCTGTATTACGCCTTGGAAATCGTTTGTTGTAAAAGGCATTAAAAAAGATAGTAGACCCGAGCTAGAGCGGTTTTTAGGAAAGCGAGGTATTAACGTGAGACATTCACAACTTGAAATGAATTGGCATGTTCCCATTGATGATGGAGAAGCATTGGAATTAAAGAAATTTTTAGTGCGTAGTTTTGACCAGAATGATATTAGTACCTACGGATTAACCTTTGGTATTAGCAATGAAGTGGGCAAAAGGTCGCATTTTGCCTCTGTGATTATTGAAAAGAACAGCTTGCCTACTCTTGTTAAGGAGTTTGAAGTTAGACCCTCTTATAACGTACTTCATTTTGAACATTTTGACCCAAATAGTCAGCAATATATTACCTACGCACAAGATATAGATAAGATAGAATTACCTGGACTATTAATGGAGTTAAGTAAAATGTATTTTGACCAATTGGGCAGGTCAGGTGATACTGAAGACACCAGGAGTGTTGAAATAATAGATGCAAAAACAACTTTATTTCAATGCCAAGATTGTTTTACAGTTTATGATGAGACTTTTGGTGATGAAACTAATGGTGTTATCGCCGGTACAAAATTTGAAGATGTAAATGATTCATACACCTGTTCGGTTTGTTCTGCTCCAAAAAGTAATTTTAAAGAAACAATGATTCAATTATTCTAATTTTTTATTGAAACATACTTTTGTGTCTTAGGAAATCAAATAGCTAAATGGAACTTTCAATAAACTTTACCATGTCGCGGTGTAATTGCTAAAGAGAACATAGATAATCTATGTGTTTACTTCAATAAATAGGATTTATCTTACATTATTTCAATAAGTTAACGTATATTTAATACAGGTAACAATTTACTCTGTCAAGTCAAAAAGTTTGAATGGTTGACCGTATTTTTGTAGTAATGGCAACCATTAAAAAACCACGTTATGACTAGAGTAAATGAAGATACTTCCAAGAAAGTAACGTCCTTAGAAAAAGCAATAAAATTTACGATTGTAATCGCCGTAATTGGGATTTTGCTATGCTTTGTCTTTTTAGCACTTGACAGATAATATTACAATGTTGTTTAAAACATGCAAATGAATATTAATCACTTACATTTTATGAGAAGAGCTATTTACTTGGCTAAGCTGGGCAAAGAGAATGATGGTGGTTCATTTGGTGCAGTAATCGTGAAAGATGGCGAAATAATAGCGGAGGGTTTCAACAAGGTAAAAGTCCTATTTGACTGTACTCAGCACGCTGAACTTTTGGTAATTCAAGCAGCATGCAGAAAACTAAAATCTACAACGCTTAAAGATTGTATTCTTTACACAAGTTGTGAACCCTGTATGATGTGTTTAGGAGCAAGTTATTGGGCCAAATTTCAAAAAATATATTATGGTGCTTCGGCCTTACAAGCAAAGGAGTTTGGTTTTATTTATTCTGATATGTACTATAGTTTTAATAAAGGCGCTAGACATAATGAGTTCAAATTAGAACAATTGTTGGCAAATGAGGCGCTGGAAGTATGGCAATAAAAAAAACTTAGTTGCTTCTTACGGTTCCAGTACAGGTAATTCTATCAAGCGTTCAGGGCCATAAAATTTTAATGCAATTCCAAAGACAATAACCGATAGTACTATACCAGTCATAAAAATAGTATACGTCCACCGTAATAATCTATACTTTCTTTCTAAAACAATTCCTAGAAAATAAAGGTCTTTGGTAAGTGAGCTATAGATATAATCTTTATCCTTTATAAGCTCAGCCATTGCCCATTCATATTCTGCCAATTTCATTTTATGAAAGTTGCCAAAGAATAAAAGGTTTACCTTTTTTGATGTTACTTCTTCTTCAGTAAACTGGCCAGAGGTTACATTTGGTTTGGTCGCCAATATTGACATGACCATAGAGACCACACTAAAAACAATAAAAATAAATGTCGGATAAATCAGATAATCGTTCGACGGGTTATCTAGTTTTGGTATAAGGTTAGCCAAGGCCATTGAAATTATAATCGCATTGACCGATAAAAGAATGTTCGCTTTTGTATCAGCAATATCACTAAGCTTCAAATGATTTTGTAATGTTACTCTATATAAGGTTTGTATTCCTCTATCTGGTAGCTCACCTTTAAATTGGGCCTTTAAGCTTTCTTTTTTAATTAATTTTTTATTCTTTTTTTTTGCCTTAACGAGTCGCTTAATATTCTTGTCTTTACCTTCTTGCCAATTTTCTAATGCGTATTTAGTATAAAAACGATGGTTTGTTCTAAGTAAGCGTATATTTTCCTCTCTCCAGTCTGCAATCGAATGATTTTTCCCAACAATAGAGGCAAGTTCTTCACGAAGTAATTCTGAAGTTGCCATAAAACTTTTAACAGCAAAATGAGAAGAATCTGCATCACGGATAATTTTTTCTAAATTGTTTTTTGGCTCGTAATCTGAAACGGTAGCCATAATAAGTGAGCAGACACTCTCAATAAATTTTGAAGTGCAGTCATTCTTAGTCAAAAATTCTTTTGCAAATTGGCAACTGTGCTCTTCGTGATCATTATAAGATACGGTATACCCAAGGTCATGAAACCAAGCAGCGACTAAAAGCTGTTCAGCATTGTTATCATCTACTTTTTCACCTTCAATCAATTCTAAAGTACTTTCAACCACACGTTGTGTATGTCTAAGATTATGATACAAATATTTTGCACCTTCATTGGAAGTCAATTTATTGGTAGCAAAATCTTTTGCTTTAGAAACTAATGTTGACATGTTTTTATATTTGAAAAATTATGTTATAAATGACAAATTTAAAGTACCTGTTTTAAATGGAGAGTCCGAAACCAACTTGAATAAGGTTACTTTCTTTAGAATTGAAATATCCGATATTAAAAGTTAATGCTTTTAAACTACTAATCCAAAAGCCACCACCCTGCGAAGTATGCCATACATTAGAGCCTTCATTTGGCATCCATACCCTTCCATAATCAAACCCGCCGTACATTCCAATGGTAATAGGTGAAACTGCTGTTACATAGCGCTTAAGTCTTAATTTTAAATCTGATGATTGATAAAAATATGATTTACCAGTAAAGCGCTCATCTCTAAAACCACGTAAGCCATTTCGACCACCCAATGCCGGAGTGTGATAAAAGTATACGTCATTATAATCGAATAGGCCTTTATATTCTGCCATAGTACTATACACCAAAGAACCTGAAGATTCTAGTTTATGGTCAAAACCAACCTTTAAAGAAGCATAGCCGAATTTGTTCGAATTAAAACTAAGGTTTGTTTTATAACCAGCTGAAATACCGAAGTAAATTGCCTTTGAAGGAAAATCGCCAGCATCGTCACGATCATATTCACAAGTTAATTCTAAGCCACCATAATTTTGGTTATCAAAAAGTGCTTCATCTAAGTTATTTAAATTAAAAAGTCTTCCTGGGTTATCGGCTACTTTAAATGACTCAAAAATCGTTTTAATGCGAAGATCATAGAAGGCTAGACCAGCACTTGCTTTGAATTTTTGAATTCTAGCCCTATAAAAATCTCTTCCAACAATATCTTCATTGTTTATGGTTTCATTTCCATATCCAAAAAAATTACTAACGTAACGGTCATTGGTATAATAGGCATCCAGTTCAAAATTCCAACCTGGGAATATGCTTCCATAGATACCGGAATATGCAATTTCGGCGGCTTCAAAGTTGAAAAAGTAGTTACCACTTATACTGTGCTTTTGACGAAACGAATTACCATTTATTCCATTTTTGGTATAGGTATTAGAGGCACCTAAAAACATACCGTCATCTGTTCTAAAACCTAAGGTGGGCACTAAAATATTTGTATTTGGGGCGAAGTATCTAAAATGATAGGTATTCGTTTTATAATTATTGGTTAAAACCGTTATTGGTTTTACTTTTTCAAAATTGATTTTTTCATGTTCCCAATCATAGATTCGAATATTCTTTTTATTTTCAATATCGTAGGTGTCTTTCCCGTAGCCACCAATAATTTTCAGTTTTGTATGTGAGTGTTCGTTTCCATCCACAATAAAAACATCATCATCACCAAGACCATAAATCCATAGTTCTTTGGTTAAAGAATCGTTGAATGTTCTAGAATACATCAATTCATCTTTTTCATCAGATAAAATACGTTTTACTGTAACCTTAGTATCCCCG
>RCMY010000563.1_pt1 | contig 34772 bp, 39 predicted proteins | sample 2041341 | NCBI WGS metagenome assembly RCMY01 (sample SAMN09708234, study PRJNA481090) | Marine sediment metagenome, whole genome shotgun sequencing project. | reverse complement strand
GCTACGTTAAACATCTTAAGTAATTCAGGATCAGCTTTAATCATATCCGCTACAGGTCTAAAGGAGCTTTCACTTGTTTCTTTAGTAGGAGATACAATAACGAATTGCGCTGAATGTCTTTCATTTAAGATAATAGCTGTGAGCATGATACCGCTAGCTATTGTAGACTTAGAATTTTTCTTAGCTATTAATAAAAAGAATTCTTTTATATAGCGTTCTCTTTCTATTGGATCATAAGCACCAAAGATCACCGCTACAAACGAGAATACCCATTCCTTACAAACTTCTCCTAGTGTCTTATGAAAAAAATCTACTAGGATTAAAGACTTAAATATTTTTACCGCTATGTCTGCTACTTGTTTATTTAAAGGTGGACATGGGATAAGGGATTCTTCATTAATGATTTTACTTTGCCAGTCTTCTAAACAAGTAGACCAGTTTTTCAAAGTAGTCATACTTTAATAATTAATACCTATCTTTATTATTCTTTTTCATGTTCATAAATGTTTGATAATTGATTATCTAGTGTAGAGAATTTAGATTCTGTAGTAGCTGCTATTGCATTAGCTTCTTTCATTTCTTTAACTCCTATTCTTCTACTAGGATCTTTTTCAGATTCTTTTAGGAATAGATAAGGAGCTAGAGCTTTAGCTGCATTAAGTTTAATACTAGGATCATCACAGTTAAGCATAAGATCCGCTAATACCTCTAAAGGGTTCTTACTTTGCTTAGCTGTTTCTATGTCTTCTAATATAGGTGGCTGTCCATCGAATTTATTATCTAACTGCTCTAGAGCTTTTATATAATCTTTAATTTCATCTTTAGCCATTAACTGACTACCGATAGCTTTAGCACTTGATTCTTTATAGCCAGCCTTTAATGCTGATTGTGTTTGATTGTGACCGCTTACTATGAATTGACAGAAGCGTCTTTTTTGTTGGTTCATTGCCATTAAATTTATATACGCTCCTTATAGTAGTTATATTTTTAATGTGAAATATTTATAAAGATAGGTCTAGTTTTATCTATCTTTTTTATTATTGTTTTAGGAATGTCTAGATCCTATCTTTATAAATATCTGTGTATGGTTCTAGCTTGATCTCTAAGAGCTTTTAAACGTCTTAGGTGCTAGTGGGTAGGGAAGGGCTTTAAGGTGTCTTAGATGGGCTGTGAGGGCTTCTAAAAAGGTATAGTAGGAAGTTTCAAACTACAAAAAATATGCAGAAATAAGGGGGGCGTATGATCTCGATTAAAATATTTTTTGATTTATTTTGACCCCCCTAGATCAAGTAAATATAAGGATTTAAAACGATTAAAAAGGGCTTATTTAAGCTTATTTATAGCCTTTTTCATTGCTTTATAGTGATCTAGGTAGCTATCTACTCTTTTATTCTCTCTAAGCGTCTTTGCTTCATGGCATGGTCTGCATAGAGCTTGTAGATTAGCTGGATCATTATTAGTTGCATCAGGTAGGATATGATCTACTTCTAGAACTGTAGTAATAACTCCACAAGATTGACAAGTGAACTTATCTCTTTCTAGTATAGACATTCTAAGCTTGCGCCAATGGTAGGAGCTGGTGCGCTGTCTGTTATTAGGAATGTTCATAGGGAAGGGGTTATAGGTGATCTTAGAAGTGTTTGAAATAACACTTACTTACTATCAGATAATGAATAAAAAAACTAATAGTAAGTAAGTGGTATCTAAAAGAAAATAGACGCTAAGCACAAAAGGAAGTAAGTTACTTAGCATCTACTGAAGGAAGGAATATATGAATGAACTGATTAGGAAGTTTAAGAAGTTTAAGAAGTGATCTTAGCCATAGGCATCAGGCTGTAGTTAGTAGTCTTATTGTTAGGTGAAATAGATTAGACCTGAAGCTGTTTTAATATCTATTAGTTTGTTCTAGGTCTGTTTCTATTTCTTATGCTGGGTAGTGTATCATACTTTTATCTAATTGTCAAGGGCTTTCTAATTTAGTTTCTTAGTTAGTTCTTATCTCTATATAATATAAGGGAATAAAGATTATAAGTTAGTATATGGATTGATCTTATAGAATCCTTCTAGCTGTTCTTTAGTGTACTTAGATTGTTTAGTAGTGGAAGTTATATACTTAGATGGTCTGCTGCTCATACTGGTTATGATACCATTATCATCTACTGTTAGCTTGAATACACCATTAGCATATACAGGCTTAGGATCTTCTATAGAGGGCTTATATCTTTCTCTAGTGTACTTACTAGGGCTGTTCATCTTAGGGGCTTCTAGGGGCTTCTGTGTACGTTTACGGCTTAGGTATTCTTCATAGCTTCTGTTATGTTCTTCTGTGATCTTCTTATCTATCTTCTCTAAGACTAGAGCTAATGCTATTAATACTGTTCTAGATATTGCTGGGCTTAGTTTCATTAAGTTACTGCTGAAGGTAATTGTGTTTTTGATGATAATAGAGCCTAACCTTTTATAGTTAAGCTCTGATCTGTCTAGTAGTATTGTGTCTTATTTAGACTATTCATTGTGGTATTTACTACGCCTTTAACCTTAGTATTCTTTATAGTCATTAGGTTAATGATCTTCTGTAGGCGTTCTTTGTCTTCTGTATTAAGGTCTACGTCTTTAAGGAATAGCTTTAGGCTGTCTACATTGCTGTTAAAATCATCTAGTGTCATTAAGTTGGTAATACATTCATTTATGGTAACGCTGTTATTGTGGCTCATTATTATTATTCATTTAGTTAGTTCTATTATTTATTGTTGTTTTCGATAATGGTTAATACTTCTAAAGCTGCTTCTAGGACTTCTAAGTTCATTTAGATTCTGCTGATAGGTAGTCTAGTTTGTTAGTGTTATCTAAATAGTTATAGGTGGCATGGGAAGTAATGAATACACTGAATAGACTGCTTAATACTAATGCTGTGGTAATTACTTGTTTCTGTAGTTTAGTCATTACTGGTATTCCTTAAAGTTCTGTTCTAGTTCTGCTATTACTTCTTCTGTAGTGTATCCCTTCTTACCTTGAAGTAAGATAGTTTGTCCGTCTATTACTACTCTATATGATCTGCTGATACTGTTTGTAGGCTTAGTTAATGTCTTAAGGCTTAGTATCTTGGTTTGTATGGCTGGTGTCATTGCTACTGGTGGCATCTATTTCTTTTTCTCTAGTAGTTCATTATCATAATAGTATTGCTGTTCATACTTGTTATTTAGGCTCTTTGTACCTATGTTATTAAATGCTGGTTGGTATTCATCTATTAACGTCATTTCTAATTCTAAGCTTCTTTCTTTAGTAAGGTTAGAATGAAGGACTAAAACAGTTATAGATTCAGGCTTAGTAAAATGTATCTTATTTAACATATATACGTGGCTAGTGCCTGAAGTTATATGTTTATGTCTTTTACCTGATTGACCGCTTCCTATGTATACGATCTTGTTCTTAATGGTGGCTATGTAAACTTCGTATAGCATAATGGGCTATCTAGGTTATTATCTTATTTAGTGTTAAGTAATTCTTTATTACAAGATCATAGTATCAGATAAAAATAAAGATTGCAATAGCCATAATTCTATGTTAAGTAGCTAGTAAGGTTATTCCCATATCTTATATAGAAATAACCTATTGTAAAGAAGTGTAACTATCTAGGACTTACCATATATCTAGTTATACATTGATGTAATACAGCGTTAGAATATGATCCGCTTTGATCCTGATCCTTAATATTAAACTCTGTGGAAGCATCATCTAGTAACTGCTTATATAATTTAATCATAACCTTTTCACCTATAGCCGTTTCTATTCTATTAGATGGATCTAGATAGCCTTCTTCTAAGTCTTTTACAGATCGCTTCTTACTGATACCTTCTGAAGCGTCATACTCTAAACTAAACATGATGTTAGAAGCATTAAAGGCTAGAGTATTACAAGTATTTAACGCTAGGCTGTCTCTATTTGCTTCTGTTTTTTGTCCTGCTTGTAAGAAGCTTCCATAATCTTGATAAGTTAGGTAGTTTACTTCAGCTAGGCTAGCAGTAGAAGCTAGAGCCACTACTACAGATAAGATCATTGTCTTTAATACTTTCATGGCTCTATACTCTCTTAGTTAATTAGTTTATTGATAGTGTTAATAGTGTTTATAGTATGCTTAGATCTAGCGTCTTTCTGATCTTGATCTAGTTTTAAAGGTCTATGTGCTGTCTTAGCTGCTTTAGCCTTACGTGCTTCTAGGATCTCAATAGCTAGGGTAGATTTCATTGCTTTAGTAGTTACCCATATTTCACCTTTAATAGTTAGTTTAGCCTGTGTGTGACCTGTTCTAGCCGTTATCATCTTACCGTAACCTTTATCCATAAAATCAGTTTTAAAAGTCTTACCGTTAGATCTCTTATCATAAATACCACCAGCTAAAAGGATCTTATTTAATTCTTGTGCTGTTATACCGTTCTTCTTAGCTACTTCTGATATGGTATATAGTTCATTTTGGTCTAGGACTTGCTCATAGTAGGCTAGTTTAGGAGCTGCTACTGTTAGCTGGTGCTGTATTACTACCTTTTCTTCTTCACTGTGTACTAGAGCCTTAAGAGCGTCTAAGTAGGTAGCTGGTAGTGCTGGAGCTGCTGCTACTTGCTTTTCTAGTTCTATCCATCTGTCTACTAAAATAGCTGTATGCTGTGGGCTTAATTGAGCAATGGCTATAATTGAATCTCTTTTACCAGCTTCACCTTCAAATTCATAAATTTTTACTGTTTGACCTTGATTATTTTTAACATCTTGCAATGCAATATGTCTAATAATTCCTTTATCTATAAGTCTTTCTATGCTGATCTTAACATTACCGTGTTGAGATCCTAACATTTCAGCAATTTGTAGAGAAGTCATTTTTAAAGTGTTTGTATTTTGGTTATTAGTAACTAAGTTCATTATTGTATTTCTTTTTATTCATTATTTTATATATTGTTTTTCTTAGTAAGGCTCTGAAGTTCTCCTTAACATAGTGCCATTATAGAACACTAATTCATCTAATACAATAGCCGTCAAATCTAAGCTAATTTAATCTTATTCCTATATTTTATATAGGTATTATCTGATTATAGTATTTATTCAGATCTTAATTAATTTAGTGGATCTCTTAATTCCCTTCTTTTATATAGGTTATTCTCTTATGTAAAGAAGTGTAACTAAATAAGATTTATTTTAATTAATACTTGATCTTTATTTTTTGAGTATCTTCACACCTTGAACACAGGATCACTTCTAAGCTGCTTGTAAATAGTTCCCTATGCAGTTATACCTAAAGACTGCTTAAAGGCTCTTAGACAGCCATACAGTAACAGGTAGGCATAAAAAAAGACCTTAATACAATGAAGTATCAGGTCTATAGATTGATCTTAGATATTCTTTAAAGCTTGATACAATTAAAATAAATACATTAACTGAATCTAAGACTATTTAAAGATGATCTAAGTATTTATTTTAATTTATTGAGATTTAAAGAATCTCTAAGATTGATCTTAATATTGGAATAGGTTTAAGTTTGTCTACTTAGGCTATTTTATATATTGTCTAAAGGTTAATACATTAAAAAGACTTAAAGACTATTTAGTATATCCTTTTTAACTTGTATCAATATTAGAGCCTATTTATAAATATATTTAAAGATTATTTAGTATATCTATTTTAATCTAGTTCTTATTATAAACTATATACTAAGATATATTTAATGTTAATCTTATATCTCTTTTTAGTATTAATCTTTATTTAAGTTAGGTTTAAGATTATATACTAAGATTGTTTTAAGTATCTTTTAAAGAAGACCTTACAGTCTATTATATACACTTTTTTTAGTATGTCAAATCCTGTCAAATCTTAATACTAATCTTTTATCTCTTTTCAGTATTAATACTATATAAAGGTTAGTTTAAAAGTTTTGTAAACGGATTCTTTAGATCTTGTTTTAGTATTAATCTTATTTCTGATACACAATAAAAAAAGACCTTAAGTATTAGTTAAGGTCTATTATAAGATATATCTAAGATATTATTTAATGGTAATCTTTAATCTATTTTTAATCTAAGCTTTATATAAAGAATCTTTAGTAGAGGAGATTTAAGTAAGCCGTTAAGCTTTGTTTAGGTAGTTTCTTAAATAAGACCATGAGGTCTATTATACAGATCTAAAATATGTTGTCAATACCCTAGCAAATTACCTATCTAGAATCTGTCTTATTACTATATTTATCTTAGGTATTTATTTTTAACAGACAATAAAAAAGACCTAAAGGTAATCTTTAGATCCTGTAGAGTATTAATTTTTATATCTGTTTCTGTTTTAGATCATATTCTAAGACATATCTTAAGTAGTCTTTTTATGTATGCTTTATAGAAGGAGTTAAGATAAAGGAGATCTAAATAAACTCGTTTATCATTTCTACTATAGGCTGTGTATGCTTCGCCCATCATACGAATTACTGTAGGTATCTTTTTAGGTCATACTCTATTATATTTGATTATTTCATACTTTTGATTTTTTAACAAGCGTATTTTTGTAACAGTATTTTCTAAGGCTCTTTTTTACCTTATCATTTCTATGTATGCTCTATTGTAAATAAATGTAATTAGGGGTTGACAGATTTTAAGCTACTCCTAGTCCATTTTGGAATAAGTACCAGTTTAGGAGTTCTTAAAATTGGAATGGCTTGTAGGCTCTACTCTACAGACAGTGGCTTCAGGATCATCACTACAGGCTTATAGATCGCTCCTGATCCACTTGTAGCTAAAAGGTCTAGGATCGCTTAGAAGTCACTACAGAAGCTTCTAGCTGTTTTAGGGTATTTTCTAGTTATAGAATACTTAAAATTGAGATGGTTTGAAGGCTGTTACTTGTAATAGCTGGGATCATTCACTAATCAAAGATTGTCAAAATTTAAATGCTTTGAAGTTTATGTGTATAGCCTAGATCTGTTCTTCTGCATAACCTCCCAATTTGGATAGTAGCAGAAGATCAATGATTGCTATGAAGTGTGTAGGAGATATTAAAAAAGGTATTTTATTGATTCACCTAAAATCTGTCAATAGCTTTTTAACAGTCCATTACATACAGGAGTTATAGTATCAAAATTTCCTTTTCATTGGCTCTACTTCCTACAGCTTCTGAAGATCCTAACTAATTCAGTTTCTAACTTTACAATTACTTCAGGCATAAAAAAACCTAGCTTATTAGGCTAGGCTTCTTTCTTAACTAAAGATCAGGATCATACTGGTTATAATAAAAAAGACCAGCGTTACATAGCTTCTAGCTTTCAATATATCAGGATTCATTTAGTATTAACCACCAAAACCAGTAACAGCTTTACAAGTTTTAGGAAGCATAGAAGCTGGGATATTAGACGCTGTACAAGTCCAGTTAGTAGTAGCTACGTCTTCAGAAGATAAGCCTGTAGGAGTTTCTCCTGTATTAGTGGTATCAGTAATAGTAGCAGCTACCATAGTAATTACACCAGTTCTAACTTTAGCATTAGCATTTTGAGCCATTTCTACAGTAATAGAACAAGCTGGAGCTGTACCAGCTAGATTCACTGTCTTCACGAATTGACCAGCTTTGCTATCTATTCCTTCAGATCCTATAGTATTATTAGGACAGCTACCTTCTTCAGTTACAAACAGTCCTACCTTCGTCTTAAAACCACCAGCTAAACTAACTGCTTCAGTAACTTGTGACTTTGCCACGTAATTATTGTATGCAGGAAGCGCAATAGCTGCTAGAATAGCAATAATTGCAATAACGATCATAAGTTCGATTAGGGTAAAACCTTTTTGATTGTTCATTTATATATACCTTTATATATTTAGATTGTATTAAGTACGATGTGAGAGTTTTATTTTTTACTGCTAATACTATGTAACTGTATTATAGATGACCTATTGATCTAAGCAATTACTTAGCGCCTAGTCTTCGGATCAGGCGCTATTTTATTGTTTATAAAATTTAATAGCAAGCTATATTTATTAAATAATCTTATTTATTTTTAGTCTTATCTACAGTTACATCTTCTGTTACATCTTCACTAAAAGCTTCTATAATTAGCTTAAACTTATCAGTCTTAGCTTCGATCTTAGATCTGTCTTTAGCAGCGTTAGCTACTCTAGCTTTAGCTTCTTCTATGCCTTCATCAAAAGCTTTTAGTTCTTCATCAATACCAGCTAGAAGGATCTTAGCATCTTCTACTAGAGTATTAGTAGATAACTTAGCTGCTTCTGCTTTTTCTTCTTCTTTTTTAAACTTAGCACGTTTTTGATGAATGTTACTTACTGTCACCTTAAAGACTTCAGCTAGATCGTTATCAGTTTTTAGACCTTCTTTTTCTTTATAGGCTAAAATGAATTTCCAGTCTTCATCAGATTTACGCTTAGTAGCTATAATAGTATCCATCTTAGAAGACTTCTTAGAAGCCACTGGATCAGCTTCAGGAGCTTTAGCAGCTTTAGCAGCTTCTTTAGTAGTATCAGCTACTTTAGGAGTATCAATAGGCTTAGAAGCATCTACAGGCTGCTTAGCTTGCTGTAGTGCGTTCTGCTCTTTGATATGATCTTGTATCTTTTTCATGCCTGACATAATTGTCTTCCTTTTCAGTTAAAAAATTGAATACCTTACATAACGGATAGTATATTATAAGCTATGTAAGGTCAATAGATTAGGCTACATTAATAACATTATAAGGATCATAAAAGAAGTTACTATTACTATAAGTAGAAGCTAGGCTAGTATCATGCTTCTTACTATTGTATTGATATACTCCTACATGATTAGACTTATATCTGTACTTAGTTACTAGATAGCCCTTAAACGCTTCATAGGGAAGGTTAAACACTTCAGCTATACGCTTGCAATTAAAGTTATAAGCTAGTACCAGTCTAGTTATGAATTCAAAGTCTTCAGATCTGTATTCATAGAAGCCAGCACTATCTAAGCTAACAGGCTGTAGATCTTTGCTATAGATGTTCTTATAGTAGGCTAGATGATCGCTTAAGTTCAAAGACTTACTAGGAAGTTCTAGAACATAGTAGCCTTGTCTATAGACTACATTAGATGTAAAAGGATAATCATTAATGATAGGAAGCGGATAGTTATTAGTTTCATATCTAAAATGCTTTATATAACCTGAAAATCTATTAACTTCTGTTAAGTTCTTTCTAACGTCTTCTACAGTGTAACGCTTCTTACCTAGAACATTATGAACTTCTACTACTGATCCTACACCATAAGCTACTATAAAATTAATCAAGTGGCTTACTTGTTCTATTTCTGATTCAGGTATTAATAGAAAATTGAAGTCTTCAGCATCTTGTAAGACGTATAGAAAATTAGCGTCTATCTTGAATACATGATTAAGATCTAAACTAACTAAGAATATATCTAGAGCTGAACTACAGGCTACTTGCTCAATAGCTGGATCAGATTCAATAGCTTTTAATACCACAGCTTCAGGAGTTATAACAGCTCCTAGTAGAAGATCTCTTAGCGATCCTTTAGGCTGTGTAGTTACTTCAGTATGTAAAATCTTCATAATGTCTAACCTTATTAAGTACGATGTGAGAGTTTTAAAGTTCTGAACTACTGAACTTGTAGAGATTATAGATAAGGTTAATATAGAAGTAAAGCATTATTTTACATTAACCTTAAATAAGATTTAGCTGAACTTATAACCTAGATCTTTTAGATACTTAATATACTTCTTCTGTTTAGTTTCATCTTGTAGATCTTTAGCTATAATAGCAGCGTATTCTTCAGTAGATTTACCCATAGGAGCAATAGAGCCTAGAGCATCTAAGTTAGCTAGCTTCATACTAAAAGTAGCTAGAGCCTTATCTGTGAACTTAAAGAAATAATCTTTAGGATCTTTAGCTTCTTTAGATTTAGGCTTAGCTGTTTCTTTTTCCTTAACTGTGAAGCTGAAGCCTGATATAGTGCTTCCCTTCTTATGTTGTTTATACGCTACAGTAAGATCAGATTTTTCATTAATTTCTTTTACGCCTAGATCTAGTACCCTTTTCTTAAAGTCGCCCATTCTTTTATATTCTTCTACACCTATTCCTAACTGGTTTCTGAAGGTTTCTATTTCAAAGATAGGAGTATTTTTAGCAGCCTTCCACTGTACTAATAATTCATAAAGCCGTATAGAGTACATACTTTTCATGGTGGCTGTCTGTGATAGTAAATATTGAGTAAAGAAGTCTACAGCCCCATCTATACGGCTTATACCTTGAACTACAGCCCTAGTAAAAGCTATTTCTATAGCTCCTTCTCCTTTCATATATCTAACTTCCTGAATCCAGCGACTTTTAACTAATAAGCCTGAATCATCTACATAGCTAAAACGTCTAGAAAATAGCGTTTCTTCTGCTGCTAGTATCGCTTCTGAAGCTGTCTGTAAGCTTACGTTAAAAGCTCCAGCGTAACGCTTAGCTTCAATTCTTAAGGGCTTATCAGTAGATAGACCTGTATTAGTTTCCCTAGCATCTACTATAGCTAGCTGAATGATCCTTATTTCAGTTAATGATAGATTTTGTAGAGCTGAATTAAGCTGGTTTGATTTAACTACTAGATCTGATTTAGACATTTTTATAATTGCCTGTACTATTGAATGAGACAGCATAATAACATGACTACATGACGCTGTATATATATTTGTCTACATCAAACAGGAATATGTCTACTTGTCATCAGGAATATGTCTACATCGCATCAGGAATATGTCTACTTGTCATCAGGAATATGTCTACATCACTACGCTGTAGCCCTTGCTGTGTAAGGCTTGTAGAGCGTCTAAAAGCATTTAAAAGCTATTAAAAGCATTAAAAGCAAAAAGACTAAAATAATTCTTGTGGATAACTCTTAATAATTTATGAAGGGATCAGAACTAAAATAAATTAATAATCCAGCTCTAGTTATCCTGATATTAATTAGATTAATTTTTAAGTTAGAAGCTGATCCTGTTATCAGTTCTCTAAGCCCTTCAGAAGCTCCTAAGCTCTACACGTATCAGGAAGGATCTAGAAGCCACTCCTGAAGCCTTCAGTGAAGCCTAGTAACCTGATTAGAGTTATCCAGTAGCTTCTAGATCTTAAAGTAAATAATTTTATCCAGTAGCTTCTAATTTGACTTCTAAGTCACTTACTACCCTTTAAGCTACCTTTGCATAGGAAGGACATTAGAAGCCACTCTAGCGCCATTCTGTAAAGCCTGATACCTACTCTAGAGACTTTTAACTGCTACCTGATACCTAGAACTTCCTACAGGTATTAAATAGCCTAAGCATTTACTAGGAATTTTAGGCATAAAAAAAGACCTCATTATCTGAAGCCTTATAAAAAGGGCGGACTAAGTACCACTTTAACACTATAGCATAATATAGATTTAAGTAAAGCTTTTATATAGGTATTAATGAAGATAGTTACATAACACTATATAAGATCTATATTAAAATTAAATTAGATATTAAATAAGAAAAAGCTTGTACTCTTAAATAAGATGATCTATAATCTCTATATCGGATCAGCAGTAACTAACTTAACTAATATAGAGATAAAGATTATGACTAAGACTACTAAAAAAGAAATGACAGAACACGCTAAAGCAGCTAAAGAAGTACGTGCTTTATTAAAAGCTAATAACATAGCTGGTAAAGTAAGAGCTTCATCTAGCAAGCTTGTAATAGTTCTAGAAGATGTTACACCGTGGACTTATGACGCTGTAGTAAAAGGAGTTTCTAAGTATCAATACGGATCATTTAACGGCATGGAAGACCTTTATACTAACGATAACTATAACGCTTCAATTCCACAGGTTAGATTCATTTTTGTAGAAGCTACTTATAATGATGAACTGAAGCAAAAAGCGTTAGATAAAATCTGTGAAGTGTATGAAATACCTACTTATAAATTAGCTGAAGCTCCTGAATATTTACCTATAGATCATTTAAGATACCCTTTAGATACTAGAATTATGATTAGATCTGTATTAAGTGAATCACTACCAGCTTACTATAGAGAAGTTCAATTATGGGTAAAGCCAGTTAAAAGAATTATGTCTGTAGCTGCATAATATTAAATAAGGGCTTTAGTAATAAAATGCTAAAGCTCTACTAACTCTCACATCGTACTTAGAAGGTTATAAAATGAAAAATAAATTAGCAGTAAATAAGCCTATAGTCCTGAAGACTAAAGTTAATAATAGTGTATATTTCTATAAGACTGAATTTAGCGTCTATCTAGGAGCTGTTACGCTGGATCTAGTAGCTAATATTAAGCTGAAGACAGTACAAAAAAAGAATCTAATAAGCTTTGAAAATAGCTTACTAACTCGTATCATGGGCTTATCTGATCTATGCTGTGAAGATCATAGACTAGAGTGTTTAGCTGATAGCGTTAATCCTGAACTGGTAGAGCTAGGACTAGATCCTATTAGCTTAGAAGACAGCCTAGAGATAAAGACTAAAGTAGAGAATGAAATAAGCTATTTTATAATTGACCTACTAGAAAAATTAAAGACTAAATAATTCTTAAATAGCAGACATAAAGAAGCCCTTTAGAATGGTATAACTAAAGGGCTTTTTGTTGTCTTAAATAAAGTTAATTATAAAATAACTCTTTACTTTTATATACAGTATAAGGTATTATATGTTATGGCTGGGACTCGGCTTTTTCCTTTTAAGGGTTATAAATTATTATGTTATTAACTAAGGTTATCCACAGTATTAAATAAGACTTATACACAGTCTTAATTAAGGTTTAAGACGTTTATACATAAGGCTTACAATGGATCTATAATAAGTTATCCACAAGATAAAATCTAAGTTATACACAGATAGGATTCTTAACTAAGATAAGACAAGCTAGGAACTTTTCAGCGTGTTTAGCAATTTCTAGAGCATCATCTGATCCATTAATTACAGCTCTAGCTCTAGTGAAGTCTAGTAGTGATCCTGTTCTGATATAATCTGATAGCTTCTTAGTAGTGAATACACCTCTAAGGCTTCCTATAGTTAAGATCTTAGCACTGACTACAGGATCTAGAGCTAGATCAGGAGACTTCACTAGATCAATTCCTAGCAGCTTAGTAAACTTCTTATAGTTATCTAGCCCTGTTATCATTACGTGACCTCTACCAGCGTATAAGACCCCATCACCATCAGCTTCAGGAGTGTTACCTAGAGCTTTAGCTAAGCGTCCTGTGTCATACTTGCTTAGATACTTATAAGATCCGTATTCTTTGATAGCTTGCATTGTGTAGGCTGTTTCATGGTAGCTAGTAGCCAGCATATAAGCCACGTATAAAACATTAGTACCGCCTTCATTATTGTATTCATTGAAGACTTGAAATAGTCCATTAATCGAGTTAACAAACTTCTGATCTATTGTCTTTTTATTGAATAGAAGCTTAAAGTTACTGAAGTTAAAATCTAGTTTATATTGACCTGATCCTACAGCTTTCTTTATTGCTTCATTTGTTTTAGATCCTGCTGATCCGTCTACTACTAATCTTAATTCAGATTGAATAGCTCTTATATTGTTACTCATTATTACTATCTTATTATTATTATATTTTATTCTGCTTATTAAATATTTTAGATACTACTTTATTATATTTACTAATAACTGGATCTAGGATACTTCTTAGTCTTTTTATAATATTTCGTTTATCTATAACTATATTCTTTCTTACTTTTAGCATGGTTAGAAATAAGATTCCAAAGTTAAAAATATTAGTAAAGATATAGGTGGCTGTTAATATAAAATCAGGATCTACATATAACCATAATCTACATATAAAGATAATATTTAGACATAAAAATACTAAGGTTATAGCTGTAGAATCTGTTTTATATTTTTTGCTGATTAAGACGTAAATACATAATATTACGCCTATCATATTCATTATCCATAGCATTATTTTTTACTTCCTGATAAAAAATCTATAAAGCTTTCTACTTTAGAGAAGGCATATAAAATACTTTTACCTATTGAATTCTTTATAGCTGATTGTAGTGTTCGATCCTTTAGGACTTGCGCTAGTATAAATACTAAGATAGTTCCACTGAAGGAAGCGCCTAAAGCTGTGAGTAGTAAAGTTCCCATAGTAGGAGCTGTTACCAGTGAAGGAAGGATAATAAAAGCAGATACTAAGCCAGTACCAAAGGCTAGACCTACTTTTTTAAAGCTGTTCTTTTCTGCTTCCATTACATCAGTTAATAGAGCGCCTGTAGCACCTATTAAGCATACGACCACGATTAGTACAAAGAAGCCCCATAAGGGAAGGTATAGATAAAGGAAGGGATATAAGACGTTTAACTGCTGTATTAAGCTTAGAGAAGATCCTGTAGCTACTCCTGCTCCTGCTCCTGATATTCCCATAGTAATTAGAGATTTTGTAGCCAGTATTTCATTGTTCATTAGTGTTCACTATTTGAGGGCTACACCAGTAGTAGCCCTTATAATATATTTAGTGTTAATTATTTTGCTTCTTAATTTCTCCTTCTATTAATATCCTGTTACGTCTACTACTAACCATGATGAATATTTTGAAAACACTATAGAGCCATCTTGCGCTATAGGTGGAGCGCCACCCCACCCTTTTATAAATACAGATACCTTACCTGCTGAATCTCTTGATACGTGTATTTTATGGGCTACTCCGTTGTTATAGACCCTTGTTAAAGCCATTTCCATACGATTAAAAACTAAAGCTACTTCTAAATTTCCATAATTTTTTGACCAGATTTGGCTTGTACTACCGCCTGTTTGAAAGAAGTCTACTTTATCTATTACCCTTAATGGCTTCTGTGAACTATGGTAGGCTAAATCACCATTAGCTGTAAAAAGCTGTAGACCGAAGTTTTCTGTAGTGGTAGTTTCTCCTACAGAAAAATGATATACATCACCTTCACCTATGCACATACCGAAAGATTCATCAGCACTCATAGTTTCACCTATATCAGGTCTTATAGCGTAAATATATGCTTCAGGTCTTATTTTACGGGCATAACCATGTTTTACGTGAGTTTTAGCAAACATAGTAGGATTCTGATATTCTGCTGTTACCTGAACTTCACCAGTATCATTATAAATTACTAATCCTTCAGGCATTAATAAACTCCTACTAAAATATCTTCTGTAGTAAAAGCTGTATCTATGTATTGCGTACTTAAAGTACAGGTATCACCGTTAACAGATAGCGTTATACGTGGTTCATAGGTTCTCTGATTAGGGCGTATAGTAGGGGCTATATAAAACGCTGTATTAGTAGTAAATAAATCGTTTTTCATAGTCCAAGTTTGTGCGCTGCTTGTGATTTTATGAGAATACAGAATAAAGCTTAATCTTTTAGTAGTATCTACTAAAACATTACCGTTAGAATCCCATACTTGTAAACCTTGTGCCATGTTATGACCTTATTTATTATTATAATTATTGTGCTTAAGCCGTTAGGCTGTGTTTTACCACAGCCCTAGCCTTACTCTTAGTTTGTTGTTAGCATCATATACACTTAATAGACTATCTTTGATCTCTAATCTAGCTCCTGTAGGTGCTGATTTAAAATGACCTATATTAGCCGTTAATGCTTGTAAGCTAGTGATAGACGCTGTTCTGATCTTAGCTATATCAATAGATCCATTATGAATATGAGCTGATTCTATATAAGTTCCTGCTGGTACTGATACACCATTAATAGTAGTGGTGGTAGTAGTGACCATAAAAGGACTTACACCTTTAGAAGTTCCTGTAGGTGGTGCTATATAGAACTTATCCGCATTGATTGAGAAGTTACTTATAGGAGTTGCACCTATAGCAGTAGAAGCTAGACCGAATCCACTAACACGCCCACCTACATCTACCTTAACTGTATATTGAGCTGATAAGCCGTTCAAACTTGTTTGCGCTGTTTGTATAGACGCTGTATTAGTCTTATCTACAGCTTCCACTTTAAACCAATCAAATTGTGTAGATCCTGCTACGTTAGGATAGTTAGTAATTAATAAAGGTCTAAAGAATTGACAGTTAGCATGAAGTTTTTTAACTCCTGTTAGTCCTGTAGTGTCCGTTCCTGCTGAACATATATAACCGTAAGCTTCATCTAAAGCAGTAGAAGTAGAGCTGTCACTGTCTACATAGTATTGACCGCTTGTAGGATTGTTAGATCCGTTAGCTGCTACCCATGTCGTACCATTAGCAGCAATACCAGCTACACCTACATAAGTAGTACCTGATCCGCTTACATTACGATACTTACAGGATATACGGTAAATTTGCCCATCTATCAAAGGTATGTTATCTTTTCTGATTAACCATCTTTGATCGTCACCTGAATTATTACCAATAGTCCAAACTGTAGAAGTAGCTGAAGATTCTCCTGATCCTGAATAATCCTTATTCCAGTTAGGGTGATCTTTACCTAAATTATAAAAGTAAAGGACTGTACTTTCTTCTACTGAAGTCTGTAGAGTATTAACAGTAGAAGCTAAGGCGCTAGTAGCATCAGAAGCTACTTTCTTTTCTGCTGTTACCCTAGCATCAGTAGCACCTATTTTAGTATCTAGAGCCTTCCTAGCTGCTTCTACTTTAGCTGCTGATCCTATTACGTCTTCCTGTTCTAGCCACGGCTTCCAAGCTGTAGCACTTGCTGACATTCTAATATAGAATCTATTATCATCAGTAATTGCTTTTTGAGTGATTGAGCCACCACCAGCAGAAGACCATTTAACATTAGTTTCTAAGAATATATAAGTACCAGCACCTACTACAGTAGGGAATACTGAATTATTCTTAAATTCCTGTACTGTCTGTCTAGGGAAGTTAGTATAGTAATACTGTGGTAGTTCGTCTGTAGTTCTAGTATCTTGTATGGTATAAGAAGCTACTAGATCCTGTCTTAGAGTGGCTATAGCTCCTGTAGCAGTGGCTAGAGAAGTTTCTGCTGTACCTACCCTAGCTTGTGCGTTCTTAGCTATTGCATCAGTAGCAGTAATTCTATTACCTAGAGCCGTATCTGCTGTAGTTCTAGCATTAATTTCTGTAGTAATATTAGTTTTATTAGTACCTGCTGTAGCTGTTACTGTGTCAATGCGACCACTTAAAGCACTATCTTCTGTAGCTCTAGAAGTTGCTTCTGTTCTTATAGCAGCTACGTTATTAATAGTATCAATACTATTAGACTTCCAAGCTGTAGCAGCACCTTCTTCTACTTTTATACTGATACTTGTATCAATATCACCACTACCTACTATTACACCTATTCTAATGAATCTAGCGTCTGTAGGAGGCGTTAAAGTAGTTTTATAGTAGACTGTACCGTTTAGATTCTTAATACTAGCAGAAGACGATATATAAACCTTATTTGCTGTGAAATATGCTATTCTATTACTATTATTAGAAGTAACCTTATTTATATTCCAAGTTTGGAAGGTCAATACACTACTACCAGTAATAGGCATCAATGTTTGCATAGTTTGATGATTAGGAGTGGAATTAGATATTTCTCCTGCGCTTTCATACCCTGCTACACAATCTGCTATAGAAAATAGGTTTTCATCTACTTTAAATTGAGCTACTAGATCTGTTTTAGTTTGTGCTATAGCTTGTGTATTACTTGCTACAGTAGTTTCTACAGTTCCTACTCTAGATTGAGCATTTTTAGCTATTGAATCTGTAGCTGTGATCCTGTTACCTAGAGCCGTATCAGCAGTAGCTAAAGCTGTTAGATTATTAGATACAGTAGTTTTATTACCATTATAATCAGTAGTTAAAGTATTTAAAGAATTAGTAAAAGCTGTATCTTTATTAACTGAAGCTGTGTTATTAGTGGTGATAGTAGCTTCTGCTGTTCCTACTCTAGTAGTAAGAGCATTAATACTATTAGTAAGAGCTGTATCTTTATTAGTTAAGGTAGATAAACTATTAGTTACTGAAGCCTTATTAGTATCATAGTCTGATTTAAGAGTAGTAACACTAGAAGTTATAGCCGTATCTGCTGTAGCTCTAGCTGAAGCTTCTGTAGTGATAGCTGCATTAGTTTCTATTAGTGTATTTTGAATGTCTACACCAATAACAGGAGATAGATTAGTATATTCACTAATATCAGTCTTTATAACTATATTCCAGCCTTCAGTATAGCTATCTGGTGAAGCCGTATGACCTACTAGAGCTTCTTCTACTACAATTTTAGGGAAGCTCCATTTTGTAGTATCTAGACCTATGATAAGTACCGCTTTATTATCAGCATCTTTTTTAGCTAATTGAACTGAACTAATTTTAAAGCTTCCAAAAGATTCATAACCAGTATTAGCAAAGGTAGTAGTATTATAGAAGCCTACAGTTAAGCCTACTGTGTTCTGTGAAGTATTATAGTTATAACCGCCTATTTTAATACTACACATTCTAGAAGGCGTTATAGGAGTTTCAATAACTAAATAACCAGTAACACTACTAGCATTATTTGCATAATTAGCTGGATTAATGAATTTTTTAGTCTTACTGTCTATAACTAATACACTAGATTTAAGATCCGTATAAGTCTTAGCTTCATTAAATTTAGCCGTAAGATCTGTTTTAGAAGTTGCTATAGCTTCATTAGCTGTACTCATAGCAGTGTTAAGAGTGCTAATAGAAGTAGTGTTATTACCTACGCTAGTAGTAAGAGCTGTTAAGCTGTTAGTTAGTGCTGTATCTTTGTTAGATAGTGCTGTTAGACTGTTAGTAACTGTAGTCTTATTGCCTTTATAGTCTGTGTCTAGTGTAGTTATTCTAGATCCTAGAGCTGTATCAGCATTAGTAAGAGAAGTTAAGCTATCTGATACTGCTGTTTTGTTCCCTTTATAATCAGTGTCTAAGGCTGTTAATTGTTGACCTAAAGCCGTGTCTTTATTAGTTAAGGCTGTTAAACTGCTACTAACAGAAGTCTTATTACCTTTATAATCAGTGTCTAGAGCTGTTAACTGTTGACCTAAAGCAGTATCTTTATTAGTAAGAGCTGTTAAACTATTACTAACTGTAGTCTTATTACCGTTAAAATCTGTAGTTAAGGCTGTTAGATCCTGACTAAAAGAAGTATCTTTATTAGCTAGAGCTGTTAAGGTATTAGATACAGTAACTTTATTACCGTTATAGTCTGTCTCTAGAGCTGATACTTTAGTTTTAGCTGCTGCTACTTCTGCATCTGTTAAGACTAATTTAGCTTTATTAGCATCTATAAGGACTTTAGATTCAGCTATTTTAGTATTGGCTGCTGTTACTGCTGTATTAGCGTTAGAAGCTGAAGTAGTAGCAGCATTAACTTTAGTTAAGTTACTAGCTATATTGGCTTCTGCTGCTGTGATCTTACCTTGTGCTGTAGCTATGTTAGTCTTAGCTGTATTAAGATCTGTAGTAATACCTGATACATCAATAGTTACACCAGCGATAGCACTTGTGTTATCCTGAATCTTAGCTATTTTAGTATTAAGATCTTTATATAACTGACTTTCTGTTATTTGACCTGTTAGGATCTCTAATACCTTACCAGCGTCATTATCTGTAGTTCCACTGATCCAGTTAGACCATGCTGAATAGTTACCTAACTTATCTACTATACGACCTCTATAGAAGACTGTTAAGCCACCTTGTAAGCCGTTTACTGTAGTTTTGTCTGTAGGGTAGCTAAAAGATCCTAGAAGGGCTGTATTAGCGCCTGAAGCGTCTGTAGCCGTTTGTATTTCAGTGTAGTTAGTATCTTCTGATCCTGCTAAGAAGTTCCACTTAATATCCATACCGAATAAGATACCAGTAGCACTAATAGAAGCTAATGCTTTAGGGTTTCCTACCTTACCTTTAATATTAGTTATAATACTATTAGTGAAGTCACTTTCTACATCAAAAGCATTAACAGATTTTACTCTAGCCTGATAATTACCTTCATAAACTCCTTCTACTTCTGCTGATACGTTACCAGTTAAGGGAATTTTGATCCAGTTACCATCATTTCTACGCCATTCTACAGCATAGCCTACAGCATCTTTCACTTGTGACCACTGAATAACTAAAGTAGCTACAGATTGACCTTGTATTACTCTATAGTTAGCTGATAGAGCTACTGAAGCTGGTGGTGCTACGTTTGTAGGTTTAATAATACTAATGTTAGTAGGTTTAACACTTGCACCATGATCTACAGCAGCATATTTAAGGGGTTCATGTTGAATAGCAGTAATAGAGAAGATATTATCTTCATCAGGTTTAACGCTCATTACTCTAAATTGCATAGTATTAAGATCTACACTACTTATAGCCCATACAGCGCCAGCTTCTACACCTACAAAAGGAGATAAAACAGTTACTAATTTACCTGATACAGCCGTTACTTTTCTTCTTTGAGAAGTACCATCTTTAGCATTAACTGTAATGAAGTCATTTACTTTTATAACTGCTTCACGATCTACAGTTACTTTTTTGAAGGTAGCATCTACAGCCGTTACACGACCACCGTTAGCCCTTCCTGCTAGTAGTTCATCTGATACTTCAATTACTTCACCTACTAGAATATTAAAGCCTTCTAAGCCAGTTCTGAAGCTAACTGTTCTAGTCTCTAATTGCTCTGATTTTAAAGCCCATAATCCAGCACGTTGAGCTTGTCCACGGCTAGTACAACCGATAGCACTAATATCTATAACATTAATACCAAACTTAGCTATTCCTGCTTCGTCTCTTATATACTCGTATTCTGTTTTAAAGTTCTCTTTAGGATTATCAAAAGCTACTTTAGCTACTGTGTGTCTGTCTCTAGCTCTAGTACCTGTATATTCAAAGTTACCATCTATTACGTTAGCTCTAGTGAAGGTATAAGTAGGATCTTTAGGAACATCAGCAGATAGGACTAATTGCTGTCCTGACCAGTATGTAATAGCTCTGAAGATACCTGATAGCTGTGATAAGATCTTATAAGCGTCTTCTTGTGACTGTAAATAAACATTACACGTATAACGCTTTTCAGTGCTACCTTGTCCATCAGGTACTAGAGCATCACAGTAAGCGCCTAGATCATATAAAGACCATTTATCAACCATAGACGGATCTATACGTTTCCCTAAGCCGTAACGCTTAGAAGTGACTAGATCGTAAAATATCCATGCTGGGTTATTAGAGTATTCAAGCTTAAATTGTCCATTCCATACACCAGTATAAGTATTAGCTGCTGAATTATAGTTAGAAGGGATCTTAATTAGCTTCCCTCTAGCCCTTATAGCGACTTTAGCTATTCTACTGAATGTCTTAGCATCGTATTGGATACCTAGTAGAGCTGTATGCGGATAAGTGAATTTCTGATCTATAACTTCTGTGATAGATTCAATGAACATCTTATCTTGAATATTATCAAGATTAGCGTTAGGGGTTAAGCGTCTTACTCGAATTTGCCAGCCGTTAGAGCTTTTAGGAAGTGCTATTCTATGAGTTCTTTCATATTTACCAGTAACTTTATCATTAATATTAGTCTTAAGGACTTCTATATAAGCTCCTGATCCTGTTTTAACGTCTATAGCATAATCAATTTTATAGCCTGATACATCACCATTTTCTGTATTCTGCTTTCTAAGACCATTCCAAGATAGACGGATTCTTACAGCAGACAATACAGGATTACTAATAGCCTTGATCCAGTCTACACCGCTTTTAAGCTCTACAGATACTCCAGTTTCATTAGATATATCAGGGAAGCCTTCTATGTACTCCTGATCTAAAGTTCCTGATCTAAAATCCCATTTAACGCCTTTAAAGTTTTCTTTACCAGCTTCATCTAGTAAAGGAGTGTCTTCTAATTTGATCCCTTTACCACCGCCTACTATGCCTGATATTTCACCATCATTAAGACCGTATAAGATCTTAGCTGTAGATATACTAGATACTGAATCTTTAGCTATGTTAGGCTGTCTAGGTTTATCACCAGCTTTAGCGCCTACTACATTATAATTATTGTTTACCATTTTTAATACTGTCTATCTTTGTTCTTATTTTTATGTTAGTTAATTCTTATGCTGTATCTAATGAATCGGTTTAAGCCGTATCTTCTGTATAGATTCCTGCTGATACTATAAAACCACCTATTTCACGTTCTCCATACAATACAGGAACTGGTCTACCTTGTGCTACTGTAGTTACTGCTCCACCAAAGCCGTTAGAAGGCTTATTACCATCAGGATCTTGTCCTTCTACATCAGGAGTAGGCATTAATAGAGACGCTGCACCGCCTATCATTAAACCGATACCAGCAGACATAAGATAAAGACTAATAGGAGCTAGGAAGGGAACAAAAGATAGCCCTATTAATACAGCTCCAGCTATTACTTGAAAAAAGCCAGCATCACCACCAGCGCCTACTACCTGTGGTACTATATGGATCACTGAAGCGCCTGTATAGCTGTCTAAAGCTTCTTCTGATACGTTTGTAGCTTTATCTACTTTATCCGTGAATACAGCGAACTTAAGACCGTTCCCTTCTGCATCTATCATGTATTGTTTAAAGTCTTTAAGCTGACAGCCTAGAGCATAAGTAGCTTCTCTAATTGTTTCTATATCTAAATAGAATTCTTTACCAAACTTTTCACCTAAAACACCGTGAAGCTGAATACATTTAAGCATTAGATAAGCTCCTTATGTCTAAGTATAAAAGACGTTCTATCATTCCAGTAATTACCATAAATTTCACGTATAGAGTTCTTATTATATGGGTGGTGAATGAATAAACTGTCTCCTATTACTTCTTCTGTTTCTTCACTTGTAAGAGTATTAGAGCCTAGATATACTCCTGCATGATTAACATGATAGGTACGACCTAAAGTAAATAGAATTACATCATGTTGTTTAATTTCATCTTGTACTTCTACAAATCCTTCATTCTTAAAGTTATCTAAGTATAGAGATTGAGTATCTTTAGATTCCCACCATCTATCAGATCTATCATAATCATTAAGAGTTATATTAAGTTCTCTATGATAGTAGTCTTTAATGATACTGTAGCAGTCCTGAAGACCATGGTAGTATTGTCTACCTAGTAATGGTGATTTATAATCTTTAGGATCATATTTAGCTACTTCACCTTCAGGATAAGAAGCTATTAGCCATACTTTATTATGGTTACTAATACCTACTAGATCAGGCTCTGAAGCTTCTGTAGTGCCGTTAGGGTGGCTATGGACATAAGCCTGTATAGTTCCTAGCTTCTCTACTCTTACTAGGTCTACAGGGTTAATTTTGAATTGATCTACTGCTGTAGATATGTTTTGACATGGGATATAGTTATTATCTATTACTACTCCACAAGATTCTTTAGGGTATTCTGCTTCAGCATGATCTAAAATTGCTGTTTTAAGCTTCTTTGTAATTCTCATTTGTTCTAGCTAATTTATTTGTTATCCTATTTCTGTTTAAAGTGTCAAAGCGTCAATATTAAGTTAACGCCTTGATTTAACACTTAATTATTCAATGATGAACTAGGGAAGCCCCCAAAGCGTAAAGGAACATTCATACCAAATCTGACATTACAACCTTGAAGCCGTCCACTACATTGATCTAGTTCAGGATTAGTAGTAGGATTGTCGTTAATATCAAACTTAGCTACTCCTGTATATCCACAAGATTCACCACGATATTCACCATTAATAGCCCACTGACAATAGTTATTAATTTCTCTACATGGAATTCTAATACCTTGAAAATCACGAGGGTTAGACAGTTCAAAAGCTACTTGTAAAGCATTTTCTGAAGTCTTCTGTTCTATGTACCATATCTGTTTACCGTATTGATCTAGGGCTTCAGGATTACCATTAGCAAAGTTAATAGGATCTAGATATTTAGCTAGTGTAGTAATTACTGTTAGCTTAGCTCCTGCAAAGTCACTATAATTTAGACAGTAAGCACTTACAGCACCTTGAACACCATTTATATTATTTGCGATTGCTAAAGTAGGACTAGAAGCTTTACCGTCTCCACTCATTTCTAAGCCTTCAGATCTGATAGCTACAGGCTGATATACAATACCTTGATAAACTATAGTTTTCTTTATTTCTGTTTCTGTATTGCTTATAGTATTATCTATTACTTGCCAGTCTTCATAATTAGTATGACCGTGTAGGTATAATATACCAGCTCCTAAGCTAGTAGCATCTAATTGATATAAAGTAACTAGACCAGTAACAGATAATTTTTGATATTCTGCTGATAACATTACGTTATTCTTATATTTATTATATTATCTGTGTTAAGTCTATTCTACTGTGGGATTGCTAGCAGCATCTACCATAATATTAAAGATACTCTGATTTAATTCTAGGAAGGTATTTATTAGTTTAGTCTTAGTAATATCTACTTGTAAACTAATGAATAGGTTTTCATTTTCCATTTTCATAACTTTATTATCAGCTAAATTTATTACTTCACTGAATCTAAAAGTCACGCTAGGCGTACCCTCATAAGTATTATCTATTACAATATCTTTTACTTCAAAATAAGAAGTTCCTATTTCAGTAGATACAGTAAAATCTTTATAAGTATAAGCTTTTAGTATTAAAGCTTCTCTAGCTTTCATTTCTCCAGTTAAAGCTAATAGATTTATAGTTCTCTTTACTTCTCCTGTATCAATGTCTACACAGTTAATAACTTTATCTACTGTTAGATCTGCTGTGAGCTGTCCTAAAGGATAGAACTTAACAGTTCCATCTTTCATAAATAATCTATTTTCTAGATCATAAGTAATTGTATCACCACTAATAGTTATTCTTTTAGCTCTAGTACGTGTTACACCTACTTCTTTAGTGGCTGTAAAATTGAATTGCATTGTCTTACCTTATTTTTTATTATTCTTTTATTGTTTATAGGTCAAAAGCTTGTTTAACATTGAATGAAATAGTCCAAAAGTTACCGCTATCCTGTGTAGATTGTAGACCGCCTACCACCTTATAGAGCTTCTTCTGACCTCTTATAGTCATATAGAAGGGATCTACATTCTTATGGGATAAAATAAAGGTTTCTATTTCATTTATAACTGCTTCTTTATCTGTCTTACTACATGACCATGATACACTTGTATTATTAATACCAAAGCTGAAGGTTTGTTCATAACCATCACCAAAGGCTACAGATTTAGTATTAATATTTACAGTCTTAGAAGCTCCAGCGTTAATAGGATAAGGGAAGGTTCTATATACTTTAGCCATTTATAGCATACCTCCTTGTCTTTTCTCTTTTCTTAGTGTAGCTTCTACTATGTTCTTGATCTGTAGAGACATTTGCTTGCTAACTTCAGCAGCATTATCACTATTCATATTAGCATTACCGTTATTATCTATAGTAATTGTTATGTTTGTATCACCATTAGAAGACTTACCTGAATTAGCTAAGAAGCCTGTTAGATCTTTATTTTGTTTAGGACTTAATACACGTTCACCTTTATCTAGTAAGTAAGTAGATTCTGAAGGTACATAATCTAGACCACCGTGAGCTATACCACTAAAAGTAGGCATTGCTACTTGATTAACCATATCAGATATTAGACCGTTTTCTAGTCCTGCTTTAGCTGCTGCTAGAGATTTAGCGAATACACCACCTTTAGCTTCAGCATAGGCGCTAGACATTGCTGCACCTTTATCTAATAAGATTCTTTGTACTGTATAAGCTTTAGATAATAAAAAAGCTGCTTTAGCTGCTGAAGATTGCTGTCCTAGTAAAGTACCAGCTAAGCTACCAAAAGCATCTACGTTAGTCTGTTCTACTTCTAGCTTCTTCATTGCTGAAGTTTTAGCTATGTCTGTAGTTCTACTAGCGTATTCATCATCTAAGACAGCCATTCTAGCTAGATGTTCTGTATGAGCTTCTTCTAGAAGTTTATTTCTATCTTCTGCTTCATATAAAAAATCACCTTTAGCATCTAGACCATTAATTTCTTTTTCACGATCTTCATAGCTGCCCTGCTGCCCTTCTCTACCACGTTCCCATGACTTAGTAGCACTATACAATTCAAAGTCTTCAGGCTTCATACTACGCTTAGCTATACTATCCTGAAGCTGATCTGTAGCCTGTTTAGTAGATAGACCCATATTTTGACTTAAGATTGCTATCTGTCTTTGAGCTTCACCAGCTAAGTATTCTAATTGTCTAATTTCAGTATCATATTTAGCCTTTAAGAATTCTGTAGCCTGTCTAGTAACTTCAGATCCTGCACCGTGTATAGCTTCCACTGCTTTAATATCGTTAGCTAGTTCTATACCTAACTGATCTCTTTCACTTCTAAAAGGAGCTAGTGTAGCTTCTCTAAGTTCTGCTAGATCTTTATCACGATCTGCTAGAGCGTTTTTAGAAGCTTCTATTTGTTGAGCTGATCCTTCACCGTAAGCACTAATAGATTCATAAATTCTATCTTCATACTCTAGATTGATTTCATCTTCTTTAGTCAAAAAGGGCTTCATAACTTTATCATTAAGATCTTTTTGAGCTTTAAGCCTATTACGTTCTATATCAGCTAATACAGTGATTAGATCACTAGGTCTATCGTTAAGAGTTCTATTAGCTTCTGCTATAGCTTTCTTAGCTTCTAGATCTATCTTAGCTGATTGTGCCTTAGTTGCATCTAGTATGTTTTGTCCTGCTAACTTCCTAGCTGCTTCTTCTTTTCTAGCTTGTTCTCTAGCACGTTCTGCTTCTGCTGCTGCCTGTTCTTCTTCTCTATTGTGAGCATCATAATTAGACGCTAGATCTACTTTTTGCTTAGCAGTACCGCCTACTTTCATGTGAGTAGGATCTAATCTACGTCCTTTAGAATCGAATACTTCTATGTGAAGGTGTGTATCATATTTACCACCGCCAGCTTTTTTACCTGAATTACCAGTCTTAGCTATTGGATCACCCATTTCTACCCTAGATCCTGAAGCAATGCTACTAGAATCCATGTGAAGGAATCTGTATTTTTTGCCTGAATTACCCTCTAAGATAGCCATTCTACCAGTACCGCTATTAGGCGTATTTTGGAAGGTATATTTACCAGCTTCAGGAGCGTAAACTTGCGTACCTTTACCAGTAGATAGATCTAAGCCTTGATGACCTAAAGGTCTACCAGCCCTAGCAGCTCCATAAACGCCTTGATGGTGTGTAGAATAACTCTTACCACCTACTACATATTCTTTTAATAGCTGCTCTTTAGCTGAAGACTTACCACCAGCTTTAGTATTAGCATTGACAGCTTTAGTATTTTCTTTAGACGCTTTAGCAGCTTCTTTAGCAGCGTCTTTAGCATCGTCTGATTCATACTTAGATCTAGACTTGTTAGCACTTGCTAGACCATCTACAGGAAGCCCTCTACGCTGCTTTTCTGCATCAGTCATTTCATAAGCTTTCTGTCTATCTGCTAACTGTTTAGGATTAAGTTTAGCAGTAGCTATAGCATCATTAGCTTTATCCATTTCTTTGACTACGCTATCTGCAAAGCCTGAGAAATATTCATTTCTAGCTACAAAACGATCATAAGCGCCTATAGCGTTAAAAGATCCTAGATCATATACTAGAGCTGCAAAGCTACCAATTACACCACCTACAGCTAAAGCAGAATAGCCTAAGCTTTTAAACATACTGATAGCGCCAATAGTAAAGACGCTTAAGCCACTCATAGATTTACCTAGTAGACCTATTTCTGTACGCATATCACCAGCTTTAGAAGTTCCTTTAGTTAGGTATTCAATGAAGCCTATTAGAGCTGGGGTAGATTGCGTTACTAATTCATTTCTATAGCCTTCCATGACTAGATCTAGATCAGCCATTTCTTCAGATAAGATTCTAGTATTAATAATAGCTTCTTCAGTTCGGATAACTCCATACTGTTCTAGCTCTTTCTCCATAGCTTTAAGCTTAGCACCATTATTTTCATAAACAGATTCTATATCACCTAAGCCACTAGCCCACCCTTCTAAAGCGAATCTAGCTTCTTCAGTAGTTAGCCCTGCTTTCTGCATTTCGTTATACATATAAGCTATACCGTCTGTAGTATTCAAACTCATTACGGTATCTACCATCTTATTCATTTCTGCGTCTGTTTTACCTGCGGATTGCTGAATAAGATCTAAAGTATCTTTAAAACCACCGCCACCAGTAGCAGAAAATTCTCCTAGCTTCTCTTTAGCATCAGCTAAAATATCAGTAACGCCTTCCATTTCTAGACCGTATATTTTAGTAGCTGCTGTTAATACCTGTAATTGTTTAGTAGAGACTTCAGCTTTTTTAGCTAATAGTTCTAGCTGTCTATCTGCTGCTGCTACTTCTACAATCATAGCTGATACTGCTGCACCAATAGCTACTACTGCTCCTGCTGCTGCTGCTCCTGCGACTACTGTAGCTCCTGCTAGTCCACTAGCACCAAAAGCTTCTTTAATACTTCCTAACTTATTTGTAAGAGTATCTATAGCAGCACCTATAGGCGTTCCGCTTAAACTTTCAGTTAGATTATCTTTAAAATCTTTTACTGATTCACTCATTTCATTAGTAGCGTCTGCTGTTTCTCTAGCAGCTCTACCTAAGCCTTCACTGAATTCTGACATCTTTACAGCTAGATCCAGCGTAAGCCGACCTAAAGCAGTAGTAGCCATATTTAATCCTAAATTTTCTTATTATTATTTTTATGTTTATTAGCTAATAGAATCTTCAAAGTTTTCTACTACATCGTCTTCATACGGCATCAGTTGCAAAGGCTCTAGATAGTCTTCACTGCTCTGTATTTCTTTATTTAAAAATATAGTACCTATGTTAGCTACAGTCTGTTCTACTCTACGTCCAGTGTTTAGGCTACCTCTACGCTGTCTATACTCGCTCCATTGATTAACTTCATACATAGACAAGTTATTCTTAACTTCATGTATAGAATTACCACCTATACCGTTAAGAGCTAACTCATAGAAGATTTCAGGTTCTCCTGCAATGTAACCGCTTCTTTCACCGTCTCCTTCTCCTGCATCAGCTCCATTAGCTTTTTTATATTATCAGCACCCCATACTTCTTCAAAGATTGCATTAGCCATAGGCTGTACAAAATTTTCATTAACTTCTTCTTCAGTGAATTCTAGTTCACCTTTAGCGTCTACTAATGTCTTACTGATCCACTCACTTACTACATTTTCACCTTGTCCTTTATCCCATCTAGTGAATAAAGATTCTGTTTCAATAAATGGTAGCGTTCTTAGTTTAATTTCTATACTGTATTGCTCGCCATTGTGGATAAATTCTACTGTTCTAGTTCTGATTTCATTTACTAAAGATCCTTTTTTAATATCGGATAGTTTAAGCTTTTTCATTGTTTACCATTTTTATATTTATTATATTTTATACTGTATAAGATAAGAGCCTTCTATTAATAAAAGGCTCTAGATCTAATTGTTATTTAAAGATTAAACGCCTACTTTATACTTAGTAACTGCTTTAGTTTGTCTTTTCATACCGATAGTATGATTTACTAGAGCGTCTGCATCAAAGGTAGGAGACTTTTCGATCAAGTTAGCAATGAAGCTAGTGAAGGTACGACCTACAGGAAGTACAGTAGGAGCTTGTGCTACACCAGCAGTAGGAACTACTGTACCGTCACTCCATGCTACTACTACTTCTACTTCTGCACGATCTGAAGCTAGCTGTAATAGTTTAATGTGAGATTGATTAGTAGGATCAGTATTAATACTTAGAGAGCCTTCACCATGTGAGATAAGACCATATCTAGAAGTCTTAGATACTGTTTCATCAATGCAAGTAGTATCAATTTCAGTAGAGCTATCATCACCTAACTGGATAGCTTTAATACAATCCATTGCGAATAATTCTGATCCTGACTTGATATAAACTTTAGTGCCTTGCGTTAAAACGCCTTTTTTAACTGTTGCCATTTCTTTATTTTTCTTATTTTAATTATTTTTATTTTTGTATTAGATCTTATAGATCTTATTTGTGTATAGCTGTTAGCTATCTTTCTAGGATATAATTTGCATCAAATCCTTTACCGTGAATCTTAGTAGCAGCGTCATAATTACTTAATGCTGGGTTTAAGATCCAAGATCTTTGTTCTAAAGCTTTTCTTACTAGATCACGTATTTCATAAGCTTCTTTAGTATTAGAGCTGTAGACCATAACTTGAAACTGTAAAGAATCGAAGTTAGCTGGGCTATCTAGATCATTCATAGCTTGCCCTGTTAAGGTTTGCCATACTATAAATGGTGGCTTAGTGCCTAGTGGTGCTACATCTTCATAACCTTTATCAGTAACACTAATTCTAGTATTAAGATCTAGATCATTTTTAAGTATTTTATATATAGGTAAAAAACTCATATTTTATTTAATTCCTGTAGTAGCTGCTCATTTAATAATTCAGCAAATTCTTTATTAACTATGTCTAAGTTATTATATAGAGCTGGTCTAAGGAAGGGCTTAGCTGGACTATTAACTGTTCCAAACTCTAAGAAGCGCCAATAATAAACATCTGAATTATTCTTCTTAGCACCGCCTTTCATACCTACAGACATTAATACTTCACCTTTATTTTTAGTCTTCTTAGCTTTTACTGTAATGCTTTTCCACATCTTGTTAGGTGAATCTTTATTATCTAGGGCTTTAGCGTTCTTAACTGCTTCTTTTCTAACGATAGTCATAGCCTTTCTAGCTGCTTTAGTAACTGACTTCTTCACAGCTTTAGGATCTCCTAGAGCTTCTATATTAGCTAATACATCGTCTAGACCTTCTATATTAGCCATGCTCTACACCACTTGATAAGTTATAAGTAGTGTATGTATAGCCGTCTACGTTATCATCTAGCCCTTCTGATTGAATTGAATAGATCTTATCCTTCCATATAACACGCATAGAAGTAGTAATATCTGTTCTATATCTGATCTTTAGCCTAGCTGTGACCTCTGATAGCTCTGATTGTCCTAAAGCTAGATCTCTAGCAGCTACAGGAGTTACTTTAGCCCATAAATTTTTGTATGTTGTCCAAGCGTTAGGTAGTTCATAACCGTCTTCATCACGCCCACCTTCACCTTTAGATTGTATTTCTACCTTATGTCTTAGTTCTGAAGCTAAGCCTGTCATGTTCTACCCTAGTCTAAGGATCTATATAGTTCATTAACGTCTTCATCAGTATCATCTTCTTCAGATTCTTCTACTAATGCTTCTAATAACTCTATTATATAGTCCTGCTTAGATCCTTTATTCTGAATTAGTATGTTGTTCTGCTCTACTATCTTTGTCATTAGCTGTACTAAGTCTTTCAAGTAGCTGTCTTGTTCTTTCTCTAGCTTCATCTAAGTTATCCTTAAGCCATTTTCTACGCTGTTCACAGCCTTCACAAGCCATTCTAAGCACTCCTTATCGTATTGTAGGGGTTCTGTATGGTGATAGTAGATAAGCCACTGCATACGGCATCTTAGAGCCGTTAGAAGGTGCTGCTACGTCTGCATTACGATACATATCAAAGAAGCCTACTAATAACATAGCTGCTATCTTAATATCTGCTTTAGTCTCTAGAACTACATCACTGTTAACGTATGTTCTTATAGCTTGTTCTGCTGCTAAGATATAACCAGTTAAGATCAGATCATTACTAGGATCATCTAATTCATATCTAAGATGATCTTTAACTTCTTCTAAACTAAGTAACATTATTAGCTTCTCCTTTCTTAACTGCTAAGGTAAAGTTTTCATAATTGAATTCTCCACTGTGTTTAGTGTCACAATGCCATAGGCTACCCTTATGAGTTATGAAGCTTCCTGTATCATATTCTGTATTAGGATTGAATACGCCTTTATAGATAGCCTTCAGCTTATCGCTAGGGGCTTCTAATACTTCTTCTGATCCGTCTGTAGCTGAAGGCGCTAAGGCTTCACTAGGAGCTTCTGAAGGCGTTATAGAAGTAGCTATAGATTCAGGACTAAAAGGATCAGCTTGATTATCACGTTTAGCTAATGCTTGTAGGCTGAAGTTCTGCTGTTGCATTAATGGACTTTCACCACCTTCTACAGGCTGATACCCTAAAACAGATCTAGCTTCATTAGGGCTAAAGATACCTGATCCAGTACCTTCTTTTAGGTATGTCATTTGTGCGTTACTATCCATTCTGAATAATGATCTAGTATCAAATTCTAATATTACGTTTGATGGAATGTCTAAAGAATCGTTTAATAGATTCTCTATTGATTCAATGTAAGCTTGTAAACAATCTGAATAGTATTTAGAGTTAAGATACTCTACTGTACCGCTAGGAGCTGCACCTATACCTATTTTAAAAGCTGGTACATTAAAGGTAGTACAAACTATTTCGCCTGATAGCTTAAGCTGTTCTATCATTTGACTGTCTGCTGCTGGTACGCTTAAAGCTTGATACGTTACACCACCACTAACTAGAGCTACACCACCTTCACCACCATTAGAATATTTACTATCCCAGCCTGATTTCATTTTGATAGCGTCTTCTTCACTAACATCTTCAGCAGTTGCTAGGATTCCTGAAGGTCTAGAATCGTTACCAAAGAATTTAGCACTTGATTTCTGAATGTTAACGCCTGTATTAGCTGCTAAGCCACAAGCTACAATAGGTGATAGACCTATCAAAGGGTGGTAAAGTGTGTTCTGTCTATCGTGTATGATCTCTGAAGCTGGTACTAATATCTGTTCTCCATTTTTAACTAATGGATCAGGATAGATTTTATAAAAGATCTCACCTTCAGGATTAATACAGGCTAGAGTATCTGTAGGATCTAATACTATAAGACCTTCTACTTCACCATATACATCACGCAATTTATAAACGTATGTATTACCGTTAGAAGCTTTAGAATTGATCCATGCTTCTAAAAATTGTTGTCTAGTTTGATATTTGTTAGGCTTGTTAATTACTGCTAAGCCTTTAAATTTAATATTACTTTTGATTCCATTTTCTTCAGTCTTAGCGACTATAGGAAGCTTACCTACATCTTTAGAGATTAAAGATATACATGAGAAGATAGCATAAGAAGTTAATGAATCTGTTAACTGAAGTTCTTGATTTCTTTGCCATGCGCCTGTAAAAGGTTCATGTACGATAGGCTGCCATGATCTGTTATGACTAACAGGAGTAGCTATACTTTTTTCTGATTTAAACCAGTTAAAAAGATTCATCTATAAACCTTATTTATCTGTAGTCTTTTTTGTTGTTTTTGTTTTTGGTTTTTCTTCTGTGTATTCTTCTGCAAATTCCATAGCAATTAATGCGCTAGCGTGGAAGTCGTCTAGTTCTAATACATCACCTACATTATTCTGTGGTGCGTCTTTAATAAACTTAATTTTCATTGTATTAACTTTTACGGTTATCTTATTCATGTTATAAAAAAGGCTATCTATACTGATATAAATAGCCCTTAATAATTAATTGTTTAAGCTGGTAAACCTGAATACTCGATAAAGCTAGCTGCTGTAGCTTTACGTTTAGCCCATGTGATATGACGCTCTACACGAATACCCATAAGATTGTTCTGCCATAAGCTAACACCGTCTACAGTAGCTTCCATAGACTGATCTACACGAATTCCACCTTCATCAGCTACTAGCAATTCTGAAGGCTTAACTAAGATGATCTTAGAGCCAGCATTTTGAGTAGTGTAAACAGGGATATTTTCTAATACTGGATTTTCTGAATCCATACCAGCAAAATAAGAATTACCAAAAGTATCACGTAAGCTAGATAGTTCTGAAGCTTGTACTTCTGACATAATGAAGTAAGCGCCTGACAATGATAGATTAGCTGCAATGAACTGGACTTTAAGCTTAGCAATATCTGCCGTGTAAGCTGCTACTGTACGACCTGTAGCTACTACTGCTGATACACCATTCAAAAGACCTGAAGGTTTAACTGCTGATCCTGCTACATCACCTAAGAATGTATCATCTGTTAATTGAGCTAGAGCTGCTACTAGATCATCACGGATCAAAGCATCTACTGAAGGGTTAGAATCTAATAGCAATTCTTCACTAATAACAGTAATGCCAGCCATTTTATGACGCTTCAATTCAATAGAACTAAATTCTTGATTAGTAGTAGGCTTCAATGCGCCCTCGCCTACCCATGCTCCAGTACCTGCTTTAGTTTGTGTAGGAATACGCACGTTAAAAGGAACATTACGCATATTTGTAGCTAGCTTATCAAAGACTGTATTAGCTCTTAATAGCTCTACAAATTCATTCTGTAGGTTCTGTGGTTGGACTAAAGGAGAATAGCCAGCAGAAGTAGTAGTAGCTACAGCTTTCATAAAGTCTAGGACTTGTTCAGGCTCATTACGTGATTTAGCAATATCTAAAGGACTTACAAATTCTCCTTTACGTGCTAATAGTTGAGAAGTCAAAAGTGATTTAGCATATTTAGCATAACCGATACCTTTATCCATGTTATCTACTACTGCTACTGCTGGTGCTTTATTTCCGTTTAAGTTATTCATGGCTTTAGTTTTAGTTACTTCTTCTACGTTATCTTCTGACTGTTCGCTATCTGCAATTAGTTTGCTAATACGTGCTACGTTCTTTTCTAGAGTGGCTACTTCCTCTTCTAATGATAAGATTACTTCTTCAGCATCACCTTCAGGAGTTGCTTCATCTTCTAGAGCTTTAGTAAGTAGGTTTTTGATCTCTAATTGTTTTGCTGCTTTAACTGCTTTAACTTTGTTTAATTGATCTTGTAAATTCATTCTTATATTTCTTTATTTTTATTATTATTTTTTATTG
>RCMY010000592.1_pt1 | contig 34842 bp, 31 predicted proteins | sample 2041341 | NCBI WGS metagenome assembly RCMY01 (sample SAMN09708234, study PRJNA481090) | Marine sediment metagenome, whole genome shotgun sequencing project. | reverse complement strand
GCGGGTGGGCCAGCACAGTTCGACTAGTTGGGCGGCGGCGATCGACGGCGGTTGCCCCCTCGTGACCAGCAAGGGAGGGCGATCCGACAGCACGATGCTGTTCCTGGCGATCGCCTCGGCCTCGAGGCGGTGTTGCTCTTCCGGGGTTCCGTCCCAGCCCGCGAGTGCGAGCCGTATCAGCGGTGGGGCTGCCAGGGAAGTCAAGACCGCCATGATGACGATGGCGCCATACGAGGCGTCGTTGAGCACGCCAAGACCGAGCCCAATCGAAGCGATGACGATTTCGAGTGCTCCGCGAGCGTTGAGAGCGGCGCCGAGTGCGAATCCTTCGCGGCGGGGGAGACCACCGGCGCGGGCGCCGATCGTCGCCCCGGCGAATTTGGTCAGACTGGCGACCACCACGATGACGACGCTCCACACAGCCACGGTCGGATCGGCAAAGACACCCAGATCGACGCGCAATCCGGCGGTGGCAAAAAAGAGCGGTGCCAGCAGGCCGTGGGCGACCGAGTCGACGAGGCGTAGCGCGCGCTCGTCTCGCCATCGGGACCGCCCGACCACGAGGCCGGCGATGAAGGCTCCCAGGACTGCCTCGACCCCCATCCATTGCGTCAACGCTCCTGCGCCGAGCACGATCACGATGACGACGAAGACCGGGGAGGTCGCCGTGGGTGAACTCGTGGCGACGGAGCGGAGAAGCCGGTCGGTGAGGTTCTGGCCAACGGTGAGTGCGAGCCCGACGAAGAGGAAGACCCCGGCGACGGTGAAGAGAAGATCTCCGGGCGCGACGCCTTCCGACTCTGCCATGCCGATGACGAGACCCAGCAGAATCCATCCCACGACGTCGTTCGCGACGGCAACCGCCAGAATCAACTGGCCGACATTGCGTCGGACGAGCCCGAGCTCGGCCAGGACTTTCGCGACAACGGGGAGCGATGAGATGCTCAACGCGACAGCGAGGAACGCCGCGAATCCGACTCTGGTCGCGTCGGGGCCGAGCAGGCTGTCGGGCGCCGTTGCCCCCGTTGCGATGCCGCCGGCGAGGGGCAGAACCAGGCTCCCGATGGTGACGTACACCACCGGCCGTCCGAGCTTTCGAATGACCTCGAGGTCCGACTCGAAGCCGGTAGAGGCGAGAAGGAGGAGCAGCCCGAACCAGGCCAGGGAGTACAACATCGCACCCTGTACCGCGTCCTCGGGGAAGAGCCACGCTGAGACGCCGGGAGCCGAGCGACCCAGAATCGATGGGCCGAGCACGACGCCGGCGAGCAGCTCGCCGATCACGCTCGGCTGACCGACCGCCGACATGAGGAGCCCCAACAGCCTGGCCAGGACGAGTAGCGCCACGAGCTGACACAGGAACACCAACACGACGTGTTCACTCGGAGCGGCGGCGGCGAGAAGCATGCAGAAAACTAGCACCGCTCGCACGCGCGATGCTGCGATTTTTTGGGCGTTCTTTGGGCGCCGTGCTGCGCTATTTGGTGATTCGTGGCTCGGAAAAGACGGCCCGAAGCCGGTCCTCGAAATGCGCAAGGGGCGGGGTCGGGAAGTTTGGATCGAACGACATCTGATCCCAATCATCGGCAAACGTGACGGCAAGGTCGAACCACGGTTCGCAGCGGTACGCCTCCCGGGCGTCGGCGTCCCAGCCGAAGTGATGGTTGTACGCCGCCCCCTGGAAGATTTGATGATGCTGAATCAGGTGGTAGAGCTCGGGCCGCACATACGGAGCGAGCACTTCGGCGGACATCGACGCGTGGTTCGCGGTCGACACGAACTTCCCGATGTCGTGACACAGTGCAACCACGACAAGTTCGTCGTCCGCTCCGTCGGATTCGGCCCGAGCTGCTGTCTGGAGCGAGTGGGTCAGCTGATCGACCGCATAGCCGTCGACGCTGTTGCGAAGCCACTCCAACATCGGAAGGATCCGGTCGGCCACCTGTCGCTGGCTGGCGAGCGTGAGCTCACGGATCTCCAGCCATTCCTCCGTCGAGCCCTTATCCATGCGCGTGAACATGGCCTGTAGTATCTCGCTTTTCGAGGTTGTCTCCAAACGCCGAATCCCGGCCGACTACGGGGCTGTCGTCGCCGGCTGGAGTCGGGGCGGTGCGGATTCGGGGAGCGGTTCCGGGCGCAGGTCGAGGCGCCGAAGGAGTTGCGCATTGGCCGCCACGATCATGGTCGAGGCGCTCATGGCGAGGGCTGCGGCCGCCGGGGGGAGGCTGAGCCCGGCAAAGGCGAAGGCGCCGGCGGCGATCGGAATGGCCACGAGATTGTAGGCGGTGGCCCACACGAGGTTTTGGATCATCTTCTTGTAGGTGGCGGTCGACAGGTCGATGACGCCGGTGACACCACGAGGGTCGCTGGAGGCGAGGACGACGCCTGCGGATTCGATGGCGACGTCGGTGCCGGCGCCGATGGCGATGCCGACATCGGCTCGGGCGAGCGCTGGAGCGTCGTTCACCCCGTCGCCGACCATGGCCACGCTCAGGCCTCGAGCCTGTAGCTCGGCGACCTTTGCGTCTTTGTCCCGGGGAAGGACTTCGGCGAACACCTCGTCGATACCCAGTTCCCGGGCGACACCGTCGGCGACTTGTTGGGCGTCGCCGGTGATCAGGATCACTTGCTTGCCCCGCTTGTGGAGGGCGTCGACAGCGATGCGAGATTCGGGTCGGATCTCGTCGGCCAGCGTGAGCGCACCGACGACAACCCCATCGCTGAGGACGAACAACACCGAGCCGCCGGTCCGGCGCCACTGCTCGATCGTGGCTGAGAGCTCGTCGGGCTCGCGGGCGTCGAAATGCTCGAGCAGCGCGGGCCCGCCGACGGCGATCTCGCTGCCGTCGACGATGCCCTGCACCCCGCGTCCGGTGAGCGCGGTCAGCTGAGACGCTGTCGGCACCTCACCGAGATCGTTGGCGGCGGTGACGATCGCCCGCCCGATGGGATGTTCGCTGTCGGCTTCGACCGCAGCTGCGTGGGCCAGGACCCGGTTGCGATCCCAGCCGTCGACGGCGGCGTGGTCGACGACGGCATGGTTGCCTTTCGTCAGCGTGCCGGTCTTGTCGAACAGCACGGCGTCGACGGTGCGCATACGTTCGAGGGCCAAGCGGTTCTTGACCAGGATCCCGGCTCGAGCGGACGTCGCGGTCGAGATCGAGATGACCAACGGGATGGCCAGACCGAGGGCGTGTGGGCACGCGATCACCAACACCGTGACGGTGCGGATGACACCCTCGGCGCCGTCACCGGCGAGCAGCCACGCGACAAAGGTGACAACGGCCGCGGTGGTAGCGAGGTAGAACAGCGCTGCGGCGGCACGATCGGCGAGCGCCTGCGTCCGGGATTGGGAGGACTGGGCGTCGGCGACCAGGCGGTGAATGCCGGCCAGGGCGGTGTCGTCCCCGACCGCGTCGATGCGGACCCGTACCGACGAGTCGGTCGACACGGTTCCGGCCACGACCCGATCGCCGGTGGTGCGGGTAGTGGGTCGGGACTCGCCCGTGATCATCGACTCGTCCAACGCGGCCCGGCCGTCGACGATCACCCCGTCGGCGGGCACGCGTCCCCCGGGGCGAACGAGCACGACGTCATCGACAGCGAGGTCGGCGATCGCCACCTCCTCGACGCTGTCGCCACGGACGCGCTCGGCGGTGTCGGGCAGAAGCTCGGCCAATGCTGCAAGGGCGCCCTGGGCTTGGCCGATGGCCTTCATCTCCTGCCAGTGGCCCAGCAGCATCACGACGATGAGCGCAGCGAGCTCCCACCAGAAGTCGAGATCGCCCCAGCCCACCGACGACGCCACCGACGAGACGTACGCGACGGTGATGGCCAGCGAGATCAGCAACATCATTCCCGGCTGCCGGGTGCGGACTTCGGCAACGCCGCCGGCCAGGAAGGGCTTACCGCCCCACAGATAGATGACCGTGCCGATGACGGGTGCGACCCACGCCGCCCAGGCGCCGTCGATGGAGAAGCCGAACCAGTCCTGAATCTGCTGAGAAAACACCAACACCGGAACGGCCAGAACCAGATTCCACCAAAACAGCTGTCGGAAGACCTCCGGATCATGACCGGCGTGTTTGTCATGGCCGCCGTGCGGGTCATGGCCACTCGGGTCAGCGTTGTGGTCGCTCGGGTCGGCGTTGTGGTCGTGCCCGTCGTCGTCGCGAGCCACGTGTTCTTGGTGTTCGTTTGGATTCATCGGTGACCTCGGTGCGCTTGAAGTGGACATCGTCGGCACGCAATCGTTCTACACCCTCCATCTGGCTGGAAGGTCAAGCTCCGTGGTTCACGATTCTCCCGGGACCACGCTGCAGACCCGCTCGCTCGTCCCCTGAAACTCGGGGATGGGCCGGGCGTCGGCCTGCTCCTGGGTATCGGCGGGGCCGTTCTCGGCGATGTCCTGAATCAACCAATCCATCTCGTCGATCTCTCGGCGCTGGGCTTCGATGATGCCGACCGCAAGGTTGCAGACGCGGACGTCCTCGATTTCGGCCCGCTCACTGGTGAGAATCGCAATGGAGTGGTGGGGAATCATCGCTCGCATCCAGGATTCGTCCTGCACGGTTTCCTGGCTTCGGACCAGCCACAGCGAACCGGCAAAGACGAGAAGCGCGGCGGCGGCAATGCCGATGTTGAGGGTGGTGTTGCGGTACATGCTCAGCATGAACCCGAGCATGATGAGGGCCATTGCGGCGCCCATGAGGAATGCCATGTAGAACCTCGTCTCGCTCCAGCGAACGTGGTCCCAGGCAAAGGTGTTGAGGTACATGAGCGCGAACATGACGGTGGTGGAGGCGGCGATCATGCCGGCGAAACGGCCGTAACTCATGTGCATGCCACGCTGCGACATCGCATCGGGCGAAGAGTCGTCCGGGTCGGATTCCCGAGACCTTTTGTGTTCGTCGACAGCGGTGAGGTGGTCCATTGGGTTCTCCAGTCGTCGTCATTGGGACCACGTGGTCCTACCCGGCACAAAGGATCTTTAAACGACAGACTGTAGGAGTTCGGCCAGCGGGGACGGCCGGTCCGGTCAGGCGAAGCTAGCTGGGCCCGACTGCGTGTCGCAGTAGTTGCGCCGCGTCGGTTATCGGCAAGTGGTGCCCGTTGGAAGGCACCTCGACCACCGAGTGGGGCCCAGCGAGGGTGCGGGCATAGTCGATATCGCCAATGGCGTCGTCGCTGCCCCACAGGAACGTGGCCCGAATGCCCGCCTCATCCAATCGACGGATCTTTGTGGCCCAGTCGTAGGTGAGCACCAGCTCGTCGAGGCTGTCGCGGTAGGCCGGCCAGGTGTGCAGCGAAGCGGTGCGGGTGATCGCCGGCGGCAGGGTTGGTTCGACGAGTGCCGCGAGCAGTCCGGCGATCGTGCGGTGGCCGCAATTGAGACGACACGCTCGGTGCGCCCACGTTTCATCGAGCAGCAAGAGCCGTGCCATTGGGTTCGATCGGGAGATGGCACGCGCGGCTGCGGTTCGGTCGGGAAATATGGGCGCGCCTGCACACACGAGCTTCTGCATGACGTCGCTGTTTCGCAGGGCCATCTCGATGGCGAGACAGGAGCCCATCGAGTGGGCGATGATCGTGAGCGTCTCGGTTTCAGGAGCAGCGACGCGTAGGCACTCGTCCAATGCTTCGATGTGGTCGTCGAGCGTGAACGAAGCCCGGTCTTCGTCGAGCGAGCCGGCAAACCCGAGCAGGTCAGGCGCAATGACCGTCGCGTCGTTTGCGAGTGTGTCGTAGGCCTGTGGCCAGTAGACATTCGAGCCGCCGAGGCCGTGCAGGAGCAGCACGGTGTGTGGGCCATGTCCGAACACGCGGGCATTGAGGTTGCCCACTCGCGTCGATGAGTGCGCCGACGGTTGCCATGCTTGCACGACCGCTGATGTCCTGTTGGCGAAGAGCCAAGCGCTTGGAACGGTGGCAGCGGCGCCGGCCAGCACGGCGCCAACCGGGATGCGCCCGATTTTCATCGTTGTTGTTCGGTCGGGGAAGTCGAGCCCGCCCGAATCGATGAGTCATATCGCTTGTGCATCGCCGAAGGCCCGGTCAGTTCTCGAAGCCCAGGCGTCGCTGCTCGGAGCGAATATAGGCGATGACTGCCTCGACGTCGTCGTCGGTGAGTCCTTCGATGGCTGGCATGTCGCCGAAGTCCCAGTGGTGTTGGGGTGCGCCGTTGGCGATCGCTGACCGGTATGAGTCGTCACCGTGATGGTTGGGTTCGTAGACGACCGACAACTGCGACGGACCTGTGTCGGTGCCGGTCAGGTCGACGCCGTGACAGGAGGCGCATTGCGCCTGATACACGGAGGCTCCGTCGCCGGACGAAGCCTGTGACGCAGGGGGCTCCGTGCTGGCGTCGCCGCCACAAGCGGCGATGGCAACCACGAGTGCGGCGACGAGTAGCAGCAGTTGAGACATGGGCCTGATCACGATGCGGCTCCTATGAGGAAGGCTGTTGTTGCGACGACCAATGCCAGGGCCACCGCTTCGGCGGTGACGACCGCTCTGAATCGCTCGGTCGTAGCCGTGTCGTCGGGGTTGGTGGTGAGTTCCGGGATGAGGACCTTGTGGTTGTAGCCGCCGGCTATCGCGGCGGCGGCGACGAAGGCGACCTTGCCCATCAGTAGGCGGCCCCATGGGGTGCTCCAGAGCTCCGAGACGCTGTCGAGCACGATGACAGCGAGAATCGTGCCGGCGAGCCCTGCGGTCACCAGCGCAACGGCGGCGACGACGGAAAATCGCACCGCGAGTTGTAGCGCGCGCATGTCAGCGCCTCGGCGATGCCGACGCCAGACAACGTGAGCCAGCATCAGGAGGCCGCCCGCCCAGATCGCCCCAGCGGCAACGTGGATCACGTTGACGATTGCGTGCACCGTCCTGCTGCCTTCGGTCACGGTGTGGCCGTCGAACAGAAAGGAAATGAGGATGACCGCCAACCCGACGAATGCGCCAAGACCGGTCTCGGCTCGCCATGCCTTGTCCTCGGGGTGGTCGGTATCGGCGATGGGTGCGTGGTCGGCCAGCATCGGGCCGGCGGAAGCGAGTCTCGTGCCCGTCGCCGCCATCTCGCGAATGGCAACGATGGGGTCCGCGGTTGCCGACGCGTCGGTCACGTGGAGTTGCACGCCCACTGCGAGTAGGACGCCGCCGAGGATTCGGAGTCCGATGGCGGCACCGAACGATGCGGTTACGACGTCGCCGACCGCCGATGGTGACCACAACGCGGACCACCGGCCTCCGGTTACCGCTACCTGGGCCACCAACTCGACGAGGGCACCGACTGAGAGCAAGATGCCCGCGCGGCGGACCCAGAACAGCACCGAGCGAACGTCGCCCTCGTGCCCTCGCATGACCATGGCAGCGAAGACGAGTCCGCCGATACCAATCGTGGCACCCGCGAGGCCGAGCAATCGCCCGACCGTGCTCACCGCGCTGGCTCCCGAGGCTTTGGCGTCCCCGGTGTCGAGAAACTCGGCAAGTGCGATGCGCTCCGTTTGGGGAGTGGCCTCGGTCGCGGCTTCGGCGGGTGGCGTCGTCGGGCTCGGCTGTGCGGCCGGAGGTGTGGTGGATTCGAGTGTCGCAGCTGCTGGTGTGCTCGTCGCTGGGCTGGGAGTCGTTGTGAGCTCGGGTTCCACGGGCAGGGCCGCGGTCACGGTGAAGCTGAAGCTGCCGTCGATCGGGTGGGCATCGGGTGCTTGCACCATCCAGCGAACCCCGATGGTCCCGCCAGCGAGTGGTTCATCAAAGTGCAACACCCAGGTGAGGTTGTCGGCCGACGACGCTGCATCGGGATTGCGTTGGACGCCCTCGGCATCGAGGATCACGAAGCCGTCGCCCGCTGGTTCGGCGTCGCCGCTGAACACCAGGGTGATCTCATCCACGGGTGAGTCGAGTTCCGCTTTGTCGGCAGGCGTGGATGATTCAAAGCCGGTGTGGGCCGATGCGATTCCGGTGCCGGCGAGTGAGGCGGCAACAACTATCGCCAATGCACCGGCGACCCTCGGGAGAAGCAGTGCGCGACGGCGTTTCGGAGGACGAGTGGTCTCAGACATGAGGCAGCACTCTACGACATGTTGTAGTAACTGGGTGATCGCCCGCGGTCTAGGTGTGGCAAACATGGTCATAGAGCGCATAGAGATGATGCATCTGCAAGGACGCCCCACCGGCGAGCGCGATGGCTGCGATCAGGGTGAACCCTGCGGCTGCTCCGACGATCGCGGCTTCGGGACGTTCTCCGATCAGGGCCTGCACGCGAGCTGGAACGGTACCGCCGCCGAATGAGGGGAGCGGAGTGCGGAATGCGGTGGTGTGCAGCGCGGCGCGTGCGATCGCAGTTGCCACGATCGACCGATCGCCGCTCATCGCCGAGACGGCTTCTTCGTCAGCGCAGCGCTCCGTGGCGTGTCGGAGCTGTGACAGGAGTGGTTTGAGTGGGGGCAGGATCGCTTGGGCGACCGCGCCCGCGAGTAGGTAGCGGTGGTGGTGCTGGCTGAGGTGTGCCCTTTCGTGCGCGAACACGACTTGACGTTCGCGCGGGTCGAGTGCCGCGAGTAGTCCGGTGGACACAACGACACATCCCTCGCCGCGAGGTACGGCATAGGCGAGCGGCTCAGGGGTATCCACGATGTTGATGCGCTGATCCGGAGCGTCAGCCAGCGCGGCCCGGTTGAGCCGTATGACGGCGCGAGTGCGGGTTGCCATGGACACCAATGCCAGCAGCGAGATGATTCCCGCAACCGTTCCGACGCGGTGGTGACCTGGAATTGCCTGGCACCAATTGAGCAAAGCCGTGGTTCGGGCCGGTCCCGCCAGAAAGCCCGCGGCGGTTGCTGAGGCGATGACAAAGGTCGTGGTCGCTGCCAGCACTGCGGCGGTGGTGAGAAGGCAAACCGTGAAACGGGGTGTCAGCGGGGTCCGAAAGAGCCCGAGGACCACTGCGGCAACGACGACGAGAACGCCTGGTGAGACCCCGACGATGCTCACGACTCGTCGGCGCCAAGGATGCGACGTAGGGCCGAGACGTCGTCGGCATCGAGTGATTCGACGAACGAGCTCAGGACAGCGGTGGAGTCCTGCGCGTTGTCGAGAGTGGAGAGCATCTGGTCGGCCCTATGGGTTGCTTCCGGCTCGGCAGCTCTGTAGGCAAACGCGCGGCCGACTCTTTCGCGGGTGAGGAGATGCTTCTTCCACAGTCGCGCCAGGACGGTCATTACTGTTGTGTACGCGAGCTCTGGCGCCACCGCCTGATGGACCTCGGACGGTGTGGCGCACTCGCTGGTCGCCCACAGGTACGTCATGACCTGCTCCTCCAACTCACCGATGCCTCGACGCTCAGCCACGTCACTCCCACTGTTGCTCATCTGTTTTGGTCATCCGGGCGGCTGGACCGACGCCAGCGAATCAAGCGGTAGGTGGCCCGTCGACACGAGTGTAGGCATATCGATGTCTGCGCCGAGGGTGCCATCGAGTCCGTCGGCGGCTGTAGGCTCCCAACCATGCCCGCACGTAGGCCTCGACGTTCTGCCCGGCGCTTCGGCGCTTCGGTCCTTGTCACCATGGCGCTCGTCGCGGGCGGATGTGGCGACTCGACCGACTCGGGCCAGACCTCCGCAGCCTCGGAGGTGCAATCGGATCAGGGAGTCGCACGCACCGCTGACGGTGGACAGATCGAGTGGGCGTCACTCGAGGGGACCGACACGGTGCTCTGGTTCTGGGCGCCCTGGTGATCGACCTGCATCGCGGAAGCCCCTGCGGTCGCAGAGGTACACAAGCTTTATGGTGACTCGGTCAATTTCGTCGGCGTCGCCGGCCGGGACGAGCTCGGCCCGATCAACGAGTTCATCGATGCCCTTGGGGTCGACGCGTTTCCCCACGCAGTCGATGACGACGGCTCTATCTGGGTTGGGTACGGCGTCAACACGCAACCGGCTTTTGCCTTCCTGAACGACGACGGGACATTCGAGACGCACATCGGCCCGCTCGGTGTCGAAGGGCTGAGCTCCCGGCTCGACGCGCTACAGGCGGCCTGAGCGCAGGTACCGATACTGCCATCGACAACGCGATGTTGCGTTTGGCGACAATCCGCTCGCCGGTGATGCAGTCGCCGACCGCGGGGTTCAGCGTGTCGGTCACAGTCTTGGCGACTACTTCAGGATGACTCCGCTTCGGCGCTGTTCCTGAGCGTCACATCCTGTGTTGTCGACGCCACGGCTATTCCGCCGTCTTCGAGTCGGCCAAGGATGCGTCGTGTCAGTTCGTCCTTGACCTGGCGAGCAGCCCGGACGGGCACCACGAAGCGTGCCGAAAGCTCGAGATAGTTGTCCGTCGCCCGCACGAACACTCGCGGCTCGATCTCGGTCCGGGCGAGCGGATACCGCCGGATCATGGCGGCGATCGAGGCCGCTGCTGATTCGGACGCGGAGATCCGCACCGCTTCATCGGCCATGATCTGCTCTGCTGCGTGCCAGTCGTCCCGATACGCAATCGGGATCATGATCTCTTCCCAGATGAACTCGAACGACGCGCTGTAGTTGTACACGGGTTCGTCGAAGGTGGCCTTGTTCGAGATGGCGACGATCCGTCCGGTGTATTGCCGACCGCGGACCCACGTTTGGTCGCCTTGGTCGGTTCCGATTTCCATCACCTTCGTGCGGAGTGGCGTGATGTCGATCACGTCACCTCGCACGCCGCCGACCTGCACACGATCACCGACCCGGTAGATCGTGCCGGACATGATGTTGAACCAGCCGGCCAGCGCTCCGATGACTTCCTGCATGGCGAAGGCGAGTCCAGCGGTCGTCAATCCGAGGACCAAACCCAATTGGCCGGCGAACGGGCGCCACAAGATTCCAAGGCCGATGATGGTGACCGCCGCGACGACATAGTGCACGATCTTGCGCGTGTAGTACTTCCGGTACCGATCGTCGACGCCGTGCGAGGCCAGCCTCCCAAGGAGCATCGCCAGCACCACTGCGACCAACGCCATGAAGGCCGTCGTCATCAGCTTCCCGCCGGCAGATTCGTTGTCCACGACGAGATCCCACAACGAACTCACGTTTTCACCCATCCGACACGGTCATCCGAATTCCCTCCGATCATCTCGGCTGCGGCTGGCGACCGGCAGGGCCAAACGTCACAGGACTCGCGCGCTGGCGCAGACTCGAGATCGAGGTCAACCCGCCGGGCGCGGCCGCACGCGCCGAAGAGTCAGGGCTCGAGGATCGATCCGTTGAGCTCGACCACGACGTCGTCACGCATGCAGACCCCAATTGTGTGGTCGTCGTCCCAGGAAACCTGGAAGCCGAACTCGATCGTGGGTACACCCTCGAGGTCGATGACGGCGATGAAGGACGGATTCGGCACGTCGTCGACGAAAATCTCGCCGACGAGAAGACCGGCGTCGGCTGCATGTTCGACAAGTGCGGCGTTGATCGACGGTCGCCATAGGTCTACGCATCCCACGATGGTGCCCGCCAGTGCGAGAGCCCCCGGATCCGGTCGGTTGCGCTTTCCCATGATCGAGAGGGGAACAGCGGTGGCATCGTCGAGGGCGATGCGCCCCCGCCAGGCCCCGCGTGAACGCACAAGGGTGCCGAGCTCCGGGTGCTGGAGCGGGCGCGATCCTCGAAACATGCTTCCCAATCGGACGATCGGCGATCGAGGTGAGATGTCCCCGTCGGCTTCGTCCGATGAGCGCGGGGAGACCCGGCGACATCCCACGTTCCTCGTTGGGTCGAGCAGATGTGCGTCCGTTTCCGGGGACAACCCGGGACTTCAGGGTTATTGTGCCCGGATGGGACCTTCGCGGCTACGACAACGAGGCTCCGTTGTGGTGTTCTCGGTGTGTCTCGTCGTCGTCGCCGGAGCCTGCGGCGGTGCTGACGAGAACGCTCCGGCGGATGAGCTCGGGTCGGACGCACCGTCGGGCGACCAGGCTCCGACTGCAGAAGGAGTGCCGGCGTTCAGCGGAACGTGGACGATCATCGCGTACCTCACCGCCGGAGGGTTCAGCAGTGGCGCTGTTGATCCCTCGGCAACGTTCGAGCTGGTCGATGACCGGATTGTCGGTACGACAGGTTGTCGGCGTTTCGAATTTCCGGTCGAGCGATCGGGTGAGTACGCCGAGGCCGGAGCGATAGGACGCAACCTACGGGGACAGGCGATCAGCGTGTCGGTCTCCGAGATCGACGGGGAGACCGCGTCGTGTGACGAAGCCGTCGCTGAGCAGGACACCGAGCTCCCGCTTGCGTTCGCGCGAGCTCGGCGCTGGGCGATCGATGGGGACACGTTCTTTCTGCTCGGAGACGACCACAACGAGATCGTCGCCCAGCGGTCGTCCTGAACACCCTTCGCCGATCAGCTCTTGCGGTGTGCTTCCTACAGGTCGCGTGCCCAGTATCGTGCCGGCTCGATGGCGTCTGCTTCGATCAGCTCGTTCTTGATCGTGTCGTAGTCGTAGCAATTCAGTTCGTACTGGTTTCCCCAGGGATCGACGAGATCGAACGCCCAGCACAGGTCGAAGTCGACGACATCGTTCGGGACCAGCGCCTCGCCCCGTGGACTCTGGATTTCGTTGGGGAGCGAGCGGGTGAACGAGCTGAAGGCATCGGCAGCGACGCTGAAGGCGACACCGGTCTGTTGCGGAATCATGGGATGCCCGTCGCCGGCCTCGAAGAGTGCGAGCATCGTCTTGCCACCGTCGGCGGATATCTGCAGCGGCCCACCCTGCACCTCGGAACTCCAGAAGTCGAAGCGTTCCACCGGTTCAAATCCGAGGTACGTCTTGTACCAGCGGGCGGCTGCGGCCCGGTCGGGCACCCGAATGTGCACGTGGTCGAGGCTGCCCATACGAAATCGTTCGTTGCTCATGGCTGCACGCTAGGACAGGCGCGCTGTCCGTTCGGTCCAGCCTTGACACCGGCCCCCACCGTCGTTACTTTACCAATCAGTTAATTAACGAGTCTCGAAACTTCGGAAGGTGGTATCGGCGATGACCTCGATGACCTCGATGACCTCCATGACCTCGACGACAGCAAGCGCAGTGCTCGACGACGATCGACTCGATGAGACGTTCGCGGCACTTGCCAACGCCACGCGTCGAGCCATTCTTGCCCGCCTGGCAGAGGGCGAGGCGACCGTGAATGACCTCGCCGAGCCATTCCACTTGACGCTTCCGGCGATCTCTCGCCACATCAAGGTGTTGGAGCATGCCGGACTGGTCACCCGGGGACGGCGGGCACAGTTCCGGCCGTGCACCATCGCCGCTGCTCCACTCGCCGAGGTCGCCGGCTGGGTCGCACAATACCGACACATCTGGGACGACCGATTCGACCGTATGGACGACTACGTCCAGGCCATAAAGAACCCGTCCATAACGAATCCGGCCATACAGAACACGCAAGGCAAGCAACCACAAGACAACAAAGAGGAACAGTCATGACTGCTACCAAGGACGTCCAGATCGAGCGAACCTTCGAGGCGCCAATCGACCTCATCTGGTCGATGTGGACCGAGGCCGAGCACTACGCCAACTGGTACGGCCCCATGGGCGCGAAGATCCCGAAGGCCGAGATGGATGTGCGGGTCGGCGGCCGTCGCCATATCGGCATGGAAATGGAAACGCCCAACGGGCAGATGCAAATGTTCTTCGTCGGCGAATATCTCGAGATCGACCCGAAAACGCGCCTGGTGTACACCGAACGCATGGCCGACGCCGAGGGCAATCCGATGACGGCCGAACAGATGGGCATGCCGGCCGGCGCGCCGATGGAGACATCGATCGTCGTCGTGCTCGAGGACCTCGGCGGGCAAACCAAGATGGTCATGACGCACATCGGCGTGCCCGCCGATTCGCCCGGTGGTCAGGGGTGGACGATGGCCATCGACAAGTTGGAAGCGCGGGTCGCCGAACTCGCAGGCTGATGCAGGCGTTCACCGTTTGACCATGACCCACAAGCGGTCACTCGATAAGGTGCACCCGTGACGCTCACGCTGCTTCCAGCCGTCGACGTGGCCGACGGTCGGGCCGTTCGACTGGCCCGGGGTGAGGTTGGCAGCGAGACCGTCCACGGTGATCCGCTCGACGCCGCGCTTGCGTGGCAAGCCGAGGGCGCCGAATGGGTCCACCTCGTCGACCTCGATGCGGCGTTCGGCCGCGGCTCCAACGCTGCGCTGCTGGCGGCGGTGGTCCAAAGGTTGGACGTCGACGTGCAGCTTTCGGGCGGCATCTGCGACGACGCCTCGTTGGCGAAGGCGCTCTCGACGGGCTGCGCGCGCATCAACCTCAGCACGGCTGCGTTGGACGATCCGGCATGGTGTGCTCGAGTGTTCGCCGCGTATGGCGAGCGAATTTCGGTGAGTTTGGACGTGCGGGTGGTCGAGCAATCGGACGGCCCGTCGCAGCATCGTTTGGCCGCTCGCGGCGGGTCGGCTGACAGCGGGGATCTGTGGGCGACTCTGCGCGTGCTGGAAGAGCACGGCTGTGCTCGCTACGTCGTCACCGACGTGGGAACGGACGGCATGCTGAGCGGTCCCAACGTCGAGCTCTATCAGGCGGTCGCCGCGGCCACGGTGGCCCCGGTGATCGCCTCCGGCGGAATCTCGGCGATTGCCGACCTGGTCGCCCTGGCCGAGGTTGCCGCGGCAGGCGCCAACATCGAGGGGGTCGTCGTGGGCAAGGCGCTCTACGCCGGCAGGTTCACCCTGCCCGACGCGCTCGAGGCCGTGCAGCGGGTGGAGCATGTCGAACACCGCACCATGAGAAATCAGACCTGGGGAATGTGGGGGCGATGAGCACAGTGCAGGGGGAGAGATCCGACGCGACCACAGGATCGCTTGGCACCTTCGGCGGAGTCTTTACGCCGAGCGTGCTCACCATTTTGGGCTTGGTGCTGTTCCTTCGCGTCGGGTTCGTCGTCGGGTCGGTCGGGCTGGTCCGAGCACTTCTGATCCTCGCCCTGGCAACGTCGGTGTCGGTCCTCACCAGCATCTCGTTGTCGGTAGTGGCCACCAACATGAAGGTTCGTGGGGGAGGGGAGTACTTCCTCATTTCGCGGACGCTCGGCATCGAATTCGGTGGCGCCGTGGGCGTGGTGCTGTATCTCGCGATCTCGGTGTCGATTGCGTTCTACGCCATTGGCTTCGCCGAGGCGGTAACCGCAGCGATGGACGTCGACAGCGGGGTGTGGATCCGAGTCGTGGCCGCCGTCGTGGTCCTGGTCCTCACCGCAATCGGGATCGTGGGCGCCGACCTTGCCACTCGGCTCCAGTACGTCGTCATGGTGCTGCTCGTTCTGGCGCTCGGATCGTTCTTTGTGGGCGCGATCGGCACCTTCGACGCAGGAGTCCTCGGCGAGAACGTCGGCCGACCCGAGTCCGACGTCGGATTCTGGGAAGCGTTCGCCATCTTCTTCCCCGCCGTAACCGGCTTCAGCCAAGGCGTGGCGATGTCGGGCGACCTCCGCAACCCGAGCAAGTCGATCACCCGAGGCACGTTCGCCGCGGTCGGCCTGTCGACCGTGATCTATGTGGCGGTCATGGTGCTCCTTGCCGGCGGTGCCCCGGCTGCGGTGCTGGCGGGGGAGACCGCCACGGTCATCGGTGATGTCTCCGCGCTGGGGTGGACGATGCTTGTCGGGGTCCTGGCTGCGACGCTGTCATCGGCATTGGCGTCGACGCTCGGCGGACCCCGGGTCCTTCAACGGCTGGGCGAGGATCGGGTGTTGCCGCGGCTCGAGTTCTTTGCCGTGGGCGCAGGTCCGTCCCGCAACCCCCGCCGAGCGATTGCGCTGTCCACGGTCATCGCCCTGGGAACCGTGGCGGCCGGTGACATCAACACCGTTGCGCCGGTGATCTCGATGTTCTTCCTGGCGAGCTACGGCATCATCAACTACGCCACCTACTACGAGATCCGCGCCGGAAGTACGTCGTTTCGGCCGCGCTTTCGGTGGTACAGCCACCGCGCCAGTCTGGCGGGCACCATCGCTTGTGTCGGCGCCATCGTCGCCATCAACCCACTCGCCGGCTCGTTGGCTGCGCTCGTGTTCGTGCTGCTCTACAACTATCTGCGGCGAAGGGAAGTGCCCGACCGGTGGACCGACAGTTCGGGCTCGCATCACTACACCCGGGCCCGCGAGCACCTCCACGCGCTCGCCGCCGAGCCCTCGAGCGATCGCGACTGGCGGCCGTGCATGTTGGCCTTCGTGCCGCGAGATCCAACGACCCGCTCTCGGATGGTCACAACGGCGTCGTGGCTCGAGGGTGGCTCGGGCTTCACCACGGCAGTTCGAATTCTGGAGGGTTCCGGTCCGCTGTTGCGCCGCCAGGCCGATGAGATCGGGAACCATCTGGAGGACGAGATGAGTCAGTTGGTCCCCCCGGTGTACGCCCGCGTCGTGCTCGTCCGATCTGCCGACACCGGTGTGCAGGCACTGGTGCAGTCGCACGGCCTCGGCACGATACGGCCGAATCTGGCGCTGTTCGGCATGGCCGACCTGCGGGGGAGCGACGAGGACCGTCGCGCCTACGGCGAGATGCTCCAGAGCTGCATTCGGTTCGGAGCCAACGTTGCTGTGCTCAACGTTCGAGACGATGCCTGGGCCCGGTTCGAGGCGACCCCGCCGGCCGACCGCTCGATCGCGCTGTGGTGGTCCGACGACAAGGCCGGTCAGCTCATCACGCTGTTGGGGTGGCTGAGCCAACGACACGCCGACTGGGAACGAGCCTCGATCACCGTGTACGTGCCGAGCGCTGAGGACGAGTCGGCGGGCGAGGCCGAGCGCGTCGAGCAAATCCTCGACGATGCCCGAATCACGGCTGGTGTCGTGGAAGTCGACCGCACCCAGGCACAGCTGCTCGATGCGCTCGGCAGCGCGACGCTCGCACTCGCCCCGCTGCGGGTCCGACGAGGGACCGCGACCGGGCCGTTCGGTACGTCTTTGGGCATGCTCGTCGAAAGCCTTCCGCTGGCTGTGATGGTCCTGGCGACCGAGATGGTCGAGCTGGACGCCGAACCCGACGAGGGCGAGTTGGCCGAGTTCGCCAAGGTTTCCGATCAGGCGAAGACGGCGCGCAAGTGGGTTGCCGACCTGGACGCCGAAGCCGCCAAGTTGTTGGTGGACGCCGAGGCGTTGCGCATCAAGTTGGACGCGCTGGATGACGCCGATACCGAAGCCCGGGATTCGCTCGAGCAGGCGGTCGAGGCGGCGACGAGCCAGGCCGCGAAGGCGTACCGCAAATACGTCGACGCCCGCGCCCGAAGCGCAAAGCTCGAGGACCGAGTTGCAGAGCTCGACCCAACTCGCTTCGGCGCCATCGTCGACCCCGAGATCTGGCGAGGCTCGACCGCTCGTCGGGAGTAGATCGCACAGTGAGAGAGCTGTCGGGACGGCGATTCGGCCGCCCACCGCCGGCTCTACCTTGGCGAGTTGAGGGTGTCGAGACGCAGCAGGTCGGCGTCGGTGCCCACGGCGATGATCACGTGTTCGGCTTCGATCCTGGTGCTCCCCTTCGGGTTCGTGACGAAGACCCCTCCGGGGGTTCGTAGCGCGAGGACGAGTGCGCCGCTCTGCTCGAGAAGGTCGACGGCCCGAAGCGTTTTGCCGTCCAGGTGCGAGCCGGCCACGACCCTGAACTCCTGCATCCGGAACTCGAGCGATCGTTCGTGCATGACGACATCGATGAACTCGGCGACGTTGGGCTGCGCGATGAACGCGGCCATGCGAGCAGCGCCGAGTTCCTGCGGGTTGACGACTCGGTCGGCTCCGGCCTGCGTGAGCTTGGCGATGCTGTCCTCTTGGCGAACGCGGGCGACGATGAAGAGCTCCGGATTGATCGCTCGGCCCGAGAGGGTCACGAACAGGTTGTCCGCATCGCCTTCGAGCGCCGCAATCAGCGATTTTGCCTGCTCGATTCCCGCCTGCATCAGCGTGCTGTTGAGCGTGGCGTCGCCGATGACGACCGGATACGGCACGCTCTTGACCCGTTCCGCGTCGGAATCGACGACCACCAATTGATGACCGGCTTCATGGAGGTCGTGAGCGATTGCTCGACCGACACGTCCCCATCCACACACCACGGTGTGGTTCGTCACCGCGTTGAGTTCTCGATCCATGCGTCGCCTCCCGACAAATTGGCGGAGTTCGCCCTCGATCACGGTTTGCACCGCGAGCGTAAAGGTGTACAGCACCGTCGAGACGCCGACGACGATGAGCACCATGGTGAATATCTTCTCGCCGTTTCCGAACGGTTTGAGCTCGCGGAAGCCAACGGTGGTGACCGTGGTGACCGTTTGGTAGGCGGCGTCGAGCAACGAGAGTCCGAAGGCCCAATACCCGAGCGTTCCGGCGATGAAGACAATGGCAACGGTCGCAAGCGCGAGTCGTAGTCGTCCGATCGTCGTGCGCATGCGCAGACGGTACAACAGTCGTTGCCGAGAACTCGGGTTTGATCACCGAGGATCGAACGATCGGACGTCACCCTCACTCCGAATGGCGGCGGCCTGTGGGATAGTGGATTCTGGTCTGGCTTCGAGCCAACCGGGGAAAGGCCCACATGGCCGGTAAAGACAAAGGTGGGCGGAGCGCAAAGACTCCCGCTTCCAAGACCGCCAAAGAGAAGAAGCAGGACAAGAAGGACAAGAAGGCCGGAAAGGGCGGCATCTCGCTCTAGCAGCCCCTGCTCGGTCGTTCCACAGTGACGCTCCGGCGGTGGCGGGCCCACTGAGCGAATGTCGCTCAATATCGCTGGTGCGCGGCCGAGACTGAGGGTATGTCTGCCGCGCTCGCACCCGGGTCGGAGCCTCACGCCGAGGGGCTCCGAACAAGCGTTGACGAGCAGATTCTGCCGTTTTTTGTGGCGAGCAGTCATGTTGCCCCGATCGGCAACGTGGTCGCCGGACTCGTGGCGTTGTCGCTGTTGTGGAATCACGTCCGTCATCCGCAGCTCTGGGGATGGTTCGGCATCGTCGTCGTTCTGGCGACGCTGCAGGCCATCGCAGCCCTGGACCCGCGCGCGGCGATTGCCAAACTCGAGGCACCTGGTTCGTGGCTCGACACCAGCGTTCTGGCTGGGATCGTCTGGGGCGTGCTCCCGTGGCTGGAGATCGCCACCTTTGGCGACGACGAGGTGTACCGCTGGATCTGTTTCGGCCTCGCCTTTGCCATCGGGGCGGGGGCCATGGGCGGGCTGTCGGTCCTCATGGGGATCGCGTTGCGGGTGCAGGTGCCGCTCTACGGGCTGCTCGCCGCCGCATTTCTCGTCGCGGGCCAACCGGAGGTCGCGGCGGGCATCGTCGTGTACTTGGCACTGATGGCGACCGACCTGCGCGGCACAAGCCGCAATCTGCGGCGCCTCATCGCCGTACGGGTCGAAGCCGCCGACATGGCCGCCTTTGCCCACACCGAGGCACGCCATGACCCGTTGACCGGATTGTTGAACAGGGCCGGCGCCTTCGAGCGCATCGAACGTCATCGGGATGGGCCACCGTTCGTGCTGATGTTCGTCGACCTCGATCATTTCAAAGAGGTCAACGATCGTCTCGGACATGGCGCCGGGGATCAGGTGTTGGTCGAGACCGCTCGTCGCATCGAGGGAGCGATGCGGCCAGAGGACGTGGTGGCGCGCCTGGGTGGCGACGAGTTCCTCGTCGTCCTCGAGCGTGGTGATGTTGATCTCGATGTGGTCAGTCGGCGGGTCTTGGCCGAGGTCGAGCGCCCGATTCGCCTGGGAACGGACGAAGCCGCGATATCGGCCTCGATTGGCCTGACCATCGTGGACGACTCGGAGTGGACGACTTCGATGCTCCTCCGGCAGGCGGATCATGCGCTCTATGAGGCGAAACGCACGGGTCGTCAACGCATCGTGTGGTTCGATGATCGACTCGCCGGCGAGTTGGAGGAGCGCAGAAGTCTGGAGAACGAACTCCGGCAGGCGATCCGGAACGGTGCGATCGAGGCCGTTGGCCAGCCGGTCGCCGACATGGCGACCGGTGCCATTTCGTGGGTGGAGATCACGCCCCGCTGGCAGCTCCCGGCGGGCAACGAGGTGCCGGCGGCTCTCTTCTTGCCCCTCGCCGAGGAGATCGGGCTCATCGACGCTCTGACGCGATCGATGCTCGACAGTGCGGCGCAGGCCCGGGTGCGGTGGCGAGGCCATCCGGCCTTGGGATCCGCCTCGGTTACGGTGCGGGTCGTGGCCAGCCACCTCATGCGCGGCGGGTTGGTCGACGACGTCGGCGCCATCTTCGTCGGCCACGGCCTCGGCCCGGGCGAACTGCAGCTGATGCTGACCGAAACGGCCGAGATCCGAGATCCGCTCTTCGCGGCGTCGGCAATCAACTCGATGCGGGCGATGGGCGTCGGGATCGTGCTCGGCGAGTTCGGCAGTGGAAAGTCCACCCTTCGAGATCTTCTCCAGCTGCCGATCGACGTCGTGTCGATCCACGCCCGTCTCGTGCAGGAGGCCCCGAAGGACGAGCGGCTGCAGAAACTGATCGCCGGCCTGGACCACGTCGCACGCAGTCTCGGTCTGAGCGTGGAAGCCGACGGCGTCGACACACTCGAGCAGCTCGAGCTGGTCCGCCGAATTGGCCTTCCGTATGCGCAAGGCGACGCTCTGTCGCCGCCGAGGACGCTGACCGATCTCGAGGCGATGCAGACCACCCTGGTGGGCCCCTGGTTGTCGCCGTCCAAAGGGTGACTTTTGGCCCTGGGATGGTCGCGACGCTCGTCTCATTCTGAAACCATGAACGCCCACGCGGAAGCTCTGGATTGTCGTGCCGTGGGTCTGTCTTGGTGCCACCAGCACATGGCCTGGAGTCTTCGCAAAGAAGGCGGACGGAAACGGACGCAGCTCTGAGCGAATCGACCCCGGCGTGGCATGGGCTGTCCATCGAGAGCGTCCTTGAAGAGCTCGGAACCGACCGCACTTCGGGACTGACCGATGGGGAAGCAGCGGGTCGGTTGGCGCGGTTGGGCGCCAATGAATTGGCGCCGTCGAGCGGGCCGAGCTCGCTCGAGTTGCTGATCGGGCAGTTCAACAACGTGCTCGTCTGGGTTCTGCTCGTCGCCGCGTTCATCAGTGGCGCATTGCTGCAGGAGTGGATCGACACGGTCGTCATCCTGGCGATCGTCATACTCAACGCCGTTTTGGGCTTCACCCAGGAAAGTCGAGCCGAGCGGGCGCTGGTCGAGCTTGCCGCAATGGCCTCGCCTTCGGCTCGCGTTGTGCGTTCGGGCCGCGAGCGGAGCGTGCCGGTGACGTCGGTCGTCGCCGGTGACCTGGTGCAGGTCGAAGCCGGCGACTGGGTACCCGCCGACGCTCGACTACTCGAGGCCGTCCACCTCCAGACCGATGAAGCGTCGCTCACGGGTGAATCGTTGCCGGTGACAAAGCACAATCGACCATTGGCGCCGGATTTGGCCACGTCCGACCGCCGCAACATGCTGTTCGGCGGAACGATCGTCGCCGCCGGCCGGGGAACGGCGGTTGTCACCGATACGGGCTCGGGCACCGTGTTCGGCCAAGTGGCGAAGCTGCTCGACGTCTCGGAACCGGCGACGCCTCTCGAGGTCGAACTGGATCGGGTCGGCAAGACGATCGGCATCGCCGCCTTGGTGATCGCCGTCGTGATCTTCGGGTTGGGCGTGCTTCGCCAGATTCCAGCGGAGACGATGTTCTTGATAGCGGTGGCATTGGCGGTGGCCGCCATTCCCGAAGGGCTTTCCGCAGTCGTGACGGTGACGCTGTCGCGCGGGGTGTCGGCGATGGCCCGGCAGAACGCCATCGTGCGCCGGCTGCCTGCAGTCGAGGCATTGGGGGCCACGACGGTGATCTGCACCGACAAGACCGGGACGCTCACGCAGAACAAGATGCATGTACAAGAACTCGAGTTCGCCGGCGTGCGAACCCAGGGCGGCGATGTCCGTGTGGAAGGAACCGCTGATGGTCGGGCGTTGCGGTACGCCCAAATCGTGTCGTTGTGCAGCGACGCTCGGGTGGTCGGGGGCGTTGGCGCCGGAGCGTTCGAGGGGGACCCGACCGAGGTCGCGTTGCTGGCGTCGGTCGACCCCGTGATCGTCTCGGTCGAGGACCTTCGGGCGGAGCATCCCCGGCTGGACGAGGCGGCGTTCGATGCGACTCGCAAACGTATGTCGACCCTGCATCGAGCACAGGACCAGGGGTTCGTCGTCTTCGCCAAGGGGGCGCCAGAGGTCATCATCCAACGTTGTTCGCACTTTGAGGACCTGTCGGCGGCGGTACCACTCGGCGTCGATCGTCGGAATGCAGCGATCTCAGCTGCGGATCGAATGGCGATGGAGGGTTTGCGCACCCTCGCCGTCGCGTACCGCTTTGTCGACGCTGCCCCCGCGCAGCTGGCCGACGCAGAACAGGATCTCACGCTGGTGGCGGTCGTCGGCATGAGCGATCAGGTCCGTCCCGAGGCGGCCGACGCCGTCGCGCTGGCGCATCGGGCGGGCATACGCATCGTGATGGTGACCGGCGACCATGAAGTCACCGCGGCCGCGATCGCCAAGAAGTTGGGCATTGCCCAAGTCGCCTCGGAGGTCCTTGGAGGAACCGAACTTCGGACGCTCGATCATGACGCGCTCGCCCGCCACATCGATCGATACAGCGTCTTCGCCCGCGTCGAGCCGGCCGACAAGGTCGCCATCGTGAAGGCGTGGCAGCAGAGTGGGGCAATCGTGGCGATGACGGGCGACGGCGTGAACGATGCCCCCGCCCTCCGATCCGCCGACGTGGGTATCGCGATGGGTAGCGGCACGGCGGTGGCGCGTGAGTCGTCGGCGATGGTCCTGGCCGACGACAACTTCTCGACGATCGTCAACGCGGTCGCCCACGGTCGTGCGATCTTCGCCAACCTGCAGAAAGTGGTGTATTTCTTGCTCGCGTCGAACTCTGCCGAGGTTCTCGTCATGCTGCTCGGCTTCTTGGCGTTCGGCTCTCTGGGCGAGCCGTTGCTGGCGACACAACTCCTCTGGATCAACCTGGTCACCGACGGCCTGCCGGCCCTCGCCCTCGGGGTTGATCCGCCAGCACCGGGCTTGATGGACCGAGCCCCGGAGCGCGACCACCGGTTCCTCGGTCGCAACCGCCAGAAACGACTGCTGTGGCAGGGAGCCGTGCTCGCTGCGGCGGCGTTGTGCACGTTTGCCTACGGCTACTGGATGCGAGATCTGGCGTTCGAAGAGGCACGCACGTTGCTGTTCACCGCGTTGGTGTCGGTTCAGCTGCTGCACACGTACAACGTGCGGGCCGAGGGCACGACGCTACGTCGGAAGGGTGCCAGGACGAATTGGCTATTGTCCACGGCCATCGGGGCCTCGCTGCTGCTGCAGGTAACCATCGTCTATACCGCAGCCGGCCAACGGCTTTTCGACACGACGTCGATCGATCCCGTCGACTGGCTTGCCATTGCCGGTTTCGCCCTGCTGGGGTTCGTCGCCATTCGAGTGACGACCGGACGCGAGTTGCGTTGATCGACCCCGGATCGGCTATTCGGTGGCGATGGCGTCGAGCACGGCCAGTTTGGCCGCCTTGGATGCCGGCCGAATCGAAGCGACCACCCCCGAGAGACAGGCGACGATTGCGACGACAACCATCGTCGTCGGGTCGATGACGAGTTCGGTGATTCCCTCGTCGCTCAGCGCTTCGACCAGTGACCAGCCGAAGAACGCCCCGAGGATGAGCCCGAGCGCCGTGCCGAGAAGAGCGATGAGAAACGACTCCCATCGGACGGTCGCCCGCAGCTGTGAGCGCGTCATTCCCAGCGCCCGCAGCAGGCCGATCTCGCGCGTGCGCTCGACGATCGACAGAGCGAGCGTGTTCGCGATGCCGATCAAGGCGATGACGATGGCCAAGCCGAGGAGGGCGTACACGAGTGTCAGCATCTGATCGATCTGATCCCTGAATCCCGCCTTCACTTCCTCGAGATTCTGTACGTCGGCATTTGGGTACGGAGCCGACGTGCGCTCGACCGCACGTCGAAACTCGTCGGAGGAGAAGGAGTCGTTCCGTAGGAGGTAGATCGCGAAGTCGAACACGTCGGCCACATTTGCCTCGAGGGCGACGTTCGAGATGAACATGTCGCCAACCAGTCGGTCCTCGGCGTAAAGCATGTCGACGGTGAACGTCTGCGTGCCGGTCTCGACGAAATGTACGTCGACCTCCGAGCCGATGGTCCAGCCCCGGCGTTGGGCTTCGGTGTCGAGGACCGCAATGCTCGTCGCTCCGAGATCGGCCGGGCTGCCACGCTGGATGTCGACGTCGATGAGGCTCGTCATGTTGGTGGTGTCGAATGCCAATAGCTCTTCGGCATCGCCGTCGACCTCGGTAAGCACCATGCGAACACCCGATGCGACCGCAACCTCATCGAGGGCCGCGATCTCGGTTGCGAGTGCGGGGCTCAGGCCGCCGAACCCTTGGCTGCCGGAGTCGATGACCAAGTCGCCCACCACAGTTTGGTCGATGATCTTGTCGACCGAGCGGGACGTGGATGATGCGAAGATCGAGATGGCGCTGACCAATCCGACGCCGATCATTAAAGCAGCGGCGGTTGTCGCCGTTCGTTTGGGGTTGCGCATGCTGTTGTCCTGGGCGAGCTCGCCCGGCAGTCCCCGGAGCCTGGCCAACGGTGCGCCGACAACCCGGACGAATGGCGACGCCACGACCGGGCCAAGCGCCGCGACGCCGACGAACACAGCGGCGGCGCCGAGTCCGACAGTGGCGAGGCGTTGGCTCGGACTGCCGAAGAGCCCCCAGAAGAGCACCGAGACCCCACCGGCCAGTGTGAGGACGCCGAACAACAGGCGCTTGGCCCCGGCACCCATGTCATCGATGCTGGACTGGCGCAACGCTGCCATCGGAGCTACTCGAGAAGCACGAAAAGCCGGAATCGTTGCAGAGACCATGGTGATGCCGATCCCGACCACCAAGCCGTAGTAGGCGGTGGACGCTTCGAAGACCAGGCCGTTTGGCGGCAGGCTGAATCCGAGCGAATCGAGGAGTTGTCGCAGCACCTCCGCGATCGCCAAGCCGCCGACGAGGCCGAGGGCAGAGGCGATCAGGCCGACGAATGCCGCTTCCATCAGCACCGACCCGATCACCTGTCGCCGACCGGCGCCGAGCGCCCGCATCAGCGCAGTCTCCCGGGTCCGATGGGCGACGAGAATCGAGAACGTGTTGTAGATGATGAACGCAGCAACGAAGAGGGCAATGACGGCGAACGCCGTCATGAACGTGTTGAAGAATCCGAGCGACGTGGCGATGTCCTCTTGGGCTTCGTCGATGGATTCTTCGCCGGTGATCGCCTCGAGATCGCCCGTGAGGACGGCATCGATCCGATCACGAAGTTCGTCCTGCTCCACGCTTCCGTCGCCTGCCACGCTGACCAAGTCGACCTTGCCTGGCTCGCCGAGCACTCGCTCGGCCGTCCCGAGTTCGAACGCGGTCAGCGATGCACCCAGAAGCGAATCGGTTTCACCGAAGCTGGCAAGGCCCGAAATCGTGAACTCTTCGGGTGGCACCTGGAGCAGCACCATCACGGTGTCGCCGACCTGCAGGTCGTTTTCCGACGCCGTCTGGCGGTCTACGACGATGTCGCGCGGGGATGATGGGGCGGCGCCTTCGACGATGGTGAGCTGACTCAGTTCCGGTTCGACGGTCCAGCTCACGCCGATGGTTGGCGCTCCCTGACCCGGGTTGCCGATGGCTTCGCCTCGTTGATCGACGAGCTGCGCGTACCCCTGCACAAACGGTTCGACTTTGCCGACGCCATCGACCCCTCTGATGGTCTCCGTGATGGACTCGTCAACGCGCGCTCGCACGCTGTTGAAGTCGGTTTCGACAACGTTCGACGAGCGCACGACGACATCGACACCCTCGTTGATGTCGGTGACGAGGTCGTCGAAGGCCGAGCCGAGCGTGTCGATGAGAATCATCGAGCCGGCGAGGAAGGCGACGCCGATCAGGACGGAGATCGAGGTCGAGAGCAGTCGGAACTTCCGGGCGAACAGGTTCTCAAGCGAGAGGCGGATCATGGCGTTCCTCGAGTTCCTTCAGATGGTCCAATACCTCGATCGAGGTCGGGTCATCGAGTTCGTCGACGGGCGCACCATCGGCGAGGAACACCACCCGATCGGCGAAGCTTGCGGCGGCCGCGTCATGGGTCACCATGACCACGGTTTGTTGATAGTCGTCGACCGCTCGGCGGAGGAATTCCAGAACCTCACGACCGCTGGCCTGATCGAGGTTGCCGGTCGGCTCGTCGGCGAAGATGATCTCGGGCTTGTTGATGAGCGCTCGAGCGACCGCCACCCGCTGTTGCTGTCCGCCGGACAGTTCGGAGGGGCGATGGTCGAGCCGATCGCGCAACTCGAGCACGTCGATGACCTTGTCGAACCAGTCTCGGTCGACGGCGTGTCGCCCGAGTCGCCGCTGCAGGGTGATGTTTCGCTCGGCGGTGAGGGTCGGGAGCAAGTTGAAGGCCTGGAACACAAAGCCGATGCGATCGCGACGCAAAATGGTGAGTTCTCGGTCGTCGAGCGTGCTGAGATCGGTTTCGCCGATCATCACCCGGCCTGAGGTCGTCGATTCGAGGCCGGCCAGACAATGGAGGAGTGTGGACTTCCCCGACCCCGACGGACCCATAATGGCGGTCATCTTGCCGCGCTCAAACCCGACGGTGACGTGCTTGAGCGCCGTCACTTCAGTCGCCCCGGCGCCGAAGACCTTCGTGAGGTCGACAGCCCGAGCGGCGCTCGGACGAACCGCCGTTCGGGACGCTGAGGGTGGAGCTGATTGCGCTGGCATGTCGGCCTCCCGGAAGGCATCGCGTGCGGTCCCGAGTCTTCAACGGCTCGACCCTGCGAGGTAGAGGCCAACGTCACTGTGCAAGCCGCTACGCGAGGAGTACGAGATAGGTCGACAGGTACAGCGCCATGAGCATCGCCGCCGACCGTCGGCCGTGGACACGACGCGACAGCAGGATCACGAGTGCCAATGACACGACGACCGCGGCGATGAGGCTGCCGGTGAGGGCCGACGCACTGACCACCGTCGGGAAGAGGAGGGGGCCGATGCCGAGCGAGAGGGTGGCGTCGACGAAGGAGGAGCCGACGATGTCGCCCATGGCGAGGGCATTCTCGCCCCGCCGCAGCGCCCGGCCGTCGACGACGAGTTCGGGTATCGATGTGCCCAGGGCGAGCACGATGAAGCTGGTTGCGTATTCGGGTACGCCCAGCCGGTCGGCGATCTGGATGAACCCCTGTACGGCGAGGGTTGCGCCGACGGCGATCCCGGCCAGGCCGACGAGCAGGTTGCGAATCGTCACCGCCATGTTGCGGCTGAACAAGGTCTCCTGGAGCCCGATGACCACGTGTCCGGTGCGCTGGACGACCATGGTGCCGACGAACCAGACGAGCAGAAGGATGCTGCCGTCGAGGCGCCCGAGGTGATCATCGGCCAGAAGCGCCGCGCCGACGAGGACGGCGAGCACCGTCATCGATCCGGCGATGCCGATGAGCCGACGGTCGGCTTTGATCGGTCGGATCAGGCAGAGGAGGCCGAGCACCAACGTGATCTGGGTAACGGTCGAGCCGATCGAATCGCCGACGTTGATGTCGCCGTGGCCGCTCGCCGACGCGGTGATGCTATTGGCTATCTCGGGCAGGTCGGTGCCGATTGCGACCACGGTCATACCGATGATGAAGGGCGAAAGACCGAGGTGGCGGGCCAGCGTCGTCGCCGAGTCCAGGGTGGTTCCGCTGCTGAACACGGCGAGCCCGAGGCCGCCGATGACGACGACCACCCACAGGAGGATCATCGTTGCTCGCCGTCCTGGTCTTTGTTCTGGTCTTGGTCTTGGTCTTGGTCTTGCCAGTCGACCCAGTCGCTGTCGGTCGTTCGTACATACACGTTGACAGCACGGCCGATCGTCGGGAAGAAGTTCTTGTCGCCGATGATCTTCGTGGTTCCCGCTCGATCCAATCGGTCTCGGACGACGCCCTTCAGTTCGGCAAAGGTCAACAGGATGCTGCGCTCGTGCAGTTCTTGGGCGAGGGATCGCAGCATCGCATCGGCCGTCGCGTCGATACTGGTGATCGGTTCGGCGGTGACGGTCACCCATCGAATTGGGCGGCCCGCTTGCTCGAGGGTGTCGAGTCGACCTACCAGGTCGCTTCGAAACAGGTCGGCGTTGGCGAAGAAGAGCGGTGCGTCGAAGCGGTACAGCAGTAATCCGTCTATTTCGCGCCCCTCGCGGTGGCGGTTGGCGTCGTGGTAGCCCTTGACGCCATCGAGTCGGACGAGCGTGGTGGTGTGTGGCCGACGCGACCGTTCGACGAATGCGATGAGCGACATCAAGACCGCGACACCGATTCCCCACAGGGCGCCGAGAATGACCACACCGAGGGTGGCGAGGACGCTGAGCCAGAACTCGCCGGTGCCTTGACGCCACAACTGGACAACCGCGTGCCACTCGATGAGTCCGACGACGGCCACGATGACCACTGCGGCAAGAGCGGAGGTGGGAAGGCTGGTGAACACTCCCGGCGCAGCGATGAGCACGGCGGTGACCCCGCCGGCGGCGACGATCCCGGCCAGTTGTGTGGTTGCGCCCGCCGACTCGGCGACCGGCGTACGCGAGGAACTGGCGCTGACAGGAAAGCCCTGAGCCACCCCGGTCGCGAGGTTGGCCGCCCCCAGCGCGAGCAGCTCGCGGTTGGTGTCGACGACCTCCCCGTTCCGTAGGGCATATGCCTTCGACAACGTGCCCGTGTCGGTGAACGTCAGCACGGCGAGCGTGAACGAGCCTGCCGCGATTGCGCCGAGGTCTCCACGGTCGATGGTTGGAATGCCGATCGACGGCAGACCTCGTGGCAAGCGGCCGACGACGGCGACCTCGTCGGCGAGCCCGAACACTGCGACGGCGACGGTTGCGAGGACGACGGCGATGAGGACGCCGGGAAGGCGCGGCAGCCACCGCGCCGTCGCCACGAGCACCAGAACGGAGCCAACGCCCAACAGGAGCGACGCGCCGCCGACGGCGCCGGCCCGGACGCCGTCGAAGGCATCGTCAATGCGGCCGAGTGGCGTTTCGGCCGAGCCGGCAACCCCCAGAACCGCGGGGAGCTGGCTCGCAATGACGGCAATGGCTATGCCATTGAGGTAGCCGTACCGAACAGGCATGGACAAGAGCTCGCTCAGGAACCCGAATCGTGCGAGACCGGCGGCCACGCAGATCAGCCCGCTGCCGATGGCCAGCGCCCCCGCCAGCATCACCGCTCGATCGATGTCGCCGCCGGCGAGCGGCAAGATCGTCGCCGCGATGATCGGTGCCAACGACGAGTCGGGCCCCAACACGAGCACCCGCGACGGGCCGAGAAACGCATAGATCAGGAGGGGAACGATGGTGGCGTACAGACCGTGCACCGGCGGTACGCCCGACGCCTGGGCGTACCCCATTCCCACCGGCACAAGAAAGGCGGTGAGCACGAGGCCGGCGAGGACATCGTGACCGGAGGATTCGGCAAAACGGTCGACCAGGTACGCCTTCAAGCCGGAAGGTCTCGGGAGTGCCACGACGCTAGCGAAGCGTGGCCACGGCGACGAGGTGGCCGACGCCGCGGTGGCCGACGAATCTCTGCGACCTCTTGGTCTGTCCGGTCGGGCCGTGGGCCATTACCGGTCGTCGGCGGGTGTGATCATGCCGTAGTGGCCGTCGTAACGCCGATAGACGACGTTGCCGCGTCCGGTTCCGGCGGAGCGAAAGAAGAGGTGGGGCTCCGCGCTGGCCTCGAGTCGCTCGATGGCGTCGCGAACGGCGAGGGTCGGCGCCTCGGTGGGGATGACCTCGACGTCTGGACCGGCATCGAGTTCGAGCGCGCCGGTCAGGCACTGCAGAGCCGCGCCGTCGGCCCGGCCCATGAGCAGGCAGTCGTTTCCGGAACCGAGCTCGGTGAACAGGAAGAAGTCGTAGTCCAGGATCTCCATGTCCCACAGCGCCTCTTCGATGGTGAGTTCGTCGCTCGCGTAGGTCTTGTGTCGCACGAGTTCGCGTTCCGCGACTGGACGGTCGTAGTAGTCCGGTCGCGTTGTCGGACGGTTTCCGTGACGCCACGAACCGGGTTCCGACGGCATGCCGATCGGTGAACGCCCGCCTCGGTCGAGGCGTTCGTGCTGACCGACGAGGCGCCCGAACAAACCGTCGACGGCCTCGGTGAGTGTCGTCGCTCCCACCTGCGCCCGAAGCAGCCGTCCACCGAGGTCGATGGTGGCACTGGCGCTCACCGATCGATCGTGGCTTGCGTTTGGCGTGATGTCGATCTTGATGCGGCTGAAGAGTGGGGGACTGGAGAGCCGCGCTCCGAAACGGTGCATGTGTTCGTCCACGTACGCCCGGTCGCTGGTGCTGATCTGTCCGTCGACCACCAAGGTGAAGTCGTCATCGGCATCCTCGGACTCGAACGCCGGCTCCGTGCGGTCCCAGTGCTCGACGATGTGGCCATGGTCGACGCGAAGCAGCGTCTTCGCACCGTCGGCCGGGGGGCCGGACCCGAACGACGTCGCCGACGGCCAGATCACCTCGACTGTTTCGTCATGGCCGTGCAATCCGACGTCGCCTGTATCGACGTTTCTCGGTTGTTGGTCGGCCAGGAAGGAGCGCAGGTGCGCATGACCCGTGAGATCGCCGCCCTCGGTATGCACAACGGCCCCTGCGCCGTAGAGCGAGAGGGCGCCATCGGTGTCGCCGTCGGCCAAGGCGGCCACCCAGGTCTCGGCAACCCGGTAGGGCTGGGTGGTGACATCGACGCCGAGAAGACTCGAGGTCGACTTCACCTTGGCGCCCGGCTGCCGGGCGCCGGTCAGGTCGCCGAAGCGACGTTGCCGACGGTTGGAACGAGTGCCCTCGCGCAGTCGTACCGAGGCGGCGGCGTCGATGCCATCGCTCCGATCGATGTCGAAGTGCACACGAACCCCTGGGTGGCGAGCATCGGAGTCCACCTCGGTCATCGGGGCGACGAACTTGTGGCCGCCTCGAACGATGTGCACCACCTCGTTTGTGGTGTCGATCCATTGCACTCGTCCGTCGGGCATGTCGCTCCTCCTCGGATACGGGGTATGGAGCAGATTCTTGTCGTCTCGATGGCGCCGGGGCAGGGTCGAAGGTCACCGGCGGATGCCGAGCCCGGGACCTTGGCCCCTGCCAGATGAGCACGATTCGAGCGAGAGTCAAGGCCATGGACTATCCCGCAACGATCACCGTGGAGACGCCGGCCAAGCTGGACAACTGGCGACCGTTGGTGCAGTGGATTCTGGCCGTGCCGCATCTGATCATCGCCGGCGCGCTCGAGTACGTGACGGGAGCCTTGGCCGTGGTGTCGTGGTTCGTCATTCTCTTCACGGGAAGACTGCCGAGGGGCCTGGCCGAGTTCCAGATCATGATCTTGCGCTACACCCTTCGGGCCCAGCTCTACGCAGGGTTCCTCCATGACGGGTACCCGCCGTTCGACTTCACCCAATCCGCCCAGGACCCTGGGGGAGCGCCGGTCGTCGTCGACATCACCCCGACGCTCGAAGATCGGAATCGGCGCACTGTTGCGTTGCGAATCTTCTGGGTGATCCCGGCGTTGCTCTACGCGTTCGCCATCGGCATCGTCGGGTTCGTGTGCTGGATTCTGGGGTTCTTCGCCGTGCTCTTCACGGGCCGTTGGCCCGAGGGACTCCGTTCGTGGGTCATGAAGACCAACCGGGTGTCGGTGCGGATCCAGGCCTACGCCCTTTTGCTGACCGACGACTATCCGCCCTTCTCGACCGACTAAGGCGAACCGGGTGCCCGGAGATGCCCGCGGTTGGGACCAAAGGCCGTGTTGGCGAGTTGGACCCGGGCGTATCGTCCGAGAGGAAGAAAGATGGACGACGGGCCGCAGCCGATGCAGCCTCTGCCATCAGGAGATGCAGCGATGACGAAAACACAAGCGAACGAGCAAACCAAGACCCTGGTCATCCTGGGCGCCGGAACCGGCGGCACGCTTGCCGCCAACCGGCTACGCAAGAAGTTCGATCAGGCCGACCTGCGAATCGAGGTGGTCGACCAGAACAATCACCACGTGTACCAACCGGGTCTTCTGTTCGTGCCGTTCGGACTGGCCGATGCCGACGAGATCACGCGACGACGTGATCGGCAGCTCCACAAGGGCATCAACTATCACGAGAGTGCAATCACGTCGGTCGACATCAATGCCGACGACGTGCATCTCGCGGATGGCAGCACCCTGCACTACGACGTCTTGCTCATCGCCACCGGCTCGGTTCTGCAACCCGAGGAGACCGAGGGCCTGCTGGGTTCGGCGTGGAACGACAGCGTGTTCACCTTCTACGACGTCGACGGAGCAACCGCTCTCGCGGAGAAGCTCGACGGCTTCGTCTCCGGCAACCTGGTGATCAACGTGATCGACATGCCGATCAAGTGTCCGGTCGCTCCACTCGAATTTGCGTTTTTGGCCGACTGGTTCTTCACCGAGCGCGGTGTCCGCGACGACGTCACCATCACCTACGTGACGCCGCTCGACGGTGCGTTCACCAAGCCCACAGCGTCCGCAACGCTCGGGTCGCTTCTCACCGAGAAGAACATCGATGTCGTTACCGAGTTCACGACCGGCGAGGTCGACAACGACGCAAAGAAGCTGATCTCGTACGACGGCACCGAGGTACCCTTCGACTTGGCGGTGGTCATTCCCGTTCACGGCGGCGCGAGCTACGTGCTCGATTCACCGGAGCTCGGCGATCCTCTGGGGTTCATCCCGACCGACAAGGCCACGCTTCAGTCGCACGTCCGCCCGAACATCTTTGCGCTCGGCGACGCGGCTGATCTGCCGGCCTCGAAGGCGGGGTCGGTGACCCATTTCGAGGGCGAGGTGCTGGTCGAGAATCTCGAGGCATTTCTCGCTGGTCGGGAGTTGTCCGCCCGGTTCGACGGTCACGCGAACTGCTTCATCGAGACCGGGTTCTCCAAGGCCCTGCTGATCGATTTCAACTACGAAAACGAACCGGTCGGTGGTCATTACCCGGGTCCGGTCGGGCTCCCGCTGCTCAAGGAGTCGCGCATGAATCACCTCGGCAAACTGATGTTCCAGTCGTTCTACTGGCACGCACTTCTTCCCGGTCGTGACATCCCCGGCATCGGGCCGGACATGCCGACCGCCGGCAAACACCCCACCGCACAACCCTCTGAAAAGGCAACACCATGACAACAAGACTCGTTGGCGACACCACCGTCGAGGTCGACGACGAAGGTTTCTTCGTTCGTCCGGAACAGTGGACCGAGGAGATGGCCGAGGTACTGGCGGCAGAGGTCGGCGTGGCCACCCCGTTGACCGATCGGCACTGGCAGGTCCTGCGCTTCATGCGCAAGGAGCACGACGAGAAGGGCACGGGGCCGAACGTGCGCATGTTGGGGAAGGGTTCGGGCGTGCCCGTCAAGGAACTCTTTCAGCTTTTTCCGAAGGGTCCGGCGAAGCTCGCCGCCTTCTGCGCCGGCATCCCCAAGCCCCGCGGCTGCATCTGAGCGGCCGACCAGGCAATCCGATCACATCCGAAATTCGCACACCAGCACGAAAGTTGACGACATGACCACCACCGAAACTCCAGCGACCGACACAGCTCTTGGCGGGGTCACCGGCATCCGCGGCCCCGGCATCGAGAAGGTGTCGATCATCATCTCCAAGGGGGCGCTCGAGGACATCTACCCAGGGCTGATCATGGCCAACGGCGCCCGCAACGAGGGCATCGAAGTGAACCTGTTCTTCACCTTCTTCGGCCTCGATGCCATTCACAAGGAGCGCCACGACCACATCAAGGTCGCAACCGTGGGAAACCCTGGCTTGCACATGCCCACGTGGGCGGGTGGGTTCCCCGGCGTTTCGGCATTGGTGACGAAGCAGATGGAGAAGCAGATTGAAAAGCTCGACTTTCCGGGCATTCCCGAGTTCGTCGAGATGATCTCCGACACCGGCGCCGGGTTGTACGGCTGCAAGGCATCGGTCGACCTGAACGCGACGAGCTGATCGATGAGCTCGACGAGGTCATCACCGTTGGCGAATTCTACGAGATGGCCGCAGGCGGCCACATCATCTTCACCTGAGCAACCGTCAAGGGCGACAGCAGTTCATAGCCAGCGAGGCTCAGCAGCCGGGTGAGGAAACGGTGATCGGCTCCGCCACTCCCTGCGTTCGAGAGAAGTTTCGCAGGCGCTGCACCAACGTTTCGGTGAGATCCGAGCCGGCTTTCACCAAGAGGTTGCCGCTTGGGGTCACGATGTCCTGTTCGGCCACCATGCCGACAATGAGTTGTGTCAGGCCAATCTCGCGAACGACCGCCTGCCCGTCGGCCCCGTCCCACGTCGAGAGGGCCGCGACGATTGCTTCGGGGTGCCGTGCGCCCACCGTAGCAAGGGTCTTGGCCACGCCAAGACCCAGAACGAGGCCGTCGTCGAAGTCGGCAACGGCGCGGACGAGGCCGGCGGACGACACATCGCCGCTCGGACCCGTAACGCTCACATCACAGGCGGACCTTGCGATGATGTCGGCTACCCCGTCCAACCTGGGTATTCGCCCCACGAGGCGAACCGTGGTCTGCAGAGCGTCGTCCAGCATCGCCGACTCGTCGTCTGTTGGTAGCGCTCCGGCCAGCCGATTGGAGACCACCTCTTCTGGAAGGGCGATCCAGCCGATGCGGAGTAGCAGACCGGCGAGAGCGATCTCCCAGACCGGCTCCATGCCCAGCTCGGTGGCCGCATGTCGGCAAGCGGACTCCATCTTC
>RCMY010000562.1_pt1 | contig 34847 bp, 20 predicted proteins | sample 2041341 | NCBI WGS metagenome assembly RCMY01 (sample SAMN09708234, study PRJNA481090) | Marine sediment metagenome, whole genome shotgun sequencing project. | reverse complement strand
AAAAGGAAACTTATGTTGTTTTTTATATTTAGAAATTTGTACAAATGAAATCACTATAAATTTTAGATAAAAACAAAACAAAACAATAGAATCAAGAATAAAGACCAAAGACCAAAGACCAAATCATTACTAGGGGCAAGTCTTGTTTCTTGACCCGTTATAAAAAACTATTGTTTCTAACCACATAAAAATCAAATAATTAAGACTAGTTTTTCCTATGAAAAAAAGTGCACTTCCAGATTCGTTTGAAAAGTCCCGATTGGAAAAAGGCTATGGCGAAATGAACGACCAGAACGATCCCGTTACCATGCTTTTGCGACATAAAGATGTACGTAGGAGTGCCCATAATTGGAAAACGTTCCAATCCGGTGCCGTTCCTGGCCGTATTGTTGTGCCTTCGGAAGTTAATATACGGGATACACGACAGATACCTTTTGAAGTAGATCCCCCGCTTCACGGTAAGTATCGGGCTATAGTCGAACCTTGGTTCAAACGTCCTTTACAACCGGAATACCAGGAGAAGTTGGCTGCACAGATTTCGGCGATCGTTGATGAGGTCTTGGAAAAAGGTACCGTAGAGGTCGTCAACGGCTTTGCTTTGCCATTGCAATCACGGGCCTTGACCCTTTTACTAAATTCTCCTTATTCCGAATCCGAAACTTGGATTTCATGGGGTACGCACGTTTTTCGAAGTGAGGGAGAAGCGTTGGACGGTGATAAAGCCAACATTCTTTACGACTATATAGATAAACAAATAAAGCTTGCCTTGGAAAACCCGCGAGAAGATATGTATTCCATGCTGTTATCCTCTGAATTCGAAGGAAGAAAGCTGACCAAAGAGGAGGTCAAGGGGGTAATGGTGCTCACTTTTGCCGGTGGTCGGGATACGGTGATCAATGCTGTGACCAATAGTATCGTTTATTTGGCCGAACATCCAGAATCTCTTGAACGTTTGCGTGAATCACCGGAAAATACAGGAAAAGCAGTGGAAGAATTCGTCCGGTATTTTTCACCTTTGACCCAAATGGGCAGGGTGGTTACCGAAGATACTCAGGTGTGTGAGCATGCGTTAAAAGCCGATAGTCGTATTTCCTTATGCTGGGCCTCTGCCAATAGGGATGCCGCCGTTTTTGAAAACCCGGACGAAATTGTCATGGACCGTAAAATAAATCCCCATGTTGGTTTTGGTTTTAGCCATCACAACTGTCTGGGAGCTACCCACGCGCGGCAAATATTGAAAATTCTGTTGAACACACTTGCTAGAAAAGTAGCGTCTTTTGAGATTTTGGATTACGAAGAAAATATCGAGGATTTGGACGAGTTCCAACGTAAAGTAGGGTATAACCGAATCAATGTAAAATTTAATAAACTAATACAATAAATTCATGGCAAAAATAACATTTATCACCAGTGACAATGAAACAATAACTTTAGAAGGTACCTCTGGTTCCGTTATGGCATTGGCTGTTGACAACGGGGTTCGGGGCATTGATGGGGACTGTGGCGGTGTCTGCTCTTGTGCCACCTGTCACGTACACGTGGCCCCAAATGATGTGGAAAAAACAGGGGAGGCCAGTGAAATAGAAACTGATATGTTAGAACTGGATGACAACGCGGACGAATTCAGCCGTTTGTGTTGCCAATTGGAGATTAGCGAAACGCTGAACGGAGTAGTGTTGACCGTTGCCAAATAAATAAAAGAATCGTAGATGTCCGAAAATCCAACAAATATCAAAACCTGCGTTGTTATCGGCGCCAGCCATGCCGGCGTAAACTTTGCCTTCACCTTACGTAGGGAAGGTTGGGAAGGTAAAATCTTGCTCTATGATGCCGATCCGGAACTACCGTACCATCGGCCACCGTTGTCAAAAGCCTATTTGACGAGTGAGGACGGGATAGATAAAAATCTTTTAAAATCAGCCGAAAGCTATGAAAAAGAAGGGATTGAACTACACCTCGGCACTTTCGTCAGCGAGATAGACCGGAAAGCAAAGCACATCGTTCTTGACGATGGTAGCCAACAAGGGTACGATACCCTGGTTATTGCCACGGGGGCACGCCCCATCATTCCCCCCATACCAGGCATTGATACGGCCAAAAACCTTTATCCTATGCGTACTGCTGCAGATGTTTCCAATATCCGTACCGGAATACGAAAGGGAGATATTAAAAAAGTGGTCGTTATCGGGGGTGGTTATATTGGTTTGGAAACTGCGGCATCCCTCAGAAAATTAGGAGTATCGGTGACCGTGCTTGAACGGGAAGAGCGTATTTTGGTGCGCGTTACGGCCCCGGAAATGTCGACCTTTTTTCATGACCTCCATGCGGAAAACGGAGTCGATGTGCTTACGGACAAAAATGTGGTTTCTATTAAAACGGACAATGATACCAACGAAGTTATTTGTTCCGATGGCACACGGTACCAGGCGGATATGATTGTGGTGGGCGTGGGTATCCACGTAAACAAGGAATTGGCGGAAAAAGCAGGATTGACCATTGAAAACGGGATTCGAGTAGACGCAACCGCCAAGACCGATGATGACAGTATTTATGCGATAGGCGATTGTACTTTTCATCACAATCCCCATTATAACAGATACATTCGATTAGAATCCGTTCAAAACGCAGTGGATCAGGCAAAAGTGGCTGCCGCGGCGATCAGCCACAAACAACCTGTTTATGATGCAGTTCCTTGGTTCTGGTCCGATCAGTACGATATAAAATTGCAGATGGTGGGCCTTTCCCAAGGATATAATCAGGTTTTGTTGCGAAAGGATACGGAAAACGAAAAGAGTTTTTCGGTTTGGTATTTTAAGGACGATGCCCTTTTGGCCGTCGATGCGGTAAATAATGCCAAAGCCTATGTGTACGGCACCAAATTTATCAAAAGCAGGCAAAAAATAGATAAATCCAAATTGGTAGACCTTTCGGTGGAATTTAAACCGGCCAATTTGCTGGCCGAATAATCGACGTATTTTAAAGCAGTCTCCAATATTTCGCAAATAGCGATCTTTATAAACAAGCAACAGATGTCAATTCAATCAAAAAGTGCCGTTGCCAAAGGTGATGGTACTTTTATTATAGATAGCGTAACCCTCTCCGATCCAATGGCAGATGAGGTATTGGTAAAGATTAAGGCGGCCGGACTTTGTCATACGGATTATGATTCCCTCTCATGGGGCAAACCTGTCCTAATGGGTCATGAGGGTGCCGGTGTGGTGGAAAAAATTGGTGCGGAGGTGACCGGCCTCAAGCAGGGCGACCAAGTGATCCTTAACTGGGCCACGCCTTGTATGCGCTGTTTTCAATGTCAGGAAGGCAACCAACATATTTGCGAAAACAACTCCCCAGTAGTTGCAGGCGGTAATGGTTATACCCCGGGCCATGCCCATTTGGAAGGCACCCAATGGAACGGAAAACCCATTGAGCGTTCCTTCAATATCGGTACGTTGAGCGAATATGCCCTGGTAAAGAAATCGGCTTTGGTAAAAGTTAGGGAAGAGAATCTGAACTTTTCCGCTGCCAGTATCATTAGCTGTGGGGTAATGACGGGCTATGGTTCTGTGGTGAACTCGGCAAAATTGGCGGCCGGTAGCTCCGCAGTGGTCTTAGGATGCGGTGGGGTAGGGCTGAATGTTATCAATGCCTGTGCCATTTCGGGTGCGGGAAAAATTGTTGCGGTCGACATCAATCCGAAAAAATTGGAGCTCGCCAAGCAGTTCGGGGCCACCGATGTAATTTTAGCGGATAAGACTGATAAAGGTTTAAAAAAAGTAGCCGAAAAAGTCCAAAAAATGTTCGATGGCCGTGGGGCGGATTACGCTTTTGAGTGCACGGCTATCCCCGCACTGGGCGTAGCACCCTTGGCCATGATCAGAAATGCTGGCACCGCTGTTCAGGTAAGTGGTATCGAAGATGAAATAACGGTAGATATGCGATTGTTCGAATGGGATAAGATCTATATCAATCCCCTTTATGGCAAATGCCGACCGGATGTCGATTTTCCAAAACTGATGCGGCTTTATAAAAAGGGCGACCTCAAGTTGGATGAAATGATTACCAGGGAATATAAACTCGAAGATTTGCAACAGGCTTTCGATGATATGTTATCCGGAAAGAATGCCAAAGGGGTTGTGGTTTTTGATTAGATAACTAGGAATATATGAACAGTTTTAGAACCATCGAACTTTCCAACACAGCTTATGAAAAGGACGGACTTCGATTTTTAACGGTAAAGACTCCCAATTTAGATGGAAGGGGGGATATCTGTCTCTTTGTACCGAAGGTGATCGGAAACTTTACAGACCTGCCCATCTATATTTTATTACATGGTGTATATGGCAGTGCATGGGTTTGGGCCATGAAAGGCGGGGCCCACCATACCGCTAAACGATTGATGGATAATGGTGATATTCGTCCGGCCATCATTGCCATGCCTTCGGACGGACTTTGGGGGGATGGATCGGCATATTTGGCTCATCAAAACAAAAATTTTGCTGAGTGGATAGTATCCGATGTTCCAAAGGCTATCATCGAAAATATTGTGCTTGCTACCAGCAGATCACCGCTTTGTATCGGGGGGCTTTCCATGGGTGGGTACGGTGCGTTGATGTTGGGTGCCCAACATCCGGATAAATTCAAGGCCATTTCTGCGCACAGTGCCATCACAAAATTCGAGGAAATGGCATCCTTCGTGGAAGAGCCCCTTGAATCCTACGAAATAAGGGGTTCGGAAAGAAACGTTATCGATGGTATTAAAAGGCATCAAAATAAATTGCCTGCAATCCGCTTTGATTGTGGGGTCAATGATGATTTATTAGAGGGGAATAGAACCCTCCACAATGAATTATCGGCGCTCGGCCTAGAACATACCTACGAGGAATTTGACGGAGGCCACGAATGGTCGTATTGGCAAAAACATGTGGAGCTAACCCTGCGGTTTTTTGATGGCCAGATGGACAAGGTGTAGAGTTTATATAACTTCAATCTAAAAATTCTCCAAGACCTTGTCTCAGGATGCCGTTTTGCCAAAAATCGACACATTTCAGAACAGTATCTAAGCATAACCACACTTTTTTGGCGCACTGACAGTATTTACTCACCATGTTCAGTTCATGTCTAGTGCTATTTTCCCAAAGCTACTGCGCTTTAGGTATTTTTATCCCAAGAATTTATAATTGACTTTTCAACATTCCTAAAGTATCTAAATAATTTTTGAGGCAAGACCTTGACGTTTTCTGTTTAACCCGCCTACCAATTATGACAAAAAAAAGTATGTATATTATCCGCATTGCCATTATCGTAGCCTTGGGTGGTTTTTTATTAGGGTTTGATGCGTCCGTTATTTCCGGAGTCGTAAAATTTATAGAGCCCGAATTTAATTTGACCAAATTAGAACTGGGTTGGGCAGTGGGCTCGATTACCCTTACCGCTGCACTGGGCATGGTGATTGCAGGTCCTTTGAGCGATTCCCTGGGCCGTAGGCGAATACTTAAATATGCAGCCGTATTATTTGCCATCTCGGCAGTTGGTTCAGCGCTGGCAACGTCATTCTTTACCTTGATCATTGCCCGCTTGATTGGGGGATTGGCAGTTGGGGCCGCCTTAATATTAGCTCCTGTGTATATTGCCGAAGTTGCACCCCCTGAAAAAAGGGGACAACTGGTTTCTTTTAACCAATTGAATATTGTTATCGGTGTAACCGTCGCATTTTTTACCAATTACCTGATTTTGCAATTAGGTCAGTCCGATAGCTCATGGGCAGTATCCATGGGCTTTGCTAAATGGAATTGGCGGTGGATGCTCGGATTGGAAGCAGTTCCCGCGGTGCTATATTATTTGGGATTGTACATGGTTCCCAGAAGTCCCCGCTGGCTCCTAATGAAAGGAAAACACGACATGGCGGTTCAGGTTTTGAATAGATTGACGACCGATGAAGACGCCCTGGTTCAGATCAAAGCCGTAGAGAAGAGCATTGCAGCGGATAAAAACAAGAAAAAAGTACGGCTGTCCGAGATTTTTGCGCCGACAATGCGAAAAGTGATCATTATTGGCCTTTTGGTAGCGATATTTCAACAGATCGTAGGCATCAATGCGGTACTCTTTTATGCCCCAATGATATTTGAACAAACGGGTATTGGCACCGATGCTTCCTTTATACAGGCCATACTTGTTGGTCTAACCAATTTGGTTTTTACCATAGTCGCCATGGCAACTATTGATCGCTTGGGCAGGAAGCCGATTTTGATTCTGGGAATGGCGGGAATAGCCGTATTCCTTTTTGTTTTGTCTTACGGATTTCATTCGGCTTCCTATACACTTTCCGACGAGGCCATTTCTAATTTATCACAAGAAATAAACCTTGACCAAGTGAATGGCTTGGCCAATATAACATTCGACAGTGATTTGGATTTCAAGGAAGCACTGGTGTCCGTCTTAGGGGAATCAACGGCATCTAAATATGAATCCGAATTGATTACCGAGGCCACTGACATGAACACTACACTTATACTTTTGGGCATTTTAGGCTTTGTGGCCTCCTATGCTTTTTCCATAGGGCCGGTAATGTGGGTGCTCTTTTCCGAGCTTTTTCCCAATAGAACACGCGGACTAGCCATATCGTTTGTCGGGCTGATCAATTTGGCGGTTGCCTTTGTGGTACAATTGATATTTCCGTGGGAGCTTGCGGTTTTTGGAAGTGCAACTACCTTTCTTATTTTTGGCTTCTTTGCCGTAATCGGTTTTGTGCTACTGTGGATAATTGTTCCGGAAACCAAGGGTAAAACCTTGGAGGAATTAGAGGCTTTATTGGTGAAATGATTTGGAATGATCGTAAAACAAACAAAATATAATAGGAATTTATTCGTATGAAAAATATCAGTCAAGAAGAAAAAGATAAAATGAGCAGGATGGCAGGGCCTTCCAAAGACAAAATTGTTTTTGATCTCAGTGGGAATAACTGGCAGATGGAAGGTATCAGGCCCGGGGAAGGTGTAAAAACCGGCTTTCACGAGCTCAACTTCGATATTACTGGAGACTCCTTTAACTGGATATTCGCCAAAGTTCCGGGCGATGTTTATACCGACCTTTGGCGGTCTGGAAGGTTGGAAGATCCCCATTTTGGCCGCAATAGTCTTAAGGCCAAATGGGTGCCGGAAAATGAATGGTGGTACAAACGGCAGTTCGACGTGCCCAAGGAAATGAACGGTAAACGTATCCAGTTGGTTTTCGATGGGGTGGATTTCGGTTGCGATGTATGGCTCAATGGAGAGTTGCTGGGATCGCACGAAGGGATGTTCTCCAAATTTAAATTTGATGTTTCAAAAACGATTCGTTTTACAAGCTTACGCTTTGGCACAAATGTGCTTATGGTACGCTTGCACCCGGCCCCAAGGCGTTACAGTCAGGTGGCAGGCCGTAAACCGGCTTGGCATGGCGATTATTGGGTGAGCTTGCCCCCAACCGGAATTTGGAAACCTGTGTATCTCGAGGCCATGGGACATGTTACGATAGAGGATACGTATGTGAAACCTATACTTTTATCTGAAAACGCCTCCAAACTCGATGTTCAATTAGAACTCGAAAACCACAACGATTCCAATACTAAAGTTCGGGTACAAGTGGAGGTGGAGGGCCAAAATTTTAGTTCCAAGGTGTACCAGGTCTATAAGGAGCTTGATGTTTCAAAAGGAATGAACCAACTGGAACTAAGCCTTGACATCGACGATGCCAAATTATGGTGGCCTTGGGATCTGGGCGAACAAAATTTATACGGTGCCACAGTGACAGTCTCCGATAGCAATGGAGCATTATTGGATACCACTACGACGACATTCGGTATTCGGGAAGTGAAAATGGCCCATAATCCCGGATTTACTCGAGAACAAGTAGAGAACCCCTGGACGGTAATGATCAATGGTAAGCGACATTTTATGCGTTCCGGAACTTGGGGCGGACCACCGGACATTTTCATGGGACGGGCTCATCCAAGTAAATACAGGGAGCTCATTCGATTGGCAAAAGAGGCCAATTTTAATAACCTTAGAATTTTTGGATGGCATCCGGAGGAAATTCCATTGTTTTATCAATTGTGCAATGAGGCTGGGATTACGGTATGGCAAGATGTGCTACCCTTGGCAAGTTTGTCGTTGCCTAAAGATCAAGAATTTAAGGACGCTGTATTTGCCGAAGCCATCGCCTCGGTAAAAGAACAACGTAACCACCCGTGTTTGGTTTTGTTGGAAGGTTCGGAAGAGCTGTTTATGACTGCATCGGATCCGGAGTACAACTTGCAATTCGTCAATGAATTGGGAGAGGCAATCAAACCTTATACCCCATTACACTATCTCCCTTCTTCCCCGCTAAGCGATGAGGTGGGACTTAATTTAGGTTTCAAGCCCAACGAGAGTTTCCATGCCAATGATTTGTTTTATGGCGAAGGGGAGTTTGTTATGGAAGAATATTTCCCCAGTCTCGATTACGCTGTTATTCCCGAGTTGGCCATATCCTCTTGCCCCAATGTGGAGAGTATCAAAAAGTTTATTCCTGCCGATGAATTATGGCCTCCGGGACCCAGTTGGGGACATCATTGGACCGATTTTGATGCGTTGCGGACTTTGAATTTTGAAGTGTTGGGCGACCAATGTAGAGACGAAATCGAAAAATTTGTCGAGGCTACCCAGATAGCCCAGGGTACTATTTTTCAATATGCCTTGGAACATTTCAGGACCCGAAAGCCTAAGACCAGTGCCGTGTGTATCTGTCACTACATCACCTTTGCCCCGGATATGAAATGGGGGATCGTGGATTATTATCAGGAGAAAAAACTGTCATTTGATTACGTTAAAAAAGCCTACCAGCCCCTACTGGTAACTATGAAACATTACGATAGAAGATGGAAACCGGGGGAAGAGTTTAAGGGTGAGGTTTGGATAGTGAACGATTTCTTTAAAACGTTCCAAAATTGTAAGGCGACAGTTAAATTCTTGGATGATAAAAAAGCGGTTATCAAAGAGGAGAAATTTGATATTGCGCAAATAGAAGGAGATAGTTCTGCTAAATATAATACCGTATCCTGTAAGGTACCCGGCAAATTGGGGGACAAATTCTATGTGGAGATAACCTTGGTCGACGAGGATGGAAATAGCTTATCCGTTAATGATTATATGTTGCTCGTTGCAGATAAGAAAAAGGACAGGGCAGAATTAAGGGTCATAGGTCTTGAGGCTTTTGAAATAAAACAAAAGTATGGTTGGGCCAATTATTTTAGATATTACCCCGGTCTCGCTGCCGAAGATGGTCATGTAGAAGCCGACCAGAAAATGCCCATTGCTAGAGGATTTGACAAACTATAAATTAGACAGTAACCTATCATGAAGTTATTACTGAACAGAAAATATAAACAAATAGTAACCTGTTATTTACTTTTTGTTTATAATGCCAGTTTTTCACAAGAGAATGCTGCTCCTATTTTTCAGTTTAAAGAAGTGACGAAAAAAGTTGGTTTAACAACTGATAAAAATTGGAAATATGGTGGTCCAACTATTGCAGACATCGATAACGATGGTAGATACGACCTGTTGTTAGGTAATCATGACACATCGCCTATTCAACTATTTTGGTCACTAGAAAATAATACTTTTAAAGAACAAAAAGAGATTTTTCCAAAGGCAGATTTACACGGAATGGCTGCTGGAGATTATGATAAAGATGGTGATTTAGATTTGCTAATATCTTTAGGAGGGGGAAATGGGTCAACTCCCCAACCGCAACGTTTGCTGAGAAATGACAATGGTAAATTCGTTGACGCTACCGAAGAAGCTGGTTTAGCTGAAATGGGTGCCCGCGGACGTTCTGTAAGATGGATAGATTTGGATAATGATGGTGATCTGGACTTTCTTCAAATCAATGCCGAACAGATGGTCAATGAAGACATTCCAAGGAATATTTTGTTTGAAAATAATGGCAACGGAACTTTTACGTACAAAAAGAGTGAAACCTTCGAAAATATTAACGCAGAAAGAGTGTTAATCACCGATTTCAATACTGATGGCGTTTTGGATTTACTCACATTTTCTCCTTATGCGGCGGCAGAATTCTGGAAAGGAAATAACGATTTTACGTTTACCGATCTTTCAAAAGAATGGTTGCCTAAAGAACTGCTAAATATAAATCAAATGAGTACAGCTGCGCAAGCGGATATAGACAATGATGGCGATTTAGATTATTATTTGGCACGTGGTAAAAGTTATTATCAAATGGCAAATAATTCAATTTATTTTGATGAAAAAAACAAACGTTTAGATTTACGTGATGAAGGAAACAAAAGTCATGATGGTATTACATTTTATGCTGATACGGATATTGAACTATCTGACTTTTATCGTTTTCCAAGAGGTCCTGAAAAACCAAGTATCCCTTTGTTTATCGGCAATTCAAAAACCGAATATCTAATGCCTTTTGAAGTCCAAAAAGTAACACAGATGGAAGCAAAAGGTTTCCCTAAAAAATTGGACAAAAGCGGATGGTATTTGGGGTATTTAGGTGAAGGTAAATGGCGATTGGAATGGTTGTTAAAGACAGATTTAGCTTGGGATGTAAGAGCTTCAGTTACTGGAGTTACAAAAGTAGAGCCGGATTGGGAACCTCAAGATTTGGGAGTTGCCGATGTGTTATTAATTAATGAAGGAAATCATTTTAAAGATGTTTCCAATAGTTTGCCAAAAGAAAGCTTAGAAAATAATTGGGGAATAACGGTTGCCGATTTTGACAACGATGGTTATACTGATTTCTTTTTGTACCGATTTGGTGGTTTAATCCAAAGAACCGAAGATGTCATTATTAAAAACAAAGGCCATTTACAGTTTGAATCTATTGCCACTCATGGTGCTAATCATATTCCTGAAAAAGCACATGGAGATATGGGAGCAGCTTTCGATTATAATTTAGATGGGAAAATAGATATTTTAAGTGGTGATGATGATAATGGCCAATGGCATTTGTATCAAAATGAAACCGCATCAAAAAACAATTATGTACTGATTCGTGTGGGAGATTCTAAATCAGGAGTTGATGGGTATGGGGCAAAAGTTAGGATCACCACAACTTCAGGAAATCAATTTAAACTAATAGGTTCAAGTAGCGCTTCCCATGCGCAAAGTTTTTTGAATACCGTTCATTTTGGGCTCGGCAAAGATGAGAAAATTCTAAACGCAGAAATTACTTGGAGGAATGGGGAATCAGTTGTATTAGAAAACCTAGAAATAAATCAATTGTATTCAATTCCTAAAAAATAAAGCATCGCATTCAATGTTTATACCCTTAGATGATGAAAATAATTAGTCTAAAAATAAAAAACCGAGTTGGTTATATTATAATCAAGAAGCCCAAAGCTAATAGTTATGATATTGACTTCATGAAATTAATTGCCGATACCATTGATGAAGCAATTCAAAATGAAAAAATCAAGGTACTTGCTGTTAAAAGCGGAATAGAAAAATTCTTTTGTGCTGGAGCGGATGTTAAGGTATTTGAACAAAACACTATTGCCCAAAACAAAGACATGGTAAAACATGCCAATTTAGTGTCTAAAAAACTTGCGGAAAGCCCTAAAATCACTGTTGCTCTTTTAAATGGTCATACTTTGGGAGGTGGACTGGAACTCGCTTTGGCTTGCGATATAAGATTGGCTTGCGATGCTCAATATTTCATTGGGTTGCCAGAAGTTAATTTAGGACTAATGCCTGGAAATGGCGGAACGCAACGATTAATTAGACTGGTCAATCAAAGTAAAGCATTGGAATTATTGGTTTCAGGTGCATCAATTTTACCTGACGATGCTTTTGACATAGGTTTAGTAAATCACTTATATCCAAAAGAGGAATTTGAAGAAGCTGCAACAATATATTTAGAAAAGTTAGCCTCGGGACCTTTACAAGCAATGAAAGCTATAAAAGAAAGCGTTTACAAAGGAATTGAATTGTCTCTAGAAAAGGGACTCGAGTTAGAAACTCAACTTGCAGATGCTTTATATGAAACTGAAGACGCAAAAGAAGGGTTGAAATCCTTTGTAGAGAAAAGAAAACCAAAATTCATATAAAACAAGTAAATATAATAGACATATGGAACCAAAAATTTATAATACCTACATTGATGGTGAGTGGATTAAAAAAAGCGCTGGAGAAAAAATAGATGTCGAAAATCCAGCTAATGGAGAAGTTTTTGCTGCTATGTATATTAGTTCCATTGCCGAAGCTCAACATGCTTTGGAATCAGCAGAAAAAGCACAGTTTGCTTGGCAAATGTCGCCCGCTCAAGAAAGAGCCAATTATTTGTATGCCATTGCAGATGGACTCCGTAAAGAAAAGGAGCATTTTGCGAAATTGTTGGTGATGGAACAGGGCAAGACTTTGGTCGAAGCACGATACGAAGTAGATGATACGGTACGATATATCACCTTTGCCGCAGAGGCTGGAAGACGTATTCAAAGTGCCATTTTTCCATCTGACCTACCCGATGAACAGCTTTCCATTCACAAGGTTCCGTATGGGGTAACCGTAGGGTTAATGGCTTTTAATTATCCCTTGGCATTGATAGGCAGGAAAATAGGCCCGGCCTTAATCACGGGCAATACGATGGTCATAAAACCATCGGAGCTGACCCCGATTACCGCTTCGGAATTCTGTAGAATTGTCCATGAAGCAGGATTGCCAAAAGGAGTAATCAGCATGGTCGTAGGCTATGGCCATGATCTGGGGGCCTATCTGGTGGAAAACCCCTTGACCAGATTGATTTCGATGACCGGTAGTACCCGAGCGGGACAAGCCATCTACAAAGGAGCATCCCAAAATATAGCGGGACTTGTACTGGAACTTGGTGGAAAAGCTCCCTTTATCGTATTAGACGATGCTGAAATCGACAAAGCGGTGGAAGCGGCCGCGATATCGCGTTATGCTAACTGTGGTCAGGTGTGTATCTGCAACGAAATGGTATTTGTGGATGAAAAAATCGCCGATGAGTTTACTGAAAAATTGACCAAAAGGGTTAAAAAAATTAAGGTAGGCGATCCTATGACCGATGTTGATATGGGCCCAAGCCTCAGTCCAAAAGGATTACAGCATATTGATAATGTGGTCAAGGAAAATATAGCTCAAGGCGCCAAATTGATACTTGGAGGAAAACGTCCCGAAGGAAAACAGTTTGAAAAGGGCAACTGGTACGAACCTACCATACTTGCAGACGTAATGCCCGACCATGTTTCGGTCCAGGCAGAAATGTTCGGCCCGGTATTGCCTATCGTAAAAATCAAGGGTTTCGAGGAGGCCAAGGCATTGTTAAATAAAAGGGATGATAGTCTATCAGCTTATTTGTACACCCAAAATCACAAGTTGATCATGCGTTCCATTCAAGAATTCCAAATCGGGACCATTTTCATCAACAAACCCATAGTGGGCTATATTCAAGGTTTCCATTCCGGGCACAAAAAGAGCGGAATTGGCGGGGAAGATGGTATTTATGGTATAGAACAGTATCTGCAAAAGCGGACCATTTATATGAATTATGGGGATTAACCCCTTGATACCATAGAAGGCTTGCTTTTCGGTGGGCGTGTAGCCTTATAGATATCAAAAAAAACAAATGAATAAAGCGGAATTTACAATGGAACAAATAAAGACAGTTGTAGTTGTTTTAGTTTTTCTCTTCTTGTCCTGTGCTGAAGAGAAAAACGATGTGGCAACCAAAAAGGCGGACAAACTTATATTGTTCGATTTTGATGAAAAGGTAGATAGTGCCGCAATCCAACCCCAGGATGCTACTTTTAAGCTCGAGACCAAGGATAACAATGGGTATCTGATGGTAGAAAATGGGTTTTCCATAAAAGAGCCGGGGATTAAACTGAAAGCTACGAAGGAAAACCCCTGGAACTTGGAAGGATACTATCAGATAAAGGCCGATTTGACCAACGTGGGACAAGAATTTATGCAGGTAGAAATGTTCGTGGGCAATGACCCCGATGGCCTAGTACGATGGTTTTGTTCCGATTATGTGGATTTGGAGCCGGGGGAGAGCAAAACGATTATCGTTCCGTTGGCTTGGACACCATGGGTATTTTCTCCCCAGCTCAAGGTTGAAGGTATGCGGGGAGTTCCGGGAAAATTGAAGACAGATATTAGTAAGATTGACGAAATAGTATTTAATTCTCGCTATGCCTACAAAAAAAATCGGTTTACAGTAGATAATGTACGTGCCGAAGGGCGATTGGAAATAAGGGATACCACTGGTTTTTTCCCATTTGTGGATGAGTTTGGCGAATATGCTCATGAGGAATGGAAGGGCAAGATGCATTCTTTGGAGGAGCTAAAACGGAAGAATGTAGAAAATCAAAAGGAACTGGACGAGAACCCTGGGCCTGCCGATAGAAGTAAATATGGTGGGTGGGCAAAAGGTCCCAAGCTAAAGGCTACAGGTTTTTTTCGTACAGAAAAACACGACGGAAAATGGTGGATGGTAGATCCGGAAGGGTATCTATTTTGGTCCAGCGGTGTTAACTGTGTGGCTTCCGAAAGTATCTATACCGGAATAACCGACCGTGAGAAATATTTTTCATATATCCCGGAAAAAGACAGTGTGCATTCCCAATTCTATGCCTTGGGGTCCCCCGCTACCCACGGTTTCTACAAGGGGAAAGATGGATATGACACCTATAATTTTTATCAGGACAACCTTTATAAAAAATTTGGGGACGATTGGCGTGACAAGTTTAGGGGCCTGGCCCACAAACGTTTAAAGAGTTGGGGACTAAATACAATCGGTTTTGTATCCGATTTTGGTGCCACCGAACAAAAAAAAACTCCCTATGCAGGCTCTATCTGGATTGCAGATACCCCAAAAATAGAAGGTTCTGACGGATTTTGGGGCAAGTTCCATGACGTGTTCGATCCAGGATTTAGGCAAGCTGTGAGACGCTCGGTAGAATCACAGAAGGAAGGTGCAGGTGATCCTTGGTGTATAGGCTACTTCATTGACAACGAGATGTCATGGGGAGAAACAGGCTCATTGGCCCTTGGTGCCCTAAAAAGCCCTGCAAATCAACCTGCAAAAATTGAGTTTGTAAAAGAGCTAAGGCAAAAGTATGGGGATATTAGTAAACTGAACACTATTTGGAAAACCGAGTATACTTCATGGGAAAATCTTTTGATCAACAAGAATCCCCCAGAAATGGAAAATGCCAAGGAAGACCTTGTATCATTCTATGAAAACATAGCACTTACCTATTTTAAAACGGTAAAGGATGAATTGGAACGGGTTGCTCCAGGCCAGAATTATATGGGCTGCCGATTTGCATGGAAAAATAATGACATAGTCTTACGGGCCGCCAGTAAATATTTGGATGTTATGAGTTTCAATAAGTATGAATACAATGTTGAAAACGTAACCTTGCCCGAAGGAGTGGATGCTCCCATTCTTATCAGTGAGTTCCATTTTGGATCTACGGATAGCGGTCGCTATCATCCGGGGGTCAAGGTAGTCAAAAACCAAGAGGATAGGGGAGTTCACTACAAATCCTATGTAGAAGGGGCACTTAGAAACCCGCTTATTGTTGGTGTCCATTGGTTCCAGTATTTGGACGAGCCGCTAACAGGTAGATTTGATGGGGAAAATTACAATGTGGGGCTGATAGATGGGTATGACAATCCCCATGAAGAGTTGGTAGAAAGAATGCGGGAAGTACTCTATCCGCTTTATGAATATCGGTCAAATCAGTAGTTGAAAAAACCGGATGTCATTTTCTCCCGTGTCAAAATCACTTACTTTATTTCATGATTGACCTTGAACAGGTCTTGGTTACTATTATTATTGGCAACGAAAATTAGTTTTCCGTTGTTGGATTTTACAAGTACCATATTGCGAACATCCTTGTCCGCGAAAAAACCGGATTTCCACGTGGGAATATTTGAAAAACTGCCTTTTCCGCTACCCTTTAAAAAAGCTCCGATACCGGCATCTGCCCGTGTAGTTTCAATTTCGGATTCGTAATTGTTACCCGCCAAAAGTAAATCATTATTTCCATCTCCATCAAAGTCATCAAAAACAATGCTATTGATGGGCGATTGTTGTACCGAATTTTCGAAAGGTTGAAAAGAAAAGTTATTTTCCCCGTTGTTAATGAAGATACCCGATCGAAATTCTGTTGCTTCGTAAAAGAGCGAATTTTCGATTTTAGCACCTAGAATCTCTTTTAAATCCATATTTGCGAATTCTTCATGGGTATCAATTCTGTTGACCAAATAGGGCATTTGGCTAGCCAAACAAACTTTTCCTCGGACAGGCACCTCCCTGCCATCGATGTTCTTTGCTAGAATTATATCTATTGAACCATTCTGGTCAAAATCATCTGCATAAATCAACAATGGATCTTCTTCGCTTGCCTTTAATTTATGATTCAAGCCTAGGTTTCCCGCTATTATGTCTTTATCACCATCTTGGTCGATGTCAGCTACTAGAAGACGGTTCCACCAACCCTTTGCGTTGGACAAGGTCTTAAATTGATTACTCTTTTCAAAGATTCCAGCCTTATTTAGAAAAATTTGTATACCCATCCATTCACCCGTCACTACTAAATCTAACGTGCCATCACTATTCATGTCTACCCATTGTGCATCGGTTATCATGCCAACTTTTTCTAATTCGGGTGCCGAAGTTTTATCTAACATTGAAAATTTGCCGTTATCGTTACGTAAAATAAAGCTAGTAGGTGCATATGGATATTTTCCTGAAATGACTCGCCCTCCAACAAAGAGATCAATATCCCCATCATTGTCATAGTCGCCCGAAATAACGGTAGAGCCTGAGGAAGCTATTTCGGGCAATCCATTTTTAGATTTCGTAAAATTGCCCTTACCATCATTTAAGTACAACCGATCTTGTAGTAATCCGGTATTTTGATAAATCTCATAGCTACCGCTTACAACATAAAGATCTTGATCACCATCTCCGTCTGCATCAAAGAAACAGGCTCCTTGATCCTCGTACAATTTATCTGTTTCAAAAGCTGTACAAGGCCTCGACGTTGCAGCATTATCCTGAAACCCGATCAGTTGACCAGGATGGTCGAGTCCACCACCAAGATAGATCTCCTCATCCCCGTCATTGTCAACGTCTGCAACCGCTACTCCAGGGCCTGTTTGAGAAAGCTTATGGGGTAATAATAATTGTAGATCAAAATCATTGAAGTACTCATCTTCATGAGAGAATTCAAAAGGTTCTTTTATGAATAGTGGTTGTTCTAATTCCTCTTTTTGTTCCGTTGGTGCTGTTCCTTCGTTATAGCCAATTCGGTTAGATTGATCGATTTTAAAGTTCGTATATTCCCTAAGCTTATTATCAGGCCATTCTACGGTTATCTTTGTTGGGGTACTATTTTTTAAAAGTCCAAAATGCAAGGTGTTGGAAACGGAGGACAAAAAGCCACGCGTACTAATTAGTTGTTTGGTTTGTACGGAACCATCTTCGTAGTTAAGAGTGACTTTGGAACCTAGGCCAAATTTGTTTTGTAGCGGACCATTCAGGTCTATTTTGATAAAACTTCCTTGGCCATGTTCAATAGCATTGTTCTTTAATACGGTCGCTTGTTCGTTTATGTTATTGACAATTATTTCAAGGTCACCGTCATTGTCCAAATCTGCATACGTTGCACCATTTGAAAGTGTAGGCACAAGGTTTGCCCAATCATCTGTACTGTTGTTGAAGGTGAGATTGCCGTTATTCTTGAACAAATAATTCTTTAATTTTTGCTTGGGCAACATCTTGGTGAATTCCAGAAAATCTTCATCGGTCGGTTTTCTGCCTCTAGCGCGGAGAATGTCCATTGTATTATCAATGACATCACGGTTCATTACATCCCTAAAAATACCATTGGTGATGAACAGGTCGTTAAGACCGTCTAAGTCAAAGTCGGCAGCGAGCACGGCCCATGACCAATCCGTATCCGCCATACCTGCCATTTTAGAAATTTCACTAAAAGTGCCATTGCCATTATTCATTTGCAACATGTTGTGTACATATTGATGATGATAGCCTTGATCGACCATCATCTCAAATTGGCTAAGCGGCATCATTCCCATGTTCAACTTAGCTCTTTTATAGTCTTCAGGGTTCATGTCAAGGGTAATAAGATCAAGATACCCATCGTTATCCATATCCGCAATGTCGCTTCCCATACTATTGAAAGACATGTGTTTGAACATTTTGTCCCTAGACTCCTCAAATGTGCCATCTCCATTATTGATATACGCCAAATCTGGATAGTTAAAATCATTGCACACGTAAACGTCTAACCATCCATCATTATTCAAATCGCCCACTTGGGGGTTTAGGCCAAAACCTATATCATTTTGTAACCCGGCCTTTTCCGATATATCCGAAAAATGTCCCGTCCCATCATTTTGATAAAACCGATCACTTCCCTTAAGTGCTAAGGTTTTTGGGTCATTATGCACCTTGTCTAAGTCTAATATCTGGGTTCGACCAGTTATATCGGGCGTATTTGAAACATAAACGTCGAGATCATTATCTCGGTCAAAGTCAAAAAAAGTTGCTTGTATCGTCCTATTGGCATCAGCAAGACCCAATTCTTGGGCACTTTCCTTAAATTTCAGGTCGCCTTGATTTATATAGAGAAGATTGGCAAATTTGTCATCTTCATCAATCCATCCCCCTCGAGAAACGTATATGTCCAGCAAACCATCCCCATTCACATCGGCCATTGTAACTCCCGTATTAAAGCCCGAAAGCGGCAAGATGCCCGATTCTTCCGTAATGTCCTTGAACTTTAGGTTGCCCAAATTGAGGTAGAGTTTATCCGGGCCGGAATTTGCGCTAAAGTAAAGGTCCACCAAGCCATCATTGTTAATATCACCAGCAGACACTCCGGCACCAATATAGGTGTACATATATTGGTAGTAGTTGGTCTTCTCTGTTTCCTCAAGTGAATTTACAAAGTTGATTCCTGTTTCATTGGAAGGGATTGATGTAAACAAATATTCTTTTTGGATAGTATCCTCGGCATTTTCATTCTTTTTTTTACGAGTATCACAAGAATTGAAACCGAATAGAAATGAAAGAAAAACGAGTAGCGTAAATCGCGTTCGCGCCTCGAAATAGATTTTTGAGAGAATCATAAAAACTAATTAAAAGTGTCAAAGTATTGGCGTCTCGCAAAGTACGAAGTTTAAGCATATAGTCGCTGAATAGGACTGGTTTTTCTCGATTAAAAAAGAATAAATATCGATGCTAAGCCCTTATATATGGACTAAATCTGAATTTTTGGATGAATCTTCGGACAAGCCAAAGGACGAACTCGAACGACTTAACATTATACGCTGCTGAGGAACTATCTTCCCAAGCATTTATAAGCTCATTCTTGAAGAGAAATTTTGGTATTTTTTAGGGAAATGTCCAGTTGATTACCGTAAAAGAATTAGCTTCGTTTCGCCAATAACTCATCGTATCCCATAATTGAATTGCTCAAAATGACATTTAAAAAAAAAGTGCTAAAACTTATTATTTGGACGCTTATAATTGGTGTTCTCAGTTCTTTTATAGCCTACTATTATTTAAAAAATAGTTGGGAGAGTTTTGTGACGGAAAAGGAGTTGACAGAATTTGTGACAAAAGTAAAGTTCGCAAAAGAATTGCCGGAACCGTTTTATCAATTGTACGAACAGGAACATCCTAAAATTTTATCCTATAGTTTGAATCAGCAGATAGGGAAAGGGTTGATTTCAAATAATTTCACCAAAAGTCCTAGTCTCTTGGCCGCCATGATCTCAGATTTTAGTCGCCAAGACGCGGACAGTACAAAGCTATCGAACCGCAAGGCCTACACTTTAGCTTGGAAGCTGGAAGAGGAAACCACGCAAAAGGAATGTTTAAATTGGGTCTTGGAGAACTACAAATTCGATCTATATATTCATGGAATAAACGAGGTCGCGAATTTTTATTTCAGAAAAGGGGTGTCACAACTTAGTGATCGGGAGTTAAGTGATATTATAGCTTTGATGAAAAAACCAAGTATAGTCAATGTGCCAGATCGATCCAATGAGGAACTTCACTGACTAAACCCTACTTAATTCTATTCTCCAACCTCACCCAAGAGATTTTTTTTCTGTCGGATATATTTGATTCTTTAGGGCCAATATTGACATTAAAAGAACCTAAAAATATATCTAAATCACCATCTTTATCATAATCGGATACATCAAGCGTTTGCCATCTAAAATCTGGAAGTCCGCTGATATATTTAGGTTTAAATTGTAAATCTCCTTCATTGATCAACAGCTGAACACTTCGAAACTTTGGGTCAGTAAAATCGCCAAAATTGGAAATCGCCAAGATATCGGTATCCCCGTCCAGATCAAAATCTTCGGCCCTGATTTTACTGACGCCATGAATGGGCAAAAAATAGTCTTCCGAGAATTCCTTATTTCCCTTATTTAGCAGGATTCTTACGCCATGGAAATTTTTAAGCACCGTTGATAAATCCGAATTATCTCCATTGCCAATAACAATATCCTTTAGGCCATCACCGTCCATATCCCTTAACTGAAAATCTACCGACCCAAAGGCCGGCTGAAATTGAACGACTTTTTTGCCGGTAAAAGCATTATTTTCATAATCCCATATCATGGTCAGTTCATGCTCTTGGGCAAAAAGAACTATAATCTCATTCTCCTCATCAGCATCCATATTTGCCATTTCGACCTTTATGGCTCCTGACATTGGGTGAATAATCTTTTTTTCATAGGTGCCATCCCTTAAATTTTCGAACAATGAAAAATCCCCAATAGTATTTCCGTAGTTGCACACGAATACATCGTCATAACCATCTAAATTTATATCGTGGATTAAAAAGTCTACCGGCCTCGTTAATCCTTCAATAAAAGTATCCCCAATCCGTAGTTTCCCTTTTGCTTTATCCGACGGGTTTAGACTGCCAATTGTCAATAGGTACACCGAAGAATCTTTAACCGCTCTTTTCACCGGGGGACTTTCCAATTCTTCCGAATTAAGAACTTTCCCATTACTATCTAATATTAACAATGTAGAATCGATGGCATTCCCTAAAAACAAACGTCCGCTTTGTTCATCATATTTAGTCATTGTAATTATAGATAATGAATCACGCCGAAAAATATGGGGCTCGAACAGGTCGCTATTTTCTTGATCTTGTATCTGGTATTTTGGAATACTGTTCTCCGATCGGTTCAAGTAATAGTGTACGATCTTATCCCAATCTTCTTGGGACATTGTTGGAGTTAAATTTTTGGTGGAATCAGGATTACCGTACGTATAAATAGGCCCATGGGACATCCCCATTTTTAGACCCATATCGGGTAGTATTTTTTCGCCCCATACCCTTCTTGGCAAAATTGCGGGATCAGGGAACAAATGACAAGAGGCGCAATTGATTTTCGCTAAAATTTCACCTTCGGCATGTTTGTTTTCATTTGTACAACTTATTAAAAACAAAAAAAATCCGATACACCAAATAATTTGGGGAATAGCAATGATATTTTTAAATGAGTCTCGATTTAGCATCAAAAAAATTGAATTAAAACATAATACCGGGTGTAATAGAATGTTGACAAAGTAGTATTAATTATTAGACGATAGCTATTTATTTAATTGAAATTGTCAATTTCGGAGGTGGCTTTGATTTCTTCTTCGGTTCGACTAATTTAGTTTTTAGAATTTCAAATTGACTTGGTTCTGATAAAGCTTGTTTTTGGGAGAATAGGATATGAACCCCGAAATGAATCTCATCAAAATAACAAAGCGGCAAGATTTATTGCTAAATCTTACCGCTGTGCTCAAACTAACTCAAAACTAACTCAATCAACTATCGTTTAATTCCCCCCAAGATTAGGATTTTTTTCTATTTCCTGTTGCGGTATTGGCGCATAATAATTATCCGTTCCTAAAGAACCTAAAATGGGGTTTGAAGCGGTTGTCAACGTTTTTGGGGAGCCAACACCATTTTCATCATATGTAGTTCCCACAGAGACTTGGGGATTCCTATTGCCCAACGCTTCCTGAACTTTTTCTTTACGTACCAAATCGTTCCAACGAATAAACTCGCCTGCGAACTCCCATTTTCTTTCTGTAAATGCCAAATCCTGAATGTTGCCATCGCCTGCCGTTAGGTCACTCGCGTCTGGAGTATTAAAGTCAAGACCTCCAGCTCTTCTGTGAATCATATTCAAGGCTTCCCATGCATCGGCACCGGCCGAGCCAACTTCACCGGAAGCTTCGGCATATATTAACAATACCTCGGCGTATCTCATATAAAGGTCACTTCTTAAGGTTTGAAATTGATTCCAATCCCCATCGGCCAAATTTCCCACGATTTTTCTTAAAATAGGATTTTGTTGATCTTTGAACTCTTCCCATGGAATAAGTTTGTCTGGAGTACCATCGGTTATGGTTCCATCAGCATCAACAGGGATGAAATCATAGTAAGTTGCGACTTTTCTGGTGCCTTCCGGCATATCTTCAAAAAAACGTATTTCGGCAAATGTTTCTTGCCATCCTGCAAAATCTGAGGGCAGACCTAATTTTCCCATTTTACGATTGGTAAGATTATCTCCGGTATTGCCGTATGCAATTGTAAAGACACCTTCTGGCGTAAATCTTCCTGCTAACGACCATAATTTGGCCAAATCCGGCTCCAGTCCGAAACCATGTGAGGCGGCATTATCTATAACTGATTTAGCACTTGATGCAGCTTCTGCATATTTGCTTGTATCATTTAATGGGAAGCCGGCCCAGTCCATATACAATCTTGCCAAAAATGCCCTGACTGTTCCATTACTTGGTGTTGTTGATCCTACAAATTGACTTTTAACAGGTAATCTTGATTCCGCTTGTAAAAGATCACTTTCTATTTGTTCAAAAACCTCTAATTGTGAAGCCAACACCGGTTGCTGAAATGGATCAACCTCTAAAACTAAAGGTATTCTACCATGAATACGCATCAAATGATTGAACATAATCGCCCTTAAAAAGTACGTTTCACCAACTAATCTTTCTTGCTTTTCAAGGTCTGGTTTACCCGTGTCCGCAACAAGTAATGTTTGGCCTTCTACACTTTGTAAGACTGTATTTGCTGCACGAATCATCTCATAAACGCCGTTCCAGTTGGTCAAAGTTCTAGAATTTTCAGGTGTAACAAAGCGTTGGTCATACTCCCTAAAATCTGCTTTATTACTGGCAACATGCGTTGTAATATCGTCGCCTGACCAACCGTTAACATAAAAGGTAGACATCCATGCCGCCTTGTTTAATTTGCCATAGATACCGGTAACCCCTAGCTCTAACTGAGCCATAGAAGAATAGGTCACAACTTGCAATTGTGAAGCAGCGGGATTTTCATCAAGATCGAACTGCTCGCAACTATTAAAACTTAATGCCAAAGCAGCAAGGCTAAAGACTCCTAAAAGTGCTTTCAATGATTTATAAATTTTTATTGTTTTCATATTTTTGAAATATTTTTCTATTAGCATTTTTTTAGAATCCAACCTTTACACCTAATGTATAACTTCTTGGATTAGGGTAGGCTCCAACGTTTATACCGGGAGCTACATCTGCATTTCCTTGATCCGTTCTTCTGGAGGATAACTCAGGATCATAACCACTATAATCTGTAATCAAGAATAGGTTTTGCCCACCTGCATACACCTTAAGTGTTGTATTTGCCAATCCGCCAAAATTCTCGAACGTATATCCTACAGTTAAGTTACTTAATCTAACAAAATCTCCTTTCTCAATATATCTTGAAGAATTGAACAACTGTACTGTTGCAGGTATGTCGGTTTCGTTGCTGGGCGTCCATTGGTTTACTTGATCGGCCGCCATAAAACTTCTAGAATCCCCGGCGCCTCCTGTAATACCAGCTTGCATCAGGTTGTAAATATCAAAACCGTGAACCCCATTTAAGAAAACGTTTATATCCCAGTTTTTATAAGAAATGGTGTTGTTGAAACCCCATGTCAAGGTAGGTGTGCCATTACCGATAGCATCAAAAACAATCTCTCCGTCTGCATCCCTTTGATATTTAGCATCCCCAGGTTTTTTACCAAAAGCTTCTGCCGCCGCAGCCTCCGAGTTTTTCCAGGTTCCTAAGAAGATGGCTCCGTTTAACTGTCCTAGCGGTTCTCCTAATTGAATAATGTTGACTACCCTTGCTTGCCCACCCGGTGCTTGGAATTGGCCATCAATTTGGTCAAGACCGCCAAACAATTGGGTTACTTCATTCTTGACCTGGGAGAGTGCCAAATTGGCATTCCAGTTGAGGTTTTCGTTCTGGATGATATCATAGCCGAAGGCAATATCAAAACCAAAATTTTCTACTTCGCCTATATTTTGGTTAACATTTCCACCACCGTTGGTACCAGAAACGGGTACATTTAATAGTAAATCCGAGGTTGTTTTTTTATAACCATCAATGCTAAAACTACCCCTGCCTTCATTAAATCCTAAATCAATACCGATATTGGTTTGCGTAGTAGTTTCCCAAGTAAGATCTTCGTTAGAAAAACTAGTTATGAACGTTCCCGGAGACGGTGCATCGCCCGTGTAGGCGTAACTATTGTTATCTAAATTCGCAAAGGTACCATAAGTGTTGACACCTTGGTTACCTACCTGGCCCCAACCGGCCCTCAATTTTAGGTTGTTGATAAAACCAGAACTTTCGGAAGGGTTAATCAGGCTATATCCAGCTGCAATAGATGGAAAGAGACCCCATTTCTTACCCGGTCTAAAAACAGAGGTACCATCGTAACGCGCAGTAGCCGTTAGAGATAAATTGTTAGCAAGAATATACTCCGCACGCAACATAAAAGACGAAAGCTCTCTCTCATCAAAATTGTTGCCGATAGTAAATCCATTGGCAGTTTCCGCAAAATAATAACCGTTGGGTAAAAGCAGGTTATCTGCATTATAGTTATTTCTAATGTTTTTTGAATTGGAATATTCTTGAACCCCTGTCAATTTTATATCGTGCGTATCATTAAATAGTTTTTGCCAAGTAAATATGTTACTAATTTGATACGATGTGAACTTGTTAGTATTAAAGTTTGCATCTGGCGTATCATCAGAACCTTCAACCGAATATCTCTGAACATTATAATTGTTGATTTGGGTACCTGCAACTAGCGAGTAGCTAAAATTATCGGTAATTTGGTAGGAAGCGTTTAAGGCGGCACTTAGTCTTTCATCAACATCGCTGGCCTTCGTTTCTCTTAAGGTTAATACCGGGTTCAGGTTTAAGGAACCGATACCTCTAGTCGAGCGTCTGTTATAGTTGCCGTCGGCATCATAAATAGGCGTTGTTGGATCCCAAGTATTGGCCTTGTACATCAAACTTCCCTGCCCGTTGCCCAAAGATTCGAAATTATTATTTTTCTCACCTCGACTTCCGTATATATTAAGACCCACCTTAAATTTGTCGCTAATTTGTGCATCTATATTGGATCTAAGCGATAATTGCTGATATCCGGTATTGATAACAATGCCTTGTTCATCTCTATAATTACCGGATAGGAAATATCGTATTTTACCCTCGGATCCACTTGCCGAAATCTGTAAATTTTTGCTAAAACCTGTTCGTAGAATCTCATCTTGATAATTCGTACCACCATTTCTATCGAAACCTGCGATCTCGGAATCCGTGAACGTGGGGTTTTGTCCAATGCTCAATTTTCTGATATTTTCGATTCTCGCAAAATCGCCCACATTATCCGCTAACGTAGGCAATAACTTTGGAACTTGAGATACAGAGGTAAAAAAATCGACATTGATTTTCCCTTTTCCCGAACCCTTTTTAGTTGAAACGAGAATAACACCGTTGGAACCTCTAACCCCATAAATAGCAGTAGCGGAAGCATCCTTCAATACATCCATAGAAGCGATGTCATTTGGATTAAGTGTGCTAAGGTCTCCACCCAGAACCCCATCAATAACCACTAACGGGTCATTATTTCCAGTAATAGAGTTAACACCCCTAATCCGTACTTTAATACCTGCGCCGGGAGCTCCGTTCGCTTTTGCTACGGTAACACCAGCGGCCCTACCTTGTAGCGCCTCATCGACCCTTGTTACCGGTTGGTTTTCGAAAGACTCCGCAGAAACCCGTGAAACGGCTCCTGTAACATCCTTTTTCTTTGCTGTTCCATATCCAATAACGATAACTTCATCTAATTTACTGGCATCTTCGACAAGTGTTACATCGATCTTTGTTTGGTCGCCAACCGTAATATCTTGTGAAGCATACCCTATATAACTAATTTCCAGAATGTCTGCTGGAGATGCCTCGATTGTGAAATTTCCGTCAAAATCGGTCTGGGTACCGGTGGTCGTACCCTGTATTACAATGTTTGCCCCGGCCACCGGACCGAGCTCATCGGTTACGGTTCCCGTTATGGTCTGCTGGGCATGCAATTGCTGAAAGCCCAACAGGGTTATGATAAGCCCCATTAGAAAGCCTCCCTTCAGAAATTTAAAAAATTGTTTTTTCATAATCATTTAGTTCAGGTTATATTAGTGTTAAGTTAAGCCAAAATCGTCGCATAATCCAATGTATCTTTTGCGGCATCCCGTCATTAAAAAATAATTCCGTAGCTACGGCTATGCAATGATTTTTTGCCTAGGCATGCCACAAAATTTGCGATTGCCTTATACGCCATTTCAGCTTTAACTTAACACTAGTGTTGAGTTCATAAATAGGTGCAATGGTCATTAAAATTAAATTTTATTTCTACTCTATGAGTTAAATCTTAAATCTTAAAATTTTACATTGGGATTTGAACAATATGATAATCAAACAGAGTTTCAAGGTCTAAAGTAATACAATTTTAGGTAAAATTAACTTTTGGTTAACGCGAAACGACTAGACTTAAACTTGACAAGCACCTTATAAACTTTTTAAGCTTGATTATAAAATCCTGCATGATTAGCTGTTTCCTGCCTGCCTGTCCGCGGTTTGTTCCAAATTGATAACATGCGCATATTGTTTTAATGGTAGTCCGAAAATTTCAATAGATATTGATATTCAATAGGTGTTCTTATAAAACGAATAGTCCGGAAAGAGCAACAAATGGGTTGTTTTTGTTTTTAATACACCCTTTATTTCATCCGAAAGAACTCCTAGCCCTTAAGTAAGAAAAAATTTCTATTACCAGATTGGCGAAATTTAAACTACCCCATTTCCCTATTACAAAAAAAGTCTTAAATCAGGCACCGCTATTTACCTATTTTACCTTATGCTAACATTATTTTAACCTTTTAAGGAGCTGTTAGCTGATTGTTGACACTATTTTTCTCTAAGGATTGCTTTTTTTGAAATTCGATGAAAAAACTTTACGGCCAGTACAGTTCACTGCTGAGGTAGAAAATTTAAATATTTTGCAATGCAGGGCACAGTCTTAAGATTCCAAGTAGTATGCTTTACTTTGGAGTTTTTGGAATAAAACTGCTATCACTTAACAAATTCCATTAAGCCAAAGCGATTGGCCTGATGTACATTCTTGGAAATATCGTATATGGGGAATAAGGTGGAAGTAGATCTGCGGTTGCCTTCGGCATCGTTTCGGTCTTGGCGGATGGCGAGAAAGGCCCATCGATTTCCTTCCTTGACAGGCACAATAGTTCCCAACGCACCAAAATTGGAAATCGGTATGGCCAATTCCATAGTCCAACCCTTATCGATATCGGAATTGTCGTTTATGGTGCCATCAAAGGCTACCTCCACTTTAAAATCAGGATTAAAGGTCTTGAAAACAGCATCTTCATCTTTATAATAATCGTTAAAATAGATAAAATCGTTACTGGCTTTGTATAGATTGAGTTCGTAGCCAAAATGGGTATCCAGACTGTCCGGGGCGTTTATAAAAAAGATTTCGGCACAATCGTCTAAATAGGGTTCCCCATCTCGTTTGGTTTCGCGAGCGGTTAGAAATTTATCATCCATTTCAAAGAATATATAGAGATTTGTAGTATCCCATAGCATTCTAAAAATAGTGCGTTGCCTGTCATCTGATTTTTCTACATTGTAAAAATTTTCCAGTGTCTTGGCCTCTGTTCTTTTCCAAACTTCCTCGTTCATATTTCCGTCGACCAGAATAGGCTTAGACGTATTATGCACCTTAAAAACAGGCTGTTCTCCAAGCGACAATTTTTTTTCTGTCTGTGCCAATATGACTGAAGAGGATTGCAACAGTAACAAGCAAACGATTGATAACTTGTTCATTCAAAGAATATTAACTTTTCGCCATTATTCTGGCCCACAGATTATTTTTATTCTCTTTTATAGCAGACTCAAGTTGGTCATGGGCTTTATCAAGATTTCCGAGTCCTAGGTTTCCGAGGGCTTCGAGATAATAGGCCTTCGATATCGCTTTTCTGTTGCCCGAAGAAGCTTCCTCAACAGCGATCAAAGCGTTATCGACACCATCTTCTAGAAGTGCTGCTCCTTTAGCTATCAATTGGTCGAAAAGTTCCTTTGCCTTGTCCTTCTGCCCCAGTTCTTCAAATGATTTTCCCTGAAAATAGAGTAAGTCATCCATTCCGGGCCCATTGTTTGACGCTGTACTTTTTTGAAAGTTGGCCTTGGCATGCTTTGCATTTCCCATTTGATCATAGGCATTTCCCATAAAATAATAGATCATCGCATTTTTCTCGTCATGGGTCGGCTTTCCTACCTCCAGATTTTCGGGGTAGATCAGTGCCTTTTCCAACTCTGCAACAGCAGCTTCACTTTTTTTATCATCCATAAGTTGAAGTGCCTTTAGGGTATGGGCATCCACATAGCGCCAGTACGTCTCCCTTCCCCCTTCCCAGGTTCGGAAATGATGGTTGTTTAGAAATTGGATGGCCTCATCGTACTCGCCGTTCAGATTTAGCAGTTCAACATAGGTTTTTGGGGCGGATACATCTTTTTTTACCACCTCAAGATTATTGCGAAGTAGGGCCAGATTGTCTTTAAAGTCAGCATCGGATGCATCATAGTATTTTGATAGTTCGTCATACCAGAGCGGGTAAGAGTTGTCCAAAGAAATGGCCTGGGTCATATAATCTATAGCCGCAGTGGGGTTGTTTTGATGGTAAAAGGCACCGAACGCAAGGTTGCGCCACACCATGGGAATGGAACTGTCGATCTCCCCGGCCCGTTGCCAAGCGGCCAAGGCATCTTCGGGCCTTTTGTCATAGAGCAGGTTGCCCAATAAATAATAGGCCGTCGCATCTTGGGGGTCTATGTCGATCGCATTATCTAATACTTTCTCGGTTTCCTGTCTGTATGGAAATACGTATTCCAATGACTTGCCCTTTGCCAAATTTTGCATTTCGGCCGCCTTCGCTTTGTCTCCGACATGGGTATAAAACCAAGAGAGATAATAGTAAATCAAAGGACTTTCGGTTTTTTTAATATCGGACAAAAGTGAAATTCCGTCTTTCAATAGCCCGGCGTTCATGTAATGGGTAGCGATTTCAAGATAGTTGTTGTCCACATCTTGCATGTTTTTATGCCATTTGGCCAAGGATGCATCGTCTTGCAATAGCCCTTTTTCGTAGAGTGCCGTAAAATCAAGCGGATCATAGGCCAAAAGTTCATCCATCAAAACATTTGCTTTATCCGTCTTTCCTACTTTGCGAAGCAGGGCACTGTAAAGTACGTTTATTCTACCGTCCCTTGTGTTCGTAGAATAGGCTTCTTTTATGTATTCCAAGGCTTTATCATAATTACCGTTTTTACTTTCCAGCTGTGCCAATTCGTAGTTTCCGGAAGCGAACCACTGGTAATACCAAGTAGAGCGACCAAAATTTTCATAGGCTTCCTCCAAAAGACCTAGTTCTTTTTGGGCCAAACCCATATAATAATAGAGATCCCCTTCTTTGGGCTGATGGTATTTAATTTTAAGTTTGTCCGCTGCAGTTTGTAGATAGGTGAGAGCCTCCTCGTATTTGGTCTGGCTGAGACGGCGCATTCCCAGCGCAATATTTACCCGATAATCGTCCGAGGATTTTTCTAAGGCGGCCAAGTAATAATCGTCCGGATTTATTCCCGCCCGATTGAACTGTTCCACAAACCTTCCTGTAAGATAAAGGTCCTCCACTGATTTCAGTTCTTTAGGGCTTTTTACTCTTTCCTGTTCTTCGGGCAGTTCGGGATGTTTTGGTTTTTGGGGCGAATACGAAACCAGTTCATTGCCCTCACTGTCTCTCAATAGCACATGCAGCTTGTATTCGTCTATCGGTTTTTTTCCCTTATAGGTAGCCGTGAAAGGGGATGCTGGATCGATATCCAGCCTTTTTTCCTCCAAGATCTCATCCCCATTCTTAAGGATTACCTCCGCATTCTTAAAAGCTTTTGTCGTATTAAAACCGTAGAAAACGGTTTTGGTATTTCGCATTTGAAGGGTAACCGATGCCTCCGTAGTAGAATTTTTTACGATTTCCAGATCACGGATAGGATACCAATAATTTTTGGCATCTTTTACCGAGTGTGGAAGTATCCAACTGTAATCGGGTTGATTGTTCGAGAAGGTGCCGGTCATCAATTCAACGTAGGCCTTGCCATCGTCGGTCAATTTTCGTCTTGCGTTCTGGCCTTGAAGGCCTGGACCGAACTGCCAAAGTTTTGACGTGGGGTTCTTGATCGGGTCTCCAACGTGTACGGTTCCGGCCTTTTGCCCATAATCGTATCCTCCAAGGAAACCTTCCTTACCGTCCCACATAAAAAAGGATACGGGGTTAGGGTGGTTCTTCCACCAGGTCAGGTCGACCCCTTGGATATAATCGGTGCCCTGATAATTTTGATGCGAAATTGGCCATTCCGTAAAACTTGAGTTGTTATGGAAGACGCCGATTTCTTGGCTAGGAGGCCAAAAGGTTCTAAAATCATCATTGGCGGTTATGGCCACATTAGCCCAAAATAGAAAGGTCTTGGTTAAGGCACTCGTATTGTTTATACGGTAATCAACTTCAATATAGGAGCGGCCCGGACGTAAGGTCATGCCCACGACCCCACGCAGGCCCATGGTCTTTTCGGTTTCGCCGATCCAAACCGTTGCACTGCCATCTTCGTTTTCTATCATTCGATAGTCGCTGGGCAGCATCGTAGTGGTTCTGTGATGATGTGGAAAGCACCATTCGATGCCTCCGGATACCCATGCCCCGAGCGTTCCGATTAGATCCGGTTTTATAACGCTGTTGGTGTGGAACAGCTCATGACCGTTGGTTTTGTCTATTGCCGAAAATAGCCGGCCGCCGAAAGTCGGCAATACCTTGACCTTGATATATTCGTTTTCCAGATACACCATGTCGTAGTCGACATCTTCAAGTTCACTCCCTAACTTGGTCTGCGATGGATAAGGATATATCTTGCCTTGAGCCCCCTGAACCCCTCTTCCGGTGTAGAAGATAGGACTGGTTTCATCCTTTCCCATTTTATAGGTAGGGATTGTTTCTGTGCCTTCATAAACCTTGACTTGGCTAAAAAGGGTGCCATTGGAAAGTAGAATAAAAAAGATAACCGTCGGTATGAGCTCGATTCGTAGTAGATTTTTCATTTTATTGATTGTATTAACAGTTAACAGGTTTGGAATTTGATTTGGAAAACTTCTACTGATTACTTATTGAAGCTATCCGATCGATATTGTATACTTTTAGACCTATAATAGTAGTGATAAATTCGTTTACGCACAAATAGGGGATGTACAAAGCTTATTCAAAGTTTTGTCTATTTTTTGAATACTGGTATGAAGGATGGAGAACGGTTAAAATATTGTTTACACGAGATAGAACGAAAATTAAGTTGGGAAAAATCTTCATTGTGGAAAGAACCCGAATTTGTGCGACTGTCCAAAATTATTTCCGAGGAATCCGACATTTCCATCAGTCCGCATACGCTTAAACGCCTTTACGGAAAGATTAAATATAAAAAGTATTATAATCCACAGCGTGCTACTAAGGATGCGTTGGCCAAATTCTTGGGATTTTTGGATTGGCGAGAGTTTGCTGCCCATTATGATAACACAATCAGCTGCGAGGCAAAACCCGAAAAATCTGCGATATGGACAAAGAAGAAGTTTATAGTGGCAGTGTTGGTTCTTTCTGCTTGTTTCCTCACATTATTGTTTATGCAGCGATTTTTACCAGCCACTGACCATCTTGATGACAAATCAGAAAAAACGTCTTTTTCATTTGATACGACGAATTCCACCGGTTTCGTGCCTTATACCGTATCGGTCAAGTACAATATTGAACAAGTAGCATCTGACAGCATATACCTCGACTTTGATTTTACGCATCCTGTTTTAGGTCACCAGAGAGTAAAATTAAACCAACAACGGTTCATGTACAATTATACCTATCAAATCCCTGGGTATTATCAAATCGGACTGTATAACAATAGTCGTGAACTTGCAGTCAAGAATGTGCTGGCTATGTCAGAGCATTGGGACAGTTATTTGTTTTCTGAAGTTAAACAAGGGTTCTGGCTCGACAATGAAATACAACCTGCTGAACGAGAAGGGTATTTATATTATTCCCCTGAATATTTAGTCAAAAATGGGTTCGATATCAATCCGGTATTTTATACGGCCCATCGATTATTCAAGGAGTTTGAAATCGATGGCGACAATTTTGAAATGGAAGTTAGATTTAAAAATTCAAAGAAATCGGGAGGCATTACCTGTTATGATTTTATTACACGGTTGTTTTGCGAAAATAACCTCAGTTATTTTAGACTTATGGAAAAGGGGTGTTCAGGATTCTCAGGCTTGAAGGTTGGTACTACGGAAGTGACCGGTGTTCAGCAAAATCTTTCATCCTTTACCTTTGATGATGAGCGTTGGAATAAATTATCTGTTATTGTTCAGGAAAAAAAAGTGCAGATATTCTTGAACGAAGAACTGATCTATTCAAATAATTACCAAGGATCAAATGGTAAAATCGTCGGTATCGAACAGGTATTTAAAGGAACCGGTAAATTGGATTATATTCGGTTAAAGGACCGTGGTACGCAACGAGAATTTTTTGATGATTTTGAGTAGGGAAACCTATTTCGGCTGATAGATTACGTTATTGCTTGAAGGTCATTATGATTATGACGGAGAGATGTTTTTTGAGAGTTCTGCGGACAAAGCCAGTTGTGTCACTAATTCGTTAAAGAGCCTTCACTTTGCCATAGCCAGGCCTAATTAGCTTTCACTATGTCGGAATTCTAAATTATTTTGCTATTTGAGGACGGCATGACGACCACTCCGGACGGTTTTAGAGAGCTCGGTCCAATTGTGCTAACAATTTTTTTCGATATGGAACCGAGTTGTATTTTTTAAGGTTGTTTTAGTCTGTAGGGGTTTTGGCTATTTCGATTTTTTATACTGATCAGTCATGGTATGAAAGCCAATCTCGACACCGTCCAACATTTGTTGGTATTGTTCGGGCCTTTCCTTTTTAACCCATTCGAGAACATCTACGGAAATCGCATGAACCGGATGGTATATGGTACTTACCGGCTTCATCTCTATATCGTATTCGAGCGTTCTTTTTCGCAATTTGTCAAGGATATGGATATACTCGGGATTTCTCGCCAGATTGTGCAACTCTTGGGGATCCTTCTCCAGATCATACAGTTCTTCTTTTGGTTTTGTGGGTTCGAAGAATATTTTTTGGGCGTCGTTTAGTTTGCCCTCCTTTTTCAACCTCCGCATTACATGAACCGCAGGTCTATAGAATTCCAAATAGGCTTGGTGGGCATCGAAAGGGACCTCTGGCTTGTCATTTCGGATGTAGGCCCATTTACCAGAGGTAACGGCCCTTGACTTTTCTTCGATCTCGTCCCAAAGATCGCGGGCTCCGTACACATAATCCCGTTTGAAATTTTTATCGAAAATTGGTTTGCCGGTCATATATTCAGGTACTTCGATGCCGGCGAAATCGAGAATTGTGGCTGTAATATCGGTAGCCGATACGACATCTTTCCGTATTTTATCTCCATCCAAACCTTTTGGGGAATACACGATAAGCGGAATATGAAGGCCGGGATCCTGTAGGTATCCCTTGCCACGAATATTGCATCGACCATTATCACCAATAAAGATGACTATCGTATTATCGGCCATGCCCTTTTCTTTCAGTTCTTGAAAAATCATGCCCACTTCGTTGTCCAGATATTCGATTTGGTCGAGGTATTTGGCCCAGTCCAAACGGATGATAGGATCGTCCGCCATGAATTTCGGCAGTTCTACATCGCTTGGGTCGACAGGGTGTTTCGATTGCTCCCTGACCTCGTTCCACCAATCGCCCCTATGGCTGGCCAACAGCTGAATCTGGGCAAAGAAAGGTTGATCCTCTTTTTCGAAAGTGTCATATTTATCAAAAATGCCAAATTGTGTTTTTCCGTCCCACGGGCCAAGGGGCTCATGCTTAAAATTGACATCTATTTTCCGCCCTTTTCCCATCACACCGTGATGCCCTAGGATCGTAGTGTATCCGGCCTCACGAAGCCAATAGGTAAAGGGTTTGAAATTTTCGTCGAGCGGTACGTCGCGGTTGCTTCTATGATTGTGGGCATTGATCTTTACCTGGTGGGTACCCGTTAACATGGCAGAACGACTGGGCGAGCAGATGGAATTCGTAACAAAGCAATTATCGAACCGAACGCCTTCTTCGGCCATTTTGTTAAGGTACGGAGTCTTGACGGCTTTCATTCCATAACATTCGAGATCAAGGCTTATATCTTCGGCCATTAACCAGATGATATTTGGCTTCGACTGGCTCAGCCTATCCGG
>RCMY010000560.1_pt1 | contig 34881 bp, 31 predicted proteins | sample 2041341 | NCBI WGS metagenome assembly RCMY01 (sample SAMN09708234, study PRJNA481090) | Marine sediment metagenome, whole genome shotgun sequencing project. | reverse complement strand
GAGGGCAATTGGCTTGACGATCTCATCGCCCAAGGCGGCGGAGCCACCTACTACACGCCACCTGAACTCGCGGGCTAGTTGGCCTCGGTTGAACGAACAAAAGGAGTGCCGAGGGCAGACGGGCCGTGCACCTTGCTCGCCATGGCCAGCGCCACCAGTGTGACGACGTAGGGAAGGGCGATGAAGAACTCGAACGGAATCGCAGAGTCGAGCCCCTGAAAGCGGAACTGGAGCGCATCGAGCGTGCCGAAGAAGATGGCGCCGACAACAATGAGTCCCGGCTTCCAGCGGCCGAAGATGACGAGCGCCAGGGCCACCCAGCCCCGACCGGCCGTGATGTTCGAGTTGAAGAATCCGAGCTGACCGACAACCAAGAACGCACCGCCGAGGCCAGCGAGACCTGCACCAATAGTGGTCGCAATGATTCGAACCCGATTGACCGGATGTCCGGCGGCGTCGGCTGATTCTGGTGCCTCACCCGCAGCGTCGAGCACGATGCCGAAGTAGCTGCGCCGCAGCCAGACGGCGAGTATGAGGACCAGGGCGGCTCCGACGTATGCGACCTGATTCTGCTCAAAAAGCGGCTCGCCGATGAGAGGTATGTCTCGCAGAACCGGGATGCTCCACACCGACGGGTCGGGTGACCGGGGCTTGATCGGTAGAGAGCCGTAGATCTCGGTATTGAGGAACGAGGTGATCGCGAGGCCGAGCAGCGTCACGCTGAGGCCAGCAACAACCTGGTCGACTCGGAGCCCCACGACTAGCACGGCGAACCCAAGCCCAACCAGAGCGCCAGCAGCGAATCCGCCAACGAGCCCCATCCACAGCGAGCCAGTCTCGACCGCGGTCGAGAATCCGGCAAATGCGCCACAGATCATGATGCCTTCGAGGCCAAGGTTCAGCACGCCGGCCCGTTCAGTGATCATCTCGCCAATGGCCGCCGTGGCAACGGGAATCGAAAGGCGAATGCCGGATGCCAGCACCGCAGTCCAGAAGGTAATCGTCACGAAGTCTGACTGGAAGGCGTAGATCATGGGGATCCCATTCCTTTGTGTCGACCCCGGGCGGCGCGCTCGGCAAGCGCATTGCCGGTGATAACGCAGATAACGATGAGTGCCTGGACCGACTGCATCAACGTGACGGGGAGGCCAGTACGGCGCTGCGCAGCCTCAGCCCCGACGAGGAGGGCAGATAGCCCTATTGCCGAGAAGAACACCCCTACAGGCTTGTTGCGACCAAGGATCGCCACGATGATCGCCGTGAATCCAAACCCCGTAGCGGTGCCGCCGGAGACCCTGATTTGCTCACCGGCGAGCATGACATAGCCTGCAACGCCGGCAAAGGCCCCGCTGATGGCAAGGATGCCAAGGGCAACGACGTCGCCCCGAGATTCATTGGCGTACACGGCGGTTCGGTTGGCGCCGTGGGCTCGCACGATGAAGCCGAATCGAGTCTTCTTGAGGAGCCAGCCGATGGCAGGGACGCACGCCACTGCCAGGAGGATCCCGATGTGAGTATCGATCCAGGGCAAGTCGGGGAGTTCTGCGCTGCCAATGACACGGCTCTGGGGGAGCACACTCGCGGGGTCTTTCAGCGGAACCCGGACAACCCAGTTGAGGAGGGGCTCGGCCGTGAAGACAAGGAGAAGCGTGGCAATGACATCGTTGACGCCGAACCGAGTGTGGAGGATGCCAGCAAGCGCAGCCCAGAACGTGCCGCCAAGTGCGCCAAGCAGGATGCCGACGAGAATGGCGAGTGGCGTTGGCAGATCAACGTAGCCAAGGACGGCGATTGCGGTGACGGCGCCGGCGATGAGTTGACCCTCGGCTCCAATGTTCCAGACACCGGCCCGGAAACCAATGGCAAGGCCAAGCCCGATAAGGAGAAGGGGAGTGGCCCGGGCCAGTGTGTCTCGCCAGCCGGTTCGCTTGAAGAGCGATTCGGTGATGATGGTTCGATAGACACTGATTGGGTTTTCTCCCGCCCACGCAATGAGGACACCGCCGATGGCCAGCGCGGCCAAGATCGAGAGCACTGTTGGCGCCGCGTTGCGGAGTGTCTTGGCCAGGTCGAGTGAGGACACAGTCGGAGTCGATGTGGCGGCTGCCGTCATACGCCGCCCGCCATCATTAGCCCGATCTTGGCGCGATCAAATGGTCGGGCGATTGGCCCAAACACTTTGCCGTCGGAGACGACAACGAGCTGGTCGGCCGTTTCGAGAAGCTCATCAAGATCGGCTGAGACCCAGATGACGGCGCCACCCTGGCCTGCGAAGTCGATAAGACGTTGCTTGAGCTGGTTCGCGGCGCCAGGGTCGAGCCCTCTGGTTGGCTGACAGGCCAGGACAAGCTTGGTGTTCTCTTCAAACTCGCGGGCGGCGACCAGTTTCTGGGCGTTGCCGCCCGAAAGTGACTTGGCGGTGTGGTGCGGGGCACCCTTGACCGACCATTCAGCCATCACCTTGGTGGCATCGACAAAGGCGCTATCGAGCAGCCATGGGGTCCGGCCGACCAGCAGATTCTCGTCGCATCGCATCGAACCGACGAGTGCCCTGGCGTAGCGATCAGATGGCAAATATGCAAAGCCGGCCGCAATACGCGCTCTTGGATGCAAACCAATCAGATTAGTCTCGCCGAGCATCGCCGATCCGAATTCGGCCTTCAGCAAGCCGGCAAGTGCGAGTTCGAGCTCAACCTGGCCGTTGCCATCGACTCCGGCTACGCCAAGTATCTCATTTTCATGCACGTGAAGCGTGGCGGCCTTGAGCTGGCCTGCGTAGAGATCGGTGATAGTGAGGACCTCGGCTCCCGGCTCGGTTTCTTGGCGGGCTATGGCGGGGACCTCGCTGCCAACCATCTCGGCAGCAAGGCTTCCGGGGGTGTGGTCTCCAACCGGTGAGGCTGGGCTCACCACGACTCCAGCTCGCAGCACCACAACCCGGTCGGCGGCAGCAACAACTTCGCGAAGCCGGTGCGTAATGAGCACGACCGCACGGTTCTGTTCGTGAGCGAGCTTCTTTACGACGTCGAGCAGGGCCGTCGCCTCATCGTCGGTGAGAACAGCGGTTGGCTCATCGAGGAGCAAGACCTCGGGGTCGGCGTCGAGGGCTCGGAGCAGCTCAAGCCGTTGTTGTTCGCCAACTGAGCGTTCGCCAACTGGCCCGTCAAGTTCGATGGCGAACCCAAGGTCGTCGGCCAGCGCCTTGAGCTGGGCCGCCGCCTGTTTGCGGGTGCAACGCCGGTCACGCTGAGCACGGAAAAGAAGGATGATCTCGGCCGGGGTCATGGTCGGGACCAGTGCGAAGTGTTGATGAACGAGCGCGATCCCAGCGCTCACTGCTTCACCTGGCGACTTAGGGTGGAATGGTTTTCCGTGGCGCAGCACGGTGCCCGAGGTTGGGCTGTCGAGGCCCCCGATGATGCGCATTAGCGTTGTCTTGCCTGCGCCGTTTTCGCCCAAAACGGCGAGGACTTCACCTTTGCGAATCTCGAGGTTGATGTTGTCGAGGGCAACAACTTCACCAAAAACGCGGGAGACCCCAGCGATCTGAATCGCTGGGGCCTCCCCTTCTGAACTCATTGATGAGTGAGCATTGCTCACTCGGCGATGTACTGAACTTCGAACGTGCCGGCGATAATCTCCGCCAGACGCTCTTCGTAGATAGCCATTGCGTCAGCGGGGACGCGGTCGGCGAGGGCAGGATTGATCTCAACGACGAGTCCGAGGTCAGCGACGCCGACTCGGTATTCCTTGGCCGGCGTAAAGCTGCCGGCATTGAAGTCTTCGATCATTGGACGAAGCAGCTCAGACGTCTCCCACACCATGGATGCGAGAACGTTGTCTGGGGCGAGGCCGGCCATATCGCCGACGTAGCCGGTGGCGAGAAGATCGCGCTCACGGGCGAGTTCGATCTGGCCCAGGACAGGTCCTTCACCGCAGGCCGCGAATACATCAGCATCCTGATCGGCTGCCGCTGCTGCTGCCTCTTTGCCAATGGTTACATCGATCCAGTCGCCGGTGTAGGTCGTAACACCAGTGGCCGCGGGATTGATTTCCTGGGCTCCGAGGTAGAACGCCTCAACGAGTGAATGGCAGGCCGGAATGTCGAAGCCCCCAGCGCCACCGAGGACACCAGTGCTGCTGGCACCGCCGGCCAGAATGCCCATCAGGTAATACGCCTCATGGAACGGTTGGGCGTAGTCGGCCACGTTGCCTTCTTGCCCGGCGATTCCACCAGCCCATGCAAATGCAGTGTCAGGGAAGTCGGCGGCTACGGCCTTGGTAGTGTCGCCATAGCCGAATGAGTGGGCAATGATGAGGTCGAAGCCGTCCTCGGCATAACCCCGGATGGTTCGTTCGGCGTCGCCCTCTGGCACGAGCTCAGTGAACTGAAGCTCAGAGATGAGCCCTTCGGCCTTTAGCGCTTCCGCACCGGTATACATCTGTTGGTTCCACGACACGTCGTTGATCTCGCCTGGGAGGATCAACGCGACTTTGATGCCAGCGTCGCTAGACGCGGTGTCGCCACTGTCATCACTGTCACTACCGGTTGTCGTATCGCTTTCTCCGGTTGCCGCTTCGTCGCTGCCGCACGCGGCCGCGACTAACGCGAATGAGGTCAGTAGGGCGAGCAGCAATCGCCATGATTTGTACTTCAAGGGAAACTCCATCTCTCCTGGCCGTTTGGCCAACACAGGCCGAACTCTACGGGCGCATCCGTTCGCGGGCAAACGGTTGCAACATGCTGTTCATACAACTACAGATAGTGGTTATACGACCGCGGCAGCGAAGTGGCGTTCCACTGTGGTCGGCAGACGGATTTCTGCTACTAATTATAGATGACGGTAGTTGCCATACGAGCGTTGCTGCTGTCGAACAATCAGTGTTGGAGGACCCTTTGTGAGCTCTATTGCCACCATCTGTGAAGACCCTGTTGTAGCGAATCTTTGGCATCCCCTCGGCGCGCTCGCCGAGAAGGCTCAGGGTGTTGAGTACCACACGATGCTGCTCGGGGAGAGCCTTACTTACGTCGTCTCCGAAGACGGTGCGCCGCTTGTTGTGCGTGGCGGCGATGGACGCGTGCTGCCGACGAGGTGCGACTTCGGCTACCTCTGGACATCGCTTGGCGAACCCCCAGACAAGCTCTTCGAGATCCCTGAGTTCGACGAGCCTGATCGGCGAAGCCTCAACGCGTGCAGCATCATGGTCGCCACCTCGGCGCCGCGCGCGGTCGAGAACTTCCTCGACATGGGCCACTTCCCCTACGTCCACACCAACTACCTCGGTGTCGAACCCCATACCGAGGTTGTCGAGTACGACGTCGATATCACCGACGGCGAGATTTGGGCGACCGAATGCAAGTTCTATCAACCGAGAGCATCGGCGAGCGCTGGCGGCGGCCAGATGACCGACTACACGTATCGAGTACCCCATCCCTACTGCGCCATCCTCTACAAGACAGTGCCGACCGATCCCAGTCGACGTGACGTCATCGCAATCTTCCTCCAACCAATGACACAAGAGAAGGTGATGGCCCACAACTTCCTCTGCATGGTCGACGAAGTCAGTGACGACACCGGTCTGAAGTGGTTCCAACAGGTGATCTTCAGCCAAGACAAACCGATTCTCGAGAATCAAAACCCCAAACGCTTGCCGCTCGATCCGCGGGCCGAAACTCCCATTAGGGCCGACAAGAGTGCCATCGTGTACCGACGGTTGCTTCGCGACCTCGGGATGACCTACTCAGTTATTCCTGCCGCGACCTGAGAGCGAGGATACCGACATCATGAGCTCCTTAGCGACCGAAAACCTCTATACAGAAGACCTCCATACGATGTGGCACCCCATCGCCAGCGCCGATGACACCCCGCTGCGGATGATTTTTCATGGCCAATTGCTCGGTCGTGAACTTGCCGTGTGGCGAGCTGACGACGGTTTTGTCAACGTGTGGGAAAATAGATGCCTTCACCGTGGCGTCCGCCTCACGATCGGTCGAAACAATGGCTACGAGCTGAGCTGCAGGTATCACGGGTGGCGCTACGCCAGTCGCTCGGCTGGATGCACCTACATTCCCGCTCATCCGGCCGATGCTCCTGCTCAGACGATCTGCAACACGACGTTTCCCGTGCTCGAGCGGTATGGCCTGATCTGGTCGGCGAGTCGCGACATTAATGACATGGAGCCAGTCGCATCTCTCGAAACGGGAGATGCGTTCGCACTTCGCGGATTACCGTTCAACGCGCCTGCTGCGGTCGCGAGAGACCTGCTGAAGACATATTCGTTTCAACCAAACGGTCAAGGTGACGTCACGGGCGCCACAACTCGAGTGTCGGTTGCAGCCGATCTGATGGTCGAGCTTGTGAGTTCGGTTGGCGACGATGAAACGACCACTGTGCTTTTCATTCAGCCCGTCGACAGCGATCGGTGTGTCGTCCGCGGAGTCCTCAACCGCCGGCCTCCGGCCGGTACCGAACTTGAAACGCTGCGACGACATGCCAGAGAACTCGAACGCATTCGGGATCTGGCTGAGAGTCGGGCTTCGCTGCTGCCCGCGTTGGCACCGATGGAGGTAGATCTCGTCCCGGTGCCAGTCGAACTGGCGAGCATGCCGGAGCGCGCCCCGTCTGGCGGGCCGTCGATTCGGGTTGTCGTTAGCCGCAAATGGCTGGTCGCAGAAGGGGTTATGGCGTTCGAACTGTCACCAGTTTCGGGGCAGCTTCCCACTAGTCAGCCAGGCGCACACATCGACGTTGGGTTACCGGGGGGACTCGTGCGTCAATATTCCCTAACAAACCGTTCCGGTGACTCATCGAGCTATGTCATTGGGGTCAAGCGCGAGCCAAAATCACGCGGCGGCTCGACCGCGCTACATGACTCAGTGGCCGAGGGTGACGTGCTTCTCGTCTCGGCACCACGGAACAATTTTCCTCTTCGGCGCGATGCCGAGCAGACGATATTGATCGCCGGGGGCATCGGCGTCACGCCGCTGCTGTCGATGGCCCAGACGCTACACGAGAGCGGGCAACGAGTCGCCCTCCATTACTTTGCTCAGAGCGATGCGCATCTTGCATTTGGCGAGACACTCACTCGCCTTGGTTCAGACCTCGTTCTTCACCTCGGTCTAAGCCCCGACGAGACAGGGTCGATGCTTACCGAGATTTTGGCCAGCCAAGACTCAGATTCTCACGTATACATCTGTGGCCCTGGTCCAATGCTCGATGCGGCCCGCCATGTTGCCGACGAGGCGGGTTGGCCTGACGGCGCCGTGCACTTCGAGTACTTCAAGAACACGAATGAAATCGACGACTCATCAAGCTTCGAGATCAGCCTCGCTCGTTCAGCCAAGACGCTCACCGTCGAGGCGGGGCAGACCATTCTCGACGTGCTGAGAGAAAGTGGGGTGGCGCTCCCGTCGTCCTGCGAGCAAGGAGCGTGTGGGACGTGCCTTGTTGGTGTGGTCGAAGGCGAACCTGATCATCAAGACGTCTATCTCAATCGCACCGAACGCGAAGCGGGACAAAAGATCTTGACCTGTGTGTCTCGCTCGAAGTCCGATCGACTCGTTCTCGACATCTAGGACTGACTGCGATGATCAAACTGTACGACTACGAACTCTCCGCCAACTGCTATAAGCAGCGCCTCATGATGACTATTCTTGGTGTCGAGTTTGAGTCGATCTTGGTCGACTTCTTCCCGGGGATGGAGCACAAGGGAGACGCCTTCAAAGCGATTAACCCGCTTGGGCACATTCCCGTGATCGACGACGACGGCTTCCGATTGCGAGACGCCAGCGCAATCATCATCTACCTCGCAGCGAAGTACGACGAAGACCGCCTGTGGTATCCGACCGGCGACCCGGCTTTGCTCGGAGAGGTGGCGCAGTGGATGGCGTTTGCCGAGGGCACCACAAACACAGCCTCTGCCGCTCGACTCCACGACAATCTTGGGTACGAGTTCGACATCGAGGCTGTCCGGGCTGGCGCTCACCGTCTCTTTCGAGTGCTCGACGAACACCTTTGGTTCCAAGAACAGCAAGGACTGTCCTGGGTCTGCTCGGGTCCTCATCCGACGGTCGCAGATCTTGTGCTTTTTCCCGATGTCGCACTGTCAGAGGAGGGCGGTATCTTCCGCCTCGACTACCCGGCGTTGCGGCGATGGGAACAACGGGTGCGCGAGATACCGGGCTTCACGAACATGCCAGGTATTTTTGCGTGATGACACCCGACACGTCAGCACGCGGTCGCCCTCGCTCTGCTGACCGCACTGAAGCGATACTCCTCGCCGCAAACGAGATCCTCCACGAAGGTGGCTACGACAACTTCCATATGCAAGATGTTGCTGACCGCGCTGGCGCCGGTCTCGCCACGATCTATCGACGGTGGCCAGCAAAGCCAGACCTCGTCGCGGCTACCATTTGCCGCCACCCCAACATGGAGTTTGTTCAGACAGACGACCCAACGGCTGATCTACGCCAAGGGGCAATCGCCTTGGCGACCGAGATCGGTTCAAAGGGTGAATACATCGCCGGTTTCATCACTGCTGTCCGCGAGCACCCGGTCGTTGCCGAAGCAGTGCGTTCGGCAATCATTGGCCAATCGCGGATGATGTTTCGAGACAGCATCGAGCGCATGGTAGGCGGCGACTTCTTGTGGATTGGCCACGTTGTCGACTCCATCCCCGGAGTCCTCATGTTTCGAAGCGGCATGCTCGGCGAAGAGGTCGATGCGGAGGCGTTCGCCGACGACGTCGTTCTGCTCGTCAAAGCCCTAGCCGCTAGCCACAACACCTAGTCGGGGCTTCCGAGCCGCTCGTATGGCGGCGGGAGCCTCTTGAGTTCGGGCATCACATCACTCGCGAAGAGTCGCATGCTCGCCTCGGCGTCGGCGTGCGGCATGCCCGCATAGGAGAAGACGCCCATGTACGAGTCGGCGTATGTGTTGTCTTGGATGTTGACGATGCGGTCATAGACCTGTTCAGGCGTGCCCCACACCTGTAGATCAAGGAAGAATTCGGCCATCCTCTCGGCCCCGCCAGGAGCGATCAATCGGTCGTACATGTCGCCGTGGAACTCGTATCCGGCGGTGGACTTCAGATGGTCCTGGTCGAACTCGTAGTGTTTCACAACCGAGTCCCAGTACCCGATGATGTATTTGCGAGCCATTTCTTCAGCCCGATCAGCAGACTCGTCGACGAATGTCCACCCCGCGCAGCATGGTGTAGGCGGCTCCTTCCCAGTGGCCTCGCGAAAGATCGTGCGGTAGGTGGCGAGCTCGGTACGAACCGTCTTCCACGGCTTCTGAGGGACGATCAGAATGCCGACGCCCATCTTGGCCATGATGGCCGCTGACTCCGGCGAGATCGCGGCGGCATACGTTCGACCGCGAAACGACTTGTCACTTTTGGGTCGAATCTCCACACGCGATTGTTTGACGAACTCACCGTCGTATTCGCACCATCCCTGTTCGAGGCCGTCCAATACCATCTCTGCGGTCTCGGCAAAACGTGTCCGCGCTTCGGGCATCGCGACGCCAAACCCATCGAACTCAACTCGCCCGGTGCCGCGACCCATTCCAAGAATGACGCGGCCACCAGAGATGACATCAAGCATCGCAACCTGCTCCGCGACACGAATCGGATCGTGCCAGGGCAAGACCGCCACCATCGAACCGAGCTGGATGTTCTCGGTGCACCCCGCCATATAGGTCAAGAACTGAAACACGTTTGGGCACATTGTGTAGTCAGTGAAGTGGTGTTCGACGCTCCAGATAGACTCGTAGCCGAGCGGTTCAGCCAAACGGGCGAGTGCGAGGTCATCGGCGTAGACCTCGGAGTCAAGCCGGGCGCGTCCTGGATTCTGAAAGATGACAGATGTACCCACGTGCACGAGCGTCCCCCTTGTTGCGCTGCCCGGAACCTACCCGTGTCGTGGTCACACGGTCAAAGCGCTTGGCCCGGCGCAGGGCCCATTCTGCGTCTCTCGGAACTTTTGCTGCCTCGCGTGCGATAGTTGTCCATGGGACGCATTAGGAATTCAATCGAACTGTTCAAGGCCTCTTGGGCCGTCATACGTCAAGACCGTGAGCTGCTGGCTCTGCCGGTCTTCTCGGCGATAGCGGCCCTCGCCACGGTCGGACTGTTCGCTGTTCCAGTCTTGGCGACCGTTGACTTTGATGCGGTCTCAGTGGAAGGGGCGTCAACCATCGAAGCGGGTCCGCTTACCTACGTCCTTCTGCTTCTCGCCTACTTCATACTGGCCTTCATCGGAATCTTCTTCAATGCGGCCCTTGTCTTTGCAGCCAACGAGCGAATGAGCGGTGGCGATCCGACACTGTCTTCCGCACTGAGTGGCGCCGCCAGCAGGCTTAACCGCATCCTCCCGTGGGCGATCGTCTCGGCGACAGTGAGCATGATTATCCGCCAGATCCAAGAACGAGGTGGCCTTCTCGGCGGCATTCTCGGGTTCCTTGGCGGACTCGCATGGGCCGCCGTGACCTTCCTGGTGCTACCGATCTTGGTAATCGAGAACATCGGTGTTGTAGATGCGGTCAAACGTTCCACGGGCCTCCTGCGAAATGCCTGGGGTGAAGGACTCGCGGGCAACGCCGGTCTTGGCATCATCGGGTTTGTCGCCATGATTCCTTTCTTCATCGTTGGCGCCCTTGGCGTGATGTCCGGATCGACTGCCGTCCTGGTTCCGGCTATCGCGCTCGCGATTCTCGGAGTCATCGCTGTCATGATCGTGATGTCGGCGCTGTCGGTCGTGTACCAAACTGCGCTCTACCGATATGCCGTTGGCGAGCCAGCGGTCGTATTTAGCCAGGATCTCATGCAGAACGCATTCCAGCCGAAGCGTTCACGCCGGTAGTGTGCTGCGCGGCGGCTAGGTGAATGTTCCTAGCTACCAGAGCAAACTAAAGAAAACTAGTTTCATCGTCGAGAAACTACCTATGCGTGTGCTTGCCGTTGCTGTTGCCATCTTCATGTCGCCCTTGTGGGCGACCCCTGTTGGCGCACAGACGGCTGAAGGCATCACCGACGACGCGGTTGTCACTCTGATCTCCACTGTCTCGGCCGAAGTCCCGAGTGGAGCATCGACGTGGATCGCACTCTCATGGACGGTCGACCTAAATGATGCCGCATTGTTCCAGGTGAGAGCCGTTGCTGACCAAGGCGTCGAGATCGCGTACCCTACAAACACGAGCGACCATTCGTCGTTGTACTGGGACGATCAGCTGAACGTAGCTGAGATCGACTACTCCGCCTTAAGGATTCGAGTGCCTAATGGCATAACGGCGCCGATTCGACTCAACATCACACTGACCTACGTAACACCTTCGGGTCCGCACACCGAGAACTTCCTTGTGCTTGTCCCGGTCGTTGGCGGCGGCCTTGATCCGACAGTCGAGTCGGACCCGTCAACCGGAGCGGACGATCGCGCCGTCGTGTCGATTGGCTCCGATGAGTCGGTCATCTGCGACATCGTCGGCACCGACAAGGGTGAAAACCTCCAAGGCACCGATGGCGACGACGTCATCTGTGGATTCGGCGGCAACGATGTCATCAATGGTCTCGGCGGTAACGACACGATCTATGGCGGCAGTGGCAACGACAAGATCTACGGTTCGCCTGGCGATGACCTCATCGATGGCGGCGAAGGCAACGACGTCATTCACGGGTATGGCGGGAACGACGTCCTCAGCGGCGGCGCAGGTAACGACTCTATTTATGGCGGCGATGGCGACGACATCCTGAGCGGTGACGCTGGCAACGACAAGCTCGATGGCGAGGTCGGTGGTGACGTGATCGCTGGCGGCGACGGCAACGATCGCCTGTTCGGACGAGCCGGCGATGACACGCTTACCGGTGATGAAGGCACCGATATCGCGGCCGGTGATGAAGGCACCGATATCTGTTCGGCAGAGCAAGTCACGACATGTGAGGGTTAGTCCTCACCAGTTCGGGAAGAGTCTCCGATCTCATAGTGTTAGTGGTTAACAACGCCGACCTGAGGAGACCGAGAATGACCGTTCAAGCAAAGTGGAATGGTGCGCTTCTGGCCGAGAGTGATGACACCGTCGTAGTCGAAGGCAATCACTACTTTCCTATTGGTGCCGTTAACCGCGAGTTTCTTGCTGAGTCGGCAACGACGACTCACTGTCCGTGGAAGGGTGACGCAAGCTATTACTCGATCGTTGTTGACGGGGTTGAGAACACTGATTCAGCGTTCTACTACCCAGCACCGAAAGATGCAGCCGCGGAGATTCTTGACCGGGTCGCGTTTTGGCGAGGGATAGACGTCAGCACCAGTTGACACGAGTTACCTTTTCGCTACGCGATACCAGCGACGATGCCAATCTGGCCAAGGTGGTAGAGCACGTGCACCCAGACTCGACGATCGTTTCGTTCGTCGACAAATCGGTCAGTGCCGAGCAGCCCGTCTGACATCGCAAATACAACTGCCCCGGCAGCTAGTTGACTGACCCCGGTCCCAATACCAGCAACAACCATGGCGCTGATCGTCACGAAGTAAAGAACCACGGGTAGTGCAAGTTTGGTGCCGTTGACGGCGGCGACGATTGGTCGGCCGATGTACCAGCCGATGAGGCCGGCGGTCAGCACGCCGATGCCGAGTAGCAACGGCGTGGAGCCGATTGCGACAAACGCAGCAACGTAGAGCGCGTGGCCGATGAGGAAGGCGGCGAGCCCGCCGATGAAATTGTCGAGCCGAGGGAGGAGCAGGATGTCGCCGACAAGGCCGAATGTAAGGCCGCCAACGATGAGCCAGCGGACACTGTCTGGCTGATCAGTACCGAAGGCCGCCAGAATCAGTGCCACCATCACCAGCGGTTTTGCGAGCGCCTCGATCGCTGCTCGGTCGGTTGCGACCGACCACCAGTCGACGAGGGCGATGAGAAGGGCAATGCAGATAAACAGCAGTGGTGTCACGTTGGTCCTTGGTTAGTGATGCGAGTCTAGAACTGCCCTACGATCGGTGAGGTGACTACCGAACAACCACCAACCCACGGCCCTTGGATCGACGTGCACGCGCACCCTGGCCGTTGCTTCATGAGCGGCTTGGCGCCCACATCAGGGCTTGCTCGGATGTTCGGCGGTGATGACAGCCCGAACCAGGTTGTGAGCGCTGCGGGTGGCGAGGTCAGCGTGGTCAACGTGTCGACAGTTGCCGATCTACTCGTAATTGGCCCGAACGGGTCGGGTGGCCTCGGGGCCACCCGAGATTTTGAGCCAGGTGAAGCGACAACCGACCATACCCGTCAGCTCAACGGGCTTGCTGGGCTGCCCGATGGCGAACGCATCATTGCCGTTCGATCTGCCGCCGATGTACAGCGTGCCCACACTTCTGATGCCACTGGCGTCTTTGTGAGTTGTGAAGGAGCCGACTTTCTTGAGGGCGGCCTTGGCGGCCTCGCCGACGCGTACGAGCTTGGGGCCCGCTCGATCGGCCTCGTGCACTATCGAGTGAACGAGCTCGGCGACATCCAAACCGAAGATCCGGTTCACGGCGGTTTGAGCGCATTCGGTCTCGATGTCGTCGCCGAGATGAACCGGCTCGGCATCATTATTGACATGGCGCATGCCACATTCGCGGCGACCGTTGCGGCCGCGGAAGCATCGAGTCAACCGATCATGATCTCGCACAGTCACCTCGCGAGCGCAGGTTCGTCGCACCCTCGGCTGCTTTCAGAAGAGCACGCCAATGTCGTCGCTGCTACGGGCGGAATCATCGGAGCATGGCCGTCTGGTGTGGCGAACGAAAGCTTGGCCGACTACAGCGGCGAAATCTGTCGTCTCGTCGACCTCGTTGGCGTTGACCATGTGGCTATCGGCAGCGACATGGACGCCAACTACAAGCCGGTGTTGACCCGCTATGACCAATTCCCTGAGCTTGCCGTGATGCTGACTGATCGCGGCCTCACCAACAGCGAGGTGGACAAAGTGCTCGGTGGCAACTTCGTCAAACTGTTCCAGACCGTTGTTGGCTAACGAACGACTCGCGGAGTGAGTTCGACGATCGGAATGAGGCGACCGGTCTTGGTCTGGTATCCCATGTAGTTGAGGTGGGTGGCGGCGACCTCGTCCCACAACTCGGTGCGCTCGTCGCCTTCGGTCACCCGGGCGGTCATGTCGATCTTCTTACCTTCGATCTCAACCTCGACGTCTGGGTTGTCACGAAGGTTGAGGAACCAGGCCGGGTGCCGGTCGTCGCCCCCGTAGCTGGCCGCCAGGATGATGGTGTCGTCCCTCTGAAGCGGAGCGGTAAGCATCGTGGTGCGTTTCTTACCGCTCTTACGGCCGACGGTAGTGAGTTTCAAGACTGGCATTCCTGCCCCGGTATTGAGCAGTTTCCCGCCGGAGAGGTCGTAAATGGTCTGGTGGATAGTCGTAGCGACCTTGACGATGTGGTCTTTTAGCATGGCGCGAGCATAGTTCAGGCTTTTGTCGGACGAACCATGAGCGCCGTAACCAATCCACCGACGGCGACGACGGCACCGACCGCGTATGCGGCCGCGAACTGTGAGCCGGTTGCATCGTCGCCAACGAGAACGTTCATGGTTTGAATACCAACGACGATGCCAATAAGCATGATCTGTTGGCCCATTCCGTTAGCGATGCCCATGTCGGCTTCGTCAACCGAATCAACAATCATTGCCATAACAGAAGGTTGGCTGATGCCAGCCGAGACCCCTGACAACATGAGGCCAGCGACGATGAGAGCGATCCCGACCCCTGAGTCAATCGGCGAGGCGACGATGAAGCAGGCCATCGACGCGATCATGAGGACTGCTCCCCACACGATTGGCCGCTTCAGCCCAACCCGAGAGGGAAGGTAGCCACCAATTGGAGAGGCGATACTGAAGGCTGCGGGCCGGGGTGCCATGACCAGAGCGATCGCGCCAACAGTCCAGAGGTACCGGCCTTCAAGCAGCGCCGGAGTAACAACAAACCCGCCCATGTAGGCAAACTGGACCGCCGCCGACGAGACCATCGGCATGGTGAAGTTGCGGCGCCCGAAATAGTCGAGCCGTAGCATGGGGGCCGGTACATGCTGCTCGGCTTTGATGAACGCAAAGATGCCGATGGCGCACACGAGGGTCAGGAGCCAACCAGGTCGATCGGCTAACGCAGTGCTCAGGCCACCCTCACGAATCTGGGTAGTGAATCGGGTAATCGCAAGCAAGCCGGTTGCTGCTGCGAGCGCGAGGGTGAGCCCGCCGAGATAGTCGAGGGGTACCCGTTTGGCGGGCTGTGATGGCCTAACGAGGAGGAATCCGGCGACAAAGGCGAGCGCCGTCACGCCGGTAAAAACGAAGAAGATCGCTCGCCAGCCAATGACCTCGATGAGCGGGCCGCCGGCTACGAGCCCGATGGTCGGGGCTCCGGTCATCGCGAATTGAAACCAGCCCATAGCGGTGGCCCGTCGTGCAGGTCCGTAGGCGTGCATCATGATCGCCATGGCGTTTGGGTTCACAAAGGCCCCAAAGACACCAAAGATCACTCGAAAGGCGATGAGCGAAGCCGCGTTCCAAGCGAAGGCGGCGGCGAACGTCATGATTCCGCCACCAACGAGACCGATAAGGAAGATGCGACGGTGGCCATGGATGTCGCCAAGCTTTCCGGCCATTGGTGTCGCTACTGCGCTCGCCAACAGCAGGCCGGTAATCGCCCACGTCATGGTGGAACGCGAGGAGCCGAGATCCTCGCCGATCTCGCCAAGCGCAACGGTGACGATTGTCATCAGCGAACCGAATGACATGACCGCAAGCATGATCACGGCCAGAAGTATCTGGAGATAGCGCGTGTCTTCAGGGGCTTCGACGGGGGCTGTCGTTTCAGCCGTTGTGTAGGTCACCGGCAAGAGAGTATCCGGGGAGAAGCTTAGAGAGCCAAATTAAGTTGGTGTGTCGTTTGGCTCAGCTGTTTCTTGGTAGTTCGCAACCGCGGCGTTGATGGTCGGAAAAATAAGGGCGTCGTCGACGAGGTTGGTGAAGCCGGAACGGGTCATCACATCTTTGACGGCGCGATTCGGCCGAGCGATGGCGACGCTGAGGCCGAGTTCGGCCAGTTCTTCGTAGAGATCGATGAGCGCTTCGGCCGCACTGGCGTCAAGTGAACCGATGCCCTCGAAGTCGAGCACGACGGCGGCTTCGTTCCCAGGGTTTTGTTTGAGGCGTTGGTGCAGGCGATCGCAGTAGTACTGCGAGTTTGCGAAGAATAGCGGCGCATCGAATCGGTAGACGAGCAGTCCGGGGAGCGTCTCGGCTCGATCGTCGTCGATGTCAATCCAGCCGTCGAGTCCCGCTCCCTGGCCGAGGATCGAGTCGTGAGGCCGGGCGATCCGCTGAAATGTGACGAGCGACGACAACACAACAGCGACAAGGACACCGAGTAAAAGGTCGGTCGTGATGATGGCCAGACATGTGAGCGCAGCGAGTCCGGCCTCGACCCGATTGACGGTCCAGAGTCGCCGGAATCCATCGATGTCGATGACGGCGAATGCGGCGGCAACCACGACGGCGGCCAGGCTCGCCCGCGGTATCTCTGCCAGTAGGTCTTGCCCGACGAGCAGAAACCCGACGACGACAACGACCGTGACGATGCTCGAGGCTTGGGATCTGCTTCCGATGCTTGCCGGGACCATGGTTCGAGAGGCGCTCGAGGACAGGGGAAAGCCGCCCCCTAGGCCCGCAACGGCATTCATCGCTCCGAGGGCGACGAGTTCGCGGTTCGGGTCGATGCCATACCCGCGTGACGCCGCGATCGAACGGGCGGTGAGGATGTTGTCGGTATAACCGATGAGCACGAGGCCGGCCGCAGACGGCAGGAGCGAGCGGAGATCGCTGAGCGACACCGATGGCACCGCAAAGGACGGTAGGTCAGCAGTGATCTCTCCGACACGGACGACCTCAAGGTTGAGCATCGTGACCACTGCGATTGATGCGGCGAGCGCGATAAGGGCGCCTGGTAACGCTGGCTGGTAGCGGCGAAGGCCCAAGATGATGCCAAGACAACCGAGGCCGACGGTCAGGGTTGGGCCGTCGAGGTCACCGAGGCCGGTGAAGAACTGACCAAACCGAGGGAAGAAGCTGTCGGCATCGATTGTGACACCAGTGAATGTTTTTAGCTGGCTGGAAAGGAGGGTGAGTCCGACCCCTGTGATGTAGCCAACCAATACCGGTTTGGAGAGCAACTGAGCAACGAATCCGAGTCTCAGCACGCCACCGATGAGCGCGATGATCCCGACGAGAAAGGCGAGTGCGGCCATGAGGTGGAGGTAGCGATCAGGATCGCCCGCAGCGAGTGGAGCGACGGCGAGGGCCGCAAGCACCGCCGTGCCAGGTTCGGGACCAACGCCGAGATGGCGGCTCGTACCGAGGAGGGCATATACCGGCAGCGCGAGCAGGGCAGCGCGGAAGCCAGCGTCTGGCGGCAGCCCGCCAAGTTCGGCGTATGCCATCGCCTGAGGCACGAGCATTGCGGCAACAGTGATACCGGCAAGGAGGTCAGTCCGAAGCCAGCTGCGCTGATAGTCGCCACTGGAAATCAGCTGGGGGAGTGAGCGCGGAGGTAAGGCCATCGACGTTCTAGCGTACGGCGACTGGTGTCAACCTTTTGACAAGATCGAGGCCGACGAGGCACAAGCCGAACAATCCGAGAATTACTGTCCAGTCGACGAGATCAAGGCTGACGGTGTCGAAGAGCCACTGGCCGGGCCTCAGGTGCACGACAGCGATTTGTAGACCGAGTGATACCGCAATGCCAATAACCAAAAGGCGGTTTCCGCCAAGTACGTCGCGCCGAAATACTGTCTGGTAACCAGCATGGAGATTGATCGCTTGGCCGAGCTGCACGACAATCAGCGTGGAGAAGACCAACGTCTGTACCCGCTCCCACTCGAAGTCCCTGACGTAGTGGCCGTAGACAAGGGCCGCGAGGGAGGCCGCCGCCATTATAAATGCAGAAACGATCAGCCGACCGAATCCAGCCTTGATGAACGAACGCTGGCGGACTGGCGGCTGGTCCATCAGGCCCTCGTCGGCGTCGTCGAGCCCAAGCGCGATTACAGGAAGCCCATCAGTAATGAGGTTGATCCAAAGAATCTGGGTCGCGAGCAGGGGCTCGCCAAGGTGCCCGAACGCTATGACGGCAAGCAGGATGACGAGGATTTCGGACAGGTTGCTCGACATCAAGAAGTAGACAACCTTCTGAAGGTTCGCGTAGATGCGCCTACCTTCGGCAACCGCAGCCGCGATGGTTGCAAAGTTGTCGTCGGTGAGCACCATGTCCGAGGCGTCCTTGGCGACATCAGTTCCGGTCCCCATCGCGATGCCAATATCGGCAGCGCGAAGCGCCGGTGCATCGTTCACCCCGTCGCCGGTCATCGCAACGAGTTCACCTTGCGCCTGCCACGCCTTAACGACCTTCACTTTGTCGCTTGGGTCGACGCGTGCGTAGACGCCGATTGTTCCAACCTCGCGGGCAAGGTCGTTCGCACTGTAAGTATGGAGCTCCCGTCCCGCGAGAGAGCGCTGTCCGTCATTGAGGATGTGAGTATCTCGGGCGACCGCGGTTGCGGTTGCGACGTGGTCGCCCGTGATCAGGACGACGTTGATTCCCGCTCGATGGCAGAGGTCAACGGCAGGCGGGACATCGAGTCGAATTTCGTCTCGCATCGCAGTGATGGCGACGAGGACGAGGTCGTGTTCGAGAGCGGTGGAATTGCCGTTTGGCAACGGCTGAGGGTTGGGGACCGAGCGGTAGGCAAGAGCGAGTGTGCGATAGCCGTCGGTCGCGAAGTCGTCGATCGCGATGTGCATCGCCTCGAGGTGACCGGCCAGCAGGGGCTCGGGGCCGGCTGGTCCTTCGATCTGCGTGCAGAGCCCAAGCACGACTTCTGGCGCACCCTTCATGGCAAGAAGCTCGGAACCGTTGAAGCTGTGGAGTGTCGACATTGACATTCGTTCGGAGTCAAATGGTGCCTCGGCGATTCGCGGCGCCTCTGCTCGAATATCGGCGACGCTGGATCCAAAGGTCTCGGCCGCGAGAAGCAACGCCGTTTCCGTTGGGTCGTTCCCGATGGCGGCGACGAGATTAGCGTCGTTGCAGAGTGCTGCGACTTGACTGAGTCGAGCCCCAATCGGGCCGAGGGCTGTGACCTCCGTGAGCGGCGAGACACCGCGTTCGGTGGCCAGCATTTCGACTCGAATCTCGTTCTTGGTCAACGTGCCTGTCTTGTCAGTGCAGATAACAGTTGTTGAGCCGAGCGCCTCGACGGCCGGGAGCCTCCGAATGATCGCCGACTTTTCAGCCATCGCCTGAACACCGTTGGCAAGGGTGATCGTGACAACGGCCGAGAGCCCTTCGGGAATCGCCGCCACGGCGACGGCCACGGCGAGAAGGAAGATGGATTCGGCGTCGGAACCGCGAAGCAGGCCAAGGACGAAGACCAGCGCGGCAACGACGAAGGCGATCAGTATTAAGATCCGTCCGAGCTTGTCGAGCTCATTCTGAAGCGGGGTCTTCTGTTCGTCTTGCTGATCGAGCAACGAGGCGATGTTGCCCATTTCGGTTCCCATACCGATCGCCGTCACCACGGCGAGACCCCGCCCCTTCTCGACGCCGGTCCCCATGAACACCATTGAATGCTGGTCGCCCAAACCGCTGTCTGCGGCCACCGGCTCCGCGTCCTTGAGCGACGGGAACGACTCGCCGGTGATCGACGCCTCGTTAACCGACAGCATCTGAGCCGTTACTAGTCGGGCGTCGGCCGGTACGGCGCTGCCAGCTTCGAGAATAATGACATCGCCGGCAACAAGGTCGGCCGCGTGGATCTCTGCTTCCTTTCCGTCTCGGAGCACTCTCGCCCGCTGAGCGGTCAGTTCACGAAGGGCGGCGAGCGCATTCTCGGCCCGCGCTTCTTGCACGTACCCGAGGACAGCGTTGAGGACAACCACCGCCAAGATGACGGACATGTCGATGTACTCGCCGAGCACGAACCCGCTGACGCCGGCCGCCACGAGCAGAATCCAAACAAGCAAGCTCGCAAACTGGCGGAAAGCAAGTTGGATCCGTGTCGGCCCCTCGCGGACAATCAGCGCATTCGGCCCGTATCTGGCTAAGCGCGCCTCAGCCTCGCTGCTGCTCAAGCCAGTAGAGGTGTCGCTCGACAACGTCGCGATGATTTCGGAAGCCTGCTTGGCGTGAGCGACCAGTGGTGCTCGTGCCGGGGCGATGGTTGACGTCGCATTTGTGCGATGCAGTGGTCGTTGCATGAGTTGGCTAGTGGTTCCTCAAAGGCTAGTTCGCTGAGCACTCAGCTGACCACGAGCCGGAGAATGTCGATAGGGGAGAACGTCACGTGGCCTTACATCGCCGGCGAGTGCGGTGTGGGGCCATGCCCGAGGGCGGCGGCGAGCTCGTCAAGGTCGCGCTCGGAGAGCAGGCTGAGTGTCACCCGAACAGCTGGTGGCGTCTCGATGCGATACGTGGCGGCAGCACGGATGGCAAACCCAGCTCGCCTTGCGGCCTCGACCGCTACCTGTTCGTCGGCGACCGGCACCCACACGTTGATGCCCGATCGGGCAGTGGCCGACACATCGTGTCGAGCGAGTGCGTCGATGAAGTAGCTGCGCTTGTGTTGGTAGGAAGCGGCAGCCTGGGCAACCAGTTCGATGGCCTGTGTATCGCCAAGAAGTTGCGCCGCGGCCCGCTGGAGGAGGTGACTCACCCAGCCAGGACCGTTGGCGACGCTTCGGTTTACCCGGTCGATTGTCTGCTGGTCGCCGGCCACGAGGGCGACGCGCAGATCGGGGCCGAGAGATTTCCCAAGCGAACGAACGACGGCCCAACGATCGCCGGTGCCGAGCCCCACATAATCGACGCCTGAAATTGGACCCGCATGATCGTCTTGGATGACGACGAGATCGGGGTACTGGCGAACAAGTTTGTCAATTGCTTCAGCCCTCGCCGCGGTAAAGGCTGCGCCTGTCGGGTTCTGGGCCCGCGGGGTCACGACGAGAGCACGAAGCCCAAAACGCAGCGCCATAGCGAGCCCTTCGACGGTGATGCCTTCGTCGTCAACCGGGATTGGGACGGCGTCGAGGCCTGCGCTACGCACCAGTTGGTGCACGGGAACGTGGCCTGGGTCTTCGACCCCGATCCTGTCGCCTTGACGAAGGTCCTGGGCGGCGATGACTCGCTCGATGCCATCCATAGCGCCGTTGGTGACGGCGAGGTGATCGACCATGACGCCATCGCGGCCGAACTGCGAACGTGAGATCTCGCGGAGGTCGTCGTCGAGCAGTGTCCCGCCGTATTGTGCGGCCGGAGCCGCTGCGGCCGCAGCGAGCGCCGCCCCGAGCGACGGCAGAAACAGTGGATCGGGGTTTCCTGAAAGTGCATCAATCGTGTGCGCCGGGACCGACACTTGACCCGACGGTACGACGTTCGGTTGGGGAGCGACGCGGGTGCCGTTCCTGCCCTTGCTAACGACGAAGCCGCGTTCGCGAAGACGACGGTATGCGGCGGCGACGGTGGTTGGCGACACGCCGAGACTGGTGGCCAGTGCGCGCACGCTCGCGAGTTGTTCGCCTGGTTGTCGCGTTCCTGCGGTGATCTCCGCTTCGATCCTGGCTTGAATTTCTGTTGCCGTTGTTGGTGGCATCAGGCTATTGTAACAGGCTATGGCAGATAATGTAACAGTACAAAGTGAAGTTGCCCAAGATGGCCCAACCGAAGAAGTGCGCGTGCGTCGCGCTACCCAACGTGCGTCCTACGATGCGGCCGCGGTGCACGCCATCGTCGACGCCGGGCTTGTCGCGCACGTCGGCACGGTTCGTGATGGCAAGCCAGTCGTGATTCCCATGTTCTGTGTGCGCGATGGTGACTCGCTCTTGCTCCACGGTGCGCCAGCGGCGGGAGCGTTGCGCCGAGCAGTTGAGGGGATCGATGTGTGCGTCGAGATCACTCTCCTCGACGGCCTCGTGCTTGCTCGATCCGCGTTCCATCACTCGATGAACTACCGCTCAGTTGTAGTGATCGGCGAGGCAGAAATCGTCACTGTTCCTGAGGAGAAGAAAGCCGCCCTCGACCTGTTTGTCGAACGCCTAATGCCAGGACGACAGTCCGAGCTGCGCCACACGACGGACAAGGAAGTGCAGGGAACCAGTGTGCTTCGACTCTCGTTGGCGACCTCGTCGGCAAAGGTCAGAGCGGGCGATCCGATCGACGATGAAGAAGACTACGCAACCGATGTCTGGGCTGGGGTCGTTCCAATCACCACAACCTTCGGTGAACCGATTGCCGACACACGACTAGCTGACGGTATTGCGGTTCCAGAGAAAGTCGCCGCCACGGTCGGGCGCGTGCTCTAGCGAACTGGCGCCCGTTCAGACAGAGGCTGTCGCCATGTTGTTGATGCGAGAGCCATTCCAACGCCGACCAGAACGACCATCGCTATGGCTGCGGTCACGTATGCCGTGGTGCGGCCGGAGCTCTCGTAGAGAATTCCAGTAACGACGGCCGCGATGCCGGCCATGAGCGCTTGGGCGGCGCCGAGCACTCCTTGGGCCCCCGCCTGGCGATCGTCAGGAATTGTCATGCCTACGGCAACACCGCTTGCAGCAATCGTGAGACCGTCGACCAACGAGTGACCCATCGCGAACGTGAAGATCCAGCCTCCGGACGGGAGAAACCCGTATGCCGCCATGAAGCCCGCAGCTCCAAGAAGCCCTGAGGCGGCGAGGCGGAATGGCCCGGTGCGCTGGGCGAGCTTTCCGCCGATTGGTCCGAGAATAATAAGCGGAACAGCAAAGAGCGAGATGCCAAGGTTCGCCATCCAGTTCGCGGTTCCTAGATCGGTATGGACGAGGTCCCAGAGGGCGTCGAATGCCCCGATCATCACAAACGTTGTACCTCCGAGCACAACGGCGCCGGCGAAGGATCGGATGCGCAATAGGTCGACAGCGAGCCGACGACGCGTCGATCCGATGCTTTCGTTGACCTTGATGCGGAGCGTGGCAGCAACTAAGACAAGCGAAACTGCGGCGATCACGAAGAATGGGGCGGCCAGGCCGAACGGGCCGACGAGTACGGCCGAAACTGCGGGTCCAAGAGCGAAGCCAAACACGTCGGCTGCGATGAGGCGACCAAGGTTGCGTCCGAGGTTCGTCGGATCACCGACAACGATGATGCGTCGGATAGCGGGGGTCGCCGAACCGATCGCGAGACCAGAGATGATTCGGCCCGCCATGATCGTGGGAGTGTCATCGCCAATACCCATCAGTATGAGGCCGAGCGCATTAACTACAACACCGACAAGAACTAGTCGCCGGGCGAAGCCCCGGTCGCCGATGGGCGCAATCAACATCTGTGACAAGAAGCCGGCAAAGAAGCCAACGCCGATGATCCAGCCGATTGACCTGGCGCTGATGCCGTAGACGTCTCGGTAGTCGCCGACGATGGTGAATAGCACCCCGTACCCCGCGGACAAGCTGGCGGAAAGCGCGCTAAAACCCCAGAGAAGCTGTCGAGATGGCGCCGTGTTCGTTGGTGCTTGGTTCGTTGGCGATGGGGTGTTGCTGAGCATTCGAGCAGGCTAGTGGCCTGGCTGGCTGGCGGGGTGTGGCTCTAGCCACGCCTCATGCGCTCTTCCATGCCTTCAGGAAGTCCGAACGGCAGGGATTGTTCGGGGAGCAGTGCGCCGGCTCCCACCCTGGTGGTCCGAATACGTAGCCGAGCCGAGCTTTGAGGCCGCGGGCACGACGCACGTCTCGCACGATGCCAGCGAACTCGTGGTATCCGATACGAACAGGGTTGAACGTGTCGATGTTCTTCGTCAGTCCGTACTTAACTCGTCGGACTTCGGGCTCGAACGTGCCGAAGAGTTTGTCCCAGAGAATCAGGATTCCGGCGTAGTTCTTGTCGAGGTATTGTGGGTTAGCCCCGTGATGCACGCGGTGATGCGAGGGCGTGTTCAGTATGGCTTCACCACCGGCGGGAAGTCGATCGATGACCTCGGTATGGATCCAATATTGATACAGCAGGTTGATCTCGCCCGCCCGGCGAACCATCGAGGGGCGGAAGCCGAGCAGTGGCATTGGCAGGAATACCCAGTGCATCATGTAGGCCGACCAGGGCTGACGAAGGGCGGTCGAGAGGTTGTAGCGCTCGCTAGAGTGATGGGTGACATGGTTGGCCCAGAACAGACGAACTTCGTGCATCCATCGGTGCTCCCAGTAGTACAGAAAATCCCATGCCAGCAACGCTCCTAGCCATGACCGCTTGCTCTTACCGATAGTGAGCAGCCGTCGGCTGTAGGCCAAGGTGTCGACACGCTCGAGTACTCCCATCGTGGCGATGGCGATCGACAGATTGCCCACGAGCATCGCAAGACTTGCCGCAGTATCCCGCCGCTCATAACCAACCGGAATCAGTTCGTCGGCAGGGAGGCGTTCGTCGGAGAGTTCGTCTTTGGTGGCCTCGTCAAGGTCGCCGAACTCACGCTGTGGTTGGCGGCGCAGAACGAGCTCCTCGATAATCATCGTCGCGATGAACGTGATGAAGACCGCTTGCTCGAGTTTTGCGTCAAACGCCGATTGGTTCTTGCGGGCCATGGATGCAGTCGCTGCCTTCTGTGTGGTGCACGAGACTAGTCGACGAGGCGACCCCCGAGCGATCGGTCAGAGGCCTCTTCCGGTGTGGCTCTGAAGCGCGGCGGAGATGAGTGAGACGAGTCCCTCCCGAAAAGCGTCGTCGAGGGGCCGTGTGGCTTGAAACCAGCGGTGGTAGAGCGGTCCAAGTGCGAGGTCGATAACTGTTTCGGTGTCGAGCTCTCGGCTGATTTCGCCTCGCTCCTGCGCTCGCTCCACGATCAGGGCGAATCCGTGACGGGCAGGAGCAGTCATATTCGTGTCGACGGCGGCGGCGAGTGCCTGGTCTCGCTGGGCCTCATCGAGCAACGCCCGGATAACGCGTGCCCCGTTCTCATCGGTGAGGTGCTGAATGAGATTCGATATGAACGCGGTCAGATCTGACTGGAACGAACCCGTATCGAGTGGTTTATGCGACTCTGAAACGGAACGAAGCGCATCGACAACGGCGTCGGAGCGGTTTGCATAGCGTCGGTACAGGGTTGCCGTTGATACTCCGGCCGATCGTGCGATGGCGGTCATCGTGGTGCCTTCGAGACCCTCGGTTGCCAACAGGTTCAGTGTGGCGCGGGCGATGGCGGCATCAGCGGCCTCGCTACGGGGACGCCCGCGGGAGGGTTCATCTACGTCGCCATTCTGTGACTTGCGTCCCATCTCCGGATCGGCCATGATTTCGAAACGATAGTGAGTCGTTACTAAATACTCAAGCAAAGGGCCCGCGTGAAGGGGATCGATGGCTAGTCGGACACCACGGGTTCAGACGAGGAGAACTCTGCGCACAATGCCAGTCGGAGCGCGTTCTTCTTCAGCGCCCGTCAACCGATGAATCGGTCGCCGCGGATTTTGCGCCAACTGGGCGAACTCGTCCTTGTTGCTCTTGCCGTATCGATGCTTACGTTTGGTTTGCTGTCGTTGGTGCCCGGCGATCCGGCGATTGCCGTTATTGGCCAAAACAACATCACTCCGGAGCGGCTTGCTGAGGTCCGCGAAGAGCTCGGCCTCAACGATCCGATTCCGATTCGCTATGCAAATTGGCTTGGCGATGTGCTCCAAGGTGACCTCGGACGGAGCGAGCGCCTGAATCAGAATGTGTCAGACACCTTACGAGAACGGTTGCCAGTGACACTTGAAATCATGCTGCTCAGCATGATCTTTGCGCTCGCGATTGCCATACCGCTTGGCACGTTCGCGGCTTATCGCGCCGGCGGCTTGTTCGACAGGTTTATCACCACGTTGAGCTTCGGACTGTTGTCGCTACCGAGTTTCATCTTCGCCATTGCGCTGATCATTCTGTTTGCCGTCAAGCTCGACCTTCTTCCCGCGACCGGCTGGGTGCCCTTTACCAAAGACCCCATTGGCAACCTTCGCGTCATGGTCTTGCCGGTATTGACACTTGGTCTCACCGAGGCGGCCGTCTACACGCGGGTACTCCGCTCAGACATGATTGGCGTCCTCCAAGGCGACTTCATTGGATTCGCCAGATCCAAAGGCATCCCCACCAGAACTATTCTGTTCCGCCACGCCCTCCGTCCAGCCTCGCTGTCGCTTCTTACACTCATTGGTTTGCAACTTGGCGGAGCGATCGCTGGGACCGTCGTGATCGAGCAAATCTTCGCACTCCCTGGCCTTGGCACGATGCTTTTCGCCGCCATCTTGACCCGAGACCTTGTGCTCATCCAAGGCGGCATCCTGCTCGTCGCGATTGCCTATGTGGTGATGACATCCTTCGTCGACCTGATGTACGGCCTGCTTGACCCGAGGATCTCGCGTGATTAGGCGCCTTTCGCAACGCATTACCAATGGCCTCGGACTTCTGTTCTGGGCAGCCGCAACGTGGCTCGGAGTCGTGGTCTTCTGCGCGGCATTCGGAAGCCTTCTGCCGCTGCCCGATCCTGATCGCACCCAACCCCGGCTCGCGCTCCAACCTGTCCTCACCAAAGGCCACGTGCTCGGCACCGATCCACTTGGTCGCGACATTCTCTCTCGCGTTATTGCGGGAGCAAGAGTGTCGGTCACCATCAGCGTGGTGGCAGTAACCGTTGGCGTGGTCATCGGCGGCATCATCGGAACCACGGTTGGCTATCGCAAGGGCTGGCTTGAGCGGGTGACGATGATCATCACCAATGTTTTGCTGTCGTTCCCGAGTCTGATCCTGCTCCTTGGTGTCATCGGTATGGTCGGACCATCGCTCAAGACCATCACAAGCGTCATCGCCATACTGTCGATTCCGGCCTATATCCGTTTTGCAAGGGTCCGCACGCTCAGCTTGTCAGAAGAGGGTTTCGTCGACGCCGCCGAGATGTTCGGCACTCGAAAGCGCGTCATCGTGTTCCGCGAGCTGCTACCGAATGTCTTTGCCACGCTTATGACATTCGGTCTTCTCGCGCTAGGTGGTGTCATCGTGGCGGAGGGAACATTGGCCTTCTTGGGTCTTTCGATCCCGCCACCGACAGCTACCTGGGGGAGCATGATCGCCGAGGGGAAGTCGGTGATCGATCGGGCGCTCCATGTCGCCATCGTCCCGTCAACGGTAATGTTTCTGACCGTGCTCAGTTTGAATCTTGTCGGTGACGGCCTGCGCCGCCATTTCGACGTTCGTGAAACCGCAATTTAGTTATCACCGCAATTTAGTAAACAAGGGGAGAGCCCAGATGAAAAACCAAGAGGAACGACAACGGTCAAGTGCCGTTCGCAGGGGGTTTGTTCCCGTGCTGTTAGGAGCGATGTTCGTCGCGGCCAGCTGTACGAGCGCGACTCCAGTCGGTGATTCTGGGTCCGCCACCACCGGCGACTCAACCGAGGCCGTCACTGCAACCACCGAAGCAGCAGGTGACGCCCAACGCGGCGGTGAGCTCACGGTCGGCATCGTCAGTGAGTCAAACAGCTGGTATCCGCCCGAGGCTGAATGGGCATTCTCCGCTGGCAACCTTGTCGCTGACGCCTTCTACGAGAACTTGTACATGCAGGCCGGCGACGGAACCATCCTCCCGGTATTGGCCGACGGCCCCGCCGTCTCCAATGACGATGCCACCGAATGGACCGTCACGCTGCGGCCAGGAATCACCTTCCACGATGGCACGCCGCTCGATGCCGACGCTCTCGTCGACATGAGCGTGCTGTGGAATGAAGGTCGCTTCGCCACGCCAGGAGAAGGCATCGATCAGACCATCAAGGTCGACGACATGACCGTTACCTACACACTTTTCGAACCAGACCCGGTTTTCGAATCGACGTTGGCTGGCAACCGTGGTGTGGCTTTCTCGCCTTCGGCGGCTCGCGGCTACGGCGACGCCGCGGCCGAGAATCCGGTTGGCACTGGCCCATTTGTGTTTCAGTCCTGGACCCGAGACTCCCAGGTTGTCACCACCCGGAATCCGAACTACTGGCAAGAGGGTCAGCCATACCTTGATCAGATCACGTTCCGAGTATTGACCGACGGTAATAGTCGACTGGCAAGCCTCGAGTCAGGCGACATCGACCTCGCCACTCAAGGTGGCATCGATGGTCTCGCTCCTTTGATCGAGAAGGGCTATCTCTATCACGCATATACCGGTAGTGGTGCGGGCGCGATCATCTTCAACACCCTGAATCCGCCGATGGATGACAAACGGGTTCGTCGAGCGGTGTCGTATGCGATCGACCCTGAAGACCTCAATGCCATCAACCCAGGAAATCTTGAGGGAACCCTGGCTAAGAAGTCGCAGTTCTATTCATCCAAGAGCCCGTGGTACAACCCTGCGGCCGAAGATGTCTACCCTTACTTCGATATGCCCCAGGCCCAGGCCCTCGTTGAGGAGTACAAGAACGATCCGGCCCGGTCCGATGGTAAGGCGGTTGGCGAACCGCTGGCGTTCCAATATGTGTGCACCTCGACCCCAACGAACCGTCTGACGTCGCAGCTCTTTATCCAGGCGTGGGACGACGCTGGGTTTGAGATCGACTTCCTCGAGGAGGAGCAGGGCACCATGGTGACTCGGGTTGTCGGTGCACCAACGCAGGATCCAGCGTTCCTCGGCGACTTCCAGGCCACGTGCTGGGCCGAGGGCAACGATGGTGATCCGTTGCCGTTGTATGACACTCGTTTCGGTGATGTCGCGTCCAACGTCCTCAACTTCACGAATTACACGAATCCCGACGTAGACGCTCAGATCGATATTCTGCGCTCTGAGCTTGATCCGGAAGCTCGCTACGACGCGGCGGCCGAGATCGCGATGATTCTGGCCGATGAGCTGCCAATTCTTTGGCAACGTGACGGTGGCACCACCGTTATCTTCAACGAGAAGGTCAAGAGCGTCAACAACTTCACCTGGCCCGACGGCACGCCTGGCAACACGATGGACCGTGGTCGCGTGATGTGGCAAGAAGTTTGGATCGATGGCGCAGAGCCGCTTGATATCTCGACCGGTCTCATCGAGCCTCCAGCCGCGCCGGCGCCAACCACAACCGCTCCGCCAGAAGAAGCGGGGGGCGGTGACGTCGTCGCCAACGACGCCATTCTCGCCGCACTCCCCGGCGCCGACATTTTGCCTGCCGGTGTGGCAGACAGCGTTGCCAGCGACGAGACCGAGCAGTGCCCAGGAGCCAGCCCGCGAGATGGGCTTTCGCCAACCAGCATTACCGCCAAGTCATTCAGCGGCGGCGACTTCGGTCCGTTCATTGGCACGATGGTGTACGAGTTCCCGGCTGGCGAAGCCGAGCAGTACATGGCGAGCTACGCCGAGAACGCAGTCGGTCCTTGCGTGTCGTACAACACGACAACGTCGACCGGCGCGCCTCTATCGCAGGCGACTGTGGTCATCGACGGCAAGTCGTACGGAGATGCAACCGGTCGATACACCATTCGTGGTGAGACCGGTGGATTCCCCGTCAACACCGAGCTGGTGTTGATCCGCTCCGGCGATCGCCTCATTCGGGCCTGGTGGATCGCCGTTGGTGGCGACCCAGACCCCGCTATGTTCATGGCGTTTGTCGACGCGGTCGACGCCGCAGTCGCCAGCGCCAACTAACCCCGTAACACCGGGGTCAGGTACCTCCGTAACACCGCAACACATGTTGCGGTGTTACGGAGGTACCTGACCCTACTGTTACGTTGGCGGTGATTCGCACGCTTCGCGTCGTGCCATTAGCGTGCGCAGATGGCACACACATCGTCCGATCTGTTCGACCTCACTGGCAAAGTCGCCGTGGTAACAGGCGGCAGTCGGGGACTCGGCCGCGAGATGTGCCTTGCCTTTGCCGAGAGAGGCGCCAAGGTGGTGGTATCGAGCCGCAAGGTTGCCTCGTGCCAAGCTGTGGTCGCCGAAATCGTGTCTCGGTTCGGAGGCGAAGCTGTCGCTGTCGAATGCCACGTCGGCCGCTGGGACGATTGTCAGAATCTGTTTGATTCCGCGATAGAGCAGTTCGGCAAGATCGACATTCTTGTCAACAACGCAGGCATGTCGCCGCTCTACCCTTCGCTAAGTGAGGTGTCGGAAGCGCTGTTCGACAAGGTCTTCGACGTGAACCTCAAGGGGCCTTTCCGGCTGAGTGCATTGGCCGCAGCGTCGATGAAAGAAACGGGCGGGGGCAGCATCATCAACGTGAGCAGCATCTCTGCGTCACAGCCATCGGCAGCCGAGGTCCCATACGCAATGGCCAAGGCCGGCTTGAACACGCTCACCGTGGCGCTCGCCCATATGGCTGGGCCCGAGGTCCGGGTAAACGGCATCATGCCAGGGCCCTTCCTCACTGACATCAGCGTTGCCTGGGACCTCGACGCATTTGAGGAATCGGCGAAGCGTTCGATACCGCTGCAACGCGGCGGTCAGCCACACGAAATCGTCGGTGCCGCGCTCTACCTGGCTTCAAACGCGTCGAGCTACACCACTGGCTCGATCATTAAGGTCGATGGCGGCACGACCTGGGCTCCCGCGTGAGTGACCCGCTAGCAGGTCTCTTCGATGGTCTCACAGTACTCGAAATCGGGCAGTTCGTCGCGGCCCCAATTGCGGCCGAACTCTTCGCCCACGGCGGCGCCAACGTCATCAAGATCGAGCCGGTAACTGGTGACGTCACCCGGGTGACTGATCCGATCCAGATCGGTGAGGGAAGGCAGTATGTCATCAAGGCCCGCGGCAAACGGGCGCTGCCCTTGAACCTCTCGACAGAAGAAGGTCGCCGCGTCGCTATCGATCTGGCGCTCAAAAGTGATGTGCTCATCACGAACATGCGGCCCGGTACTGCGGATCGACTTGGCCTCGGATTCGACGAGCTACACAAGGTAAACCCAACGCTCATCTACGGCGAGATCAACGGGTTCGGCGACACTGGCCCGAATGCCGGTCGCCCCAGTGTTGATCTCATCGCCCAGTCCTGGACCGGGCTCCGGGCCGCGGCCGGCATTAGTGAGGACGGGGAACTGGGCCGCTACGAGGCGTACTTCTGCGACTACACGGCTGGACTTCTTCTGGCCTTTGGTGTCGCTGCTGCCCTTCATCACCGCCATGTGACTGGCATCGGCCAGCGGGTAGGGACGTCGCTTGCTCACGCCGCGCTCTTCATGCAGCACCGCAATGCGAACCTCTTCGAGTCGGTCGACGCATGGAAGCGCGAAGTCGGCGCCGGAGTAAGTGACAGCATGAACTTCGGCGAGCTCGCCCGATACCGCTCGGAGAAGGCGTCACCCGATCTGTTCTTGATGTCGACCTACAAGACAAGCGACGGAGCGCTCGCCATCGGGGCACCTGGTGCGATGTCGTATCTGTTATGCCCTCTGTTCGAGGTTGACGACCCCCGGCGTTCGCCCGAATGGGCCGACCGAACCGAGCGACTCCCGGCCCTGCGCAAGGCCCGAGCCGAAATTGCAGAGAAGCTTGTCGCTATGACGACGGCCGAGGCACACGCGCTGTTGGAAGAGGCCGGCCTGCCGAGCAGCCCGGTCCGCATGTTGGAAGAGATGCTCGTGGACCAAGAAGCAATCGACGGCGGTCTCCTGTATGAGGCTGATCACCCTCGCCTCGGCCGCTACATCATGCCAACCGCTCCCATCTCGATGAGCGGCGCTGACTACCGGGCCAAAGTCGACACCGCAGAGTTCGGTTGCCACACCGATGAGTTGTTGGCCGAGCTCGGCTATGACCCTGTGGTGATAGAGCGTCTTGTAGCCGACGGAATCGTGGCGAGGAAGTAGCTCGCAGCTAGTTCTTCGAGGGAGCGGGCCGGCCGATGGCCGCGAAATAGTTGGCGTTGACCAGTGCGGTACACGCAGGAGACAAGAGGTCGCCGAGCCGTGTGACCGTCTCGTCACTCATGCCAGCCCAGAGCGGAGCGCTCAGCTCATTGGTCCGGTTTTCGATGGAGGCTCTTGCGGCGCGACCGGTGCCGCTTACGCCGCCGTCGCTGTCGAGCCACCCTCTGGCCTCGAGGCGAGCGTTTGCCGCATCCCAGTCGTCGTCTGACCACGCCCGAGACTTCCGCACCACGCCGTTAGCGGCAGAGAGAAGGTCAGAGACGACCGTGCACTCGGCGGCGTCGAGCGGCTCGGCGACAAGCAAACCGATGTGAGCGTCGCCGCGCCACTCTCGAATCACGGTGACCAGTTGCCAGAGACGCAGCAGCCGGTCGTCCCTAAAGCTCCCAGAACTCAGGTTGTCGAGCGCTGCTGCGTTGCCCGCGGCTAGTGGTCGGCCGGCCCACGACAAGCCAGCTACCGATTGCTCACAAATGGCGATTGCTTCTTCGATATCGTCGTCGCTCATTACTGGTCGCACGTGTTCGTCGAGAACTCGTTTGACTCCGCGCCAGCGGGCATCTTGCAGGGCGGGTGCGGTTGTCGTATCCCACACACCGTCCATCGCCATCGTGACGAGGTCAGGGCTGAAGTTGTAGAACGTGGCTATCACCATTGGCGTCGCCAGAGGGCCCATCGCGGCGGTGCGCGAACCGAAGTAGCCGCTTCGACCAGTTATCCCGATGGCCGCGTATTCTTCGGCCGCTTCCTTGCTGAAGTAGACGAACGCATGGAAAAGCGTTGTCTTGTCGTGAAGACGTCCGATGGTCTTGAGCGAAGGGGCGTTGGTTGACATCGCCCGACAATAGTCGCGAGGTCACGAGGGAACCGCACCCGTCACTTGACCAAGCGCTCGACCTGCCCGTAGCGTCCAAAGATGGGAATTGATGTATCGCCATCTGGCGAGGCCTGCGGCGCAACAGTAAGAGGCGTTGACCTCACCAAATCTCTCGACGACAGCACGGTTGCGGAAATCAGGGCGGCGTGGCTTACTCATCATGTCCTTGCGTTTCCCGATCAGCGGATGTCAGACGACGATCTCGAGCGTTTCACGCTGAGTTTCGGGTCGTTCGGGGATGATCCCTATATCGCTCCGATCGATGGTCGCGACCACGTGATCGCCGTCGAGCGCCGGGCACACGAGACTGCACCGCTGTTCGCCGAAAACTGGCACACCGATTGGAGCTTCCAGGAGCGCCCTCCTTCAGGCACCTGCCTCTTTGGCATCACGATTCCCCCGCATGGTGGCGACACGCTCTATGTCAACCAGCATGCAGCTCTCGCGGCGATGCCGGCCGACCTACGGGCTCGCCTCGAAGGCCAGAAGGCTGTGCATTCGGCTCGCGGTGGCTATGCGCCAGACGGAAGCTACGGCTTTGCCGATCAGGCGACTGATCGCAGCATGGCGATCCGCCCTTCAGACACTGCCATGGCAACTCAGCTTCACCCGATCATCCGTAACCACCCTGAAACAGGGGAGGAAGGTGTCTTCGGATGCATCGGCTACATCATTGGCATCGATGAGATGCCTGACGATGAGGCAAAGTCGCTCATCGTTGATCTCTACGCCTGGCAGACACGCGAAGAGTTTCAGTATCGGCATGTCTGGGCGGTCGACATGCTCGTGATGTGGGACAACCGATCTGTCTTGCACAAGGCCACTGGCGGATACGACGGCCACGATCGGTTGTTGCATCGAACCACTATTGGTGCGTGGAACGGCTAGCGGTGGGCGATGTGTTGCTCGGCCCCTTCGCCGATATGGCTTATCATGGCCAGCCTCGCGGCTTCTGGGTCGGCGCTTGCGATTGATGCCAACAGAGGTGCATGTTCCTCGGCAATGACGTCGTCGGCTGGCTGAGCAGGAAACAGTTGGCCATAGGCGAAGAGTGCAACGCTTGCGCCCCACAAACCATGAAAACTTGCAAGGAGATGCCGGTTACCGGCCTCGACAACTTCGTCGTCTTCGACCTCACGAACTACGAACCCACACCGTCCGGTCGCCAGCAGGAGGCCCTCGTTCTCGAGCCGATCGAACGCGTCTCGAACCAGCGTGCGCGGGATGCCGAGCGATTCGGCTATCTGGTCCATCACGATCCGGTCGCCGAGCCCAATTTCGCGGTTGAGGACCGCCGCAACGATGGCGTCGTAGGCTTGATCAGCCAGGCTTGGCTGGTTCGTATTGAGTGGTGCGAGCATCACTTCGACGGCATGTTGACGTAACCGTCGCGGGTTTGAGGGCCTTCTGGTCCAGAATGCGCAACACCACCACGGTTCTCAAGATCTGAGCCGTACCCCCACCGATCGTAAACATTCTGACGTCGCGACAGATGCGCTCGAGCGGCTTCGAGTCTGGTCGACATGTCAGCAAGCATCCACTGAAGTCCTTGGAACTCGGCGATCGGGCGGCCGAACTGTTCACGCTGCTTGGCGAAGTCGATGGCGAGTTCGTGGCCGCGAGTGCGAGGCCGGCATGGAGATAGAGAAAGGCGTTTGTATGCCGGGCTACAACCTTGTTCCAGGTAGCAACGGCGCGGTCCCAGCGATCGCCTACTTCACCGCCCTGCTCTGCGATGCGCCAGAGAAGCGACGAATAATCGCACAGAGTGAAGGCCATCGATTCGCCGAAGTCAAACTTGTCGGCGATGACAAGCGCTTCGTCGAGGCGCCTGTCGGTGGTGTGCCTGATGGCTCGATGCCACCAAAGATGGTTCGCGAGAAGCTCGTGGCCCGTCCAGGGGGATGCGGGGTCGAGAGACGCGAGTTCTGCTTCGTCATTGCCGACATGAAGGTAGATGTCGTGAGCGATCCTGGCCGCGAGTAAGTCGTCTGGATGATCTCGGACGATTGGATCCCATAAGGCTCCCGCAGCGGTGAAGTTGTGCTCGGCCAGCACGGTTACTGCGTCGATGTGACGTTGCTCCTGAACTGATGTTTGGGACCGGC
>RCMY010000701.1_pt1 | contig 34921 bp, 23 predicted proteins | sample 2041341 | NCBI WGS metagenome assembly RCMY01 (sample SAMN09708234, study PRJNA481090) | Marine sediment metagenome, whole genome shotgun sequencing project. | reverse complement strand
TAGGTGCGGTCGAACACGTTGTCCACCCCAAGGGTCACTTGAGCCAGATCGTTGATGCGGTAGCCGCCGTTGACCGCGAAGGTCGTGAAGCCCGGGCTCGTCCCGATGTCCTGACCGACCACGCTGCCCTGCGCCAGCGCAATGCGTTCCTGCGACGCGACCGCACGCATCAGCGCGCCGAAAGACCAGCGCGTGTTGTCCCAGCCCAGTGACAGGCGTGCTTCCAGCGGTGGCATCTGCGGGAGGGCGGTGCCCGCACCGCGATTCTGGCCCCACGAGTAGGCGAGGGTGCCGCCGACGGTCCATTGCTCGGCCGGCTGGTACTCGATGCCCAACTCGCCGCCACGAATGCGCGCGTCGACGTTGGAGACCGAGGACATCGGGGCCATCATCCCGGCGCCGCCGTAGCGGAACAGGATGAAATCGCTGACCTGCCCGGCGTACATCGACACCCACGCGTCCACCGAACTGCTCCGGTACTGCATGCCAACATCAAGCTGGGTGGTTTTCTCGGTCTCGACCCCGGCAAATGCGTTGGGTGTTCCCATCGGCCCCCTGTCGGGCGAGAAGAGCTCCCAGTAGTCCGGCATCCGCTCGGTGTGACCGATGCCGGCGTACCAGGTGATGGGCAGATCGCCCAGGTCCTGCTCGAACCGGACAAAGCCGGCGGACAGCGTTTCGCTGCGGGTCACGCCAGCGGTCGGATTCGGCATGCCCGCGCCCATTTTGCCCAGGGTGGCGCGCTCGTCGGTGGCCTTGGCACGGTCTGCACGGATGCCGCCGATCACCCGGTTGCCGGTCCCGATCCGCCAGGTGCCTTCGGCGAACACACCGAGGCTGCTGAAGCGCGCATCCACCGTCCACGGGAGCAACCTGTAGGTGTCACGGCCGGGTCCGCCGCGGCGGCGATGCTTGCTCTCCTGTCCGTCCACACCCGCGGTGACGTCCACCAGATCGGACAGCCACGTCGCCGCAGCGCGTCCGCCAGTGGTTGCCCGTTCGACGTTGGATGCCATCGGCATCGGCATCGCGCCGCCCGGATTGGGCTTGCGCAGGGTGTAATTGTCCATGACGTGGTCGGCACGGTTGTAGAACACGTTGGCCTCGATTGAATCCAGGAGGCCGGGAAGGTTCTTCTTCTCCAGCCGCAAGCCGTAGCTGTCGCGCTTGAACTGCGAGCCGTCCATGCTGCGACCCGCATAGCGCGCCTCGCCGTCCCCAATGCCGGCGGTCGCTTCCAGCACCGTGTCCGCGTCAGGCGTCCAGCCCAGTGCGAGGTCGGCGTTCCACTTGTTCCATGCCGAAGCGACCGTGTTGCCGTCGCCGTCCCGGTAATCGTCGGAATCGGAACGGTTGGCGCTGATGCGCGCGTACCCGGGTTGTGCGCCGAAGGTGGCATCAAGCACCTGGTCGTTGCGGCCGAACGACCCGCCCAGCAGGCTGCCGGCGAGCTTCATTGCCGGCTCGGCGAACTGCTCGCGGTCCCGCGAGAAGCGGACTGTTCCCGCTGACGCACCTGACCCCCAGAGCACCGTCTGCGGTCCTTTGATCACCACCAGGCTGTCGTAGGTTTCCGGCGACACGTAGGACATCGGATTGTCCATGCGCGAGGGACACGCACCCGGCATGGCGCCGTCGTTGCTGAGCAGGTTCAAGCGCGAGCCGAACATGCCGCGCAGTACCGGGTCCCCATTGGTGCCGCCGTTGCGGATCGCGGTGAAGCCGGGAATGGTTTTCAGGTAATCGGCGCCATCGCTGGCCGGCACCGGCTGCCGCGGCAGCCGCGGATCGGTCTCGAAGGTCAGAGGGGACACCGGACGCGCCGAGGTGACCACGAGCTGCTGGAGGTCAAAGGGGTCCTGCGCTGCCGCACCGCCTTCGGCGTGGGCGGGAATCGTGGCCAATGCCGCGAGCACCGCCAGCGTCAGAAAGGAAACGCGGATCGGCGACTGGTTTTTTGACGGGCATATCGAAGGGTTCGCCGACGCGCTCGACGGGAACGGGGGAATGCGCAACATGGAGAAACTCCTGGCACCGGAACGCACACGGCTGTCGCCGCGGATGCGCGGTAAAGAATCGGGAAACGGCGGATGACGGGCTTCAGCCGGCCCGCGGTGGTCCGCGTGATCCCAGTCCGGTGGGGTGCCGATCCCGTGCGAACGTCCGCATCTCCGGTACCGGTACCGCAGCGCTGCGCAAGGGCGGCGCTGCCTGCAAACGGGGGACCGGCAATGCTGTCGTACCCAGCAGCAGGGCGCAGTAGTCACAGTCCTCATCGTCCCCGTGATGGGTGGCTGCGGCCGGAGCCTGTCGGACTGTCGCCTCGCTGTCATGCGCACCGGCAACGGCCATGGCGTGCCCGTCCGCTGCGGGCATCCCGTGATCGTTGTGGTCACCGGCTGACGCGTGGGACGTCCCGGCGTGGTGCATCGGCATCGATGCCTGGCCTGCCAGGCGGCCGATCGTCGGCACCAGCACCAGAGCCAGCGTCGCGGCAAAGGCGCAACCGGTCATCCAGCGCTGGAAGAGGCAAGCATTCATCTGCAACCAGTGTGGCCTTCCGCGGGCCGCGCATATTGATTCAGGTCAAACACAACAATACTTTACCGTATGGAGGTATCTGGAGGTCGTCCTGTCACGGCAGTCGCAGGGTCGGTGATCAAACCGGCGGCGACCTCACGCGGGCTGGTCGGCCGCCGCCCCGCGCGCTTCGGTGGTGCATTCCGGGGGCGGATCGGCGATGGGCGACGGTGCGCACGCGGGGACCTCGGACGGTATCGCAATCTCATGCGGATCCGTCGGCACCATCTGGGCGCTGCGCCAGCGGCCCCAGCGGTAGTAGGCCAGCGACATCACCATGGCCGATGCGGCACTGACCGGGAAGCTCCACCACACGGCATCCACGCCGAGCGACGGTTGCAGGAATTCGGCGAACGGCACACGGATGCCCCACAGCGCAACGCCGAGGATCAACAGCGGCGGCACCACTGCACCGGTGGCGCGCACGACCCCGGACACCACAAATGTCACGCCGAAGAACAGGAATGACCAGATGCCGATATGATTGAGGTGTCGAGCGATTTCCATCGAGCCGCTGCCTTCGGGCAGGAACAGGCCGAAGCTGTAGCGGTCCAGCAGGATCAGCGGCACGATCAGCGCGCCGGTGAGCAGGAAGTTGAATCCCACGCCGGCACGGGCAGTGGCGTTGACCCGGTCCCAGTCTCCCGCGCCGACGCTCTGTGATGCGATCGAAGAACACGCGGCCCCGATCGCCATGGCCGGCATCTGCACATAGGTCCATAACTGCAGCGCGGCGCCATAGGCGGCCGCGGTCGCGATGCCGTAGCCGTTGACCATCGTCATCATCGCGATCATCGCCAGCGATATCAGCACCATCTGCAATCCCATCGGCACGCCCTTGACCACCAGCGCGCGCAGGATCCGCAGATCGACCTTGAACAGGTGTGCATCGGCCCGTCCCAACCACAGCACATTTCCCTTGTGACGCAGGTACATCAGCATCGCCACGAGGCTGATGCCCTGGCCGAGGAACGTCGCCGTGGCGGACCCGGCGATCCCCATCTTCGGGAACGGTCCGATGCCGAAAATCAGCAGGGGGTTGAACACCACGTCCAACAACACCGACAGCACCAGAAAGCGGAACGGCGTTTGCGAATCACCGATACCCCGCAGCGCTGCCGAGAAGAATGCGAACGCGTACATGAAGGGCATCGCAAGAAAAATCACCCGCAGGTAGCTTTCCGCCAGCGGCAGCGCGGCCGGGGGGGTGCCCATGAGGCGCAGGATGAAATCGGACAGGAACCACCCGGCGGTCGCCAGCACTACCGACAGGCTGATGAAGAACGTCGCGCTGGTTCCCATCACCCTGCGTGCCTGGGCGGTGTCGCGCGCGCCAGTCGCCTGGCCGATCAGGATCGTCGCCGCCATGCCGATGCCGAATACGGCGCCGATCAGGAAAAACATCACATTGTTGGCGTTGGCCGTCGCCGTCAGCGCTGCCTCACCAAGGTAGCGACCTACCCAGATCGCGTTGATCGAGCCATTGAGCGACTGCGCCGCATTGCCCGCCATGATCGGCAGAGCGAAGACGACCATCGTGCGGCCGATCGGACCTTCCGTCAGCAGCCGCGCGTTGCTGCCGCCCTTTTTCTTGCTCATGCGTGCTCCCGGGAGAGCGGGCAGCTTGCAGCGGCGCGCATGAAAACGCGGAGAAAGTACGCCCGTCCGGGTTGGTCAACGCTCAATCGAGGAACTGCAGCTTGGCCAGTTCCGCGTACAGCCCATCCTCGGCAAGCAACTGCTCGTGGGTGCCTTCGGCAACGATGCGGCCGTGGTCCATCACCACGATCCGGTCGGCTTTGAGCACGGTGGCCAGGCGGTGGGCGATGACCAGCGTGGTTCGACCCTCCATCAGCGTGTCCAACGCCTGCTGTACGGCGCGTTCGCTCTGCGCGTCGAGCGCACTGGTGGCTTCGTCCAGCAGCAGGATCGGCGCATCCTTGAGCAATGCGCGCGCGATCGCGATGCGTTGCTGCTGTCCACCCGAGAGACGCGCTCCGCGCTCGCCCAGTTCGGAGTCCAGTCCTTCCGGCAGTGCACGAATGAAGTCGCTGGCGTGCGCCGCGTCGACGGCGGCATCGACATCGGCGTCAGTAGCCTCCAGACGGCCGTAGCGGATGTTGTCGCGGGCGGTGGTGGCGAAGATGCTGGGTTGCTGCGGCACCAGTGCGATGGCGCTGCGCAATTCGCCCGGGTCGAACTGGCGGATATCCACGCCGTCCACCGTGATGCTGCCCGTGTCGGGATCATGGAAGCGCAGCAGCATCGACAACACGGTACTTTTTCCCGCACCGGATGGGCCGACCAGTGCGACCGTCTCGCCCGGACGGACCCGCAGGCTGAAATTGGCCAACGCAGGATGTTCCGGACGCATCGGATAATGGAAGGTGACGTCGTCCAGCGCGACCTCGCCACGCAGCGGGCGCGGCAGCGGGTGCGGGTGCTCCGGCGCCGTAATGCTGGAGGTCTCGGCGAGCAGTTCGCCGATCCGCCCCATGCCGCCGGCGGCGCGCTGGACCTCGTTCCATACCTCCGCCAGCGAGCCTATCGAGCCGCCGCCAATCAACGCGTACAGCACGAACTGCCCCAGGGTTCCGGCGCTCATACGGCCTTCGGCGACATCGTGGGCGCCCGACCACAGCACCAGCGTTATCGCGCCGAAGATCAGGACGATAGCGATCGCGGTCACCCAGGCCTGGGCCTGGATGCGGCGACGTGCCGTGGCTACCGCGATTTTCAGGGCCTCGCCGAAACGACCCAGCTCATAGGGCTCGCGTGCATGCGCCTGAACCGTGGACACCGCACCGAGGGTTTCGTTGGCCAGGGTGTTGGCGTCGGCCACCCGGTCCTGGCTGGCGCGCGAAATCTTCTTCAACCGGCGACCGCCGATCACGATCGGCAGCACGGCAAGCGGAATCCCGATCAGGGCATAGGCGGCCAGGTGCGGGCTGCTGACGAACAGCATCGCGATGCTTCCCAGGAACGTCACCAGACTGCGCAGCGCGACCGACATGCTGGTCGCGATGACGCCGCGCAGCAGTTCGGCATCGGCGGTGAGACGCGAAACCAGTTCACCGCTGCGACTGCGGTCATGGAATCCCGCATCCAGGCTGATCAGGTGGGAATACAGGCGTCCGCGCAAGTCAGCCACCACCCGTTCGCCGAGCAGGGAAACGAAGAAAAATCGCGCCGCCGTGGCCAGGGCCAGGGCGACTGCCACGGCGAACAACAGCAGGAACGCCTGGTCGATCGCGCCGCCTCCGCCCTGGGCGAAGCCGCGGTCGATCATGGTCTTGAAGGCGATCGGCAGGCTGAGTGTCGCCGCCGACGAAAACGCCAGCGCGACCAGCCAGCCGGCAAACAGCCCGCGGTGACGACGTACGAAAGGCCACAGTGCCTTCAGGGCGCTTACCGCGGGCTTCGCGGTTTCGGCGGGCGTGGCGGAATTTTGCGTTTCAGTTGCTGGACTGGCACTCATGGTCGGTATTCTCCGCTATCGCGCACGCGGAGTCGCCCGTTCATTGACCTGGATCCGCGTTCAAGGCGTCGCTGAAAAGGCGGGCCCGGTCGCGCGTCGCGTCGCGCAGATGGTGCGCCAGGTCGTCGAGCCGGTCGGCGGGCAGTCGAATGCGCAGGCGCGATCCCGCCGCGGTGAACTGCTCATCGAGCTTCTCCGCGCTGTGGGCGGCCAAGCCGTCGTGGACGGCGCCGGTGTCCGCGAAACCGAACTCGAGGGTACATTCGAGGTAGGCGATCAGCTTGCGTCGCCGCGCAGTACGCAGGCACTCGGCGGCGCAACCGCCATAGGCGCGGACCAGCCCGCCGGCCCCCAGTTTGATGCCGCCGTACCAGCGAGTGACCACCACGATCACCTGGTCCAGGCCCTGGCCGTCAATCGCCGACAGGATCGGTCGCCCGGCGGTACCGGCGGGTTCGCCGTCGTCGCTCGAGCGGTACAGACCGCCGATGCGGTACGCCCAGCAATTGTGGGTCGCCGCGGGATCACCCGTTTCAGCCACGAATGCGAGTGCGGCTTCGGGTGAATCCACCGGGGCGGCGATGGCCAGGAAGCGACTGTGTTTGACCTCGATCTCATGGCGGACCGTGTCTGCGAGGGTGCTTTCGCAGGTCACCACCCACGACTCCGGCTGTTGCTCAGCGAGTCCGTGCGGCTGGTTCCGCCGGGCAGATCGAGTGGGGCGGGGCGTTGATCCATCCCGGTGAGGGTAAGGTGCCGCCGCGCCTGCGGCAAAAGCGCCGCCGCGCCTGTGGTAAAAAGCGCAAGTTCCAGCGATTTTGCACTGCGTAGGGGCGACAGCGGCAAACGGACGGCTGGCGCGATATGCTCCGAGCGTCAAAGGGGAGGGACTGGCGGCGCGTCGCCACCACATGGCCACTGCACACGGTACGTTTGCCGGGACAGACGAATTGCTCGAGATGATCGGGGCGACCCTGCCGCAGGGATCGCGTCTGCGTCTTCGTGCGGGTGGCATTCGTGAAGGTTTCATGGACGGAGAAACGGATGTCGAGCCGGAGGCGCTGCACCGCATAGAACTCGACTGGCACGGTGAGGATGGCTCGCCGGTTCTCGTGGTGGAACTGGCGGAGCCGATGTCCACCGCCCAGCACATCGCCTGGACGGCGCTGGCGCGTCGCACTATCGACCTTCATCTGGCGGCGATCCGCGCGAATGCGCGGGTCCAGGTGCTGGAGAAATCCGAGCAATTGCAGCAGGCGCTGTATGAGATTGCCGACCTGGCGGGTTCCACCCTGGAACCGGGCGACATGCTGGAGCGGATCCATGCGGTCGTCGCTCGCCTGATGTACGCAGAGAACTTCTACATCGTGCTGTATGACGAGGCGCGCCAGATCTACCGCTTCCTGTATTTCGCGGACCAGATGGATGCCTATGCGCCGGATACCACCGTGGATATTCCCGTGGACGGCAACTCCAACAGCCTGACCCTTGCGTTGCTCCACCATGGCGAGGCCGTGATCGGCTCCTCCGAGCTGGTGCGGATGCAGCTGGGCGTGGAGCAGGACGTGACGCAGGGCCCGGACAGTGCCGACTGGCTCGGGGTGACGATGCGGCGCGACGGCCGCGTGTGCGGCGCGATCGTGGTGCAGAGCTATGAACGCCCCAGCTGCTACGGCAATGAAGAGCAGGCGTTGCTGGTATTCGTGGCCCAGCACATCCTGACGGCGCTGGACCGCCATCAGGCCCGGGGCGAGCTGGAACTGCGGGTGGAGGAGCGCACCAAGGCGCTGCTGCTGAGCAACCGCGACCTGCAGGCCGAGATCGTCGAGCGCCAGCGCGCCGAGCGTCTGCAACGTGCGCTGTTTCGCATCGCCGACCTGTCGATTTCCGCCAAGACGCTCGAGAACTTCTACGCCGAGGTCCATGGTGTGGTGGATGAGCTGCTGAATGCGCGGAATTTCTATATCGCGTTGATATCCGAGGATGGGGAACGGCTGGAATTCCCATACTCCATCGATGAGCGCGACCCGCACCGGGTCAGTCGCCGCCTGGACTCGGGCATGAGCGAGTACGTGATCGCCACCGGGCGTGCGTTGCTGACCGACCCGCACCGGATGCCGGGCGTGAGCGGAAGTCCGCGCGGGCACGGCACGGCGGCCCATTGCTGGCTCGGCGTACCGCTGTACCGCAACAACGTCGTGGTCGGCGTCATGGCGGTACAGAGCTATTCGGCGGAGATCACCTTCACCGCACGTGACCAGGACCTGCTGACCTTTGTGGCCAACCACATCAGCATCGGCCTTGCGCGGAAACAGGAGCAGGAGCGGCTGATCCTCGCGCACTCCGAACTGGAGCAGCGGGTGGATGCACGCACCCGGGAGCTGGCAATGGCCAATGGTGAACTGCTGGAGCAGATCGGCGAGCGTATGCGGGCCGAGCAGCAGCTGACTCACCAGGCGTTGCACGACGAGCTGACCGGACTGCCAAACCGCAGCCAACTGCTGGGCCATCTCGCCGTGGCAGTCGCCAAGGCGCGCAGCAACGCTCTGCATAGCGGGTTCGGCGATACGCCCTGCACCTTCGCCGTGCTGTTTCTGGATCTGGACCGGTTCAAGCTGGTCAACGACAGCGTCGGCCACTCCGCCGGTGATGAACTGCTGGTCGAGGCCGGCAGGCGGATCACTGCCGCCGTACGCGAACACGATCTGGTCGCCCGGCTTGGCGGCGACGAGTTTGCCGTGCTGGTCAACGATATCGATGACGTCGGCGTCGCCGAAACCCTGGCCAATCGGATCCTGCAGTCACTGGGCCACGCGTATTGGATAGCCGGGCGGGAGGTGTTTCCGTCCGCCAGCCTCGGAATCGCGATGTGGCAGCCTCGCCACAGCAGTGGCACCGACCTGCTGCGCGATGCGGATGCGGCGATGTATCGCGCCAAGTCGGCAGGCCGCGACCGTTGGGCGGTGTTCGACGAGGACATGCGCGAGGAGGCCTCCCGCATCCTCGATCTGGAAGCCGATCTGCGCCGGGCCATCAACGGCGACAGTTTCGTCCCCTTCTACCAGCCGATCGTGAGCCTCGATGGCATGCAGGTGGTGGGGCACGAGGCGCTGCTGCGCTGGCTCCATCCCACCCGCGGACTGCTGTTGCCGGGCGACTTCATCGGGCTGGGCGAGGACATCGGTCTGATCGAGGAAGTCGACTGGCTGATGTACGCGCAGGTGATCACGCGCTTGGCGCGCGGCGTGGAAGGCTACGTATCGGTCAACGTCTCGCCGCGGCACTTCCGCACCGTCGATTTCGCCGACCGTTTGCTGCGGCTGATCAGCAACGCCGGTGCCGACCCGAACCAGCTGCGCATCGAGATTACCGAGGTCGCGCTGTTCGACGATGTGCCCCGTGCGCTGGATACGCTTCGCCAGCTGCGCAGCCATGGCGTGCTGGCGCAACTGGACGACTTCGGCACCGGCTATTCGGCGTTGTCCTACCTGCACCGGTTCCCGATCGACTGCCTGAAGATCGATCGGAGCTTCGTCGCCGGGCTGACCGGGGAGAACCAGGCGGAAAGTATCGCGGTGGTACGGGCGATCCAGGCGCTGGCCGGGACGCTGGGGATATACACCATCGGCGAAGGGATCGAGACCGAGGCCCAGCGCGACATCCTGTTCGAGCTGGGATGCCAGCGGGGGCAGGGCTACCTGCTGGGGCGCCCGGCACCGCAGATGGTGTCGTCGCTCAAGCCGCACGGCTGATTGCCCAATAACGCTGTGGTGCACCGTGACGTCGTGCGGGTGTCAGCCCGGGTTACGGATCGCGGATCACCAGCAGCCTGGTTTCCGTCATGTCCCCGATGGCGTAGCGCAGTCCCTCCCGCCCGATGCCGGACTGCTTGACGCCGCCGTAGGGCATGTTGTCGACGCGGAAGCTGGGGATGTCACCGATGATCACCCCACCGACCTCCAACCGGTCCCATGCACGCATCGCGTGGTCGAGACGGGAAGTGAACACGCCCGCCTGAAGGCCGAAGTCGCTGTCATTGACCGCGTCCAGGGCGTCCTCGAAATCGTCGAATGGCTCCATCAACGCCACCGGGCCGAATGCCTCTTTCCGGTAGAGGTCGGCATCCCGCGGGACGCCTTCCAGAAGCCAGGCCGGCAGCAGGTTGCCGTTGCGCTCATCACCGACGATTTTTTTGGCGCCTGCCTTGCGCGCGGCAGCAATCCAGCTCTCGACGCGTTTGGCCGCGTCCTCGTCGATCATCGGGCCGATGAACGTGGCCTCGTCACTGGGGTCGCCGGCAGGCAGTTTGGCGATAGCCGCCTTCAACTTGCCGCGGAGCTTGTCGTAGATGGACGCATGGGCATGGATGCGCTGCACGCTGATGCAGCTCTGACCCGACTGGTAATAGGCGCCGGATACCAGGCGTTCAACAACCAGATCCAGATCACGGCCAGGATCGGCGTCGACGATGCAGGCGGCGTTTCCGCCAAGCTCCAGCACGACTTTTTTACGGCCGGCACGGGACTTCAGGTCCCAGCCCACCAGTCCACCGGTAAAGCTGAGCAGGGCGATGCGGTCGTCCTCGGCCAGTTGCGCAGCGCCCTCGTGGGAACACGGCATGACCGAGAACGCGCCTTTGGGAAGATCGGTTTCGGCGAGGACCTCCGCAATGATCAGCGCGCCTATCGGGGTTTTCGCGGCGGGCTTGAGCACGAAGGGGCAACCCGCAGCGATCGCCGGCGCCACTTTGTGGGCCACCAGATTGAGCGGGAAATTGAACGGGGTAATAAAGCTGCACACGCCGACCGGCACCCGTTTGGTCATGCCGCGGTAGCCGCGGGTCGCTTCCGACACCTGCAGCTCGAGCACTTCTCCGCCGATCCGCGTGGCCTCTTCGGCAGCGATACGAAAGGTTTCGATCAGCCGTGTCACCTCACCGCGTGCATCCCGGATCGGCTTTCCCGCCTCGATGCACAGCGCCTGAGCGAGCTCGTCTTCTCGCTCCTGAAACCGCCGCACGCAGTGCTCAAGCACGCCCCGCCGGGCATCGGGTGGGAATGCGGCCATTGCCTCCCGCGCCCCCCAGGCAGCGGCGATGGCCTTCTCGACTGCCGCGGCGTCGGCCACCGCCACGCGCGTGGCGGGCTTGCCGGTGAACTTGTCGAGCACGACCAGATCGGTATTCGCCGCCACCGGTGCGCTCGCCAGATAGTAGGGGTACGACTTCTTCAGCGTGGGCATGGTCATCTCCAAACCATCAGCATCGCCCACGCGCGGTTAAGGCGCAGTCGTTCAATGCATCAACCGGTCGGAGCGCGGTCAGCCCTGAACACACCGGCGCACATGCGGAAGCCTAGAACAGCAGCGAAGACATCCGGCGACGGTAGCGACTTACCAGGGCGGCGTCATCGGTGACGCGGAAGGCATCGATCAACGCGGTACGAGGCAGCCCGCCATCGAAGTCGCGGTCACGCGCCAGCATCTCGATGAACTGCTCCAGCGCCGCCTCGTGGTTGCCGGCGACCATCTGCCGGGCGCCCAGCAGGTGGCGCGCACGCAGGTCATCCGGGTTGGCGCCAACGGCGTTTTGCAGCGCCTCCAACGCAGGTGCGTCCTTGGCCAGTGCAATGAAACCGAGACGGGCGCGCGCGTTGATGCTGCGGTCGTCGGTGGCGAGGTTTGCCGGCAGGGCGTCGAGCAGCGGGGTGGCCTCATCGGACTCGCCGGTCTGCAGCAGGGCCAAAACCAGATCCAGCTGCAATTCCGCGTTGTCCGGCGACTCGGCTATGGCTGCCCGCAGACGGGTTACCTCGGCATGCGGATCGACCGGCGCGTCCTGCACCGGCTCGTCGTCCGCCACCGGAGGTGCCGCGGGCTCGACACCATGCCGGGTGAGGAACTCGCGGATCTGGCCTTCAGGCAGCACGCCAGGAAAGCCGTCGGCGATCTGGCCGTCCTTGACGAGGAACACCGTCGGGATCGAGCGGACCTGGAACGCCTCTGCCAGCTGCGGCTCCTGGTCCACATCGACTTTGGCCAGCTGGAAGCTGCCGTGGTACTCGGCGGCCAGTTTTTCCAGTACCGGCCCCAGTTGCTTGCAGGGGCCGCACCATGCCGCCCAGAAGTCCACCAGGACCGGCGTCTGCATGGATTTCTGCAGCACATCGGCTTCAAAGCCGGCGGTGGTGGCGTCGAAGATATGGGGGGCGGGCAGGGCGTCGGGCAAGGCAGGCATCGGGTTACTCGCGGATGAGGTTCACCGTCCTAGATGGTGCCAGCGGTTGCGATTCCAACCCGGTCCGCGGGCCTTCACCGTTGCTGCGCCTCGGGTTGCTTGTAGATCACTCCGTCCTTCATCACGAACGCGACATCCATTACCCGGTTGATGTCCTCCACCGGGTTGCCCCTCACGGCGACGATATCAGCGCGCTTGCCGCCGGCGATAACACCCTGATCGTCGACCCCGAGCACCTCGGCCGCGCGGATCGTGGCCATTTGCAGGGCGACGGCGGCGGGAACGCCGGCCTCGACCAGATAGACGAATTCGCGCGCGTTGTCCCCATGGGGGCCGACGCCCATGTCCGTGCCGAACGCCAGCTTCACTCCGGCTTTGTACGCCTTGCCCGCGGTGGCCTGGATCAGTGCGCCGATCCGCTCCGCTTTGGGACGGACGACCTCGGGGAAATATCCCTCGACCTTGGCCTTGTCGGCGACGAAGCGGCCGGCGTAGATCGTCGGAACGTACCAGGTGCCCTTGCGCTTCATCAGCGACATCACCTCATCGCTCATGTAGGTGCCGTGCTCAATGCTTGTCACGCCGGCCTCCACTGCGCGCCGCATGCCTTCCTCGCCGTGGGCGTGGGCAGCGACGCGATAGCCGTAGTCCTTCGCGGTATCGACAATCGCCTGGATCTCATCCACCCGGAACTGCGGGGCGTCACCGGATTTGGCGTAGGACAGCACGCCTCCCGTCGCGGTGATCTTGATGACGTCGGTGCCGTCCTTGTAGTGCTGGCGCACGGCCTGGCGGGCGTCGTCGACCGAATTGATCACTCCCTCGGTCGGACCGGGGGGGCCGATCAGGTGTGACAGCGCGGAGTTGTAGCCATTGGTCGGGTCGGCATGGCCGCCGGTGGTGGCGATCGACTTGCCGGCAGCCCAGATCCTCGGGCCGTCCACCAGCCCCTGGTTGATCGCATCGCGCAAATGGGGAGTGACCTCCCCGCCAAGGTCGCGCACGCTGGTAAAACCTGCCATCAGCGTTCGCTTGGCGTAACCGACCGAGCGGAAGGCGTAATCGACATCGTCCAGCCGGAAGCCTTCCGAATAACTGCTGGGGCTGGACTCGCTGCCCAGGTGCACATGCAGGTCGGTCCATCCGGGCATGCAGGTGTGGCCGGAAAGATCCACCGGTGTAGCGCCCGGCACGCTGGAAGGACCCCCGCTGACGATCTGCTCGATGCGACCATCACGCACGACAACCGTGTGTGCGCCCAACACCCTGCCGGTAACGCTGTCGAAAAGTTGCCCGCAGTGCAGCGCGCTGGGACCACTCGCGGCGTGGCTTGTCAGTGGCAGGCAGGCGACGGCGAGCAGCGCGCAGGTCATGCGAAGGGGCATGGCAGGATCCAATGGCAGAGGTTGGATGGATTGAAGCACAGCGCACGCCGCTGTGAACGGGCGGACCGCTCGGGTGCGGGGCGCACGGTAATCATCGGATCTGCGCGTGCGGCATGCCGCCCCCACATGGCGGCCGGTGAGGCGCTGGGGTAGGCTTTCCGGTCCATCCGTTGCCGATTCCACGCCTGTGTCCATCGAAGCCTCCACCGACCCCCGCAGCAACGACCCCGGTTCGACCGGCGGGCCCGGCTTCGAACCGCAGGCGCTGGAAACACGCGCCCAGCGGTACTGGGACGACACTCGCGCATTCGAGGTCGACGAGTCGTCGGCCAAGCCCAAGTTCTACTGTCTGTCGATGCTGCCGTACCCGTCTGGCGCTTTGCACATGGGCCACGTGCGCAACTACACGATCAGCGACGTCATCAGCCGCTACAAGCGCATGACCGGTCACAACGTGCTGCAGCCGATGGGCTGGGATGCATTCGGTCTGCCGGCGGAGAACGCGGCGATCAAGCACCACACCGCGCCGGCGCAGTGGACCTACGCCAACATCGGCCACATGAAGGCGCAGTTGCGGCAGATGGGTTATGCCATCGACTGGTCGCGCGAATTTGCCACTTGCGAGCCGTCCTATTACGTCCACGAGCAGCGCATGTTCGTGCGCCTGATGAAGCAGGGCCTGGCCTACCGCAAGAACTCGGTGGTCAACTGGGATCCGGTCGACCAGACCGTGCTGGCCAACGAGCAGGTGATCGACGGCCGCGGCTGGCGTACCGGTGCGATGGTGGAGAAGCGCGAAATCCCGCAGTGGTTCCTGAAGATCACCGATTACGCCCAGGAACTGCTGGACGGCCTGGACCACCTCCCCGGCTGGCCGGATGCGGTCAAGACCATGCAACGCAACTGGATCGGCCGCAGTGAAGGTCTGGATATCAGCTTCGCCGTGCGCGATGCCGCCGGTGCCAGGCTTGATGCGCTGACCGTCTACACCACCCGTCCCGACACCCTGATGGGGGTGACCTTTCTTTCCATCGCCGCCGAGCATCCGCTGGCTGCGCATGCCGCTGCGGGTGACAGCGATCTGGCCGCCTTCATCGCCGAGCTGCGCAAGGGCGGGGCGACCGAGGCGGAGCTGGAGACCCAGGAAAAGCGCGGCATGGACACCGGCTTGCGCGCCATCCACCCGGTCACCGGCGAAGCGCTGCCGGTGTTCGTCGCCAATTTCGTGCTGATGAGCTACGGCACCGGCGCGGTGATGGCGGTGCCCGGCCATGACCAGCGCGACTGGGAGTTCGCCAGCCGCTACCAGTTGCCGATCAAGCTCGTGATCGTGTCCGACGCCGTGCGCGATGCGCTGAAGGAGATCGGCCGTGACCTTGGCGCGCATGCCGACCCGATGGGCAGCGCGCTCGGCCAGCATGTCGCCACCGACGTCTACGACACTGGCGCAGCCGTGCAGGTGGTCGAGGAATTCCAGCAGCACGTGGCCGAGCAGGGTGCCTACACCGGGCGAGGCTGGCTGGTGAACTCCGGCGAGTACAGCGGCATGGACTTCCAGCAGGCGTTCGATGCCTTGGCCACACGGCTGGAAGCCGATGGCCAAGGCGCCCGCCGGGTCAACTTCCGCCTTCGGGACTGGGGCGTCAGCCGCCAGCGCTACTGGGGTTGCCCGATCCCGGTCGTCTACTGCGACGGCTGCGGCGCGGTGCCGGTGCCGGAAGACCAGCTGCCGGTCGTACTGCCCGAGGACGTCGAGTTCATGGGCACCGCGTCGCCGATCAAGGCCGATCCGCAGTGGCGCAAGACCACCTGTCCTACCTGCGGCGGTGCGGCTGAGCGCGAGACCGACACCTTCGACACGTTCATGGAGTCCAGCTGGTACTACGCTCGCTACACCTCTCCCGGCGCGAAAACGCAGGTGGATGAGCGCGCCAACCACTGGCTGCCGGTCGACCAGTACATCGGCGGCGTGGAGCACGCGATCCTGCATCTGCTGTATTTCCGTTTCTACCATCGCCTGCTGCGGGATCAGGGCCTTGTTGCCAGCGACGAGCCCGCGATCAACCTGCTGACCCAGGGCATGGTGATCGCCGAGACCTTTTACCGCGAAGGTCCGAATGGATCGCGTGACTGGATCAACCCGGCCGACGTGGAGATCGAGCGCGACGAGCGCGGCCGCATCACCGGTGCGACGCTGGCGGCTGACGGCCAGCCGGTGGTCATCGGCGGCATCGAGAAGATGTCCAAATCCAAGAACAACGGTGTCGATCCGCGCCTGATGGTCGACAAATACGGCGCCGACACGGTCCGGCTGTTCTCGATGTTCGCCGCGCCACCCGAGCTGTCGCTGGAATGGAACGAGGCAGGCGTGGAGGGCATGGCGCGGTTCCTGCGCCGGTTCTGGCGCGAGGTGACCACCCACGTGTCACAGCCGGATCATCCCCCGGTTGATCCAGGCTCGCTGGACGCCGGTCAGAAGGAGCTGCGCCGCCAGCTGCATCACACCATCCAGAAGGTCGATGACGATTACGGCCGCCGGCACGCGTTCAACACCGCGATTGCGGCGTTGATGGAACTGCTGAACCACGTAGCGAAGTTCAAGGACATGAGCGATCAGGGTCGCGCAGTGCGACACGAGGCCCTGCAGGCCATGGTGCTCCTGCTCAACCCGGTCACCCCGCACACCAGCCACGCCCTGTGGCAGGCATTGGGTCACCCGGAGGCCCTGCTGGAGGACGTGGCATTCCCGCAGGTCGACCCGGCTGCTCTGACCCGCGACGCCGTCGTGATGGCGGTGCAGGTCAACGGCAAGTTGCGCGGCACCATCGAGGTGCCCGTCAACATGGACAAGGCGGAGGTGGAGCGCCTGGCACTGGCCGAGCCGCACGTCGCCAACTTCCTCGCCACCCTCACGGTGCGCAAAGTGATCGTGGTCCCGGGAAAGATCGTCAACATCGTGGCCGGATGAACCGCGCCGCCCCGGTGGCGAGCGTTTCCGTGCGCGTACCTCCGTGGTGCTTGCTGCGCCCATTTCCCTCCTTCAGACTGCCCAGATGATTCGACGCCTGCTGCCCTTCATCCTCGTACTGGCCCTGCCTGCCTGTGGCTTCCAGCTGCGCGACGCTTTGACGCTCCCGGCGGATCTGGACCCGGTGAAAGTGGTCTCGACCAGTCGTTACAGCCCACTTGCCGACCGCCTGGAGCAATCGCTCACCCGAGCCGGAGCGATCCCGGCGACGTCGGCGGTAGCCAGGCCCGCGATGCTGGAAATCAAGGCCGAGCGTTGGGGCGATACACCCCTCAGCGTCGACGCCCGCGGACGCGCCCAGGAATTCAGCCTGCGCTACGCGGTCGTGTTCGAGATGCGCAACGGCGATGGCACCGTGCTGGTGCCGCAACAGAGCATCGAGCTGTCACGCGATTACATATCGGTGCCGACCAACTCCATCGGCATCGAGGGGGAGCGCGAGATTCTCGTACGTGAGATGCAGCGCGACATGGCCGCGTCGATCCTTCGCCGCGTCGATGCGGTCAGTACGCTCGACACGGTGTCGGAAGACCCGTCCAAAGTGTTTCAGGGCACGACCGACGCGGCCCGGGCCGCGATGGAAGCCGCCGGGTCCATGCCCCCACCGCCTGCGCGCGCCGAAGGGACCGAGCCGACGCCCGGCTCCCAGCGCTGAGCATGGAGCTCAAGCCCGAACAGCTGGTCGCCCAGCTCGGCTCGGGAACCCTGGCGCCGGCGTATCTCATCGCTGGAGCGGAGCCGCTGCGGGTGCTGGAGGCGGCTGATGCGGTACGCGCCGCAGCACGTGCGCAGGGCATCAGTGATCGCGAGGTGTTTGATACCGAAGGCAGCCGTGAGCCGGACTGGGACGCGATGACGGCCAGTTTTGGGTCCCCCGGCCTGTTCTCCGCCCGGCGGCTGGTGGAGCTGCGGTTGCCGACCGGCAAGCCCGGCAAGGTGGGCGGTGAATTGATCAGCCGGTTCTGCGCCGACCCGCCGGCCGACGTGGTGTTGCTGGTCACCGCTGGCGAATGGAGCCGCAAGCACGCGGGCAAGTGGAGCGAAGCGATCGCGCGTATTGGCAAGCTCGCCGTCGCCTGGCCGATCAAGCCCCACGAACTGCAAGGCTGGGTGGAGCAGCGCCTGCGGTCGCGTGGCGTGCGCGCCGATGCCGAGGCGGTGCAGCGGCTGGTGGAACGCGTCGACGGCAATCTGCTGGCCGCCGCCCAGGAAATCGACAAGCTCGCGCTGCTGACCGATGGCGAAGTCCTTGATCTGGCGCGGATGGAGTCGCTGGTCGCCGACGCCGCCCGCTATGACGTTTTCCGGGTCATTGACGCCGCGATGAACGGTCAGCCGGTGCAGGTGGCGCGCATGCTCGCCGGGCTTCGCGCAGAGGGCGAGGCGGTACCGGCGCTGCTCGGCATGGTGGTGATCGAGCTGCAGCGCACTGCCGCGCTGTCACGGATCAAGGCGCGCGGCGGCAACCTGTCGGCCGAGTTCAAGGCGCAACGGGTGTGGGATTCGAAACAGCCGATGTACCAGCGCGCACTGCAACGCCATTCGCCCGCGCGCTGGGAAGCGTTTGTCTCCCGCATCGGCGCCGTCGACCGCATGGCCAAGGGTCGCGAACAGGGCGATCCATGGCGGGAGCTTGAGCGGGTCCTGCTCGCGGTGGCCGATCCGGCCGCGGTGCGGCTGCTGGTCAGCGTGGATACCTGAGTGCAGCAGGACAAGGCGTCGGGGTTGGTGATCGAGTCGCCGTTGACGGTGTTCTACGGTGGCACCTTCGATCCGGTCCACTACGGTCACCTGCATATCGCCAGGCACGCACGCGACCATCTGGCGGCGGTGATCAGGATGATGCCCGCCGCTGACCCGCCGCATCGTGCGGCGCCGGGAGCCAGCGCTTTGCACCGTGCCCGGATGCTGGATCTGGCCGTGGCCGGCGAATCCGGCCTGCTGGTCGATCGACGGGAACTGCTGCGTGATTCACCGTCCTACTCGGTGGATACGCTGCACGGCATTCGCGCCGAATGGGGCGCGGATGCCCCGGTGGCGCTGTTGATCGGCGCAGACAGCCTGGCGGGACTGCCGCAATGGAAGGAGTGGCGGACGCTGTTCGATCTGGCGCACTTTGTGGTCGCCGCACGTCCCGGCGTCGCGCTGGATGGCGGTTTACCCGAGCCGCTGCCGTCATTTCTGCAACCGCGAATGACGGATTCCGTGGAGGACCTGCAGGCAGCGCCGGCCGGTCGACTGCTCTACCTGAACAACCCGCTGCACGCGGGTTCGGCGACCAGCGTGCGCGCGCTGGTCGCAACGGGGCAGCCGTGGCGTCATCTTGTTCCCGAGGCGGTCGCGGCCTATATCGACAGCCACCATTTGTACCTGAACCGGTCCAACGACGCGGCTTCGCTATAATCGGCTACGCACCCAACCCCAGAGCCTGCATGACCACCCAAGCGCAAGTCATCAAAACCCGCCTTCCGACCCCGCCTCCCAGCGTCGATCAACTGCTGCAAGCGGTGCGCGATGCCATAGGGGAGTTGAAGGCCAAGGATTCCGTTGAAATCGACGTGCGCGGCAAGAGCAGCGTCACCGACTACATGGTCATCGCCTCGGGCACCTCATCGCGCCACGTCAAATCGATTGCCGATGCGGTGGTCAAATTCGCCAAAAAACTCGACATCATGCCGCTGGGCGTTGAAGGCGAGCGCGAAGCGGAATGGGTGCTCGTCGACCTGGGCGATGTCGTCGCCCACATCATGCTGCCGCGGGTACGCGAGTTCTATGCGCTGGAGCGGCTGTGGACGGTCGGCGACCAGCCACCGGAATCCGTGGACGAATACGGCGATCAGGTAATCGGTTCGGGCGAGCTGGAGACGGACGCCGAGGACGGGCTCTAGTCAGCGACGCGCTGGAGCGAGCATGAAAGCCAAGCTGATCGCGGTCGGCGAACGCGCCCCGCGCTGGGTCGCTGAAGGCTTCGAGGACTATCGCAAACGCCTCTCGCACTGGTTGCCGCTGGAACTGGTGGAAATCGAGCCGGGGGTCCGCGGCAAGAATCGCGATATCGCCCGCGCCACCGCCGAGGAGGGTGCACGTGTGCTGGCAGCGCTGCCGCGTGGCGCACTGGTGCTGACGCTCGATGGGCGCGGCAGGACGTGGAGCTCCGAACAGCTCGCCCAGCGCCTGGAACACTGGCGCGGCCAAGGTCGGGATCTCGCACTTCTGGTCGGTGGTCCGGAGGGGCATGCCGATGAGGTGGTAGCTCGGGCCGACGAATCGTGGTCGCTGGGTCCCATGACCCTGCCGCACATGCTGGTGCGCCTGGTGGCAGCCGAGCAGCTGTATCGGGCAGCCGCAATGCTTGCGAATCATCCCTACCACCGGGCCTGATCAGCCCCAACGCTGATGCGGCTGGCGCTCAGCCGGCGCGGGTTATGCTTTCGGACATTCGCGACGGCGCCCGGTCGTCTCTGGAGACCCATGTTCTATCTTGCCTCCCGCTCCCCGCGTCGACGGGAACTGCTTGCTCGCCTGGGGATTGATTTCTCCGTGCTTGAACTGGATGTACCCGAACAGCGGCTGGCCGCCGAAACGGCGCAGGCGTATGTCTCCCGCGTCGCGCTCGACAAAGCGCTTGCTGGCCTTGCAACGGTCGCCGGTGATCCGGAAGCCGTGGTACTCGGCTGCGATACCGAGGTGGTGCTGGGGGAAGCGGTTTTCGGCAAACCGATCGACCGCGACGACGCGGTGTCGATGTTGCAGCGATTGTCAGCGGTGGATCACCGGGTGATCTCCGCAGTCTCTGTGGTCTCTCCATCACGTCAGGCGCACGCGGTTTCGGTGTCCCATGTCCGTTTCGCGCCGCTGTCCGATGCCGTCATCGCGGCCTACGTCGAGACCGGCGAGCCCTTCGGCAAGGCTGGCGCCTACGCGATCCAGGGATTGGCCGAGGCGTTCGTGGAAAAGCTTGAGGGCAGCTATTCAGCGGTCATGGGCCTGCCCCTGCACCAGACAGCACAACTGCTTGCGAAGTTCGGGCACGGCCCACTCGCGATGCATGCGCATGCCGCCGAGATGCAAGCGTCATGAGCGAGGAGATTCTGGTCAACGTCACCCCGCGCGAGACACGCGTGGCGGTGGTCGAGAACGGCATGCTGCAGGAGATCCACATAGAGCGTGGCTGGGCGCGCGGGGTGGTTGGCAACGTCTACAAGGGCAAAGTGCAAAGGGTGATGCCCGGCATGCAGGCCGCTTTCGTCGACATCGGGTTGGAGCGCGCCGCATTCCTCCACGCGGCCGATATCGTCAAGCCCGGGCCGACCGCCCCTGCCACGCCGCCCGAGGGCGAAGCGGCAACCCATGTATCTGCACCGACCCGACCGATCAGCGAGCTGCTGCGTGACGGTCAGGAAATTATCGTCCAGGTCGTCAAGGACCCCATCGGTGGCAAGGGTGCCCGGCTGACCACGCTCATCAGCATTCCGTCGCGCTATCTGGTGCTGCTTCCGCACACGCAGGTGATCGGCGTTTCGGCGCGGATCGAGGACGAAGGGGAACGCGCCCGCCTGAAGGCGATCATCGCCGGGCTGTCTCCGGACCACGAGTCCCACGGGTATATCGTGCGCACCAACGCCGAGGGTCAGTCCGATGAGGCGTTGGCCGAAGACGTGGCCTATCTGGCACGCGTGTGGAGTCTGATCGGTGAGCGCTCGGTGAGCGCCCGCGTCGGCGAATGCATCTACGAAGACCTCACACTGCCGTTGCGTGCGGTGCGCGACCTGATCCGTCGCGACGTCGACAAGGTCAAGGTCGACTCCCGCGAAACCTTCGAGCGCCTGCGTACCTTCGCGGCCCGCTTCATGGCGTCCAGCGGCACAGCCGGCGAACCTGATCTGGCCGAAAAGATCGAGCACTACACCGGCGCACGGCCGATTTTCGACCTGTACGGCGTCGAGGACGAAATACAGCGCGCGCTGGACAAACAGGTGCCGCTGAAATCCGGTGGTTATCTGGTGATCGACCAGACCGAGGCGATGACCACGGTGGACATCAACACCGGCTCGTTCCTGGGCCAGCGCAACCTGGAGGAAACCGTTTACCGCACCAATCTGGAAGCGGCGCAGTCGGTGGCCCGACAGCTGAGGCTGCGCAACCTCGGCGGCATCATCATCATCGACTTCATCGACATGAACGATGTCGAGCACAAGCGCCAGGTGCTGCGCACTTTGGAGAAGGCCTTGGCAAAAGACCACGCCAAGACGACCGTGTACGACTTCTCTCCGCTGGGACTGGTGGAGATGACCCGCAAGCGCACGACCGAGAGCCTGCAGCGTCAGCTCAGTGAGCCCTGCCACGAATGCGGCGGTCGCGGTACGCTGAAAACGCCCGAGACGGTCACCTATGAGATTTTCCGCGAGATCGTGCGGCAGGTACGCCAGTTCGACGCGGTCCGCCTGCTGGTCATGGCCTCACCCAAGGTGGTGGCGCGGATCACCGATGAAGAGTCCGCGGCGGTCGCCGAACTGGAGGAGTTTCTCGGCAAGTCGATCAGCTTCCAGCCCGATGACCAGTACGCACAGGAGCAGTTCGATGTCGTCCTGCTTTGACGTCAAGCGTCCGCACTGAAATGCCAACCCCGCTGCGCCGCCGGCTGCGACTGGCCCGCAGGGGTGCCGGGTATGCCGTGGGCATCGTGCTGGTACTGGTGGCGCTGCTGGTCGCGGTGGCCAGCGAACTGCTGCCGCTGGTCGAGCGACATCCCGCCGAGGTTGCCCAGTGGCTGGGTAAACGGGTGGGAAGGCCGGTCGCGTTTGACCATCTGGAAACCGGATGGACCCGGCGCGGACCGCTGCTGCAGTTGCACAACCTGCGGCTGGGCGAAGGCGATGAGGTATTTGCGGTCGGTGATGCCGAGATGCTGGTATCCATCTACGCCGGCCTGTTGCCGGGGGTGCCGCTGTCGGAGCTGCGACTGCGCGGACTGGACCTGACGCTGGAACGATCCGCCGATGGCCGTTGGCACGTACGCGGCCTGCCCGGTGTGCGGCAAGGCGACGGCGATCCCTTCAAATCGCTGGAAGGGCTCGGCGAGCTACAGGTGATCGATGGAGCGCTGGAAGTGCTGGCCCCCGACCTGGGGCTGAATCTGCGCATCCCGCGTGTGGACCTACGCCTGCAGGTGCAGGACGATCGGGTCAGGGCCGGCGTTCGTGCGTGGCCGGAGGCTTCGGATAGCACCACGGCTGCTGTCGCGCCGGTGGTGGCGGCGCTGGATTTCGACCGCGTCCACGGCAACGGCAAGGGCTATCTCGGTGTCGATGGTGCCGAGCTGCAGCCGCTGTCATCGGTGCTGGCGTTGCACGGCATCTCGCTGCAGGCCGGCGTTGGCAGGGCCAGGGCATGGGCCGAACTGGTCGATAAACGGATCGTGGATGTCCGCATGGAGGCCACGCTCGAGCGGCTGGTGCTGGCGGGCTCGACCATCGCGCCCGTCGCCGGTGGCGCCGGCCAGATTCCGATCCGGGGCATCGAGCGGCTGGAAGGCCGGGTGCACTGGCAGCAGACCGGCGCCGGTTGGCGCGTGGATGCGCCATTGCTGCGTCTGGATATGCAGGGAACCCAATACGGGTTGGACCGACTCACGCTCGCGGCCGGCGAACACTACGCGCTCGTCGCCGATCGCGTCGATGTGGAGCCACTGGCGGCACTGGCGCTACTCAGCGATCAGCTGCTACCCGGGTTGCGGCACTGGCTGCTGCACACCCGTCCGCACGCATCGCTCAGCAACGTCGACCTGCAAGGGCGTCGGGATGGCTGGGTACGCGGCAGCGCGCGTATCGATGGCTTCGGGTTTGCGCCCAATGGCAATACGCCTGGCCTGGAAGGTCTGGCGGCCGATGTGCGCGGAGACGCGGAGGGTTTCAGCGCACAGCTTGATCCCACACGCTCGGTGCGTTTCGACTGGCCCAGCGGCTTCGGCGTCGAACACGTGGTCCAGCTGGATGGCAATGTCGCAGGCTGGAGCGGCCCGGCGGGCTGGCAGGCGGGCACTTCATCGTTGCGCATCAAGGGACCGGATTTCGGTGCCAGCGTTCGCGGTGGGCTGGGCTGGACAGGTGATGGCGGTCGACCCCGGATCGACATCGCCGCGACGGTCGATCCCACCCGCTTACCGGTGGCCAAGGGGTTCTGGGTTCGGCATCTGATGCCAGAGGCGTTGGTCCACTGGCTGGACACGGCGCTGGTCGACGGGCTTGTCAGCGATGGCCGGGCGATCATCTCCGGTGATCTGGACGACTGGCCCTTCGACCAACATACCGGTCGCTTCGAAGCCAGCGCCCGCGTCAGCGATGCCACCCTCGCGTTCCAGCCCGGATGGCCGGCCGCAACCGGGCTGGACCTGCAGACCCGTTTCATCGGCAACCGTCTTGATATCTCGGGCAACGGGACGCTTGCGGGAATCAAGATCCCAATGGTGAAAGCGGGCATCGACCACTACGACCATGGGACGCTGGCCGTTGAGGCCAGGGGCAACAGCGACGTCGCACGCTTGATGGAGCTGATGCGTGCCAGTCCGTTGCAAAAACTCGATCCGGCCACTTTCGCGGCCATCAAAGGGTCCGGGGCGGCGGAGGTGGATTTCGCGATGGCGCTGCCTCTGGGTGGCGGCGGCAGGCCCACCATCAAAGGCAATGTGCGACTCGGTGGCGTCAAGCTCGCCGATGCGCGCTGGGATCTCGCGTTCGATCAGGTCCGTGGCACGATCAGCTACAACGAGCATGGCTTCCGCGCCGATCAGCTGGATGTGCGCATGGACGGCCTGCCCGGGAAACTGTCGATGCGCACCGGCGAAGACGCGGTGCGCGACCGCCGCAACGTACTGGAAGCCGATCTTGAAGCCGTTTTCGGCGCGGGTGCGCTGATTGCGCGGGCTCCCATGCTTGACTGGCTTTCGCCGTACATGCGCGGTCAATCCCCGTGGACGGTCGGCGTCGTGGTTCCCGCATCGCGATCCGGGAATGGGCGCGCTGCCTTGCTGAAGCTGCGCTCCGGACTGGTCGGCACGTCGCTCTCGCTCCCGGCGCCATTGGACAAACCGGCCAATCGGTCGCTGGTCACCGCGATCGAGGCACCTTTGCCGATTGGCAGCGGCGACATCGCCGTGTCCATGGGCGACCTGCTGGCGTTGCGGGCGCGGACCGAGGGCAAGCGCACCGGCATCCGGGTGGCTCTGGGCAGTTCGACCGTGGCGCAGCCTCCGCCAAACTCCGGGTTGATCGCCAGCGGGAATACGCGAACGCTCGACGCGATCGGTTGGGTCGGCCTTGCGCTTGGCGGGATCGGCGACGGCGACAGCGCGCTGTCGCTGGGCCGGATCGACGTGCGTGCCGACCGGCTGCAATTGCTCGGTGCCCGGTTCAATGGCGCCCGTTTGCGGGTATCGCCTGATACGGGTGGGGCGCTGGCGGTGCAGGTCGACGGTCCCGCGCTGCAAGGTCGCCTGCGCGTTCCCGCGGACCGGAGGGCGACGGTGTCGGGGCGGTTTGAAAGAGTGCATTGGCGCCTCCCCGTCAAGCCGGCGGGTGCCGTTGACCGCACACCGGCGCGTGCCGCGCCTGAAGCGAACGATGACGGGATCGATCCTTCGCGCATTCCGCCGCTGGCGCTGGACATCGACGATCTGCGCTTTGCCGATGCGCTGCTCGGCAATGCGTCCCTGCGGACCCGGGCGACGGGCGCGGGGATGCAGGTTGAACAGTTCAGTGCCCGGTCGCCCGGCCAGCGTATTGACGCCAAGGGCAGCTGGACCGGTCGTGGTGGTGCCGCGCGTACGCGATTCCAGGTTGATTTTTCCAGCAATGACTTTGGCCGTCTGCTGGACGGGCTCGGCCATACAGGCCGCCTGGATGGCGGCGAAGGCAGGGTCTCGCTGGCCGCCGAATGGAAGGGTGGGCCGATGCAGTTCGAGCTGGTGAACGTGGTGGGAAACCTCAAAGGCGAGGTGCGCGACGGTCGTCTCCTGGAGGTCGAGCCGGGTGCCGGACGGGTACTCGGGCTGCTCAGCGTTGCCGAACTGCCGCGCCGGTTGATGCTGGATTTCCGGGACTTCTTCTCCAAGGGTTTTGCCTTCAACCGTGCGCACGGTGACATCCGTATCGGCCAGGGGGTTGCCAGCACGGATGACCTGCGTATCGAGGGCCCGGCGGCAAAGATCAATATCCGTGGCGAGACCGACCTGCGGGCAGAGACGTTCAATCAGACCATCGAGGTGCTGCCGAGATCAGGCAATCTGCTGACCATCGCCGGGGCACTGGCGGGCGGTCCGGTCGGGGCGGCAATCGGCGCGGCGGCCAACGCGGTACTGCAGAAGCCACTGGGCCAGATCGGCGCGAAGACCTACCGCGTCAGCGGCCCGTGGAAGGATCCGCAGGTCGACGTGGTCAGTCGCGAACCCGAACGCGCGGCGCCCGCGCCGAAGCTGTCGCCTGCCCAGACTCCCGTGAAAACGTCACCACAGGATCCGGCTCGCGATCCGGCGAACGTGCCCGCGCAAGTGCCCGCGGACGTGGCTGCGCCAACTCCGATCCCACCTCCGGCAGCTTGAAGCGCCGCAGCTCGCCCGCATATCGTCCGGAACCGGTCGAATCGCTGCGGCACCCGTTTATGCGTCGGCCCCCTGCGCGGCCGGGTTGCCGCCCGATCCGTCACCCCCACATTCCTATGAAGATCCCATGACCCAAGCCCTGCAACTTGCCGAATCCCGACTCCTGCTTCCCACCGGACTTGATACCGGTGGGCTTGAACGCACGTTCGGCACGTTGCTGGGACCCGGGATCGATTTTGGCGACCTGTACTTCCAGCATGCCCGGCGGGAGAGTTGGACCGTCGAGGACGGCATCGTCAAGGACGGCGCGCACTCGATCGAGCAGGGCGTCGGCGTGCGCGCGATCAGCGGCGAGAAAACGGGGTTTGCGTACTCCGACGAGATCAACGCGCAGGCGCTGATGGCGGCATCGACCTCCGCGCGGGCGATCGCCCGTGACGGCGGCAGCATGACCACCCGGCCGCTGGTGCGTGCCAATGCCCGTGCGCTGTATGCCCCCGAGGACCCGGTGGACTCGATGGGCAACGAGGAGAAGGTCGAAGCCCTGCGACGCATCGACAAATTGCTGCGTGCCGCTGATCCGCGCGTCAAGCAGGTGATGGTGAGCCTGTCGGGTGGCGTCGACACGGTGCTGGTCGCGCGCAGTGACGGCATTCTTGCCGCCGACGTGCGTCCGCTGGTGCGGTTCAATGTGCAGGTCATCGTCGAGCAGAACGGCCGTCGCGAGTCGGGCTACACCGGCGGCGGTGGCCGCTACGGTTACACCGAGCTGTTCGCGGACGGGAAGCCGGAAGCGTGGGGGCGTGAAGCGCTGCGCCAGGCACTGGTCAACCTGGAAGCGGTCGCTGCCCCTGCCGGTGTGATGCCGGTGGTGCTGGGCAATGGCTGGCCGGGCGTCCTGCTGCACGAGGCGGTCGGGCACGGCCTGGAGGGTGATTTCAACCGCAAGGGCACCAGCACCTACGCCGGTCGCATGGGCCAGCGCGTGGCCTCGCCGGGCGTGACCATCGTCGATGACGGCACCCTGCCGGGCCGCCGCGGCTCACTCAACATCGATGATGAGGGTCAGGCGACCGAGTGCACCACGTTGATCGAGGACGGCGTGCTGGTCGGCTACATGCAGGACAGCCTCAACGCGCGGCTGATGGGCATGGCGCCCACCGGCAATGGTCGCCGCGAATCCTTCGCGCACCTGCCGATGCCGAGGATGACCAACACCTACATGCTGGCCGGCAAGCACGACCCCGAAGAGATGATCCGCTCGGTCAAGCGCGGGCTGTACGCGGTCAATTTCGGTGGTGGCCAGGTGGACATCACCAGCGGCAAATATGTGTTTTCGGCAACCGAGGCCTACCTGATCGAAGACGGCAAGGTCACCGCGCCGGTCAAGGGTGCCACCCTGATCGGCAACGGCCCGGAAACGATGCAGAAGGTGCGCATGATCGGCCACGACCTCGCGCTGGATGAGGGTGTGGGCGTCTGCGGCAAGGACGGCCAGAGTGTGCCCGTGGGGGTCGGCCAGCCATCGCTGCTGATCGATGGCATCACCGTGGGTGGCACCCAGGCGTGATGCCGGCCGTTGCCTACAGCAGCTCGTCGTCCGCGTCGGTGGCTTGGTCATCATCGGGAGCGGTGCCGACAGCGAGCATCAGCCCACGCAGTTGCCGGAACAGCTCACGGTACGCCCGCGGCGGCTTGTTGCGCTTGCGCTCCTCCAGCGTGTTGCGGACCAGCTGGCGAAGGCCTTGCCGGTCGGCGTCCGGGTACTGGTTCAGCATTTCGCCCAGTGCGACATCTCCCTCATCCAGCAAGCGCTCCCGCCAGGCCTCGACACGATGCAGGACGGCGGTCTCGCGGCGCGCAGCGTCGCCCTTTTCGTCCAGCGCGTCGCGTATCGCCTCCAGCACCTCATCGTCCTCGCGGCGCATCTGCTTGGCCAGAAACGCCAGCTGCCGCTTGTGGGCGATGTGCGAGGTGATCAGGCGCGAGTCGCGAATATGCGGCAGCAGATCCTCAGGCACCGGCACACGTGCCAGCTGCGCTTCGCTCAATGCGACCAGTTGCTCGCAGATCGTCAGCACCTCCAGCGCCTCACGTCGCTGCTGGCTGCGGCTTTCGCCACGGAATTCGCCGGTTTCGTCGTCTACTCCACGCATCGTCGGTATCCACAGTTTCCGGGCCGCGCCGCTTGCTCGCGCGCTGACCGCATCAATAACAGATTCCGGAGCGACTGCCCGGAACCACAGCCTGCAAGGATAAGACATTGAACGAGCTCCGCCCCGCCAATTCCCCGACCCCGTCCGGCAGCGAGCAGCATCTGGACATGCTGGCCGGCCTGTCCAACCGTCTGCTGGAAGCCGCGCGCCTCAATGGCGCCGACCAGGCAGAGGTGTCGTGCTCGGAGGATTCGGGTCTGAACGTCAGCGTGCGGATGGGCGAAGTGGAAACCGTCGAGTCGACCCGCGACCGCGCCATTGCCGTGACGGTGTACTTCAACGGCCGCAAAGGCAGTGCCTCGACCGCCGACCTGCGTGAGGAGAGTCTGACGGCGACCGTGGACCAGGCCTGTGCCATCGCCCGCCACACCGAACACGACCCGGCGGCCGGGTTGGCCGATGCCGAACTGATGGCCACCGATCTTCGCGATTTCGACAGCTGGCATCCCTGGGACGTCCAGGCCGATCAGGCGGTCGACCTGGCATTGGCCTGCGAGCAGGCCGGACGGGACGTCGATGCGCGGCTTGAGAACTCCGATGGTGCATCCCTCAGCAGCGGGAGCACCGTGTCGGTGTATGCCAACTCGCACGGTTTCGTGGGACGCGAGCGCAGCACCCACCACAGTCTGGGTTGCGCGCTGATCGCCGGCCGCGGTGACCAGATGCAACGCGATGGCTGGTATGACGTCGCGCTGGCTGCCGATGACCTTGAGCCTGCAAGTGCGATCGGACGCAAGGCGGCCGAGCGGGCGATCGCCCGTCTTGCACCTCGCCAGGTAGCCACCGGCGAGTATCCGGTGCTGTTTTCAGCGGAGGTAGCGCGCGGTCTGATCGGGCACCTGCTCGGTGCGGTGTCGGGCGGGGCGCTGTATCGCCGCGCCAGCTTCCTGCTCGACAGCGTGGGCACGCAGGTGTTCCCGGAGTGGTTCGCCCTGCACGAGCAGCCGTTTCTGCCGCGCGGTTTCCGTTCCTCGTCCTACGATGCCGAAGGGGTCGCGACCCGCGAGTCGTCGCTGGTCGAGGACGGGGTATTGCAACGTTATGTGCTGGGCAGCTATTCGGCGCGGAGACTCGGGCTGCAGACCACCGCAAACGCCGGCGGCGTGCACAACCTGCAAGTGGCAAGCAATGCCGGCGACCAGCAGGCCATGCTGGAAGGGATGGGACGCGGATTGCTGGTCACCCAGGTGATGGGGCAGGGCGTCAACGCGATCACTGGCGATTATTCCCGTGGCGCGGGCGGCTTCTGGATCGAGGATGGGCGCATCCAGTATCCGGTAGACGGCATCACCATCGCAGGCAACCTGAAAGACATGTTCGCCGCCATCGAGGCGGTGGGCAGCGACATCGACCCGCGCTCGCATATCCGCAGCGGTTCGATACTCGTCGGGCGCATGACGGTGGCGGGCGAGGGCTGAGCATCGGCCGCGGTTGACCTGTTACGGGCCAACCGACATGCTTCGGGCAATAACTCAGGGGAGATTGTCATGAACGAACACGAAAAAGGTCCATTCGACCAGGATCCACTCGGCGCACCTTCAGCGCAGCCCGAATCCGGCGTTCCCGTGCAGCAACGCCAGTGGGCGATGTTCTCCCATCTCTCGGCGCTGACGGGCATCTTCACCGGCGGTCTGGGATGCATTCTGGGGCCGTTGATCATCTGGCTGATCCAGAAAGACTCCATGCCATTCGTCGATGATCAGGCCAAGGAAGCGCTCAACTTCAACATCACCGTGTGCATCGTCTCGCTGGGCCTCGTCCTGGTCGGCACGGTGTTGCTGGTCATCCTGATCGGCTTCCTGTTCTACTTTGCCGCCTTCGCAGTGGGTATCTACTGGCTGGTGATGACGGTGATCGCGACGATCAAAAGCAACGAAGGCATTGCCTACCGCTATCCGATGACCTTGCGTCTGGTGAGCTGATTCCGACGCCACCGCTTCCGGTTGACGCAAAAGGACCCGCGATTCATACACGGGTCTTTTTTCATTGGGCGAGCCGACATCAGCGCCTGGTGCGCTGATCGAGACGATCCATTCGCGCCTCCAGTGGCGGATGGGTGCGATACAGCTGGGTCATGCGTGCCGGACGCGTTCCCAGGGCCGCCATCTTTTGCAGCACCGAGTAGTACGTCAGCGGGTCGAATCCGGCTCTGGCGGAGTACACCCCGGCGGCTTCATCGGCGCGGAATTCCGCGTCACGGTCCAGACTGCTCATCATCACCGCTGCCCCGTGGGTGTTGAGGTAGTCGCGTGCCAGATCCCCCGCAATACCCTGAGGCCGCACCTGCGCCATGGCCACGTCCTTGCCGACCTTCGCCATTTGCTGCTTGCGGATGACCGAGTAGTGGTCGCGTTGGACGATGTGTCCCAGCTCGTGCGCAATCACCGCCGCCAGCTCCGCATCGCTGTCGAGAAGGCCGTAAAGACCGCGTGTGACCAGGATGTACCCGCCGGGAGCCGCGTAGGCGTTGATTTCGCCGTCGTCGATGATCCCGAAGGTCCAGGGCAGGTCGGAGCGCGAGGTCTGCGAGGCGACCCAGCGCCCCACCAGGTTGATCCGTTGCTGCGCGGCGGGGTTGTCCCACAGGGGCGCCGCACCCAACACGCGACCGGCGAGTGCCGGTCCCAGTTCGAGCTCCTCGACCGCCAGTTCGTTTTCGGATTTGCCAACCGCGCGATCGGCGACGCGCATCGCTGTATCAGTCAACGCACCGCCGCCGAGTTTGGACAGCAGTCCACGCGCCGAGGAGAGAGACGACCGCTTCTCGGACTGGGTGGCCGGGCCGCCGCTTCCCCGCGCCGCGTTGGCATCCGGTGCCCACGCGATCCGCACCGGTTGCCAGCCCTCGCGGCGTGCGTGCGCAGACGCGGTATCCGCGCTGACCCGGTAGTTCTGCATGCGGGTGATTCCTGCGCTGTCGTAGCTGGCAGAACGCAGCGTGCTTTCGTTGATGCCGCGCACGCTGGCGGTTTCAGTGACGCGACCCCTGCCGGAATTTCCCCCAAACAATGACTGGGTGTTGGCCGCCGGAGTCTCGTTGCCGGCGTATGCCATGCGCACTTCGTTGATCCGTACAAACCCGCTTGCGCCATCGTCCAACTGCAGCTGATACCACAGACCTTCCTGGCCGGTGATCTTGACCGCGGCATTTTTGGGCAGCGTAGCCAGCGTGCCAGCCTTGAAGTCCGGTCCGCTGCGTACCTCCACCGCGGATTTGTGCACGACCGCAGGCATTCCGGACTGTGCAGTCGCAGCCGCAGGCCGACGGCCGCGATGAGCAGGGCGGGCAGGATCGCCACGCGGATTCGTTTGGTCATCGTGTTCATGCCACTTCTCCATCAGGCACAAGGCCTTTGTGAACAAAGGTGTTGGCGGCCGCCAGCGGCCACTCGGGGAGGCGATTGAAGTCCTGGCCGAGCAGGGCGCGCAGCTTCAGGCGACGGCCCTCACGGCCTTCACGGTCCCCGTCGCCGGTTCGCCCAATGACGAGGCTGGCCAGTACGCCTGCCGCAGCCGCAGGCGCGTTCTCGAACTTGGTGAGCTCCGACTGCAGCGCATCCAGGTCGGCGCGCACGCGAACCCGCAGGCGGTCTTCCGCGGTACCGTTCCAAAGCAGCATCACCATGTCGTCCAGCATCCCGGTCATGACGTGCTTGCGTTCGACTATGCCATCGATCATGACGATGCCGTCGTTGGCGTATACGTAGCGGCGCATTACCCGCCGGTACTCCCGGCGCCGCACCTTGTACGCGCGTGGCGACAGCGCGGCGTCGTGCAACAGCCGCAGCCTGACGACCGCGGTCCACGGCTGGGCGGCCGGATCGTGCTCCGCGGTGTAGTCGCTGTTGCCTTCGGCGCGGCCACGCTGCACCCCCGAATACAGCCTGCATGCACCGAAGACCAGACTGATGAAGCCGACACTGGCGAAAATGTCGAGGAAGAATCCGAAGAACGTCAGTCCCGCGAATGCGAGCAGCAGCAGCAGCGCGTTGATCGCCACGAATACCGAGTCCACATCCTTGTGTGGCTGACCGAGCCAGAACACGAGCGTGGTCAGCAGGCTCGCGAGCGCCGCAAGGGCGTACTTGACCCAGTCGGGCGGCATCCGGATCGCGGTCCCCGAGATCAGCGCTTCGGTCGCCTCGGCAAGCACTTCCACGCCAGGCATCGCGCGATTGACCGGTGTCGGCTTGGCGTCGTTGATGCCGGCGGCGGTGAACCCCACCAGCACCAGCGTGCCCTTCAGCGACGGGGCCGGCGCGGACCCGGAGTGGCATATCGGGCGGCCCTCGATAATGTCAGCGGCGCTGACATAGGGCAGTTGCGTTCGCGTGCGCCAGTTGACCCGCAGTACCGGTTGGGTCGGCTGGGCGACGGGCGTGCCCGCCAGGGACGCCAGGCGCAGTGGCAGCGTGGGGATGTTCCAGTCCCCGGCACCCAGATACAGGTGGACGTCGCGCAGCACGCCATCCTTGGCGCGGTCAACGTTCACCAGTCCACTGTGGATGGCCATGGCGTCGCCAAAGGGCAGCAGCAGCGCCACCGCAGGCCCAGGAGTGATCGGTTGCCGGTTGCCGGGGAACGCGCCGGGCGCGGCATCGGCGGTCAGCGTCGCGCGTTTGTCGAAGTCCGGATGCAGGCGTGTTGCGGCGAACAGAAACCGCCCGTCGCCAGCGCGCGCCATCTCGTTGAGCATGCGGTCACCTTGCGGATCCTGCGCAGAGGCATCGGCGAAGAGCACGTCGAAACCGGCGCCGCGCACCCCGGCGCGGTCGAGGCCATCGATCAGGTCCGCCTGACGCTCGCGGCTCCACGGCCAGCCACCCTGGCCCAGGCTGCGGAAGTGTTCGATCGAGCAGTCGTCGATCTCCACCACCACCACCCGTCCTGACGGTGTGGGCTCCAGCGGACGCCATTGCAGGACCTGGTCGAAGATGGCGTCCTCGGCGGCGTCCAGCGACCGCGCGTGTGTCCAGTCCCACGCCAGCCAGGCGATGGCCACCAGCGCCAGCAAAGGAAAGAAGCCAAAGCGGAGTTTCAGGGTCAGCCATGCCAGCGGTCGGCGATAGCCGCGCAGCACGACCGTCCACGCATCCATGGCGCTGACGCCCAAGGTCGCCATTCTGGTGTGGAACCATGCCAACGCGGCACGACCGGGCCTGCTGCCCATTGCTGCCCCTTCCTGCTTTGCCCGAAGGCTATCCCCTTGATCTACGAGGTGAGGCGATGAAACCGGTCAGTGGTTGCGTTCCACCGCATGACGCCCCAGCGCGGTCAACAGCGCGGCACGTGTACCGAACGGTGCCAGTGCATCGTCCATCCGGGCCGAAAGCGCCTCCAGCCGTTGGCGCGAAGCATCCACGCCAATCAGCGCCGGGAAGGTGGCCTTGTCCTGGGCCACATCCTTGCCAGCGGTCTTGCCCAGCGTGTCGCTGTCGCCCTCGACGTCCAGCAGGTCGTCACGGATCTGGAACGCCAGGCCCAGGGCGCTTGCGTACGCGTCCAACCGGGCCAGATCTTCGTTCTGCGCACCGGCGCACACCGCGCCCAACCGCACGGCGGCGCGGATCAGCGCGCCGGTCTTGAGGGCGTGCAGGCGTTCCAGGGCGAGGATCCCAAGGTCCGCGCCGTTGCCGGTGGCCGCCAGGTCCAGTGCCTGGCCACCGCACATGCCGGCGCTGCCGGCCGCGTTTGCCAACGTACGCATCAGTTCGACGCGGATGGCATCGGCCAGGGGTGCATCGCCCAGCGGTGCATCGGCGAGCATGGAAAATGCGAGGCTCTGCAATGCATCGCCTGCGAGGATGGCCGTGGCCTCGTCGAACGCGACATGCACGGTCGGCTGGCCGCGACGGAGGTCATCGTCATCCATTGCCGGCAAGTCGTCGTGGACCAGCGAGTAGGCATGGATCAGTTCGATAGCGATCGCGGGGGCGTCAAGCGCGTGCAGGTCCGCCCCGCAAAGTTCGCCGGTGGCGTAGACCAGCAACGGGCGCATGCGTTTGCCCCCCAGCAGCGCCGCATGGCGCATGGCCGCGTGCAGACGAGCGGGGCCTGTATCCGCCGGTGGCAATGCCGCCTCCAGCGCTACGTCGATCCGCTCCCGCCACAGCGCCAGACGCGCCTCAGGCATCGGGCGCCGACGGATCGGGCAGGGAGTCAAACGATTGCGCGCTGTCGGGATCCTGCGGGTCGCTGAGCAGGCGCACGCGCAGTTCGGCCTGTTCCAGCGCGCTCTGGCAACTGCGGTACAGTCCGACGCCGCGCTCATAGGCAGCCAGCGATTCTTCCAGACTCATTTCGCCTTTCTCCATTTTTTCCACCAGTTGCTCGAGTGCATCGAGCGAGGTTTCGAAATGGACGACGGGCGAGGCTTCGGTAGCGGGTTTGCGGGGCATCCGTGC